>Ga0247727_10001716_pt1 | contig 51216 bp, 38 predicted proteins | sample WisWelCaveWW1625_FD_202498 | JGI IMG/M metagenome (GOLD analysis project Ga0247727, IMG submission 202498) | Biofilm microbial communities from Wishing Well Cave, Virginia, United States - WW16-25 | ecosystem: Environmental > Aquatic > Deep subsurface > Groundwater > Cave microbial mat | place...
GGTGCAGCCCACCGGGGCGGTGATCGATCGCCTGCTGGAACAGCGCGATCCGGGTCTCGCGCCACAGACGACGGCCGAACAACAGCGGCGAGTTGCACGCCCCGGCGAGCACCGGCGCGGCAACCGCCTGGGTCAGGTTGTACAGCGGCGCGAACTCCTCGGGACCGACCTGTTAATGCGCCTGGAAGCTCGTGTTGCACGCCTCGACCATGACGCTGTCGTGGTGGATCAGGAGCTCGTCGGCACCCTTGATGTAGAACTGCCAGTCCTTGCCGCGCAGCCGGCGCGTCGCGTCGTTGAGCGCGAAGTAGCGTGGCACGGGCGTCATGTTGTCGAGCGTCAGGTCGGAGATGTCGATGGTCGGGAGGATGCCGATCATCACCACCTCGGCCTCGAGCTGATGGGCGGCGTGTCGCGCCTTGGCCAGGAGCTCGACCATCTGCTGCTCCATTCTGCGCAGACAGTCGCCGCCGAAGAGGATCGGATCGGTGGTGAATTCGAGGTTGAAGCGGGCGACCTCGGTCGTGAAGTGACCGTCGGCTTCGAGCTTCTCGAGCATCTCGATGGCGATCGGCGCCGGACGGTAGTCGCGGTCGACCAGGAACAGCTCCTGCTCGGCGCCGATCCGACGCACGCCGCTCTCGATCGCACCCGACTCGAGCATGGTGTCGAGCGCGCGGAGATCGGCCAGCAGCTTGCGGGTGAAGCTGCGCAGGCTCTCGGCGTCTTGCCCGCCCGGTCCGGCTTCCTGAAAGCCCATGCCAAGGTCCCCTGGGAACTCTCCCGGAGTTTAGCAGCCGGTCGGCAGGTGAATCGTCCGGCCTAGCCGGCGCTGTCGTACGCGTGGCGGATCCACGCTACGAGCTCCGGGTTCGCATCCTCGGCGGCCGTCACGTGGACCTTGTACTGGCACATGCCACCCGAAGGCAGGGCGATCAACCGAGTCGTGGCCTCGACCCCCTTCATGTTGAGCCCGACCTCGACGCGCGTCTTCGTGGCGGGGCCGATCGTGGCGAACTGCTTCTTGCGCCGCAGGCTGACGTATCCCTTCTTCGGCGCGATCTCGAACGGTCCGAACCGCTCGATCGCGGCCAGGAGCCTGTCGTGGATCGGCCCGAGGTGGGCCTTGGCTCCCGAGTAGATCTCGTCGAGAACGACACCCGCCGGTGCTGTGCCGGTTGCCGCGGCCGGCGCCGAGGACTGGGCGTAGGTGTGCACGAGCGTGTTGGCGTCGCCGTGGCCCATGCCGAGATCGCGCTTGAGCATGTCGCGAATCTCGCCGTGCCGGGTGAGCCCGCTCGCTCGGATCACGCCGTGGAGCTGGTCGAGCGTCTTCCCCGTCCGGGCCTGGATGTTGCGAATCTGGGTCTCCAAGGCCTTGTCGACGACGCTCATGGGATCTCCCTCCGTGGCGCGGCATTTGACGACGGCTTCCCGCGGCGACGCAACCTGCGATGCGAACACGCCCCGCTCACGGACGCCGGTCGGTACGAGGGTGATCCCCGGCCATGAACTCGTCGAGGCGCTCGGCGAGGATGGGTAGGGGCAGGGCGCCATTCTCGAGGACCGCGTCGTGGAACGCGCGCACGTCGAACCGCTCGCCGAGCGCCTCCTCGGCGCGTCGGCGTAGTCGCCGGATCTCCATCTCGCCCGTCTTGTAGGCCAGCGCCTGGCCCGGCCAGGAGATGTAGCGGTCGATCTCCGTCGTGACCTCGTGGAGCGACAGCGCCGTGTTCGAAGCGAGGTAGTCGATCGCCCGCTGTCGCGTCCAGCCGAAGGCATGGATTCCCGTGTCGACGACGAGGCGGCAGGCGCGCCACATCTCGTAGGTCAGACGTCCGAAGTCCGAGTACGGATCGGTGTAGAACCCGACTTCGAGGCCGAGCCGCTCGGAGTACAGGCCCCACCCTTCGCCGAAGGCGTCGATGTAGTCGTGGCGGCGGAAGGCCGGGATGTCCGTCAGCTCCTTCGCGAGCGCGATCTGGAAATGGTGGCCCGGCGTGGCCTCATGGAGCGTCAGGGCCTCGAGCGTGTAGAGCGGCCGGCTCTCGAGCGCGTGCGTGTTGACCCAGTACGCTCCGCCGCGCGTCCCCTCGAGCGGTGCCCCGACGTAGCGTCCCGCGGTGTACTTCGGCGCGAGCTCCGCGGGGACCGGCTCGACGCCGTAGGGCTGGCGCGGAAAGCGGCAGAAGAGCGCCGGGAGTCGGCCGTCCATGCGCTTGGCGATCCACGCCGCGCGCTCGAGCAGCTCGTCGGGAGTCTTGGCGTAGAAGCGGGTATCGGTTCGCAAGAAATGCAGGAACTCGGCGAACGTCCCCGCGAACCCCGTTTTCTTGATCACCGCGTCCATCTCGGCGCGGATGCGCTGCACCTCGTCGAGGCCCGTGCGGTGGACCTCCTCCGGGGTCCGATCGAGCGTCGTGTAATACCGGACGAGCCACGCGTAATACTCGCGGCCGCTCGGCAGGTCCGAGGCTGCGATCGACGCGCGCGCGCCGGGGATGTACTCGCGGGTCATGAACTCGAGGAGCCGGCGGTAGGCCGGAATCACCGATCCCGCGATCGCCTCGCCCGCCGCGGCGCGCAATCGCTCGCGCCGCGCCTCGGGAACGCCGGGCGGGAAACTCGCGAAGGGCGCCCGGAACGCGCTCCTCTCCGGTGTCGCCTCGGCGTGCGCACGGATCGTCCCCTCGTATCCCTCGAGGACGACGCGGGGTAGCGTGAACCCGGTACGGAGCCCCTCGCGCAGCCAGGCGATCTGCTGATCGAAGTAGGCGGGGATCGCCCGGAGACGGGCCAGGTAGTTCTCGTAGCCTCGCACGTCGGCGAGCGGGACCTGCTCGGGCAGCCGCGCCAGCTCGGTGTGGAACCCGCTGTCGCTCGTGATCGGAAGGCGCTGGGATCCCAGCTCGAACGCCCGGATCGCGTCGCCGAGCCGCAGCGCGAGGAGGTCGAGGTTGATCCGGTCGGCGGTCCCGAGGACGGAACGGTCGATCCCGCGGAGCCCGAGCCGCCACGCGCGCTTGCGTTGCGCCTGCGCCTCGAGCGCCGCGGGCGAGACATCCGGTAACCGATCGTCGTACCGATGGTCGCCCACCGACGTTGCAAGCAGCGGGTCGGCGGCGAGCGATCCCTCCCAGGCCTCGGCGATGATCACGTCGAGACGGCTCTTGGCATCTTCGCCTGTGGCGGCCCGGGCCGACGTGGCAGCGAGAAGCACGGTCGCAACGAGGGTCGGGAATCTCATCAGCGTCCCCCTGGAGCCGACTATAAGCGGATCGGACCTTTCCCGCGCCATGGGGCGATCGTCCGTCGCCGAGAAATTCGGCTAGACTGCGCGGATCTGCTCGGAGGACATCGCATGACCGGTCGCGCCGGGGCCCTCGCCGTCGTGGTCTCTGCGCTCCTCGCCGGCTTCGGCGCCGCGGCGGAGGAGTCCGCCGAGCGCATCGCCTACATCCGCTCGCACTACACGAAGTTCGAGCACCGCATCCCGATGCGCGACGGCGCGCACCTGTTCACGGCGGTCTACGTGCCCAACGACCGCGGCAAGGCGCACCCGATCCTGATGGTGCGCACGCCCTACTCGGTGGGCCCGTACGGGGCCGACCGGTACAAGCCCAGGCTCGGACCGACCGAGGCCTTCGAGCGCGCCGGCTTCATCTTCGTGTTCCAGGACGTCCGCGGTCGGTTCCTGTCCGAGGGCGTGCACGTCAACATGCGACCGCACGTGCCGGACAAGCGTGGGCGAGACATCGACGAGAGCAGCGATACGTACGACACGATCGCCTGGCTGCTCGAGCACGTCCCGGGGCACAACGGCAAGGTCGGGCAATGGGGCATTTCCTACCCCGGCTTCTACACCTCCGCGGGCGCCATCGACTCGCACCCGGCGCTCGAGGCGGTCTCGCCGCAGGCGCCGATCGCCGACTGGTTCTGGGACGACATGCACCACAACGGCGCGTTCATCCTGCCCCTGGCATTCAACTTCTTCGCCACGTTCGGCGTGGCGCGGGAAGGTCCGAGCACCAAAGTGTCCCCGGAATTCGACCATCGGACTCCCGACGGCTACCAGTTCTTTCTCGACATGGGCCCGCTCTCGAATGCGAACGAGCGCCACCTGCGCGGCGAGATCGAATTCTGGAACGAGACAGCGGCCCACCCGAACTACGACGTCTTCTGGCAGTCGCGCAACATCCTGCCGCACCTGAAGAACATCCGCGCGGCGGTGCTCGTGGTCGGGGGCTGGTTCGACACCGAGGACCTCTACGGCCCGCTCGAGACCTACCAGTCGATCGAGAAGCTCAACCCGAAGGCGTCGAACGCGCTCGTGATGGGCCCCTGGTTCCACGGCCAGTGGGCGCGCGATCCCGGCGAGCGGCTGGGGACGGCCGAGTTCGGCTTCGCGACCTCGGACGACTTCCAGTCGCGGATGCTGCTGCCCTTTTTCCTGCACCACCTGGCGGATGGCCCCGATCCCGGACTGGCCGAGGCCAACATTTTCGAGACCGGCGCCAACCGCTGGCGCCGCTTCGACGCGTGGCCACCCCCCGGGCGAGAAGAGCGCAGCCTGTATCTGGCGCCGGGAGGTAAGCTCGGCTTCGCCGCGCCGGCGGGAAGCGACGACGCGTTCGACGAGTACGTCAGCGATCCGGCAAAGCCCGTGCCCTACACGATGGAGATCACCGCGGACTGGGCCAAGGACTACATGACCGAGGATCAGCGCTTCGCCGCCTGGCGGCCGGACGTGCTGGTGTACGGCGGCGAGCCGCTCGAGCACGACCTGACGCTGGCCGGCCCGATCGTCGCCGACCTGTGGGTCTCGACCTCGGGCGGCGACTCGGACTGGGTGGTCAAGCTGATCGACGTCTACCCGGGTGAGCTGCCCGGGCTCTCGGACGCGGAGCGGGAGAAGGCCGAGGCGAAGGCCTACCCCGGCGGGCGCCAGATGCTCGTTCGCGCCGAGGTGATGCGAGGCCGCTTCCGCGAGAGCTTCGAGCAGCCGAAGCCGTTCGTCCCCGGCGAGCCGACGCGGGTCACGTTCGAGCTGCGCGACGTGCTGCACACGTTCCGGCGCGGGCATCGTCTGATGGTGCAGATCCAGAGCACGTGGTTCCCGTTCGTCGATCGCAACCCGCAGAGCTGGGTGCCGAACATCTTCGACGCCAAAGAGCCCGACTTCGTCAAGGCCACCCAGCGCGTCTACTGCTCGAAGAGCCACCCGAGCCGTGTCCGTGTGGGGGTCTTGCCCTGACCGATCACCCGCTCGGACCGACCGCCGTCGGTCAGGCGCCCGTCGCGCAACGGCGTCGGCGCGCTGCGCGCGGTGCTGTCCACAGGATCCCCCCTCTCTCCCGCGCTGTTCGAGTGGGTCCATGCACAGGCGAAGCAAGACGTCGTCCGGGTCGTACGGCTCGCCCGCGAGTCCCTCGAGCACGCGGCCTGCCAGGATGTACAAGACCGCGTCCGACCTCCCATGGATCGCGGTGATGTTCACCCAGCGGCAGGACCGGCGGCCGCCGAGATCCGGAGTCTCGTCACAATCGACGAGCAGCGCGAGCGCGGTCTACGGGCGGATCGTCGACTTCCTCGGCGACGCCGCGTGCGAGGTGAATGCCGACGGCTGGCCGGTCTTGGCCGATCCCGGGGCTACCGTTCTTGCCCCGTGTCCGTGAGCACGTCCGAAGCTCACGCTTCCCACCAGCGCAGCACGCGCAGGGCGCGCAGCGTGTTCCAGCGGCTGGGCCGGCCGACGCGCTCCATCGCGAAGTAGACCTTGCCGCGGTAGGCGTGGTCGAGCTTCCACCGGCCGTCCGCCTGCCGAGCCCGGCGCACGACCTCGATCGCGTCGGCGAGGCGCTCGTCCTGGGGGGCACGGACCGCCTGGAAGTGGTCGAGCGCGCGCAGGACGTCGTAGTGCCAGCGCGGGGGGAAGGCGAACTCCAGGAACACCGGCTTGATGATCTCGCCCGTGCGATGCGAGCGGTAGAGACGGTGCGCGAGCAGGAACTCGCGGCCGCACCGCTGGGCCGCCCGCACCGCCCGGACCTTGCGCGGGCGGTGCAGCTCGTACGAACGCAAACCCTCGAGAACGCTGATCGTGGTGTGGACCGAGGCATGGGTCGCGCCGCGCGACCGCTGGCAGTTCCAGCCGCCGTCCGGCATCTGTCGATCGAGTAGGTGATCGGCGAGAGCGTGGATCCTCGGGTCGTCGTGCTCGAAATACGCGAGGATCGAGAGCACCATCCCCGTCACGCAGGTCTCGCTCCCTCCCTTCCAGTCGTAGATCACACCACCGTCTCGCTGGATCCCGCGGTCGAGCAGGAGCGCGCACGCCTTCCGGGCGCGTCTGTCGGCGGGCGACAGGCCCAAGTCGCGCAGCAGCAACATCGTGTAGGTCGTCGAGATCCACTTCGGGTGATAGAGGCCGTCGTCGGACGAGCGACCGCCGGCCCACCTGCCGTCGGCGGACTGGCGGGCGAGGAGGCGGGCGCCCCAGCCCTCGGCTCCCACGCGCCGGCGCTCGCGCCCGATCGTGCGCTCGGGCGCCGCGAGTAGATCGCGACAGGCCTGCCAGCGGATTGCGGGGTCGCCGTCGAGCAGCCACTCGATCGCGCCGCGGCCCAAGGTCAGGCCCGTCCCCGCAACTTGGCGATCCACCAGCGCAGTCCGACGAACAGGAACCGCCAGTCGCGGAAGAACTCCGGCGGCTTTCCCTCGACCCAGTGCCCTGCGAACTGGAGCGCCCAGCCCCCGAGGAACATCCCGGTCGGGATCGGCCAGAGTCCCGGCACGAGCCACGCGACCCCGAACAACGGTAGGGAGAGCGCGATCGCCGGGATGCCGATCGTGTGGCAGACGCGGTTCACCGGATGCTGGTGGCTGCCGGCGTACTCGTCGATCCACTGCGTCATCGGCTTCCGGCCGAGCATGCGTCCGTCCACCTCAGCCCGGGAGGATCCAGCTCCAGGCGTACCACGCGAGCAGCTTTCCGCCGTCGATCACGTCGTGTAGCAGGATCACAGCGAGCATCGAGCGCGTCCTCTCGTACACGACGGACAGGAGGAGCGACGGAACGAGGACGATCGTCAACGAGATCGCCATGCTGCCCAGGATCGCCTTCGCATCGCCGCCGAGCCACTGCGTGTGCCAGAAGGCGAACAGGATGGCGGCGAGGAGCGTGCTCGCGCGCACCGTGAACCGGCCACGGCCGAACACACGCGTGTAGCGCCGGTCGAGCGCGCTCTGCAAGAAACCCCGGCCGAACAGCTCCTCGATGAATCCGACGAGCACCGTCATGTGAAGCACGGTCGCCACGATGCGTGGGTTCGCCGAGCCGCTGAGCAGCATGTGGAGCGGGTTCTTCGCGTGGAACTCCGCGAGCGTCATGGGCACTTGATCGGGCGCCGTCTTCGTCGCCATCACGAGCCCCGCACAGATCAGTCCCCAGAACGCCAACCACGTGAGGACCGTGACGATCGACCCCCAGACGAGCCACGGCGCCATCCGCCGTTCCGGGTCGACCCAGCGGATCCCGAACTCCCGCAGGCGCGAGCGATACACGAGTCGGATGAGCAGGTACGGCAGGATCAGGCCGGAGACGGCGGGCGGAATGATCAGCGCAACGAGCGCCGGCAACCGATCGCGCAGCCCCGACGACTTGAGCGCGCCGAACGCCACCTCTGCAAGCATCCCGCCGATCACCGTCACGATCAGCAGAAACCAGAAGGAATTCCGGGTAGCGGAATTCGGCTGAATGGAGGTGGCTGTTCCTTGATTCATCGGCCGGCGTCGACGTCGTGGAGGAACTGGACGAGCCCGTCGAAATAGACCCGGGCGTCGTCGTACATCGCCATGTGGCTCCCCTCGGGGCAGAACAGGTAGCGCGCACGCGGGATCGTATCGGCCATCGCCTGCATGTGCGCCGGGTCCATCGTGTCGTGGCGCGCACCGATGACCAGGGTCGGCGTCGCGATCTTGGCCAGGTCGGCCATCCTGTCCCACGATTCGAGAGTTCCCTTGGCACCCAGCTCGCTCGGGCCCTGCATCGACACGTAGATCTTCTTGTTGATGTTCGCAAACGCACGCTGCACCGGGTCGGGCCAGCGGTCCGGCGGCATGCGCAGCACGTGGTGCACGTAGTGGTGCTCGATCAACAGCTCCTCGTAACGCGGCTCGGCATGACGGCCGGATGCCTCGAGCTGCTGGATCTCGGCGAGGACCGCGGGGGCGATCTGGGGCATCAGCACGTCTCGAGCGTAGGCGTTGTAGGCCGGAATGCTCGCCATCATGTTCGAGATGACGAGGCCCTTGAGGTGCTCACCGCGCGCGAGCGCGTACTCGATGGCCAGCATCCCGCCCCACGAGTGGCCGAGCAGGAAGAAGTTGCTCCGGTCGAGGCCCAGCGCCTGCCGGACCTGCTCGACCTCGTCGACGAAACGCGGAAGCTCCCACAGCTCTTGTGCTTCCGGCTGGTCGCTGTGGTGCGAGCCGAGCTGGTCGTAGTAGTAGTACTCGACGCCGGCAGCCGGCAGGTAGCTGTCGCAGATCTCGAAGTACTCGTGCGTGCAGCCCGGTCCGCCGTGGAGCAGGAACTCTTCAGCGTCGGATTGTTCCCGACGCGCTTGGTCCACACCCGAAACGTGCCCCGGGGAGTGTGAATCGGGATCATCTCGACGCCTCCGCCCGCCTGTCGTCGCGCGAAAGTCTACCGCGGATTTCCGAGCGCAGGGTCGGTCAGAAAGTCATGGTCGGTCAGGCTCGCGAGGAACGCGAGCAGGTCGCGCTTCTCCGGTTCCTCGATGCGGAACCCGGCCAGTCGATCGCTCTTCAGCGGGCTCGCTCGGCCGTCACCCCGGCCGCCAGCCGCATAGAGGTCGATCACCTCGCCGAGCGTCTCGACACTCCCGTCGTGCATGTACGGCGCGGTGACCGCGACGTTCCGCAGCGTCGGCGCCCGGAATCGCCCCATGTCGGTCGCAGCCCCGGTCACGCCATGCACGCCGGTGTTTCCCGGTGGGTAGGCCCCGGCACCGTCGAGATCGTACAGGCCCGTGTTGTGAAACGTCGGTGGGATGTCTCCGGACCCCTCGAAGCGGATCGGTCCGGAGAACGTGAAGCCTGCGTGACACTGCGAGCACCGCAGGCGGTCGGAGAAGAACAGACGCATGCCGCGACGCGCCGTCGCGTCGAGGGCCTCCATCTCGCCGCGGTACACGAGCCGATCGTACGACGAGTTCCCGGAAACGATCGTCCGTACGAACGACGCGATCGCGTCGACCACGTGCGGCAGCTCGACCGGCGCGGGCTCCCCCGGGAAGGCCCCGCGGAACATCGCCATCGTCTCCGGGTCCTCGCGGAATCGGTCGAGGACCTCGTCCTGCCGCCCGCCGATCCCCAGCTCGACCGGGTCCCTCCGCAGCATCGGGACGAGCGCCTGCTGCTCGAGCGTGACGGTCCGCGGGTCGGCCCAGTTGTACGTCGCGTTGTAGGCGACGTTAGCCAGGGACATCGCACTTCTCGGGTGCGTCTCGCCGGTCGATCCGACGGCGCGTGCGCGCCCGTCCGTGAACGCCAACTCCTGGCGATGGCACGTCGCGCAGGCGTAGGTGCGGTTGCCGGAGAGGCGGGTGTCGTAGAAGAGGTGGCGGCCGAGGCGGATCTTCTCGGGCGTCGAGAGGTTGCTCGCAGGGACGAGCGGCGGCGGAAAGCCCGCCGGCAGCTCGGTCGCGTGAGCCACCGATCCCCACAGGGCGAGACACAGCGTGGCGGCCGGGAACGCCGGACCGCCCGCCCGACTCGGGGCCATGCGCGGAGCCTTCCCGCGAGCTACCAGGCGCGGTCGCGCAGCTCGGACACGGGCGGTGTTTGACCCGCGATCTCGGCCCGTTCGGCGACCCACGTGGCGAAGGAATCGATCACTGCGCCGTCGACGCCCGTCGGATCCGCGCGGCGTGTCTCGACCCACTGCTCCATCGCACCGAGAAGCTGATCGGCGAGCTTGCGATCCTTCGTGAACAGATCGATGTACGCCGTCTTGGCTCCGTCGACCTGGTTCAGACCGAGGAACGCCTCGGCTCGGTATTCGATCGCCGGCGTGTACCCCGGTGTGAGCTTCAACGCCTCGTCGTACGAGTCGAGCGCGTCCTCGTATCGGCCGGCCTTGCGCAGGACGTAGCCGAGATCGCTCCACGCCTCGTGGAACCGGTTGTTCTTCTGGACCGCGGACTCGAACTCCGTGGCCGCGCGCTGGTACTGCTTGGCGATCTTGGTCCGGATCTTCCCGCGCTCGCCATCCGTGGTCGCGGCGGCCAGGTCCTTCTCGAGCTTCCAGGCCTTGTCGCGCAGCGTCAGACCCTGGTTGTAGTGCCCAATCGCCTCCTCCTCGGGGGTCCGCGCCGGTTCCGCCGGTGTTTCTCGTCCGGACGGGTTGATCGGGTTCCCGCCCGACGCGTAGATCCCGGTCCAGCCCACTGCCCCCACAAGGACGCTCATCGCTACCCATCGAGCCATGCCCATGCCCATCCCATCCTCCTTGATTCCCCGGGCCGGCCGCCCCCGGGCCGCCTGGGCTCAGCTAGAATCGCCGACTCCGGGTCCGTTCGCCACTCCAAGTCTCGAGGAGCTCCGGATGCACTTCGCCCGCGTGGTCGTCCTCCCGATCGCCGCTCTGTTCCTCGTCCCCGGCCCCGCCGTCGGCGGCGCCACCGAGTTCCAGCAGGGCCGCACGATCGGCCGCGTGCCCGCCGTTCTTCCGAGCCGGGCGCGGGTCGAGCCGATCAACCGGATGCTCCGCGATCGACTGGACAACCTCCTGCCGGGCCTGATGCGCGAGGCGAGCATCGACCTGTGGCTCGTGATCAACCGCGAGTATGCCGAGGACCCGGTGTACCCGACGCTCGTGCCCGACCCGTTCCCCGGGGCGCGGCGCACGTCCATGCTCGTGTTCCACGACCGGGGTCCCGAGCAAGGGGTCGAGAGGCTTTCGGTCAGTCGCTACCCGATCGCCGATCTGTACGAGGCGGCGTGGCCGGGTGGAACGGATGACGACCAGTGGCGCCGGCTGGGCAAGGTCGTGGCCGAGCGCGCGCCCCGGCGGATCGGCATCGACACGAGCCGGGATTGGGCGTTCGGCGACGGGCTCTCGTCGGGACTGCGGAACCGCCTGGCGCAGGCGCTCGGACCGGAGCTCGAAGCGCGCATCGTTCCCGCCGAGGCGCTGTGCCTGCGCTGGCTCGAGACGCGCAGCGCGCAGGAGCTCGAGGTCTATCCACGGGCCGTGGCGATCGCGCGGGCCGTGATCGAGGAAGCGTTCTCGAGCCAGGTCATCACGCCGGGGGTCACGACGACCGACGACGTGGCGTGGCATATCCGCTCGCGGTTCGAGGAGCTGGACCTCGATCCCTGGTTCCACCCCGACGTGAACCTGCAGCGTGCGGGCAAGCCCGGCGCTTCCGATGCCCCGTTCCTCGGTGAGGAAGGGCTGATCGAGCCGGGCGACGTGCTGCACACGGACGTCGGGATCTGCTACTTGCGACTGTGCACGGACACCCAGGAGTTGGGGTACGTTCCCCGGTCCGGGGAGTCGGACGTGCCCGAGGGCCTGCGTCTCGCGCTCGCCGCGGGCAACCGCTGGCAGGACCTGTTGACGAAGGAGTTCCGCGTGGGTCGCTCGGGGAACGAGATCCTGGCCGCGGCCCGGCGCGCCGCGGAAGCTCAAGGGCTCCAAGCGACCGTCTACTCCCACCCGATCGGGTTTCACGGGCACGCGGCGGGACCGACGATCGGCATGTGGGACAACCAGGGCCCGACGCCGGTGCGTGGGGACTGGCCGCTCAGACCCTCGACCGCTTACGCGATCGAGGGGAACGTGCTCGTGCCCGTGCCCGAGTGGGGCGGTCAGGTGGTCCAGATCAAGCTCGAGCAGAGCGCGGTGTTCGACGGTACGAGCGTTCGGTACCTGGCGGGCCGCCAGACCACGTGGCACGTCGTCGGGCCTTGAGGCGGGGCACTCTCGGGTCTGAGCCCGATCAGGGATAGGCGAAGGTCGCGGATTCCGGCCGGGCGAGCCACGCGGCGAGTTGTGGAGCAGCCGCGTCGCGAGGGGACAGCGTGGGCTCGCGCACCGGCCACTCGATGCCGATCGCCGGGTCGTTCCAGCGGATCGCACATTCGCCCGGCGGGTGGTAGAGCGCCGTGCACTTGTACTCGATCTCGGCCAGTTCGGACAGCGCACAGAACCCCCGCGCGAACCCGGGCGGCGCCCAGATCTGAACCCGGTCCTCGGCCGCCACGTCTCGCCCGTACCACCGTCCGGCGGTCGGGGATCCGCGGCGGATGTCGACGGCAACGAGGAACGCCCGCCCCACGAGAACGCGCATCAGCTTGCCCATCGGCCGATCCCACTGGAAGTGCAAGCCGCGCAGCACGCCGCGGCGCGACCGCGACTGGTTGTCCTGGACGAACCGGTCGGGGAGGCCGAGCTCGCGGAAGCGGTCCGCGCGGAACAGCTCGAGGAACAACCCCCGATCGTCCTCGATCGCCTTCGTCCGCAGCACGACGACGCCATCGAGGTGGGTCGACTCGACCGACACGTTGGGCTCGGCGACCAGGGTCACCCTCCTGCTCGGTGCAAACCGAACCGCTCGGTCGCGAGACGCGCCAAGCTTCGGCCGATGCTCAGCGCCGCGGTCGCCGCGGGCGACGGCGCGTTCAGGACGTGCAGCATACGCTCGGCCTCGACGATCCGGAAGTCGTCCACGAGCACGCCGTCGGGCGTCACGGCCTGGGCCCGCACACCCGAGCCGGCAGGCTCGATGTCGTCGAGGCCCACCTCGGGGACGAGGCGCCTCAGCGCCGCGACGAACGCCGGGCGCGACGCGGCCCGCCCCATCTCCCCGAGTCCGGTCCGGGCGAAGCGACGGAGCAGGCGCCAGAATCCGACGTAGCCGAGAATCTCGAAAGCGTCTCGCGCCGACCACGCGCCGCGCGCGTACCCGTGTCGGGACCACGCGAGGAGCGCGTTCGGTCCCGCCTCGATGCCCCCACCGATGCGACGGGTGAAATGCACGCCCAGAAACGGGAACCGCGGGTCGGGCACGGGGTAGATCAGATGGCGGACCAGATGCTCGCGTTCGCGCCGCAGCCGCGCGTACTCGCCCCGGAACGGGACGATCCGGACGCCCGGACGGATGCCGCACAGGCGAGCCACCCGATCGCTGTGCAGGCCGGCACAGTTGACGAGGTAGCGGGCCTCTACCGTGCCATTCGATGTGACGAGGGTGACGCCCGCGTCCCGCCGCTTCACCTCGCCGAGGCGCGCCCCGACCCGCACCTCTCCCCCACCCTCCCGAACGTCGTTCGCCAACGAGTCGGCGACCGCGACGAAGTCGACGATCCCGGTCTCGGGCACGCGGAGGGCGGCGATACCCGTCGCGTGTGGCTCGATCTCGCGGAGCGCTTCGGGCCCGAGCAGCTCGACCCCGGCGAGGCCGTTCGCCCGACCGCGCGCGAGCAGATCGTGGAGCCGGGGAAGCTCGGACGTGGCGGTCGCCACGACGACCTTGCCGCAAACTTCGTGGCGCAGCCCGCGATCTTCGCAGTAGCGCACGAGCTCAGTGCGCCCCAGGACGCAGTGGCGCGCCTTCTCGGAGCCAGGTCGGTAGTACAGACCGGAGTGGATCACGCCGCTGTTGTGGCCGGTCTGGTGCGCTGCGACGCGCGGCTCCGCTTCGAGGACGACGACCGAGCCGCGCACGCTCGCGGCGACGGCGCGCGCCGTGGCGAGCCCGACGATTCCACCCCCGACAATGGCGACCTCGAACGAGGACAACCGAGTCTCCTGTCGGCGACGCCGAAGCTTACCAGCGCGGGTGCGATCCGCCCCCGGAATCCGCGTCGGATGGCGCCCGGCGAGGCAATCGTCGGATTGGGGCTAGACTTGCTCTGCTGCGGGTCGTCGTGCGAGGGCCGCCGGACGGGCCGCCCGGTCGGTATCGGGTTTGCTCTAGTCGAATGGTGGGTCGGCTTCCGGCGGGGCCAGGGAGCCAACCTTGTGCTGGCCCCGGGCGGAGCATAGCTTCTTGTAACGGATCTACAGCCGTTCCTGGGGATGGAGGGTCACCATGTCGATGTCGGTCGGCGAGTCGATCATCGCGCGGGCGCGGGAGGCCCTCGACCTCGAGACCTACCGTCAACAGAACTGGTCCGGGTCGTTCCCGGAGTACCTCGACATCGTCAAGCGCGAGCCCCGCGTCACGCGCAGCGCGTTCGAGCGAATCTACGACATGATCCTGTCCGCCGGGTCGCGCGAGTACATCGACAACAAGAAGAAGATCGTCCACTACAACTTCTTCGACGATCCGTTCGAGAGCGGCCAGGACGCGATCTACGGCCTCGACATCGCGCTGTTGAAGCTGGTCAACATCTTCAAGAGCGCCGCTCAGCGCTACGGCACCGAGCGCCGTGTGATCCTGCTCCACGGGCCGGTCGGCTCGTCGAAGAGCACGATCGCCCGCCTGCTCAAGCACGGCCTCGAGGAGTACTCGCGCCGGCCCGAGGGCGCGTTGTTCACTTTCGGCTGGCTGCGCGACCTGGCGAACTCGAACGATGTCGTGCGCTGCCCGATGCACGAGGAGCCGCTGCACCTCGTGCCCCACGGACTCCGCGCGATGATCGAGAAGCAGCTCAACGAGGACCGCCAAGAGGGTCGCCATCACGTGCGCATCGAGGGCGACCTGTGCCCGTTCTGTCGCCAGGAGTTCCGCGAGCTGTCGGCGCGTTACGGTGGCGACTGGACCAAGGTCGTGCGCCACATCCAGGTGCGGCGGCTGCTCCTGTCCGCGCAGGACCGCGTGGGGATCGGCACGTTCCAGCCCAAGGACGAGAAGAATCAGGATTCGACCGAGCTGACCGGCGATATCAACTACCGCAAGATCGCCGAGTACGGCACGGACTCGGACCCTCGGGCCTTCAATTTCGACGGCGAGTTCAACATCGCCAATCGCGGCATGATCGAGTTCATCGAGGTGCTCAAGCTCGACGTGGCGTTCCTGTACGAGCTGCTCGGCGCGAGCCAAGAGCACCAGATCAAGCCCAAGAAGTTCCCCCAGACGTTCATCGACGAGGTGATCGTCGGCCACACGAACGAGCCCGAGTACCGCCGCCTGCAGAACAACGAGTACATGGAGGCGTTGCGCGACCGGACGGTCAAGGTCGACATCCCGTACATCACGAAGCTCAGCGAGGAGATCCGGATCTACGAGAAGGACTACAACAAGACGAAGATCCGCGGCAAGCACATCGCCCCGCACACGATCGAGATGGCGTCGATGTGGGCGGTGCTGACGCGGCTCGAGGAGCCGAAGAAGCACAACCTGACCCTGATGCAGAAGCTCAAGCTGTACAACGGCAAGACGCTCCCCGGCTTCACCGAGGACAACGTCAAGGAGCTGCGCAAGGAGACGACCCGCGAGGGGATGGAGGGGATCTCGCCGCGTTACGTCCAGGACAAGATCAGCAACGCCCTGGTATCCGATCTGAACCAGCGCTGCATCAACCCGTTCATGGTCCTCAACGAGTTGGAGTCGGGGCTCAAGCACCACTCGCTGATCACGAGCGAGGAGCAGCGCCAGCGCTGCCGCCAGTTGCTTGACGAGGTGCGCCGCGAGTACGAGGACATCGTCAAGAACGAGGTCCAGCGCGCGATCGCCGCGGACGAAGCTGCGATCTCGCGCCTGTGCGGCAACTATGTGGACAACGTCAAGGCGTACACTCAGAAGGAGCGCGTGCGCAACCCGTACACGGGCAAGGACGAGGAGCCGGACGAGCGCCTGATGCGCTCGATCGAGGAAAAGATCGACATCCCCGAGGGGCGCAAGGACGATTTCCGGCGCGAGATCATGAACTACATCGGCGCGCTCGCCCTCGAGGGGCGCAAGTTCGACTACCGGACGAACGAGCGGCTGCACAAGGCCCTCGAGCTGAAGCTGTTCGAGGACCAGAAGGACTCGATCAAGCTGACGAGCCTCGTGTCGAGCGTCGTCGATCGCGAGACGCAGGAAAAGATCGACATCGTGAAGGGACGCCTGGTCCGGGACTACTCCTACTGCGATTCGTGCGCGACGGACGTGCTGCACTTCGTGGCCAGCATCTTCGCCCGCGGCGACGTCAAGGAGCGTCGGTAGGCACGAGGGGACATTCCGCTGTTCGTCGCCGACATCGTCGGTGATGCCGACCGAGGAGCCGCCATGTCCCGGATACAGCCCGACCTGAACCGGTTCCGCGACATCGTCCGCGGCCGCGTGCGGGACGAGCTACGCAAGCATCTCGGGCAGCAGGAGCTGTTCGGCAAGCGCGGTGGCGAGATCGTGTCGATCCCGATCCCGCACCTCGAGCTGCCGCACTTCGCGCACGATTTCGGCGGCCGTGGCGTCGGCCAAGGGGACGGCGACGACAGCGGCGGCTCGAAGGCCGGCAAGGACCCGGGCCGCCACATCCTCGAGGCCGAGTTCACCGTCGAGGAGCTGGCGCAGCTTCTGGGCGAGGCGCTCGATCTGCCCCGCATCCGGCCCAAGGGTCGCGACGACATCGACTCGCGCAGCTCGCGCTACACCGGGGTAGCGAACACCGGCCCCGAGTCGCTGCGGCACTTCCGTCGCTCGTACCGCCGCGCCCTGCAGCGGGTCATCGCGTCGGGCGCCTACGATCCGCTGCGCCCGTCGATCGTCATCGAGCGCGGGGACAAGCGCTACCGCATCCCCCGCCCGCGCCGTGAGCCCCGCGCGAACGCGGTGATCGTCTACGTGATGGACGTCTCGGGCTCGATGGGCGCCGAGCAGAAAGAGCTCGTGCGCATCGAAACGTTCTGGCTCGACGCCTGGATCTCCCGGCACTACGAGGGCACGCGCACCGTGTACATCGTCCACGATGCGCTGGCCAAGGAGGTCGACCGCGACACGTTCTTCCGCATCCGCGAGTCGGGCGGCACCGTGATCTCGTCGGCGTACGAGCTGGCGATCCGGATCATCACCGATCGCTTCCCGGTCGACGACTGGAACCTGTACCTGTTCCACTTCTCGGACGGCGAGAACTACAGCCGCCAGGACACCGAGAAGTGCATGCAGTACCTGGACAAGCGGTTGTTGCCGTCCTTGAACCTGTTCGGCTACGGCCAGGTCGAGAGCTACGGCACGAGCGGCGACTTCTACGACGCCCTGGACAAGCATTTCAAGAGCGACGAGCGGGTCGCGCTGTCGCGGATCCCCGACCGGGAAGCGATCGCCGCCTCGATCCGCTCGCTGCTCGGACGAGGCCGCTGATGCGCGGGAGGATCCTGTCGGTCGAGCTGGTGCGGGTGCAGGAGCGCATCGAGCGCATCGCCGCCGAGCAGGGCCTGACGTTCTTCCCCGTCGTGTTCGAGGTCGTGGACTACGAGCAGATGAACGCCCTCGCCGCGTACAGCGGGTTCCCCACGCGCTACCCGCACTACCGGTTCGGGATGGAGTATCTCCAGCTCTCCAAGAGCTACGAATACGGGCTGCACAAGATCTACGAGATGGTGATCAACAACGACCCGACCTACGCGTACCTGCTCGAGGGCAACGCGATGCTCGACCAGAAGCTGGTGATGGCGCACGTGTACGGCCATGCCGATTTCTTCCGCAACAACATGTACTTCGCGCATACGAACCGCCGGATGGTCGACGCGATGGCGAATCACGCGACGCGGGTCCGGCGGTACCAGGAGCGCTTCGGCATCGAGGTCGTGGAAAAGCTGATCGACGCGTGCCTGAGCGTGGAGGACCTGATCGACCCGACCGCCGTGTTCCTCCCCGCCGCGCCGCGCGTCGAAGCGGTGCCGGCCGAGCCGGATCCCGACGAGGCGCCGGGACGCATGCCGGCCAAGGCGTACCTCGACCGGTACGTGAACCCACCCGCGTACCTGGAGGAACAGCGCAAGCGGGTCGAGGAGGAGAAGGAGCATTCGCGACGCTTTCCGGCGAGACCCGAGCGCGACGTACTCGGCTTCCTGCTGGCGCACGCGCCGCTCGCCAACTGGGAGCGCGACATCGTCGGCCTCATCCGCGAGGAGGGGTACTACTTCCTGCCCCAGCGTCAGTCCAAGGTGATGAACGAAGGCTGGGCGTCGTACTGGCACAGCAAGATCATGACGACGCACGTTCTGACCGACGCCGAGATCATCGACTACGCCGACCATCATTCGGGCACCATGGCGACCCAGCCCGGCCGGTTGAACCCGTACAAGCTCGGGCTCGAGCTGTTCCGCGACATCGAGCGGCGGTGGGACACCGGGCAGTTCGGGCCGGAGTGGGACGCGTGCGAGAGCATGGCCGGGCGAGCGCAGTGGGACCGACAGCTGGGACTCGGACGGGCCAAGATCTTCGAGGTCCGCCGCGTGCACTGCGACGCGACGTTCCTCGACGAGTTCCTGACGCCGGAGTTCTGCCAGGAGCAGAAGCTGTTCGCATCGTCGGAGGACCCCAAGACGCAGCGCCCGGTCGTGTCGACGCGGTCGTTCGACGAGGTCAAGCAGGCGCTCCTGTTCCAGATGACGAACGGCGGGCGGCCGGTGATCGAGATCGTCGATGCGAACTACGCGAACCGCTCCGAGCTGCTGCTGCACCATTGCCACGCGCGGGTCGACCTGCGTCAGGACTGGGCGCGGGACGTCCTTGCGAACCTCACCCTGCTGTGGCGCAGGCCGGTGCGCATCGACACGGTGCGCGAAGGCAAACCGGTGCGGCTGAGCCATGACGGCACGGCGGCCTCCGAGGAAGCGATCGCGTAGGCGTCGCGGCGACCGCGAGCGGAACGACCGCCGGGCTACGTCGAGGCGGGGCGGCGCGGGCCCCACGGACGCACGAGGATGACGAGTTCATCCTCGACCTGCCGTACACGGTCGTCGAGGAGGTCGCACAGCGGGCGCACGTGGCCGAGATCGCCCGCAAGCCCCATGCGCTCGAGCTGCGCGGCGGCCTCGGCGGCCAGGCGAGCGGCGAGCGTGACGCATGTGCCCTTGACCCGGTGCGCCGTGCGAGCGATCTCCGCGGCGTCCCCGCGCTCGACCGCGGCGCGAATGGCACCGATCATCCCGGCTTTCTCCTCGAGAAACACCTCGACCACCTGCCGCACGAGGTCGGTATCACCGCCCGTCTGTTCGAGAAGCTTCTCGCGATCGACGGCAGCGCCCGGCGCGCAAGGGATCGGGGCCCGACCACGGTCTCGGCCGTTCGGGGCGACCCGCTCGAGCAGGGCGAACAGATCCCCGGGCTCGAACGGCTTGGCCAGATAGGCGTCCATCCCCGCGGCGAGCAGGCGCTTTTCTTCCCCGTCGAACGCGAGCGCCGTCAGCGCGACGATCGGCAGGCGCGCGCCACCCGGTCGTGCCTCTTCTCGCTGACGCAGGATGCGGGTCGTTGCGACCCCGTCCATCCCGGGCATGTTCACGTCCATCAGCACGACGTCGAACGGCTGGCGGGACACGGCTTCGATCACCTGGTCGCCCGCCGCCACGACGGTCGCGTTGTGGCCGCTCTTCTCGAGGAGCGTGCGGATCACCAGTTGGCTGACCGGGTCGTCCTCCGCCACGAGGATGTCGAGCTGCGGTCGACTCTCGCGCAGCGAGTGCCGCGTCACGAGCGCAGGCCACGGCGCGTCGTCGGTGCGACCGATGACGGCGCGAATCGCGTCGAGAAGGTCGAGCGGACCGACGGGCTTCGAGAGGTACCCCGCGACGCCGATGTGCCGGCAACGCGCCGCGTCGCCCCGCTGACCCGAGCGCGTGAGCAGGATCACTCGTGGCCGTTCGGGCTCCGCGGCCGCGCAGATCCGTGCGGCGACCGTGAATCCGTCCGCGTCGGGAAGCTGCATGTCGATCGCGGCGACGCGGTAGGCTCGACCACCGCGCTGCGCCTCGAGAATCGTGCGCAGCGCCGCCTCGCTCGACGCGACCGCGTCGACCCGCAGCCCGAAGTATCGGAGCCCGTCGTCGAGGATCTGCCGGCTCACGGCGTTGCCGTCGGCGAGAAGCACGCGCAGGCCCTTCAGATCCTCGTGACACGCGAGCATGTGCCTCGTGCTGCCGGGACCGATGGAGAAATGTGCGGTGAAGCAGAACACGCTCCCACGCCCCGGGTCGCTCGCGACCCCGATCCGGCCGCCCATGAGCCGGACGAGCTTGCGCGAGATCGCGAGGCCGAGCCCCGTGCCGCGCCGGCGATCGTCGGCGGAACCCGCCTGCGCGAACGCGTTGAAGATGGACTCGGTTTCGTCGGTCGGGATGCCGATCCCCGTGTCTGACACGCGGAAACGCAGCACCGTCTCCGTGCCGTCGAGCCCCTCGACCTCCACGCGAACGACGACCTGGCCGCGCCGCGTGAACTTGATCGCGTTGTCGGCGAGGTTGACCAAGACCTGGCGCAGCCGCGTCGGATCACCGACGATCGAGTCGGGTACGGCGGGGTCGATCTCGAACAGCAGCTCCAGCTGCTTGGCATGCGCGGCGATCGAGAGCGGCCTCAAGGTCTCGGCGACGCAGTCGCGTAGGCTGAACGGGATCCGCTCGAGCTCGAGCCGGTCGGCGTCCATCTTGGAGAAGTCGAGGATGTCGTTGACGAGCGTGAGGAGCGACTGGGCCGACGTGCGCACCGTGGTCAGATACTCCCGCTGCTCGTCGGTTAGGTCGGTGTCGAGGGCCAGCTCGGTCATGCCGATGATTCCGTTCATCGGCGTGCGCAGGTCGTGGCTGACGTGGGCGACGAATTCGGACTTCGCCACGACGTGCGCCACGGCGTCGGCGCGCGCTCGCTCGAGCTCCGCGGCGATGCGATCGCGCTCGGTCACGTCGCGGACCATGCCCTGGAAGCCGGCGAGCGTCCCGCGCTCGCCCCGGACCGGCGCGACGGAGCCTTCGAGGACGCGCATCGCTTCGGTCGGCCCGACGTGCCAGACGAACCGCGCCACGGACGAGGGGTCGCGGAATGGGTCCTGCTCCGGAGCCCTGGCGAGAAGGCGCGCATACGGTCGGCCGACGATCTCCTCGCGCTCGCGCCCGAGGAGCCGGCACAGGGCGCCGTTGACCGCCGTAAACCGGCCGTCGGCATCGACCTCGTAGAAACCGTCGGCGAGCGATTCGAGCAGATCCGACTCGGCTCGCCGGCTGGAGTTCGCGTCGTTTATTCCGTCGCCCACACCGCTCCCCGAGGTGCGGAAGCGGCCGCACGCCCGCCTTGAAGTTGTTGCCGGTGCAGAAGGTCGGCCGCGGGGAGGCGAGAGGCAAGCGGGCGCCGTGGATTACTCCAGGCGCACCGAGTCGGCCAGCCCCAGCTCTTGGAGGATTTGGCGCAATTCCGTCTCGAGGCCAGTGGCGATGTCAGCCCGGACCCTCACGGACACCCCGACGCTGATCGCGAGGTCGGAGCCCGAGCGGAGCTTCGGGAGAATCTTGGTTCCGAGGCGGTTCCAGACCTCCGGCGGAACGGTACCGGTGAGGCGAATCGTCCTGGTCTCGCTCCCCGTAGTCGTGGCGCCTTCGGGCTCGCTCCGAGGCTCTGGCGGGGGACCGGGCTTGGGCGCGGGCTCCTTGTCACGCTCGACGACCTTGCCGGACTCTCCGCCCACCTCATGCGCTTCTGCCGCGTCCCTTCTCAGCAGGAATACACCGGCCTCGAAGGCAACCTCGTCCGGTGCGATCAAGTCTCGGAACCACACCCGCTCGTAGCCCCCTCCAGGCTTCGGGCCCGAGGCCAAGCCGAACTCGCCGCCGCTGACGAACTCGACGATCTTCCGCCGCAGGACGGCGTCCGGATCCGCGAGACGCGTGAGCGCGCCGTTGAGGAAACTCTGCCGCAAGCTGGCGAGCGGCCACGCCCCGGTCGCTTTCAGCGCCGGCGGCCAGTTGCGTTCGATGTAGCCTGCGCCGACCGATTCGCTGAGGATCGACTCCGACCTGAGCGCCGCGATGACCCGGCCACAGAGCGTCCCACCGCTCGAGGAATGCCCCGCGCCCAAGTCGATCACCTTGAGCCCGTCCGGTTCCTGGCTGTCCCCGACGATCGCGAACCGATACCCGCCCCAGACCTCGTCCTTGGCCGCCTCTTCCCCGTCCCTGACCTTCGTTTGGAGGTCTGCCCGCTCGATCTTGTCGAAGTCGCTGCCGAGCGTCCCCTCGGCGACCTCGCGCGAGACTCTCTTCCACGCGAGCGACAGCTCGACCTTCTCACGTAGATCGCGGCCGGGCTTCTTGAGGCACCAGACGAGCGCCCCTGGGTAGAGCCGTGGGGACTTGCCACGGTGGCGGATCCACTCGGCGACCTGTGTGCGCAGGGCGCCGCCGCCCGACCACTCCGCCTCGGGCTCTCCCACGACGAGCGTGAGTCTGGGCGTGTCCGGGATCTCCGCCCCGTCGTTCGGAAAGGGAATGACGGGAACGCTCGCACCCCTCCGGAACTCATCCTCGACAAGCCGCCGAAGCGTGGGCTTGATCTCCATCTCTTCATCGAGCGACGCCCGCCGGTCGTTCACCACCTTCTTCATGGTGGGCTTGTACCCGATCAAGAACCCGTCCGAGCCTGCCTTGCGAACGAAATACGCTCGATTCTCGAGCGCCAACGCCGCGCTGTCCACGGACGTCGTGTCGACGTCGGGCTCACAGATGGCGAAGCGCAGCTCGGGAAGGTGCGCGACCTTGTCCGATTGTCCGCCCGACGACTCGAACAGGATCGCCGTGCCGACGCGCCGGTGAATGTCACGCAACGGCCCCTGGCTGTCGACGTCCAGAGCCTTCGCGTGCGATTGCTCTCCAGCGATGTCGGTGTCGATCGCAGCGACGAGACGCGATTCACCCAGCTGACCCAACACCACGCTTCGAAAACCCGGCTCGGACAGCGGTGCCGATCCGATCGTGATCAAGGGCTCGGTCCGAGCCCCCGTGAACCCGGTCCGGTACGCCCAGGCGATCCACTGTGCCAGCATCGCGAGCGTCCCACGCGTTTGCTGGTACTGCGGCAGGGCCTGCCACTTGCGTTGGAATACCGAGAGAGTCGTGGGATGAAACGGATAGCACGCTTCGAATCGACCGCGCAGGAACTCGCGGGCCTTGGCCTCGGTCGCGGCCGTGTCCACTGCCGTCCACTCGGGTGGAAGTTCCGCGCGGCGCTTGAAGCACCAATCAGAAAAGGCGGTGGCGACGTTCCTCCGGATCTTCTCGTTGCCCAGATCCTGGAACAGCCGCCTCCGCACGACCTCGCTGATCTCGGTCTCGTCATTGGCGATCAGATCCTTGGCCACTCGCCGGACGACCTTCGAGATCCTGCCCTGCCACTCGGTGTCCCAGTCGGTCATCTCGACCTGGCTACGCGGCAGGCTAATGACCGTGGCTCCGTGAGTGGTGCCGGTCGTAGCGACCGTCAGGTTCTGGATGAAGGCGTGGAACGGATCGGCCAGCGCGCGGTGGCGATTCAGAAGGTTGAGCACCTCGTCGAATAGCAGGAGCACGGGCGCCCCCGCCGCCTGGAATACCCGCGCAATCGCCTCGGTTCCCGGCGGCGTGGTCCGCGCGGCGGGACCGAGCACCTCGACGCCCGAGTCGCCCGCGAGCTGTCTGGCGACGTCGATCCACGGCGTCTCGCGGCCCGGCTGCGGGTCCCATGCGTTGCCCACGAAGACGGCGACTCTCGCCTTTGGAATGACCGAGACGCCCGCCTCGCGTACGAGGTCCGACACCCCTGGGTGGCCGGCCACCGCATCACCATTCGTCGCCAGGTGGTAGAGAGCAGTGAGCGTGTGAGTCTTGCCGCCGCCGAACTGCGTGATGAGCGTCAGCACCGGCGCCGTGTTCTCGGTCTTTCCCGAAAGCCGCCGCAGGACCATACCCGCGTGCTCACGCAGTGCGCGAGTGAAGCAGGTGCGGTCGAAGAACTGTGCCGGATCCCGGTAGTCTTCAGGCGCCGTACCAGCCACGACCTGCTCGAGCGCGATGGCGAACTCGTCCGGGTTGAACGACCGGCCCTCGCGGACTTCCCTGCGGGGTGTGGCGACCTTGTACCAGGGGTCCATCAGTCCTTCTTCCGGCGCAGAGCATCTCTGGGCAGTGCGCGCCGAACCTCCCCGCGAACGCGGCGCGCCACGGCCACCGCACGACGCGCCTCCGTCAGCGAGACCTCTTCCCAGCCAGGATAGCGGGCCGCAGTCGCATACTCGGTCAGCCGCGCCTGCTCTTCGGCCGTGAGTCCGGGCCGCAACCTGGCGGGAACGAGCGCCACGAGCGTTTCGAGATCGTGCGTCCTCGGAAAGTCGGTCCCGTCCCATACCAGAACCGCCTTCGGGTACTTCTCGACGCACTGCTGCGCATGGAAGCAGACCGTGTCCGTCGGACAGGTCTCACCGAGCTCGAGCGCGTGGGCGGCGTTCGTGAGATCGTTCTCGGCCTTGACCACCCACTCCTCGCAGACCGAGAGCAGCTTCTCACGCTCGGGCATACAGGACCTTCCCCTCCAGCGCCGCCGGCCTCTCGATCGTGCCGGGGATCTCCCTTCGCCACTGGAACTCCTCGGGGGTCGTCACGACGATGTCCTTGGGGATGCGGAAGCTCCGAAGGGCGAGGCGGATCTCGAGCTGCTTCTCCCGCTTGGACCCGGAGAGCGGCATTACGATGAGAAGGTCGACGTCGCTGTCGGGACCGGCGGCGCCGCGCGCATGCGACCCGAACAGAATGACCTTTTCGGGACGAAACCGGCTCACGATCCGCCGGACCATCCGCTGGATTGCCAAACTCGAGTCGGACATCGGAAGATACCTCACGGAATCGCCAAAGGCGATCTCGCGCCCGCGCCATGATAGCGCCGACTGCAGCTCCGAAAACGCTCTCCCGACCTCTAGAAACGCTCCGCCCAAGAAGCGGGGGGCCACACGGGGGCTGTCGCGCCCTCAGCCCGGATCAAGGAGCCGAAGGCGCTGACCATCCGGCGAAAGCTTCGGCTGCGCCGATACGCGGCCGACATGTCGAAGAGTGCGGTCAGAGCCGGCTGGTCCGCCGTTTCGTGGTATCCCGTGTCGCCATGCATGAGCGTCTCGAGAGCCTCCTTGGCGCCCCGTGGGACCTCGGGATCGATGAACGGCTGTGCACCCGCCGAGATCCCACGGCGTCCCCGTAGGGACTCGATCGCCGCGAGAAACCACGCTTCGTACTCGCGGTGAGCCATGACGACGGCGCACGGAGTCCCGCGTGCGACTGCCACAGCCCACTGCTCCATCCGTGGCGCCAGCTCTGCTGGGCAATCCTCATCGCCGTCCAGGAGGATCAGGATCGAGCGACAGTCGCGCTGCCTGCGAGCTAGATCGACCGCCTGACGGAGCCCGACCTCCCGTACCAGCTGTGCACGGGAACGCCGGATAGGCCCACCAACCTTGACGTCGAACGCCCCCGCCTCGTCGCGAAGGCGGCGAAGGAGCACCGGCACCGCCTCCACCTCGCCATGTCCCTCGACGATCGGCTGGATCACCCGTCCACCTGCTCGAAAAGACTTGGCTGCGAAGAATGCTCGACTGGTTCGAAGAGCGGCTCGGTCCGCAAGGCGTTCGACCGAAGCAGCTCGCCGGCTCCCATCACGTGGTCCCGAAGAGCCTCTCGCGTGGCCTCGGAGAGATCGCCGACGCGCGTCGCTCCGTGGCCCCATTCGACGACGCGCAGGTGCTCCGCCTGGATCCACTTGGCGTCCAACACATCGGGGCTGTGGGTGGTCACCACCACCTGCATGCTCTTGGCGGCGTGCCGAATAAGCTCGAGCACCGCGCCGAGGGCCCCTGGGTGGATCGTGGCCTCGGGTTCCTCCACCGACAGCAACGAGGGAGAGGGGCGCTGAAATACCGCGGCGAGAATACCGAGGGCCCGCAGGGTTCCATCGGACATGTTGAACGCTTCGAATCGAAGGGTCTTCGAGTCCGCGGTTTTTGGTTTCGCGCCGCCCGTGGGCTTCCTGCCCTCCTTTCCCGCGTCCCATTTCTGGGTGAATTCGAGGGACAGCTTGTTGCCGTGCTTCCGAACTCGCACCTCCCGAGTGTTGGGTACGATGGTGGCGAGGATCTCGCCGATCCGTGCCAGCTGGCTCTGGGACTGCCTGCCGATCTCTTGGAGGACGCTCGCGGAGTTACTTCCATCCCTGCGGAGGCTGGTTCCGCCGTCGGGATCTTGCATCTCCCTGAGCTTCGGGGGCTCGATCGAGTAGACACGAAACCGCGAAAGCGCGGAAACCACCGGCGCGAACCGGGCGTCGCCACCGACCAGAGGAAGAGAGAGCGCCGTCGCATCCAGCGCGGGGTCAAGCCCCTTCACGTTGGAGCGGAAGGACCCTTTCGCCCGCTCGAACCAGGATCGCGCTTTTCCGGAGTGTTGGACCGAGCACTGTTCCCGGACAACCTCGAACCCGTAGTTCTTCAGGGCACGGACCTCGAACGCGTATCGACCGCCCATCGCATCCCCGTTGATCGGGCCAAATTCGACGCCGAGCCCCAGATTGGGGGGATAGCTCTTACCGGATGTGCGATTCCGAACGGCGGTGATCCCTCCGCGCCTGTCGAAGACGGCTTGCAGAGGTACAGCCATGGAGTCCGCGAGGAACGAGAAGGCATCGACCAAGTTGCTCTTGCCCGACCCGTTACGGCCCACGAGAAATGTCGGATTGTCGAATTCGATGCGCTCGCTAGGAATGCTGCGGAAGCGCTTGAGAATCAGGCTTCGCACCACCGGCTTGACCATGCTCACCTCGGAACGGCGAGTAGCATAGCGTCGAGAAGGCGCTTCTCCTCGCTCCCCTTCGGAAAGAGCGCAGAGAACGCGTTGGCGAGGCGCAGGAAATCGGAGCCGCGCTCCTGCTCAGCCTTAAGGAGCGCGCGCAAGGCGTTGGTGCGGCCGCCGGCTTGGAGGAGCATCGCGGCGTGGACGCGGTCGAGGGTCGTCGCCTCGCGGGCGGCGGATAGGCCCTCGTCCGAGACCTCGACTCCGCCGAGTTTCCCGCGGCCCCGGCCGCGCCTGCGAACCTTCGGGGCCGCCTCCAGGTCGGGGAAGAGCAACCCTTGTAGAGGGTTGGTTCCAACCACCGCGTCTTGCTCGAGTCGCGCGGCTACGGCCTGCGCCCCGTCCTCGCCGAAGAGTTGTTTGGCTCGCTCGGCGATCGGTAGCAGGCGCACGACGCCCTTCTTCGTCTCGATGACGCGACCCTCCCACTTGGGCAGCTCGATGCCGAGCGGCTGGGCGAAACGACGTACGACGTCATAGACGAGGGTGAAGCCCTTGGCGTTGCCGCGGGAGGAGCCCTCTTCGTCATCGTCCTCGTCGGACGACTCCTCGTCCTCGCCCTCGTCACTCGCGATGTCCTCTGTCCCGCCATTCGTGCTCTGGAGCGTCCAGAGGAACAGTGCCGTGAGCCGAGCGTCCTCCTCGACGGCACCAGCCGCGCCGTTGCGCGCCTTGGCATCGGTTGTGCCGAGCACCTGCGCAAGGGCGCTGCGGCCGACGACCTCCCAGACCTTCCGCAGGTACTCAGCGAGCCCGACTTCGCGCCCCTCGGCAGTTTCGACCTTCGCGTACCGGCTGAAGATCTCGAGCGCCGGACCGATGCAAGCGAAGACGAGGTCGGCACCGCGAACGCCTTCGCCCTGCAGGCGCTCCATCCAGTCACCAACGCGGTTCGGCAGCTCGCGCAGCACGTCAGCCCAGTCGCCTACCGACGCGTCGGCGCTACGGGGGCGGCAGACGAGGTGGACGCTGGTGGCGAGGGCGGCTGACCCGTGTGCGCGCGGCCGACTGCTCCGCTCGGTCGCAATCGGCCACGAGGCCGTGATAATCCACCCGCCGCGGATCATCCCGGAAAGGAGCGCCTCCCAGCCCTCGGTCGTCTTATGGGCGAACACGACGGCGCCGACGCCGTCCTCGCGCAGTACGCGGCGGCCCTCGGCGAAGGCGCCGGCCATCGTCTCCTCGAACCAAGTGCGGTCCTTCGCGCGCCCGTTGTCGCGTTTGGTCTCGTCTTGCACCGCCTCGCGTGTCTTCGGGGTCAGTGGATTGGCCGAGTCGAATGGATCCCACAGCAAGGGATGCTCCGGCATCGCGCGCTTGAGCCAGACGAAGAAGAAGTCCGCGAGGTCGGCGTAAGGAATGGCGTCATAGTACGGAGGATCAGTAAACCAGACGGATGAAGCCTCGTCGGGCAAGGGATACGAGTGCGCAGCATCGCATACTTGAACCTGTGCCGAATTCCGTAGTGAAGAGGGGTACGCTTTGATTGCCTCGCACGCGACCTCGAACGAATCGTCCAGACTGCCGGTCGATTGCGAAAGTGGCACTGCTTCGGCGAAATCCCAAACGATAGGAAGGGCATTGCGCCCAAAGGTCGTCCACACCGTCTCTTGGTCTCCGTGACTGAGCCAAAGGCAAAGCGAAGAGTTCCGGGCCGCTGCGCGACTGAGACACAGGGCGATCAGCTCATGGATGGTGGAGGTGGAAGCGTACGAGCCGGTGAATGAAGTCAGGCGAGAGAATGCCACCTTCTGCCGCGCCGTGAAGAGGTCGCCCCACTGGAGCATGCCGTACCGCTGCACGCGGAAGCCCAGTGTCCCGATCGGTGGCAGCGGCTCATCCGGAACCGGGCAGAGGCCCTGCTTCCCACCGCGCTCCCACTCGCCGAGGATCGTCGCGAGCCGCTCCTGCGCCTTGCGGACGGCCTCGAAGTCTCGCTCGGTAGGCAGCCGGTAGTGCCTCCCCTGCTCGCCGGGCTTGAGCGTCACTACCGCGAGCATCCGCGCCCCGCCTGTGCGGCGGCCCTTCGCGTCGAAGACGGCATCCGCCCCGCCGCGCTGCGCAGCGAGCTGCGCCCGCACGCGCTCGGGTGGGAGCACCGCCCCACAGCAGACGCAGGTCGCCTTGGCGCGCGTCACCGTGCCCGCGGGCACGTCCTTCTCCGCTTTCGGCTCGGACACCTCAAACTCGACGCGCGGCGCATCGCCCGCGGGCCGAACGACCCGGTGCTGAAGCGCCCGCTTGCGGCTCGCCTTCTTGCACAACCAGAAGGATCGCGCGAGCGGGATCTCCGCGCCGCAGTTCGGCGACTCGCAGTGCACGGTGCGCGCCCAGAGGTAGGCGATGGGCGTCGCCCCGTCCGGGTCCTTCGGGTAGAGGTCGGCCAGCTCCTTCTCCGCCTGCTTCTTGATCTCTGCCCCGACGCGGCGCAACTCCTCGGCGAGCTTCGGCCCGTGGCGCAGGATGTCCTCGAGCATCACCTTGAGGATCAGGCAGGCGACGGGGTTCAGGTCGCTCGCGAACGCCTCGCAGCCGAGCCGCAGCGCCTCGAGCGGGATCGAGCCGCCCCCCGCGAACGGATCCACGACCAGCGGAGGCTCCTCGCCGTGCGCCGCCTTCACCAGTGCCCGGCTCACCTCGAGATACGGGCGCTTCGCGGCGTGGTCCCAGTTCGCGAAGTCGCCGATGAACTTGAGCAGCGCCTTGCGGAGGTCGCCATCGGTCTCACCCGGGTGGCACCCGGCGATCTGCGGCAACAGCTTCCGAGCCCACTGCTTGAACACCTCCGGGCACATCGGATCGCACGGGTCCGGCCAGAGTAGGCCGAGCAGCACCGCCCGACTCGACGCCAGCGGCCGCCGCGCCCACCACAGGTGTAGCGTGCTCGGATGCCCGTGCCGGATCGACTTCTCCCGCGCCGCGTGTCTCGAGACCGTCGCGATCGGGAAGTCCACCTCGGCCAGGCGCTTGCAGTCCTTGGGAATCACACAGTAACTCGGGTCATCGCGCGAGCAGTAGCGAGCGCAGCGACACCGGCACGATCCTAGCGTCCGGGATCTCGACGCCCTCGAGCATCGTGACCAGCACGGCGAAGGGCGCATTGTAGTGGGTCTTTTCGAGGAACGATCGGAGCCCGAGCGTGTCCCGATGCGGATCGATCCGCCTGCGATACTTGACCTCGACGGGAATCCGCTTCTCGCCGATCGTCAGCACGAAATCGACTTCGGGCTCCGTGGGCCTCTCGGGGAAATGCGCCACGTCGAGATGCGGAATGCCTCCCAGGTAGGCACCGACGACGCTCTCGGCGATGTGACCGGCTAGATCGGCCAGGTGGGAGCTTCGCTCGAGGGTCTCGGGATCGAGCGGCACCGTCTCCTCGAGCCAGCTCTGTCTCAGGCCGTGGTCGACGATGCAGAGCTTCGCCGGGCCACGCACTTTCTTCAGCCGCAGCTCGAGCGGACGGACGAGTCTCACGAGCAGGGACCCTTCGAGGAAACGCAGGTAGCTCAGGACGCGCTGCCACCCGATGTTGGCCCGCAGCACGTCTTTGACGCCGGCGATCATCGTCGCTTGCGACGGCGCCTGACCCGCGTACCGGCAGCAGAGCCGGAACACCTCTTCGAGGAGCTGGGGATCGCGCTTGCGTCCGCGCTCTCCCATTCGCAGATCGTGCTGGATCACGCGCTTGATCACGGTCTCGTTGAGCTGATCCGCAACCTCGGGCCACGGAACTTCGGCCCGTGCGTGTGCGATCGGGTAACCGCCTCGCTCGGAGAAGGCGACGAAGGCGTCATCGCGGGCCGACCGGTGGCGATCCCCGTGGGAATTGACTTGCCGCCAGAAGCCATCCCGCAGGAGATCCTCGAGTCCGTTCGAGGGGAACAACGGCTCGATGTCCCGGCCCGACCGCAGTCCGGCGATCTCGCGCAGGAGAAGCGCGCCGAGATCGAGCGGTGCGATCCTGCCGGCGAGGCTGTCGCGCCCCGCCTCGATGCGCAGCGCAGAGCTTCCGGTCACGACCACGTGAACCGTATGGTGGTCCACGAGCGTCTTGATCTGCGGCGCCCAGTCGGCGAGGTTCTGCGCCTCGTCGAAGAACAGGAACGCGGGCTCCCCCGCGTGGGCCGCTTCGTTGAAGGTCGTCCCGAGAATGCGGTTCTGGAACCATCCTGCGATGGCCAGGATGGGCTCGTTGAGATCCTTGAGGCTAGGGATCTCATCGAATTGGACGCGCAGGATCCGGCGAGGCGCGACGCGCTTGTCGTCCATGAGATGCTGAATCACCTGCTCGAGGAGCGTGGTCTTGCCGACCTGGCGTGCGCCTCGTAGCACCACGGCGGGGGCGAGGCGGGTGTCGAGCTTTCGCAGGAGGGCGCTGAATGCCCATCGACGATAGCTGGGAAGCACTCTTCCGGGCCGCCCCTCCCACCACGGATTCGCACTGCGGAGGTTCTCGTCGAGACCGCCCGGCAGGCGCACCTTGTCGAACAGGTCCCGGCCCCGATCAGGCATTCCCACCCCCGTAGGGCGGCGAGTCCTCGCGCACTCGCTTGAAGTCCTTGGGGATGGCCATCGACCTCAACTCTGCAGGACGCTGTTCATCGCCGCCGCAAGAGCTTTGCGACGTTCCGTCAAAAAGTCATCGTAGCGATCGAGCTCCCAGAGCGTGCGGTCCATGGGAACGAACTGCGCCTCGAGGCGATGTGGATCGTGTTCGGCGATCTCGGCCAGGTAGACGGCCGGCATCTTGGCAAGGATGCGACGATTCGCCTTCTGTCCGAGGAAGGCAATGTTCGCCATCTCGTCACGCGAGTATCGGTCCACGTTCCGGGCGTTCAAGTGCTTCTTGGGGAAGATGTGATGGTACTCAATGTTCTGGTCATCCGCGAAGGAATCTCGCCGGAGCTTGATGCCCTTGAACCAGTCAACCGCATCCCGCCGTGTGATGGCGAGGTAAGCCAAGGGGAAGAACGGGCTATTGCTTCCCGCGCGCTCGAGATCCTCAGGGGTCACCGTGGGGGCGCTTCGCATGTCCTTGAGAAGCAGGGCGAGAAGAGCCTCGACATCGACGCTTCGTTGGCCGAGCGCCGCGAGGTCCTGGTTGAGGGTGGTTTCCGAAGCCCCCATGTAGCGCGAAAACGCGTTGGCCAGGAGAAACCACCTCCGTAACGCCTTTTCCTCCAAGCCGCTCAGGTCTTCCCGGTCGGCGAACACGACAACGAGGGGAATGAGTGACAGATGGGAGGCGAGCAGGTTCGACCCGGGAATGCCGATGTTCCCCTCGACGAAGTCGAGCGTCAGCCGGATGCCCTTTGCAGTGCGCACCCACGCCCCCTCGATCTCGTCGGCAGGGCGCTGCCAGAAAGCTTTCAAGTCTCGGAATCGGGATTGGCGGGTCGCGGTGGAGATGAGAGCTCGCATCAGGAGCCTGGCGTCCACGTCGAAGCCGCGTTCTTCGCACGCGTCCTCTAGTTCCTCGAACGGGCCGACGATGCTACCGGGGAGCTTCCAGGCCAGGCGCGCCAGAGCCAGCTCCGCCTCGCGTAGCCGCGTACCGCCCGAGTTGACGCGAATGAACACCTCGGTCACGACCTCAAGGTCGTCCTCGCGCACGATCTCCACGGGATACTGGTACTCTCGCATCCCGGCGAGCCGTTTGAGGCGATTGTGGATCAGATTCCGCTCCGCCCTGTTGGAGCGCTCGATGATGCTCGATTCTTCGAGGCGTTCCAGCACATCGAGCTCGGTCAGCTCGTCCGTGAGGAGCTGCGTCACATCGATCCACCGGAAATCGGCGGCATTGCGCGGGGAGTACGGCTCGAACACCTCGTCGAGGACGTTGAACAGGATCCTGTCCCGCTTGTGGGTCCCGCGGTCGAAAATCCGGCCGAGAGAAGTGAGCCGCTGCTGTCCGTCGAGCACGATCTTGGGAGCGAAGTCAGGCGTGACCTCGCGGCCAAGTTCTGTGGCCATGTCCCGCATCTGAACGGAGTTCAGGGTGTCCCACAAGAGGATCGATCCGGTCGGGAACCCCTGGTAGATGGAGTCGAGAAGCTTGGCGATTTGGGAACGCTTCCAGACGTAGCTCCGCTGGATTTCCGGGATTCGGACGCCGCCGCGACTCATTTCCGAGATGAGATCCTTGATCTTGAGAGGGTTGCCAATCATGCATCTCCTCCGTACTGATCTTCGGGCTCCCGCACCTGCATCGGCGTCGTCATCGCGTTCACGGCCAAGTAGTAGTGCGCCACCTTCCTCACCTCGTTCCAGTTTAGCCGCGCCGGGTCGCGGATCGGTTCCTGGAGACTCGGCGTCGTGTTGCAGTCGGTGACGACGTACAGCCAGTAGCAGTCGCGTCTATCCTCCGCGACGCGGCGCTCGTTGGGCGTGAGCAGGATTGTTCCCGTTGGGGCGCCGAGGCCCTTCACCTCGATCAACCGGAGCTCCCCGGATGCCAGATCGAGGCTCGTCACGTCGTAGCCGAGGTTCTTCTCCGAGACATCGAAGACCTGGCGGCCCTTCGCGCGCTCGTGCTCCATCACGACGAGCATAGCCGCGGCCTCGGTTTCGAAGTTCGGCCGGAGCCGCCGGACCTCGGGGGCCTCACGCTCGGGGTGCGGCAGTACGAGAACGCTCGCTAGGCGCTCTACCCCCTGCAACGTGAGCGAGCGCTGTCGCCCTAGGTCGGCCCGACGGCGTTCGCGTCGAGCGAGCAACTCCGCATGGCGAGACTCGGCCTGGGCGAACCGACCTTCGGCCCCGGCCACCTGCCGCTCGACCTCTGCTGCCGCGCGGCCAATCTCCTCATCGGCGCGCTGCAGCAGCTCCGTTAGCGACAACTCGACGTGTGCCGCAACGCGCTCGACCTCGGAGAGCCGGTCCTTGCGGGTCTCCTCGAGGAAGGGCGCCAGTGCCTGCGCATGCAGCCAGGCGGTCGGCTCGGGCAAGGCGGCGACCGCCGGCAGGGCCTCCGGCGGGTCAGCTGGGCTCAGGTCGCCGATCATGCCGGGCTCGCGGAGCCGCGGCTCGCCGTCGTCGGGGATCTCTACGGCGAAGAGCCGCTCGTGAATCGTCTGACCAAGACCGTCCACCACGCGGGCCCGGTAGAAGTCGAGGCGTGCGGGACTCTCGTGCTGAAGCGAGTGCAAGGTCGCACCCTTGCCGAGGACATCCAGTGCCCGCGCGTGCGTGTGGCGGCGGACCGCCTCGAAGAGCGGATGGCCCGGCGTGACCCATTCCAGGCGGTGCGATTCCGCGGTATCGCGATCGGTCGAGCAACGCGGGTACCGGTCGACGAGGGCCGGGAGCCTCCAATTCGCGTCCTTTTCGTAGCGGCGCAGTACGGAGGGTGTGCGGGCGGGTTCGAAGGCGTGTGGCAGGTTCGGCACGTCCTTGAGTGCGAAGGGCACGAACTCGGCCGCCTCGCGAAGGAAACGAGCGATCGTCTCCGGCACGACGCGCCGCTCCTGCGCCTGGGCGCGCCGCTCGATCAGCATCTCGAGGTTGAGCTTCTTGCTGGCAAGCCCCTCGAGCGCGTTCTGGCAGATGGCACGGAACTGCTTCTCATCGACGTTCCGGAGCATGCGCTCTTCGAGGTCTGTGTCGCCTAGGCGCCCGGCGTAGTAGTCCCGAAGCACGCGCTCGACGTGCGCGGCAGGCAGCACCTCGCCGACCACGTTGAACACGGCGTCGTCGTCCAGCGCGTCGCGGATCTCCTGCAGCTTCTCGAGCAGCCGCTGGAGCACGCGGCCCTCGATGGTGTTGGTGGCGACGAAGTTGAAGATCAGGCAGTCCTTGCGTTGGCCGTAGCGGTGGATTCGCCCCATCCGCTGCTCGAGGCGATTGGGATTCCATGGAATGTCGTAGTTGAAGAGGATGTGACAGACCTGAAGATTGATGCCCTCGCCTGCTGCCTCGGTGGCCACCAGGACCTGGATCTCGCCGTCGCGGAACTGCTGCTCAGCGTGAAGGCGCGTACCTCGTTCCTCGCGCGAGCCCGGCTTCATACCGCCGTGGATGAAGCCGACCCGGAAGCCCCAGGACTTGAGCCGGGCAACCAGGTAGTCGAGCGTGTCTTTGAACTCGGTGAAGAGCAGGAGGCGCTGGTCGGGGTGATCGAAGAACCCCTCCTTCTGGAGCAAGTCCTTGAGCTCAGACAGCTTCGCCTCTGCGCCAGCATCCTCGACGGCCTGCGCTTGCACTGCCAGCCTCCGCAGTTCCTGCACCTCGGCGCGGACTTGCTCAGCGCTTCCCGCGAGGGTGACGGCTTCGAGCATTGCTTCGAGACGCTCGCGCTCGCTCTCCTCCATTTCCTCGAGTTCTTCCGGATCGGGAAGATCTGGGGGGGCGAGGCGCACCATCTCCTGTGCGCGCTCGAGGCCCTCCTCGAGTCGGCGGGCTCGGTTCTCCAGCGAGCGCCGCATGGCGAACGTGCTGGAGGCCAGGCGGCGCTGGTAGAGGGACATCAAGAAGCCGATCGCGCGGGCCCGCGGATTCTCTCCTTCGGCGGCGGCCCGTGCGCTTTCACGCTTCACGAATCGCGTCACTTCGCGGTAGAGCTCGAACTCGGCGCCGTCGATGTGGAAGTCCACCGTGTGAGGGATGCGCTTCGTGAAGATTGGCTCAGCGGCCCAGGTACCGTCGTCCCGCCGTTCCGGGAAGTAGACCATCGCCTCCTTGGTGCGCCGCAGATAGAAGGGCGCCCGTCGGCGATCCATCGCCTCGCGAATCGACTTCACGTCCGCGTAGGCGTCGGCATCGAGGAGCTGAAGGAACAGGCTGAAGTTCTCGGGATCGCCCTTGTGTGGTGTCGCTGTCAGCAGGAGGAAGTGGTCCGAGCTGTCTCGCAGCAGCTCTCCCAGCCGGTAGCGCATGCTCTTGTGCGACTCGTCGGCCGCCGACATGCGGTGCGCTTCGTCGACGATGACGAGATCCCAATGGACCTGGCGGAGCCCCGGCAGGATCTCCTGGCGCTTGGCGAGGTCGAGCGACGTGATGACACGCGTGCACTCGAGCCACTGGTTCACCCCGAACTGGTCGCGGATATCCTGTCCCTTGAGCACGAGGAACTTCGTGTCGAACTTCTCCTTCAGCTCGCGCTGCCATTGGAAGGCGAGGTTCGCGGGACAGACGATCAGGATCCGTTCGGCGAGACCGCGCAGCTCCAGCTCACGGATCAGCAGACCCGCCATGATGGTCTTGCCTGCGCCGGCGTCGTCAGCCAGCAGGAATCGCACACGAGCGAGCTTGAGGAGGTAGTCGTAGACCGCCTCGAGTTGGTGTGGCAGTGGATCCACACGGGAAATGGAGAGGCCGAAGTACGGGTCGAACTCGTAGGCGATCCCCAGGGCGTAGGCCTGGAGGCCCAAGCGGAGGAGTCGACCGTCCCCGTCGAACGAGGGCGCCGGGTGGAGGATCGTGAGCTTCGCGAGGTCATCGGCGGTCAGCGTCACCTTTCGGAACCGCTCGGACTGCGTGCCGACCAGCCCGACGATCCAACTTGTGGGACCGTTTGCGTGCACCGTCTCGACCCGCATTGGCTCGTTGAAGAGGGAGCCAGAGAGGATCTGATTGGCGCTGATGGGCTGCGTGGACACTGCGCGAGCTTCTCCTGGGCTACCCGCCCGATGGTGTCGATCGGTTGATCATTCGAAGCACTCGCTCGAGATCCGACTTTCTGTACAGGCGGTATCGGTTGATCGGGTTGCGGTGCACCGGGATCTTCGCGTCGCGGCTCCAGTTGCGCAGCGTGTTGGGTGAAATGCCGAGGAACTCGGCAGCCTCTCTGACGCGGAGGAAGTCCCGTACTTTCTTCAACGACCCTTCCGGAGTAGTGGCCAAACATTACCAGAGGTTTCACACAGAAGGAAGGGGCCAAGGAGGGAGACCCGCGCTCGCGCCACATGGGTCGGGGGGCGTGGCGGGTCGTTCCTGCCTCGCAACGGCCGCGGAGTGCTCTTGGGAACCCAATCCAGTGAGTTTCCACCGCTCGGCGACGTGGCCGGTTGCCCTGCCGAGACTTCCGGGTTATGAATGGCTGCACGCAGCCACCTCTCGAAGGAGCGTCTTCGTGGCCGAGGGCAGCGGAAAGGCGTTCGGTCGCTACCTGCGGACGCTACGTGAGCGCCGCGGCTTGTCGCTCGACGACGTACGATCGCTCTCGCAGACCTTCCCCGAAACGCTGACGAAGAGCTACCTGTCCCGCTGCGAGCACGGGCACCACAAGGTCGCCCTGGCGAAGCTGATACCGCTCAGTCGGATCTACGAGGTGCCCGCCGAGGCGCTCCTCGAGCGTATCGAACTGGACCTCGAGCTCGACCGGCTGGGTGGACCGGAGACCGAGGGGAAGAGTTTTGCGGAGCTGGCGGATGCTGCCAAGGACATGTCTGAGCGTGGTTTCCAATGGGAGGCGTACGCATGCGCACGCGATGCCGTCGCACGAGCGCCGCTCAGTCCCGTGCGAGATCGGTATCGGGACCTCGCTGAGCAGGTGGCCGTGGCGACGCTCAACGCGGCGACCATGGCGGGGGGGCTTGGTCGCAACCGATTCGCCCTTCATGAGTCACTGTGCGTTCTCCACTCGAAGAGTGTTACCGCTATCAACCACGCAAGGGTGTGTGACCGAATCGCGACGATTTACCGGAAGCTGAGGCAACTTGATCTCGCGGAAGAGTTCGCAGTGCAAGCAATATCAGGAGCCGAGGCCTCCGACGATCGAGTCGGGCTGGCGTACATGTATGGCACGCGCGCCCGAATTGCTGCCGTGAGGCCCGATCCGCGCGCTGCCGTGATTTTCTTGCACAAGAGTTACTCACTGCATAGGGAGGCGGGCCACCTCGAGAACATGGCTATTGCCCTTGTCAGCATCGCCGAGTGTTATCTCGATATGAGGCGGATTCGCTCCGCGCGCAGGGCGTCGGAAGCTGCGCTGCGTTCGCTCGCAGATCATCCCCGAAGCCACGCTCGCGCCGCCGCGTTGTCGGTCATGGGAAAGGTCATGGAGGCCGAGGGCCGATTCGACTACGCCATTTCGGTCTGGCACGAAGCCGCGTCGTTAGCAAGGGACTACAAGGACCGGGTCTTGAGGTTCAAGATAGACTTGTCTCTGCTCCGACGCGCGATGTCGAGCGATGACGAGCCGTCGGCTCGAGCAATCCGGCGTCGTCTCCGCAAGCTGGCTCCGTGGATTCCGCAGGAAGTCGAGGAACTGACTCAGTATCGGGATCTCGTACGCTCGGAGACCCAAGGGAGCGCTGACTCTGTTGCGACTCTGCAACGTGGAGTGTTCCCCGACTGCAACTGAACAGACCGGCTCCACCTCTCAGAAGCGTTGGGCTCGGGTAAACCTTCCTTGCGCATTGCCGCGCTTTGGAGGTAACCCGTGGCTCGAATCTCCGCTCTGTGTATGGCGGCGGCCCTGTCAATCTTGTTCGTCCCGGTCCACGCAGGCGATGAGGCATCACGCTGCCGAGAAGGAACCGACGGGCCGTGCGATCCGCCGGTGCATGTCACGGAGGATCCTGGACCGAACTGGGGAACGAGCGTCGACGCGAGCTTTCAACAGACGCCGAGTCCTCAGCCCATGGGAGCGGCCATTCTGGGGTCGTTGAGCAACGTGCGGGATGCTTCGTTGGAGGTCATCCGGTTCATCACGCGTTGGCGTCTGCCTGCTAGTCCAACAGTGGAGAGGCCGCTTGGCCCTTCCGTGAACTGATCGGCGGCGACAACGAGATCCGGTGCCCCCTGCGGTATCATGCCCGCGCGGTCGCAGCTGACCGCGATGAGACAACACACGCATGGAACCGCAGACGGTCACCGTGGTCGGGGGCGGGCTCGCCGGGAGTGAAGCGGCGTGGCAGATCGCGCGGCGCGGCGTGCCGGTGCGCCTCTACGAGATGCGGCCGGTGCGCCCGACCGCGGTGCACCGGACCGATCGGCTGGCCGAGCTCGTGTGCTCGAATTCGCTGAAGTCGCTCGAGCTGTCGACGTCGCACGGCCTGCTCAAGGAAGAAATGACCCGCCTCGGGTCGCTCGTTCTCGATTGCGCGCACCGTTGCCGTGTGCCGGCGGGCGCGGCGCTCGCGGTCGACCGCGACGGCTTCGCGGGGGCGGTCACGGATGCCCTCGCCAGCGAACCGCGCGTTACGATCGTCCGCGAAGAGGTCCGCGAGATTCCGGCCGACGGCATCGTCATCCTCTCCGTCGGTCCGCTCGTGTCCGACGCGCTCGCCGCCGACATCGCTCGCTTCACGGGCCGAGACCACCTGTACTTCTTCGATGCCATCTCGCCCGTGATCGACGCCGACAGCATCGACCGGACGATCGCGTTCCCGAGCTCGCGCTACGGCAAGGGGGGCGGAGCCGACTACCTGAACTGCCCGCTCGACGCCGAGGAGTACGGGCGGCTCATCGAGGCGTTGCTCGCGGGAGACAAGGCACCGCTCCACGAGCATGACCGCACGCCGTTCTTCGAGGGCTGCCTGCCGGTCGAAGAGATGGCCCGGCGCGGCCGCGACACCCTGGCGTTCGGCCCGATGAAGCCGGTCGGCCTGATCGATCCGAGCACGGGCGCGCGGCCGCACGCGGTCGTGCAGCTCCGGCAGGACGACCTCGCCGCCGAGCACTGGTCGATGGTCGGGTTCCAGACGCAGCTGCGCTGGCCGGAGCAGGAGCGGATCTTCCGCATGATCCCGGGTCTCGCCGCGGCACGGTTCGTGCGGCTGGGCCAGATCCACCGCAACTGCTACGTCAACGCCCCGGCGATTCTCGGTCCCGACCTGCAGACCCGCGACCGGCCGGGCCTGTTCTTCGCCGGCCAGATCTCTGGCGTCGAGGGGTACACCGAGTCGGCGGCCGCAGGACTGCTCTCGGGCATCAACGCGGCTCGCCTCGCGACCGGCAGACCGACGGTCACGCTGCCTCCGAGCACGATGCTCGGCGCCCTTTGCCGCTATCTGTCGAGCGCACCGACCACCGGGTTCCAGCCGATGAACGCGGCGTTCGGGCTGCTCCCCGACCCGGTACGGCGGATCCGCGACCGTCGGGAGCGGCGGCTGGCTCGCTCCGAGGTCGCGCTGGCCGCGATCGATGCGTGGATTCGTGAGACCGGCGAGCGACTCGTCCTGGAGCCCGCGGGTTGAAGCGCCGCGCGGGGTACGCCGTTGCCGTGGCTCGGTTCCTCGCCTACCTGCGGGACCAGAAGCGCTCGTCCGAGGAGACGCTGCGGGCGTACCGTAGCGACCTCGATCAGTTCGGCGCGTTCCTCGCGCGGCACTACGGCGACGCCGGGATGCCGGGCCCCGAGGGCATCGAGCCGCTCGCGGTCCGGGGCTTCGTGGCGTCCTTGAGCCACGGGGGGCTCGAACGGTCGTCCGTCTCGCGAAAGCTGTCGACCGTGCGATCGTTGCTGCGCCACGCCGTGCGCGAGGGTCGCATCGACGTGAGCCCCGCCGCAGCGATCCCCTCGCCGCGCGTGCCACGCCACCTCCCCGCGACGCTCACGGTCGACGAGGTGTTCAACCTGCTCGATCACATCCGGTCCGACGACATCGCGGCACTCCGCGACCGGGCGATCCTCGAGATGCTGTACGCCGCCGGTTTGCGTGTGAGCGAGCTCGTCGGTCTCGACATGAACGACGTCGACTTGCCCGGCATGCTCGTCCGGGTCATGGGCAAGGGCCACAAGGAGCGTGTCGTGCCGTTCGGTCGAAAGGCGGCGGACAGCCTGCGGCTCTGGCTCGCTGCGTCCCGACCGCTGCGAGCGGACGGCGGGCATCCGACCGCCGTCTTCCTGAACCGGCGCGGCGGACGGCTGACCGACCGCAGCGTGCGCCGGATCGTCGATCGCCGGCTCGCGGAAGCGGCGATCCATGCCAAGATCTCGCCCCATACGCTGCGACACTCGTTCGCGACCCACCTGCTCGGCGCAGGCGCCGACCTGCGAGCGATCCAGGAGCTACTCGGGCACTCGTCGCTCTCGACGACTCAGCGCTACACGCACGTTAGCCCGGACGCCCTGATGCGCGTCTACGACCGCGCACATCCGCGAGCCCGAAAGTCCGGGCGACCGCCGGAAGGCAAGTGAGCGTGCCCGCCTTGACTCCGGAGACGCTCGAGACGACCTCGTGCGACGCTGCGCGGGCCGCGGGTCAGGTGCTGCGCGCGCGCTTCCGGCGTGGCGATCTCGGGACGCCCGAACGCAAGGGACTTCATGACTTCGTGACCGCAGCAGACCGCGAGGCCGAGCAGGCGGTGGTCAACCTCCTCCGGTCACGTCACCCCGAGCACTCGATCATGGCCGAGGAGGGGACGCCCACCGCGTTGCGTGGCACGTACCGCTGGATCGTCGATCCGCTCGACGGTACGACGAACTTCATCCATGGGGTCACGCCGTTCTGCGTGTCGGTCGCCGTCGAGGACGGCGACGGGATCGTCGCGGGCGCGATCCACGACCCGATCCACGACGAGACGTTCCACGCGTGGCGCGGCGGTGGTGCGCGGCTCGACGGCACCGGCATTCGTTGCAGCCGTCCGACGGACGTCGCCGAGGCGCTCGTGGCCACGGGGCTCCCCTTTCGCGAGCTCGGCCGGTTGCCGCAATACCTGCAGGCGCTCGAAGCCATCGTGCGGCGAACGGCGGGACTGCGCCGGGCCGGGTCCGCAGCGATCGATCTGGCCTATACGGCGTGCGGGCGCTACGACGGATTCTTCGAGCTGGGTCTCTCGCGGTGGGACGTGGCGGCCGGGATCCTGATCGTCCGCGAAGCCGGCGGCGTCGTGACGGATTGGCTCGGCCAGGACCGCACGCTCGACACGGGCGACGTGGTTGCCGCCGGGCCGGAGCTACATCGCGTTCTCCTCGGGATCACGCGTCGGGCGCTCGACCCGGCCGGCTGATCGTCAGGCTTGCCCGGACGAAGTCTGATTCTCTTCGTCCTGCTTGTACAGGTACCGGATGCTGTGCTTGAACACGAGGAGGTTCGGTCCCTCGGTTCGATGCACCTTAATGCAGCCCCGGTCGTACCATTCGATGTGTCCGCGCAGCTGCTCGCCATTGTCGAGTACGACGACCATCGGCGTCACGGTGTTCATCTGTTTCAGGTAGTAGAAGGCCTCGGCGTTCGTCAGCTCGGGGGGCGCCGGTCGCCTCCGCGCGGATACGCCACCGCCGTTGCCCCCACCCGACTCCCGTGGGGCGTTGTGGGTCGGAGCGGCTGGAGCGTGGCTTTGGTGGGCCATGCGCTCCTTGATCTCGGCGAGGTTCGGCCGGACCAGCTTCCGGTTGATCATGAGACTCCCCTGCGTACCGTCCTGGGTGCCGCAACTCGTCCCAGCGCGCTTCGTCGACCGCTATCGGAAATCATCGGATCCGCTGAGGGCTGCGAATCGTGGCCAGGTGTCTGGAATCTACCACGGCCTTGGCCCGTCTTGCAACCTGCTTCTCGATCCCGGCACTACGATTCCTGGCACCGCATGGTCGACAGGGTCTCGGTCCGCAGGCGATCTCGGTATTTCGCCTTGACACACCACTGGGCTTCCGAGCGGAGCCGATCCAGATACTTGAGACGATCCTCGTCGAACCTACGATTCGCGATGTAGTCCCGGACCTGTTCCCGGATGCCGTCGAGTGCGGTTACGTGCTCGTCGACCCGGGAGTCGACCCTCAGGATGTGAAAGCCGTAGGTCGTCGATATCGGGTCGGAGATGCCGCCCGCGGGTAGCGCCATCGCGATCTTTTCCAACCCGGCGGCCAGGTCGCCCTCGCCGACCTCCCCCAGGGACCCGCCTTCGTCCCGGGTCCCGGCCTCGGAGACACGGCGGGCTGTCTCTGCGAAATCCGCCCCGCCCCGCAGCTCCGTGACGATCGTCTCGGCCTCGGCGGCTCGGCTCCCGGGCTCCACCTCGGTCGACGCTTTGAGCACGATCTCGCTGACGGTGATCTTCGCCGGGACGAGGAACAACGTCGGATTCTCCTTGTAGAAAGCATCCACCTCGGCGTCGCTGACCGAGATCCGGTCACGGACCTCGACTCGCAAGACTTCCTTCGGCGCGTACGTTTCGAGCAGTCGCTTCTTGAACTGCTCGACCGTCATCCCGTCCTGCGCGATCAAGCGGGCGAACTCGGCATCGTCCGTGATTTTCTGATCTTCCTTGAAGTTCTTGTAGTAGAAATCCCTGATCTGATCGAGATCCTGGAACAGCGAGCGGGCCCGATCGAGCAAGATCTTGCGTTCGATCATCTCCTGCAGAAGCGCCGCACGTAGCTCGACGACCCGCTGGTCCAGGTCGCTCCCCGTGTACGTCCGGTACACGTCCGCGACCATCGCCTTCTCCTCGTCTTCGTACTCGGAGCGCGTGATGATCTCGCCGTTCACCCAGGCGACGATCTCCTCGATGAGCACGGCGCGCGTGACGGGCGCAGCGAGCGCCGCAGCAACGAAGACAGCCACTGCGACGAGGGATCTTCGGCGACTCGAAAGCATTTCGGAACCTCGTGCGGGGAGTCTAACCACAACCCGCCCGTCCAGCCAATCGCGAATCGTGGGACCGCGCGTCACGAAGCGGGCACGTACGGGAACTGCAGGTTCGTGGATCGGATCCGGATCTCGCTCTTCCCGCGCAGCTCTTTCAGGAGGTTCCCCAGGGCCTCCTGACGCCGTCGCTGCTCCAGGTCCGTTCGCGCGATTCTCCGAAGCTCGGCCGCGAGCGCCCGGGGGTCCTCTAGCCGCAACCCCACCTCGAACAGGAACACGCTTCCGTGCAGCTCGACCGGCCCGCTGATCGCACCGACCTCGAGCTTCTCGATCGCCCCGAGCACCTCGGGCGGCAGGCGATCCCATGAAACGCGCGTCGAGACGGTCTGTCCCGGCGACGGCTCGTGGGCCACGATCGCCTCGTCGAACGTAACCCGACCGCGGCGGATCTCCTCGCGCACGCTCCTCGCGACCTCGAGCGACCGGAGCTGCAGCGCCCGGAGCTCCATCGGCCGACCCGGGAGGAGCCGCTCGCGCTGGCTCGTCGCCCACGCGTCGACTTCCTCCTCGGTCGGCACGGCGAGACCGCCTACCATGTGCTCCTGCAGCTTCTCGATCATCAGGCGCTGATGGGCCTGGATCTCGGCCTCCCGCGTCGGCGCCGCGTGGCCGGAACCTTCATCCCCCTCCCCCGCATAGACGGCGATCTCGATGTCGGTCACGTCGATCCGGGTCCGCGCGGCCTCGAGCAGCAGCAGCCTTTGATCGATGAGCGCGTCGAGGAGCCGGCTTTTCACCGCCCCGTCGGCGTCGCCGACAGGCTCCCCTTCCTCGATCGCGAGCAAATTGTCGGCCAGGTACGCTTCGAACTCCACGCGCCGGATCGGCTCGTCGCCGACCCACGCGACGACGTCCCGCTCGCCCCGCCCGAACTGTCCCTCGCACCCCATGACAAAGACGAGCGCGAGCACGGCTGAGGCGATGATTCCGCTCCGACGTGTCATGCGGGTTGCCCGACGATTTGGTTCAGGAGCGACGACACGGCGGCGATGCGGTCCGCACCCTGCGGCGGGGCGGGCACGACGAGCATTCCCGACGGCTTGAGTGTGCCGCGTTCGCGCGCCACGATCTGGATGATGCGCGACGGCTCGAGCGGTATGCTGTCGTGAAACCGGATCTGCAGCGTGTCGTCGACCAGATCCACGCTCTTCGCTCCCGCGCCTTCAGCCAGGAGACGCAAGCGGCCGAGATCGAACAGATTGCGCGCACTCGGCGGCAGGTGACCGAACCGGTCCTCGATGTCGGCCTGGAGCCGGTCGACCTCCTCGGCGGTGCGAGCTTGTGCCAGCCGCTTGTACGTCGTCAAGCGGTCCGCGGTGTCGGGCAGAAACATCTCGGGGATCTTGATGTCGACGCCCAGGTGCAGGCTGACCGGCGGCGCGTCCACCACCGGCTCCCCCTTCAGCTCGAGCACCGCGTGTTCGAGCATCCGGCAGTAGAGGTCGAACCCGAGCGCCGCGATGTGCCCGTGCTGGCGTGGCCCGAGCAGCTCACCGGCGCCCCGGATCTCGAGGTCCGCTGCGGCCAGGCGGAACCCCGCCCCGAGATCGCTGAACTCCTGGAGCGCCCGCAGTCGCTTGCGCGCGTCCTCGCTCAACCTGCGCGGCGACGGCACGAGGAAATACGCGTAGGCGTGGAGGTGACTACGGCCCACGCGCCCGCGGAGCTGGTACAGCTGGGCGAGGCCGAATCGGTCGGCGCGATTCACGATCAGAGTATTGGCGCGCGGGATGTCCAGGCCATTCTCGATGATCGTCGTCGTCACGAGCACGTCGGCCCGGTGCTCGACGAAGTCGAGCATGACCTGCTCGAGACGATGCTCGACCAGTCGGCCGTGCGCGGTGAGCAAGCGCGCCTCGGGCACGAGCTCGGTGAGCGCTCGTGCGATCGCGGCGAGCGTCTCGATCCGATTGTGGACGACGAACACCTGTCCGCCGCGCCGCATCTCCTGCCGGATCGCCTGGGCCACCACGCTCTTGCGGAACGGGACGACGTAGGTCTGGATCGCCATGCGACCGGGCGGCGCCGTCTCGATCAGCGACAGGTCGCGGACTCCGGCCAAGGACATCTGCAGCGTGCGCGGGATCGGCGTCGCGGTCATCACGAGGATCTCGACCCCGATCGACAGCGCCTTGAGCCGCTCCTTGTGCGCGACGCCGAACCGTTGCTCCTCGTCGACGACGAGCAGGCCCAGGCGAGAGAACGTGACGTCGGGCGACAGGAGCCGGTGCGTGCCGATCAGCACGTCGACGGCACCGACTGCGACGTCCTGCAGGATCTTCTTCGTCTCCGTCGCGGAGCGGAAGCGGGATACCATCTCCACACGGGCCGGGAACGGTGCGAACCGCTCGCGGAACGTGTGGTAGTGCTGGGTCGCGAGCACGGTAGTCGGCGCCAGAATGGCGACCTGGGTACCCTCGGTCACCGCCTTGAACGCCGCGCGCACGGCGACCTCGGTCTTTCCGAACCCGACGTCGCCGACGAGCAGACGGTCCATCGGCTGGGTCGACTCCATGTCGCGCTTGATCTCCTGGAGCGCTCGCTCTTGGTCCGGCGTGAGATCGTACGGGAACGCCGCCTCGAGCTCGCCCTGCCACTCGGTATCCGGACCGAAGGCGTGCCCCGTTGCCGAACGACGCCGAGCGTACAGCTCGAGCAGCTCCTTGGCCATCGACTCGACCGACCGGCGGACCCGCGCTTTCACCCGCTGCCAGCCCGCTCCGCCCAGCCGGTCGAGCGAAGGTTTCTGGCCGGCGACGCCGCTGTACTTCTCGACCAGATCGAGCCGATCGACCGGCACGAACAACCGGTCTCCCCCGTCGAACTCGAGGACCATGAAGTCACGGTTGAGGCTGCCGCCCTTGGGCCGGCCGAGGCCGACGTAGCGAGCCACCCCATGGTCCACGTGGACGACGGAAGCGCCGGGCTTCAGATCGCGAAAGTCCGAGACGAACGCCCCGCGATCGCCCCCGCGCCGGTCGGCCGCCGGCCGCTCCTCGCCAAAGAGCTCGCGCTCGGCGAGAACTTGCAGCCCCAGGTTGGGAAGCTCGAACCCCGCGCGCAGGCCGGCGACGCCGATCCACAGACCGCCGGGGCGCTGCGGATCGGCCCCGCCCAGCGCCGGGCCGCCGAGGTCGGCCGCGCCGAGGTCGTACTCGCCGAGGATCTCGCGCAACCGCGCCGCACTTCCCGGGGCGCGCATCACGCAGATCGTCCGGCGCCGCTCCGCAGCCGCCCGCCGCAGCTCGTCGATCCACTCCACGACGCGCCCGGCGTAGCTGCGCGTACGGCGGCAGGCGACGTCCCAATGCCCCGGGCTCGTGGAATCGCCGGTTCCGCCAAGCTCCTCGAGACTCAACGCCGCGCGCCGCAAGTGCTCGGCCACGACCTCCGGGGCGGCGAACAGCACCTCGGGCGGCGGGAGCGTCCGGTTCTGGCTCTCGTCGTAGGCCGTGCGTTGCTCGCGGGCGGCGCGCTCAAGCTCGATCTCGGTGCGCTCCGGCTCGTCGACCACGAGGCACAGATCGCGTGTGTGGTCGAACAGCAACGCCGGCGCCGCGCAGGCGAGGCCCGCGAGCGCGTGAAACCCGGGCCAGTACCCCTGATTCGCGAGCGTGTCGAGGACCTCGCGAAACCGACGCACGGCGCGGTCATCACCCTGGACCGCTCGGAGGCCGACATCCAGGTGCCGCGACACGCGCGCAAGTGCCTGCTCGGTCGGCGGGCTTTCCATCGCTGGCCCGACATCGACCTCCTCGAGCTGACCCGTCGAGCGCTGGTGGCCGGTGTCGAACGCGCGCAGCGAGTCGACGACGTCCCCGAACAGCTCGATGCGCACGGGTCCGTCCGCCGTCACGGGGAACACGTCGATGATCCCGCCACGGCGCGACACCTCGCCCGGTGCGCTGACGATGTCGACGCGGCGGTAGCCCAGGCTCATGGCCCACAGGACGAACCGGTCGGGAGGAAGCTCGTCTCCGAGCCGCACGACGCGATGCCAGGAATCCCAGTCGCCGCGGGGCGGCACCGGTTGGAGCAGCGCGCGTGCCGGCACGACGAGGGCGTCGAGCCGACCCCTGGCGAGCTGAGCGAGGGCCAGGACGCGTTCGCGAACGACCTCCGGGTGCGGCGCGATCGCGTCGTACGGCAGAGCGTCGAGCGCCGGAAGTCTCGCGACACGCCGGGGATCCCGCCCGAGCAGCGTCGCCGCGGCCGCCAGGTCGCGCTCGTACGCCTCGAGCGCGGCGTCGTCGGGCACGACGAGCAGCATGCCCCGCCGGCTCTGCGCCATGAGCAGCTGGGCCACGACGGCCCGCGACGCATCGACGAGCCCGCGTATACGGGCGCCGCGCTCCCCAGACCCGAGGCGCCGCGCGATCTCCTCGAACTGCGGCGCATGGACGATCGGAGCCCAGAGCGCCAGGTCCGGTGTCCCGATCATGGCTCGCGGGGTCGCCGCGGCATCGAGAGCTACCGACTCGCGACGGCGGTCGCCGGAGCGTCCGGGTTGTACAGGCCTCGCCGAAAACGCCAGCGTACCCGCGCGAGGTCCGCCAGCATGTTCAGCGGGTCGCGCAGGACGCTGACCGTCGAGCGCGCGTCGTTGCGCCACACGACCGGCACCTCGTCCACCCGCAAGCCGAATCGCATGGCCAGGAACAGGAGCTCCGCGTCGAACGCGAATCGATCGACGACCATGCGCTCGAACAGCGGCCGGGTCCGTCGCAGGTCCATCAACTTGAAGCCACACTGCGTGTCGCGAAATGGCAGCCCGGTCAGGGAGCGCACGCACAGGTTGAACGTCCGCCCCATCATCTCCCGCAGACGGTGCTGCCGGATCTCGATCTTGGACGCCGCGAGGCTGCGGGACCCGATCGCGATGTCGAGGTCCTGTTCCCGCGACGCGGCGGCCAACTTCTCGTGCTCCTCGATCGGTGACGAGAGGTCCGCGTCCGTCATGAGCGCCCAGCGTCCGTTCGCGCCGAGCACGCCGCGGCGGACCGCGCTCCCCTTGCCACGGTTCTCGGGATCACGCAAGACACGTCCGCGATGGCCACGGAGCGCTCGGCCGGCAACTCCCGCCGTGTCGTCCGACGACCCGTCGTCGACGACGATGACCTCGGCATCGATCCGCCGTGCCGCCAGATAGGCCACGATGCGCTCGAGCGACGGTCCGATCCGATCCGCTTCGTTGTACGCGGGAACGACGACGGACAGATGCACGGATCCGCCGCGCTCCGTGCTCACGGGCTCAGCTCCGAGCGAGCAGTGAGCCGCCCTCGGCCACGAACTGCTCGTACGGCACGGCGTGCCCGCCACGAATGAGCAGGATGCGCGGATGGCGCACGACGTCACCGTTCTTGTCGAAGGTGGTCAGACCCGCAGCACCCGGATAGTCGTGGATCCCGGCCAGCATGACCTGGAGGTCCCGGGGGTGCGCGCTCGCGGCGCCGTTGATCGCGTGGACGAGGATCTTCAGCGCATCGTAGCCGTGGGCCGCGTAGATGTCGGGATCCTGGTCGTACTTGCCGCGATACGCGCGCACGAACGCGGCGACCGCCGGATCGGATGATCCGAGATCGAACGCCGTCTGCGGGAATACGAGGTTCTGCGCGGCGTCGCCGGCTAACCGTACGATCGTCGCGGTCACCGCGGAACTGGCCATCACGACCTTGGAGGGATTCGTCTGCCGCAGAGCCGCGAGCAACGCGGCCACGTCCTGCTGATAAGCGACGACGTAGATGCCGTCGGCCTCGAGCCCGGCGAGCTCGGACATCATCGCGGGAAACCGCGCGGTGTCCCCTTCGTGGAACAGGAACGTCTTGACGACCTGGCGGAACTTTCCCTCGTACTGCTGCTGGAACACCGTGCTCAGGCCGCGCCCGTAGTCGGTGTCGTGGGCGAACACCACGAGGCGCTCGAGCCCGAGGTCCTTGGCGAACCGGGCCATCGACGTCCCCTCGCCGATGTCTGACGGGTAGATGCGGTACACGTGCTCGCCCGCGTCGGACAACTGCGGTGCGGACGCGGAGGGCGACAGCAGGATCACGCGGCGCTCTTCGCACAAGGGCGCGATGGCGAGCGATACCGTCGACGACACCGCGCCGATGATGACGCTCACACCATCCGTATCGATGAGCTCCTGCGTGACCTCGCGTCCCCGGCCGGGAATCGTCGCATCGTCCTTGTAAACCAACGTGACCTTGCCGCCGCTCTTCAAACCGCCGGCCGCCGTGATCTCGTCCAGCGCGAGGTCGAGCCCCTTCCGGACGCTCTCGCCATACGCCGCGGCGGCTCCGGACTCGGAAATGACGGCGCCGATCTTGACGTCCTTCGAGCAGCCGGTCCCGAGAAGCCCCAGGCCGACCAGGATCGCCGTCACATTGCGGGTGATCATCTCGCCGCCCTCCTCGCTCGATTCCGGCGGCGCGCGCTTCCGGCATCAACGGCGGATACGCCCGCCGACGCCGAGCCTCGCGACCGCCCGTCTCATCCGAACCTCGACGCGTCGGAACTCGCTTTCCGCACCTGCCCTCGCGAGCGCCGCCTGTGCTCCGTCCTTCGCTCGCTGGGCCCGTTCGATCTCGATCTCCTCCGCCCGTTCGGCGGTGCGCGCGAGCACGCTCACCGCGTCGCGCAGGACCTCGGCGTGGCCCCCCGACACCGCGAGGAACCGCCGCTCGTCGCCCACGCGATAGGATACCTCCCCCGCATCGAGACGCGCGAGGAGCGGGGCGTGACCGGGCAGGACGCCCATCGAGCCCTCGACGCTCGGCAGGACGACCTCGTCGACGACCTCGGACAGCACGGTGCGCTCCGGTGTGACGATCTCGAGCAGCAGCCCCCCGGCCACGACTAGTCCGCCGTCTCTTGGCGGATCCTCTCGGCTTTCTCCACGGCCTCCTCGATCGTGCCGACGTACAGGAATGCCTGCTCCGGCAGGTCGTCGTACTTGCCCTCGACGATGCCACGAAACCCGCGCACGCTGTCCTCGGTCGACACGTAGCGGCCCTGCATCCCGGTGAACTGCTCGGCGACGTAGAACGGCTGGGACAGGAACCGCTGGATCTTGCGCGCCCGGCTCACGGACAGCTTGTCGTCCTCGGACAACTCGTCCATGCCCAGGATCGCGATGGTGTCCTGTAGCTCCTTGTACCGCTGCAGCACCCGCTGGACCGCACGAGCGACGCCGTAGTGCTCCTCGCCGATCAGCTTGGGGTCAAGGATTCGTGAGGTCGATGCGAGCGGGTCGACAGCCGGGTAGATCCCGAGGTTCGCGATCTGCCGCGACAGGTTCGTCGACGCGTCGAGGTGCGCGAACGTGGTCGCCGGCGCTGGATCGGTGTAGTCGTCGGCCGGCACGTAGATCGCCTGGACCGAGGTGATCGAGCCGCGCTTGGTCGACGTGATCCGTTCTTGAAGCTCGCCCATCTCCGTCGCCAGGGTCGGCTGGTAACCAACGGCCGAGGGCATACGACCGAGAAGCGCCGACACCTCCGAGCCCGCCTGCGTGAATCGGAAAATGTTGTCGATGAACAGCAGCACGTCCTGGCCGTACGTATCGCGGAAATACTCGGCCACGGTCAGACCCGACAGCGCGACGCGCAGCCGCGCCCCCGGTGGCTCGGTCATCTGGCCGTAGATCAGCGCGGCTTTCGATTTGGCCGGGTCGTCGGGGTCGATGACCCCGGTCTCCTGGAACTCGAGCCACAGATCGTTACCCTCGCGGGTCCGTTCACCCACGCCGGCGAACACCGACACGCCGCCGTGTTTCTTGGCGACGTTGTTGATCAGCTCCTGGATCAGCACGGTCTTGCCCACGCCCGCGCCGCCGAACAGGCCGGTCTTGCCGCCGCGCATGTACGGCTCGAG
>Ga0247727_10001717_pt1 | contig 51192 bp, 35 predicted proteins | sample WisWelCaveWW1625_FD_202498 | JGI IMG/M metagenome (GOLD analysis project Ga0247727, IMG submission 202498) | Biofilm microbial communities from Wishing Well Cave, Virginia, United States - WW16-25 | ecosystem: Environmental > Aquatic > Deep subsurface > Groundwater > Cave microbial mat | place...
CTCGCGGGTACGTGCCCTGGCGGTTTGCTAGCCCTTCGCCTCCATCAGGCTGGGCAGAGGACTTTCACCTCCAAGTTGTCGAACATGCTCGGCACACACTGGATTCCCGCTTTCGCGGGAATGACGGTAGGAGGGAGTGATCCGGGGAGGGTCGCGGCCCTCCGGCCCTGGCGCCTCCAAAAAAACCCTTTCGGACTTTCTGCGCCGTTTGCGCATCCACTTCTGGCGGAACCACATGAAAGGAGACCACCATGTTGCGGACGCTGCGACAGAGAATCAGTGGATGTCTGGTCGTTCTCGGGGCTTCTTCACCCTGCGCTCGACCGTGCGAATCGATCGAGCTCCCGCGAGTCGGGTTCATCGAAAACGCCGGACAGTGGACGCCGTCCACGCGGTTCGGGATTCGCCTCTCCGACAGCAACGTTCGACTCGAGCGCGATGCGCTGATGTTCGGACTTGTCGGGGAGCGCGATCAGGGCGCCGTCGTGCGTTTGACGTTCGAAGGTGCAGGGGAAAGCACGTCGGTCGCGGGCGAGAGCATCCTGCGCGGCCGACACCACTTCCTGCAAGGTGACGATCCCGCGAAATGGGTGTGTGACGTGGAATCCTTCCAGTCGGTCCTGTACCAGGACATCCATCCGGGCGTCGATGCGAGATGTTATTTGCAGGAGGGACATCTCAAGTACGACCTGCTGATCGCCCCTGGCGTCGATCTCGAGCGAGTGATCCTGGGATTCGACGGTGCCACCTTGAGTCTCGATGCTTCCGGGACCCTCGTCGCCGCGACGCCCGTCGGACATCTATCGCAACCCCGACCCGTGGCCTTCGAGGTCGACGCGTCCGGCGCGCGCCGTGAAGTCCCTTGCAGCTTCCGGCTGCTGGACGAGAATCGATTCTGTTTCGAAGTCGCACAGCGGCATCCGGACTCCGAGCTGGTGATCGACCCGACGCTGTTCTACTCGAGCTACCTCGGCGGCAGCGGCTTCGACCAGGCCTGGGCGGTCGAGTTCGATTCCCTCGGCAATAGCTGCATCGCCGGCTACACGGAATCGACCGACTTTCCGACCACGCCGGGCGCGTACGACCGGTCCGTCAACGGCGCCGGCGACGCGTTCGTCGCCAAGCTGGATCCGGACGGAGCGCTCGTGTTCGCGACCTATCTCGGCGGGACCGCATACGATCTGGCGTATGGCCTCGCCGTGGACTCGGCCGGAGCGATCTACGTCGTCGGACAGACTCTCTCGACCAACTTCCCTTCCACGTGGATGGGCTACGCAGGCGGCGGCGACGCCTTCCTGACCAAACTCAGCGCCGCGGGCAATGCCATCGTCTATTCAACGTTTCTCGGCGGGTCCGCGCCGGAATACGCGGACGACGTGACGGTCGACGACACCGGAGCGGCGTTGGTCGTCGGCGGCACCTCTTCCTCCAACTTTCCCACGACGGCGGGAGCCTACGATCGCTCGTACAACTCCGGCAACGACGTGTTCGTCACGAAGGTGAAGGCGGCCGGCACGGCGTTCAGCTACTCGACGTACCTGGGAGGGTCGAGCAGCGACGTGGGCCACGGGATCGCGGTCCATGAGTACGCGGCCTATGTGACGGGCGAGACGACCTCGGGCGACTTCCCGATGGTCGGTGCATTTGACACCTTCCGAGGCGGCACCGAAGCGTTCGTGACCAAGCTCGACGCGGTGGGCAGTGCGCTACTGTTCTCTTCCTACATCAGCGGCGGAGGCACAGAGGTCGCAGGGGCGATCGCTGTCTCCCACCTGGGCGAGGCCGTCGTGGTCGGCTCTACCACCTCTGGTGATTTCCCGGTCACGTCCGGCGGGTTCGATCCCAGCTACAACGGAGGCGGCGATGCCTTCGTCCTGCGCGTCATCGCTTCGGGAAGTGCGATCTCCTCCTCGACTTTCCTTGGCGGCGCGGGTTCGGACGGCGCGAACGATGTGGTGCTGACGTCCACGGGCGAGGCCTGGGTGACGGGGACAACAACGCCCTCTGGCTTCCCGACCACTGCCGATGCCTTCGACCGGACCTACGGCTTCACCGAGGCGTTCGTCAGCCGCTTGAGCTCCTCCGGTTCCACACTGCTCTTTTCGTCGCTCCTGGGGGGAGCGGGAGAAGACTTCGGCTACACCGTTGCTCTGGATCAACCGGCGGGCGAGCTCCTGATCGCCGGCACGACCAGCGGCAGTTTTCCGACGACGCCGAATGCATACGATCCAACCTATGCCGGTGGTTACGACGCGTTCGTGTCCAAGCTGGAGTTCGCTTCCTGGAGCAATTACGGCGTGGGCTGGCCCGGAAGCTCCGGCACCCCGAAGCTGACCGCCACCGCCGAACCTGTCCTGTGCAGCACGATCGATCTCAAGATCACCAATTCGCGGGGACGGATCTCGACCACCGGATACCTGCTGGTCGGTCTGGAAGCGGTGAGCCTTCCGACCAGCCTCGACGGCACTCTGCTGGTCCTGCCGATCTCGATCCTGACCGTACAGATCTCCAGCAGCGGACTGACCCTTCCCGTCACCGTCCCCTGTGACAACAACCTTTCCCATCTCCCGGTGTTCCTCCAGGTTCTGGAATTCGATCCTGGAGCATCCAAGGGAATGTCGTTCACCGCGGGGCTGAAGTTGGTGCTTGGACATTGAGCGACCGATCCCGTGCCTGCCGGGGCTTGCACCAGGAGTGACAAGGATCACCCTTCGTGCAAGCTCCGGCAGTGCCGTTCCCGTTGGATTCTCCCTCAGGGCCGATCATTCATCGCATTGACGCTCGTCAGTGCGTGCTTCTCGCGAAACTCTGATCAGGAAAAGCCGTGTTCCGGAGTTGCCGTCCACGTATCTTCAACCCGAGTTCCGCGAGGGAGCCAACATGACTTACGTTCCTGACCCGCGACCACGATCCGAGCTCGCCGAAGTGGAACCCCACAGCCCCGGCGAGCTCAAGGCGATCTTCAAGTACCCGCTTCGAATCATGGAGCTCGTGCTCACGGAACAGGAGCGATTGTCGAAAACGATTGTTTCCGGCGCGAATCCCATGCTGCTGGCTGGAACGCTCCTCTACACCAGCGTGCTGTTCTCCCTGCCCTATGGCGCCGTTCTCGGCATCTCGCGCTTCTGGCACATCGCCGTGTTGTTCGTCGGGTCGCTCCTGATCTGTTTTCCGTCGCTCCAGGTGTTCAGCCTCTACATCGGCTGCCGGGTGAACCATCGACAGAATCTCGCGCTCGGCCTGGTGATCACCTGCGTGGCGGCGATTTTCACTTTCGGTTTCTTCCCCATACTGTGGTTCCTCCGGGCCACCATGCTGGAGGATTCAAGGATCAGCCCGCGCCAGATCTCCGTGGCCTTGCTTGCGTTTTCCTTGTTTGCCGGCGTGGCGCATCTGTTCCGGTGCCTGCGCCGGGTGCAACCCCTGATCGGCACCTATCCGTTGTTGATGGCCTGCTGGCTCGGCTTGTTCACGTTCATCACCCAACGCATGGCACGATTGCTCGATCTCCTGTGATGAGCGCCTTCTTGCGCACGCTCTGCGTGCTTCTCTCGACCTCCGCTCTCTACGGATTCACGCTCGGATCCGCGCACGACTGGATCTATGCCTCGCGCAACCTTGTCAAGTTCCCGCTGCTCATCGCCGGCACCGCGGTGATCTGCTCGCTTTGCTATTCGGTGATCGCACGCTTCCTTTGCCCGCAATTGACGTTTCGTCCGGTGCAGATGCTGTCCATCCAGATGTTCAGGGATCTGTCCGTGCTGCTCGCGAGCCTCTCCGCTCCCAACCTGTTTCTGGCCATGATCCTGGTGCACCGCGACGATGGGAAGCTGGGAGAGTACTCGCTGTTCCTGGGCCTCAACGTCGGTTTCATTGCGGTGAGCGGCACGCTCGCGCTCTGCCGGCAGGCCAACGCGCTCCTTTCAAGACACGGCGTGACTCGTGCGCGCTCGCGCGCCGTGGTCCTCCTGTGGCTCGGCATGTCCCTGGTCGTCGGTGGACAGGGAGCGTTCTATCTGCGCCCCCTGTTCGGCTTGCCCGCTTCCCGAGGACAGGTACCGCCTTGGACGCTCGGAACTGCCGCCGACGTGCGCGGTGCCACCAACTTCTTCGAGGTCGTGGTGCAGATCTTCCGCAACCCTCCCCTTCCAAAGAGCTGGGGCGGCAGGTAGGCAAGACGTCTGCGCGTCTCCCTGCGGTCCGGCGCCGGCCCTGTCAAGCGCCGACTCGGTCTGGCATCATTTCACGAACGTCTCGTCCGATTCGATCGCCGTTCCGAATGCCGCACGGACGCTCATGCCAGGACGCGTCGTGCGCCGGAACCCCCGTCGGTGGTTTCTTGGACACGATGCCCAGACGGAACTGACGGGATCGATGAGCAGATGCCTGCGCCGAACGGCCTCTCGCCGAGGAAGGAACTGGGGACCGGGACTGGCTCTGTGCTCTGCTTTGTTGCCGTGGACTTCGTGCGCGGCACCTGCGCCGCAACCGGTCTCCAGCTCCGAGAGACAGGCCGACGAGAAGACGGACGAAAGATCCGAGGAGGACACGCGGCAATGGGCCGTCCAGTTCGGCGTGGCGACCATCTCGCGAAACCCGACGCACAAGGCGCTGGTCGGAACTTTCGAGCCGGCGCGCGGCGAGGCGGAAGGAAACATCTATCAATTCCGGGTGACGCCGACCCTCCAGCGATTCGCATGGAAGGTTGCCGGGTACGAATTCCATCCCGAAATGGAACTACCGCTGACCCTGGACATCGTCGACGAGTCGGGCCGCTCGCCGTTCCCCGCGGTCAGTGCGGCGCTGGGCTTCCGTTGGACGGATTTCCCCTGGAACAGGGTCCTGTACACCACGGCCGCCATGGCTGGAGGTCTGTACTACGCCTCGCATGTTCCCAGGATCGACGTGGTCCGGCATCCGGACGATCATCGGTCGCACTGGAAGATCTATTGGCCGATCCAGGTCACTCTTGCCTGCCCTGCCTATCCCGAGCATCAATTCGTGCTGTTCAACGACCATGTCTCGGGTGGCAGTACGCTCGATTCCGGCGGCTTCGACAGCTACGGGCTCGGCTACCGGTTCCTGTTCCGGTTCTAGCCCTCGCCTCGCCCGCCCTCCTCAGCGACTCAACCCAGAGTCGCCTCGGGGGACCGACAGTCGCGCGCCTCGCATCCGCCTCCTGGCGAAGGCAGGGTCGCGATCGGAACTCTTACGGACGCTGTGCGCCCGATCACTTGACGCTGACGACCAGCCAGTCGATCCGGCTGGTGAACTCCTTCGGAGTCCGCGCCGTCACCTGGTGCACGACGTGGACTTCGATCCGTCCGTCGGCGTTCACGTAGTCCGTCGCCGGAATGTCCTTGATCGAATGCAGCGAATCAACGGTCGTCGCGTGGCGGGTGCCCACTTCATCGAGCGTTCCGCTCGTCCAGTTGCGCAAACGAATCTCCTCGATGATCGCCGGGTCGTTCGTCGACGTCTCCACCGCGAGCCCGATCGTCTTGGGCTGCACGACGTCCGTCACCCAGCCGACGCGCACGTCCACGCCCTGGGTGCCGTCCCGGGACTGTGACCGCGCCTTCACCTTGACGTCGTCGGATGCTTCCAGGTCGAGCACGTCGCCCTGCGTGAGCACCCCTGGTTCGACCACCAGGTCCGTGCACGGCGGCGGCGCCACCACGATCTGCTGGTTCGCCGCGACATCGCGCAGCGTGACCACCCTGCCGTCCGCGAACTTCACACGAACCACCTCGGGACGCTCGGCCTTTCCCAGACCAAAGAACGCCTCGTACGGCTCCTGACCCTGAAAGCTCGTGCCTGCCGTGATCAGGCGCATCTGCTTCTGGCCGTTCGCCTCGAGCTCCACCACCGTTCCCACCGCCCAGTGATTGTCGCCCGATTTCCTCGGCTGCACGACCAGGTAGTCGCTGCGCTTCTGCGTCGCCGGGAATGGCTCGTTCGAAAGGAGGCGCAGCACGTTGGGAACGCACACCTGCATCAGATCGAGGTCGCCGTCGCGCTCGAGGTCGAACGCGATCAGACAGCTTCCGTACAGGTTGTCGTTGACTCCCGCAAACTTCGCCACGTCGGAGAATTTCAGGTTCGGCCCGTCCGAGTTCCAGAACAAGCGAGTGGTGTCGACGTCGTAAGGCGCGTTGAAGAAACCGTTCGTGGCCCCGATGTCCAGCCAGCCGTCGTTGTCGGGGTCGAAGAACGTCGTTCCCCAACCCCAGCTCCCGTCGCCCACTCCCAGTTGATTGGCCACCTCCGTGAACAACAGGTTGCCCGGCGTCGAATCGTTGCGCAGCAGCGCATTGTTGCCGTAGAACCCGTACCAGACGTTGGTCGTGTAGATGTCGAAGTCGCCGTCGTTGTCGAAATCGCCGACCGTCTGTCCCATGTCGTTGAACACGATGTCCGCGCCCACGCTCTGGGCGACGTCGACGAAGGTGTTGTTGCCCTGGTTGATGAACAGCAGGTTCTCGAAGAAGTCGACACAGACGTAGATGTCGATCCAGCCGTCGAGGTTGTAGTCGTTCATCATCGGCATCCACTGCGTCGCCGGCTGGTTCTTGAGGATGCCGCTCGAGGCGCTGATGTCGGTGAACGTCCCGTCGCGATTGTTGAGGTACAGGCGCGACATCGCCTGCCACTCGGAGGCATAGAAATCGAGGAAGCCGTCGTTGTTGATGTCGCCCGCGCACAGTCCGCCGCGGTGCCCGTCCTGGTCGCCGAACACGCCCGAAGTCTGGGTCACGTCGGTGTACTGCCCGTTCGATTCATGCCGCATCAGCACCAGGGCGGTCACCGAGTTGTCGCCATCCGACTGCATCAACAGGTCGAGATCGCCGTCGTTGTCGTAGTCGAACTGGAAGCCGTTGCGATGGACGTCCGTCGAGTTGAGGCCGACCTGGGCGGCCACCTCCTGGAAGGAGCCTTTCCCGTCGTTCAGGTAGAGCTGGTCCGCCGCCCCTTCTCCGTTGGGCACGAACACGTCGATGTCGCCGTCCTCGTCGACGTCGACGGCGGAGATGCCGGAGCCCATTCCCCAGGGAGACACGAACGGTTGAATCCCGCGCTGCTGGCTCACCTCGCGAAACCGGAACGGCGGCCGCGTCTGCGAGCGCGCCGACTCGCCGGCAAAGGACAGGCAGAAGAGGGTGGCGGCGATGAAAGTAGAGATGAAGCTTCCCCGCATCGAGGTTTCCTCCAGGACAAAGAACGGACCGAGGTCGGCAGGGACGCAAGGTCCGATGGCAGGCGACCGGTAGGCGACCAGCATGGCCGAAAAGACCAAAAGCGAAATAGCTCCCCCTTCGCAAAAACACAATCCCTCATGAGGGGCCCCCTCCGGACGATCTCTGTTTGTCACATTCACGGGCCCCCAAAAAGTCCGGCGGGGACGCTAAAAAGGCCCTGCCCCGCAGGGAGAAAGCCCCCTGCGTGAAGTCGGTCTGACCGGCCCATCCGGTCGCGGGCGTACGATTCCCTGCCCATGAATTGGCTCGAAAAGCTGCGCCATCGTTTCGGGCTCCGATCCCGGGATTGGCGGACAAGGCTGAAGTCCGCGAATGCTCTGGGTCCGTCTCATTCCGAGCCGGCCCGCGCCGTGCTCCTCAATCTCCTCTATCAGGGTCCCGAGGAGCGCCGCGCCGAGTCACTTCGGATGCTGGCAGAGAAGCAGGCCGCTGACGACTGGTCCGTTTCACGGATCGCAGACCTTTTGTGCGATCCAAGCCCGACGATCTCTAGGGCCGCGGAGGCGGTCCTGCTCGGCATCGGCCGGCGTGCGTCGCCGTTTCTGGGTGCCTGGTTCCGAGACTGGCGCCTGCGATCGGTTCCGATCCTTGAACCCGCGGGTCGGTTCTCTCCTCGGCAGGTCGCCGTCGAGCCATTGCTCTCGGGGATTTCCGGAACGGGCCGACCGACGAGCGCGCTGGAACGCGCCCGTCCGGTTCTCGAGGCGCTCGGATGGCAGCCTGCCACGGACGAGGAGCGGGTGGTGCTCTCGATCGTCCGCGGAGAGCCAATGATGGCGGCCGGATGGGGGGCGGTCGCTGCCGTTCCGCTGATCCATTTCCTCAGCCAGTGCGACGAGAGGTCGATCGACGCTCTCGAGTCGGCTCTTGCAGCGGTCGGGGCCGCTGCTCTTCCGCATCTCCTTCAGTCTCTTGGCGACCTCCACCATCGCAGACGCGACTGTCTCCTGCGCGTCGTGGAGACGTGGGGCAGGGCGGCCGCCGGCGGAGCAACGCTGATCGCCCTCGAGGAGCTGATGAATCGAGCGGGAGAAACGTTCGTGCTGCGGCGCGCGGCCGCCCTCACCTTGAGGAACCTCGGCGGCGCGCCGACTTCGGGACCGGCGAACGCGTTGTGGGCGATCGCGGTCGAGAACGAGTCGCCGCCGTCGATGCGCTTGTTCGAGGGCCTGCACCTGGCGCTCAAGGACAGCGACAGCGCGGTGCGCGAGGCCGCGATGGTCAAGGCGGCGCGCGTCGATGACGTAAACGTCATCCTGCTGCTGATCCAGGGACTGTCGGATCCGGACTGGAGAGTGCGCGGAGCCGCCCTGCGCGCGATCGTCCGGTTTCATGAGCCGCACGCCATCACCGCCGTGGTACGGGTGCTCGTCGACCCCTATCACGCCTCGGACGCCGAAGCGGTCCTCGTCGAGATCGGCGCCGCCGCCGTCCCCGTCCTCGAGGGCGCCATCAGGGCCGCCAGCTCCTCCGAGCTCGCCCATGCCGCGCGCGCGCTGATCCACAGGATCCGCGCGACGTGATCGTCATCGCGACGCCTGCGGAACTCTGGAACCGCTGCTTCCAATCTGCGACTCAAGATGGAACGCCTCCGTTGATCCACGTCGGCGGCGCCCGGCCCCGGGGGGATTGACAAGCCGGGAGACGAAGGCGAATGTTGCGCGCCATGAGCGGGCTGCATCATCCTCATCACCACGGAAGCCGCCTCCATTCAGAGGGGGCTGGGTGATGGTCTGATCGGTCCCGTTCCAAGGAGATCACCATCGACGCCGGCCCCGCAAGGCCGGCGTCGTTCGTTTGCAGGCGCCGTTGCCGAGGGGTCAGTCCGATTTCGGAGTCTCGAGCGCCCCCGGCGGGCGCGTCCAGTGCCGCCTGAATGCGCGATACTCAGGCCCGGGACGGATGCGCCGTTGCGGGAGCGGATTTGAGAAAGACACAGGAAGACCGCCATGCAAGCACAGGCAGAGATCGGCGCGCTCAAGCTCGCGCTGCCCAAGGGACGGATGCAGGAAGGCGTCCTTCGACTGTTCAAGGACGCCGGGATCGAAGTTCATTCCGATGGACGAGGCTATCGACCGAGGATCTCGCTGCCGCACTTCGAGGCAAAGCTCCTCAAGCCCCAGAACGTCATCGAGATGCTGCACCATGGGTCGCGCGACGTCGGCTTCGCTGGCCGCGACTGGGTCCTGGAGCTCGAGGCCGACCTCGTCGAGATCCTCGACACCGGCCTCGACCCGGTCCGCCTGGTCGCCGCGGCGCCGCCCGGAATCCTCGACCACGGACGGCTGCCGGAACGCTCTCTCGTCGTCGCCTCCGAGTACGAGCGGCTCAGCCGCGAATGGATCAAGAGGCGCGAGCTCCATGCAACCTTCGTCCGCTCGTACGGTGCGACCGAGGTTTTCCCACCGGAGGACGCTGACTGCATCGTCGACAACACGGCGAGCGGCGCGACGCTCGCGGAGAACGACCTCGTCGTCGTCGACGAGCTGATGACCTCCTCGACGCGCCTGTTCGCCCACCCGCGCGCGCTCGAGAGCCCCACCAAGAAGAAGTCGATCGACGACCTCTCTCTTCTGCTCGCCTCGGTGCTCGAGGCACGCCGGCGGGTGATGGTCGAGGTCAACGTCCCCGGGAATCGTCTCGAGGCGGTGATCGCGGTGCTTCCGTGCATGCACCAGCCGACCGTGTCGCCGTTGCACGCCGGCCAGGGCTACGCGATCAAGGCGGCGGTGCCGCGCGACCTCCTGCCGACGGTGATCCCGCGCATCAAGCTCTGCGGCGGGCGCGACATCGTCGTGTCCGCTCTCACCCAGATCGTTCCTTGACTCCTCGCGAGCTTTTCTGGAAGCAGAACTCATGGAATTGCCCGACACCTCCGTCTCGCGGCCTCCGCCTTCGGAAGCGGTAAGGAAGGTCAGCATCTACTCGCACCAGGCCCCCCTGCAGCCCGTCGAGCTCAGGCTCGGCGGCAACGAGGGACGCGCCCCGTCCGTCTCCTGGCTGAGGAAGGCGTCCAAGGGGCTTCTCGACGCGGTGAACCGCTATCCCGATGCCCGCGGGCTCGAGGAAGCGATCGCTGCGCGGCTCGGAATCACCGCGGAGGGTGTCCTGGTCACGGCGGGCGGAGACGAGGCCCTCGACCGCATCTGCCGCGCCTATCTGTCCAGGGGCCGCGAGATCATCCTCCCCAGCCCGACGTTCGAGATGATCCCGCGCTACGCGACTCTTGCCGGTGGCTCGATCGTCGAGGTTCCCTGGTGGGAGGATCGCTACCCGGTCGAGGAGGTGATCGCGAAGAAGTCGGCACGCGCGGGGATCGTCGCCGTCATCAGCCCGAACAACCCGACGGGCACGTACGCGACCCGGGAGGATCTGCAGGCGATCGCACGTGCGTTCCCGGACTCCCTCCTCGTCGTCGATCAGGCGTACGTCGAGTTCACCGATCATGATCTCACCAAGGAGATCGTGGCGATTCCCAACGCCGTCGGCGTCCGCACTTTCTCCAAAGGATTCGGACTTGCCGGGTTGCGCGTCGGCTTCGTGTTCGGCGAGCCCTCGATCATCGAGGTGCTGCGCGCCGCGGGCGGTCCCTATCCAGTCGCGCGGTCTTCGATCGTCCTGGCCGGCAGGTGCTGGAACGAGCCCGACCCCGCCCGCGCGGGCGTGATCGCAAGAGTCAGGCAGGAAAGGGAGGAGCTGTTCGACCTGCTCCTCGAGCTCGGGACGAAACCCTTGCGCTCCCAGGCGAACTTCGTGCTCGCACAGACGCGCAACGCAGACCCGGTGCGCGACCTCCTCCTGGGGATGGGAGTCGAGGTGCGCTCGTTCCCGAAGCTGAAGCAGAGCGTGCGGATCACCTGTCCGGGCGATCGCCGCGAATTCGGACGCCTCAAGCACGCGCTGCGTTCCTCCTTGAAGCCTCAGGCCCTGCTGTTCGATCTCGATGGCGTGCTCGCGGACGTCACCTTCTCCTACCGCGCGACGATCATCGAGGCCTGTCAATCGTTCGGAGTGACCGTCACTCCCGAGATGATCAAGAACAAGAAGCTCGAGGGTGGTTTCAACAATGACTGGTTGCTCACTCATCGCCTGCTCAAGGACCACGGCGTGGAAGTCGACTTCAACGTGGTCCGCGAGCGCTTCGAGCTGATCTATCAGGGAACCGACCTGAACCCCGGACTGCGCACGACCGAGAAGCCGCTCGTGCCGCGAAAGCTCCTGTCCGAGCTGGCGGGAAAGCTGCCTCTCGCGCTCGTCACCGGACGGCCGCGCCTCGACGTGCAGAGATTCCTGCGCGAGCAGGAGAGCGACACGTTCTTCCGCACCTTCGTGTGCATGGAGGATGGTCCCCTCAAGCCCGACCCGGCGCCGGTCCTGTGCGCGATGCGCCGCCTCAGGGTGAAACACGCCTGGATGATCGGCGACGCCGTCGACGACATCCGGGCCGCCCGCGCCGCGCGCACCGTTCCCGTCGCCGTATTCAATCCGTCCGACCGATCGAGCGAGGCCGAGCGTGCCCTGCTCGAGGCCGGCGCCGCCCTGGTGATGCGCGACACCGAGGAGATCCTCGACCTTCTCAAATGCACCTCGATCGGATGAGAAAACTGGAAAATGCGCCTCGCGGAACAGGATCGTTGCGAGCGCGGAGCAAGAGGTTCATCCCGCTCCACCTGGACGGCGAGGGCCACGCCGAGATCGCGACGGGCCTTGGGTTCCTGGATCACATGCTCCGGGCGCTAGATCGCCCTTGCAGCGCAGCTTGAGGTCGAAGCGGGCGTGCAACGCGCTGTCCATCGACGACCATCACACGGTGGAGGACTGCGCGCTCACTCTGGGCTGCGCATTCGACCAGGCCCTCGGACCGCGCACCGGGATCGCGCGCTTTGGTCACGCGTTCGCGCCTCTCGATGAAGCGCTCGCACGCTCGGTCGTCGACCTGTCGCGGCCGTTCGCACGAGTGGCCCTGTCCTTCCACCGGCCGCAGCTCGGCGACGTCGCCACCGAGAACCTCGAGCACTTTCTGCGCTCGCTGGCGACGGCCGCGCGCTTTACTCTTCATGCGGAGGTGCTGAACGGGGAGAACGACCACCACAAGGCGGAGGCGGCATTCAAGGCGACGGCACTGGCACTGCGTCAGGCGAACCGCCGCGAGCCCAGCCCGGTCCCGAGCACCAAAGGTGTCCTGTGAAACAACTGGACTTTGGCCTGAATCAAAGGTCCAGGCAAGGGAACCCAGGGATCAGAGCATCGATCACCCGCCGGCTCGCCTCCCCCTTCGCGGCGATGCCGGAAGGGGATTCGTTAGCATTGGAGAGTCCATCGTTGCAATGGATTCTTCGTCCTGCCGCACCGGTCCGACTCGAATCGCAGTCTGAAGTCGATTGAGAAGGAACCTCGAGATGAGCAGCCCGGACATATGGATCGTCCGCACGGGCACGGCCAATCTGGCCTCGGTCCTCGCCGCCTTCAAGCGAATCGGCGCCGCGCCGCAGATCACGGACTCGCCGGCGATCGTGCGCCGCGCCGAGCGGGTCGTCCTGCCTGGAGTCGGCGCCTTCGGGCCGGCGATGGACACGCTTGAGGAGCAGGATCTCATCGGGGCGCTGGAGGACCGCATCCGACTGGACAAGCCGACCCTTGCCATCTGCCTCGGAATGCACCTGCTCGGCACCCGCAGCGAGGAAAGCCCGGACGCGGAGGGGCTGGGTGTCTACGACGCCGTCGCGCGCCGATTCCCGCAGACCGTCACCACTCCGCAGCTCGGCTGGAACATGGTTCATGCGCCGGCGCGCTCGCGATTTCTCAGCAGCGGCTTTGGATACTTCGCGCATTCCTACCGCCTCGTCGACTCGCCGCCCGGCTGGATCGCCGCCACGACGGACTATGCCGGCCTGTTCTCCGCGGCACTCGAGCGCGGCAGCGTGCTCGCCTGCCAGTTCCATCCGGAGATCTCCGGTGAATGGGGGCTTTCGTTGCTGCGCCGCTGGTTCCACGACTCGCTGGTCGAGGACAGCGCTGCATGCTGACGTCTCGAGTGATCCCCTGCCTGGACGTCAACCGGGATCGAGTGGTCAAAGGAGTCCGCTTCAAGGATCTGCGCGACGCGGGATCGCCCGCCGACCTGGCCTTCGCCTACGAGCGGCAGGGTGCCGACGAGCTGGTGCTGCTCGACGTGTCGGCGACCCGGAGCCATCGGCTCGAGACGGTGCGCACGATTCGTTCGCGGCTATCGATTCCGTTCACGGTCGGCGGCGGAGTGCGCGCGATCGCCGACGTGGAGGCGTTGCTCGATGCGGGTGCCGACCGCGTTTCGGTCAACACCGCCGCCACCCTGGACCCGTCCCTGGTCAGGACGCTCGCTCACCGGTTCGGACGGCAGTGCGTGGTCGTGGCGATCGACGCCGCGCGCAAGAACGATTCCTGGGAGGTGAGAACTCACTCGGGGAACAGGGGCTCCGCGCGGGACGTCGTCGATTGGGCAAGGCAGGTCGAGGACGAGGGCGCCGGGGAAATCCTGCTGACGAGCGTCGATCGTGACGGCACGCGCAAAGGATACGACCTGCCGCTCCTCAAGAGTCTGTCGAGCCTCGTGCAGATCCCCATCATCGCCTCGGGAGGCGCCGCTTCGCCGCGTCATCTGCTCGAGGCGCTGCACAGCGGGGCGAGCGCCGTGCTCGCTGCTTCCATCTTTCACGACGGCGAATACACCGTGGCCGACGTGAAGAAGTACCTCGCCGATCACGGCGCATTGGTCCGGATCTAGCCCCAATGCCATTCACCTTAGGGCGAGCCGTCATTCCCGCGAAAGGCGGCCGCAGGCGACTCAAAGACCACAGCGCATCGGTTCGGATCTAGAAACTTTTTCGTCGGGTTCGCATGAGAAAGGCTCGCGTCGGCCGGAAATCGATTCGCACCTAAGGGATCCACCGGAGACGAACCGAGATTGATGGGAGGTTGATGAACGGCAAATGCGTGGGTCGGGGCCTCGTTCGTTTGCCGCCACGCACGAACGAAGGCGGGAGCCAAGCATCGTGACGACTTCGATCCACCTCACTGTCAAACAGCGAGGCCAGGTCCTGCTCGAGAAAGAGCTCACGGGGAGGATCATGATCGGACGTTCGCGCGAGTGCTCCGTGCGTCTCGACCAGCCGACCATCAGCTCGCGCCACGTCCTGATCGACTACAAGGGCCGAGGTCCGGTGCTGCGCGACCTCGGGAGCCGCAACGGCTCCTACCTCAACGGCGCCAAGCTCAAGAGCGACACCGACTATCCTCTCGCGGACGGCGACCAGATCGACGTGTCGACCTTCCAGATCGCGGTCTCCATCCGGCAGGATTCCCCGCCGTCCCCGCTCGAGACCGGCTCCAGCGGCACGCGCACGATCGTATCGACCGGGATGGTCGGCGTTCACGCCCGCCGAGCCGCCTTCGACCGTCTTGCGCCCAGTCTGCGCATCGGCCGGACGACCATCGTGCTCACCAAGATGGACGCCCTGGTCGGCAGGGAAGCCGTGTGCGACGTCCGCATCGATCACCCCTCGGTCTCGCCCCGCCATGCGCGCATTCGGATGGTGGATGACCAGTCGTTCATCCTCGTCGACCTGCGCTCGGGCGGCGGCACGAACGTCAACGGGGACAAGATCTCCGACCTGCAGCCTCATCCGATCAAGCTGTGGGACACCATCACCTTTGGATCGGTGACCTGCCTGTTCATGGTCAAGGAGACGGCCTCTCAGGAGGAGGCGGCAAGGGACAGCGAAGGACTGCAGGATCAGATTCAGGCGAGCATCGTCGGCGGCGGCGCCAGGGACGACGAGGGAAAGCTCGGCGGTCTCCACACCGGCGACGAGAACCCGGAAGAGATCGTCTATCCGATCGAATCGGGTGAGGACAACGAACGGTTCGCTCGCTCGTCGTACCTATCGGCGCTGCGTCCCGGGTTCTTGCAGCAGCGATCCCTGATGCTCCTCGGCGCCGTCCTGGTCGTCGTGCTCCTCGCTGCCGTGGTGATCAAGACCCTCGCGTCCTGAGAGCCTGCGTTACGCCTTGTACTGCGCCGAACGCGCCTTGGAGTGCGGCGCGCCAGCGTCGCTCTCCATCGCATCCGCCGCACGGTTTTTGGAGTGCGGCGCGACAGCGCCGCTTTGGTTCGCACACGAGGCAGCGGGTGGGATGCTCCAGGGAGCAGGTGTTCGCGTGCTAGGTTCGCGGACCAAAGCGGTGCTTCGCACCGCACTCCAAAAGGACAGTGACGCCCACGTCGACGGACGCACCGCACTCCAAGAGCGGCCGCCCGTCGTCGTGAGCGTTCGAGAGTCGAAGCGGTTTGGAGTGCGGCGCGACAGCGCCGCTTTGGTTCGCATGCGAGGCAGCGGGCGGGATGCTCCAGGGAGCAGGTGTTCGCGTGCTAGGTTCGCGAACCAAAGCGGTGCTTCGCACCGCCAACCACGTCCTGCCGACCGGGGGAACGGCGCGTTTCCGCGGCGGTCTCTCGGTGCTGTCGTTCCTCAAAGTGTCCACCTTCCTCAGGCTGCCGATGTCGGCGGCACTCGGCGAGCTGGCCGTCGATGCCGCAGAGCTCGCTCGCCTCGAAGGCCTCGAAGCACACGCCCGCGCCGCCGACCTTCGCCGCCGGCCATCCGCGACTGCTCCCGTGAGCCAGCCGCAAGATCGTCGACCACGGGATTCTTGATCGACCGCTGATGCGGCAAACTGCCTCCGGGGGAGCACGATGACCACGCGCGACCAGTACCAGCGGCTGCTCAAGAGATACGCCGAGTGCAGCGACCTTTCGTTTGCGGCGTCGCTCCTCTCCTGGGACCAGGAGACGATGATGCCGCCGAAGGGGCTCGCGGCCCGCGCCGAGCAGCTCGCGACTCTCGCCGGGATCCGCCATGACCTGTTCACGGCGAATGAGGTTTGCGGCTGGCTCGCGGACTGCGAGGCCCGCCTGGTCGAATTCGATGAGGTCGAGCGCGCCCAGCTCCGCGAGCTCAGGCGTGAGCTGGACCGGGTCGCGCGAGTTCCCCGGGACCTCGTGGAGGAGCTGGCGCGCACCCAGACCGAGGCGCTGGACGCCTGGCGCTTCGCGCGAGAGAAGAACGACTTTCCGCGGTTCGAGCCGTACTTCGTCCGGCTCGTCCACCTCTGCAGCCGCAAGGCCGACGCGATCGGCTTCGAGGAGGAGCGCATCGACGCATTGCTCGACGAGTACGAACGCGGCGCCACCGCCCGCTCGATCGCGTCCTTGTTCGAGGGTTTGAAGTCCGAGCTGTCGATTCTCCTGGGGGAGGTACGGGCGAGGCCCCCGGTCGACGATTCCTGCGTGCTCGCGGAGTTCGATGAGAAAGGGCAGGCAGAGCTCGGCCTGAAGGTGATCCGGGCCCTGGGCTTCGACATGGAGGCGGGACGTGTCGACGTCTCCTCGCACCCCTTCTGCTCGACCATGGGCGACGGCGACATCCGGCTGACGCGCCGTTTCCACAAGAACGACCTGCGTACCGCGCTGTTCGGAATCATCCATGAAGCGGGTCACGGGATGTACGAGCAGGGGATCCCGTCGAGCCTGCGGCGCACGCCTCTGGGCGATGCGGCCTCGCTCGGGATCCACGAGTCCCAGTCGCGCCTGTGGGAAAACATCATCGGGCGCAGCGAACCGTTCGCCGAGTACTTGCTGCCCCTGCTCCGCTCCGCCTTTCCCGGCTGCTTCGCGACCTGCACACCGCGGGACCTGTACCGCGCGTTCAACCGGGTCGAGGCCTCGTTCATCCGCGTCGAGGCGGACGAGCTCACGTATTCCCTGCACGTGTGCCTGAGGTTCGAGGTCGAGCGGGCGCTGTTCGCCGGCGATCTCGAGGCGCGCGACGTACCGGCCGTCTGGAACGAGAAGATGAGACAGTCGCTCGGCATCGTCCCGCCCAACGACGCCGATGGCTGCCTGCAGGACATCCACTGGTCGATGGGGGCATTCGGCTACTTTCCGACCTACACGCTGGGCAACCTGTACGCTGCCCAGCTGTTCGAAGCCGCCGGCCGGGACATCGCCGGCCTGGAGGCTTCGATCCGCGCCGGCCGGTTCGAAACCTTGAGAACGTGGCTTCGGGAGAAAGTCCATCGCAAGGCCCGTCTGCTCGAGCCGCACGCGCTGATCGAGGAGGCGACCTCGCGGAAGCCATCGCCCGACGCGTTCCTCGGCCACCTTCGGAAGCGGTTCACCGACGTGTACGGGGTTTCTTGAGCGCCCAACCGATCTTTCCTCGAGCTGCGCATCGGGAGTGAAAGCCCTGGGAGATGTGATGAAAAACTGGCTGCGGCGATGGGCAAGTCACGCTGTCCTCGTGGTTTTCGTGGCAGAGACTCGGTCTTCGATGGCTCGGGCGCAGGACGTCTCCGCGCCGGAGTCGGTGCAGATCTGTGTCGGCGACGACGGGCTCTCGCTGATCCGGGAGATCCGCCACGTCCAGCTCAACGCCGGCCTCAATCGTCTGCGCGTCTACGACTTCTGCCCCGGCATCGACCCCGCCTCCGTCCACCTGCGTGCCACCGGCGAGCCCGGGCTGGTGGAGCTGCGCGCGCAGTCCTACTGGATCGAGATCCTCGATCGCCAGGCCGTGCTCGACAAGATCGTCGGCCAGAAGATCAAGTTCGAGCGCGACCTCGAGGACGGCCGGCAGCAGATCCTCGAAGGCCGCCTGCTGTTCCCGCCCAGCGCCCTGACCCGGGAGGGACGGGAGCCGATCCCGCTGTTCTTCCAGACCCTCGACGGCGAGTTCCACGAGCTCGACGACGGGCGTCTGATCCTCGAACAGATGCCCGCGACCGATTGGAACCGACCCCGTCTCGACTGGCTGCTGCATTCGGGGAAGCAGGATCGGACGCGACTCGAGCTCTACTACCTGAGCCGCGGGCTCTCGTGGGAGGCGCGCTACACGGTGTGGCGCTCCCAGGGTCGGGCCGACCTGTGCGGGTACGCGACCGTCAGCAATGAAACGGGCGCGCGTTTCAGCTCGGTGCAACTGCAGCTCACCCAGACCGCGTCCGCGACGTCCGGCGAGGAATCGCGTTTTGTGTTCAAGGACACGACGACGCTGGAACCGGATCGCGAAGTCCAGCTTCTGCTGGTGCAGGCGCGGGGAATTCCCTGCAGCATCCTGCACTGCATCGGGGGACGGGCAGGCCCGGCTGCGAGCCCGGACTTCGCGCCGCTTCAGAAGTGGACGGAGCTGTCCCTGCCCGCGGATCTTCCGTGGCTTCCGGCGGGCTCGGTCGAGGTCTATTCGATCGACGACGAGGGACGCTGTGCCCGCCAGCCTGCGCTGCGCTGCGAGGCGACACGAACCGGCTCGCCGATGCGATTCTTCGCGGGAACGGACCCTCTCGTCGTCGTTTGCAGGAACGAACAGCGTGATCCGATGAGACGAAAAATCTCATGGGAGCTGGTGAACTCTCATCCGGAGCCCGTCACGGTGATGGCCGAAGAAATGCTTGGCCCCGGCGAAGCGCCGGAGTCCGAGGCGACAGAGGTCGAGACACGAGGCTCGAAGGTGTCGATCCGGCGTGCCGCCCCACCCGGAAAGAGCCGGATCGAGCTCTCGATCCGGCTCCACGGATCACAGGAATGAAATCAGCCGCTGCTGCAGGTCTGGTGCTCGCGCTCGTTCTCGGCTCCTGCCAGAAGAACGAGGCGGAGTCCGAAAAGGTCGCCTCGTCGGCGGCACCGATGGAGCCGTCGGGAAGAGACTCCCCGTCGACGGAGGCTCCCTCGCGGCCGAAGACGACTCCCTTCAAGGATGAGCGCTTCACCTGGATGCAGGAGTCCCTGGGCGCCTGGTACCACCGGAGCAGCGAGAGCGGCGAGTACCGCATGCCCGAGGTGATGTGCGGCGGCGTCGCACTCTTCGATCACGACAACGACGAGGACATCGACGTCTTTCTCGTCCAGGGCGGCACCTGGAACGATCTCACCCCCGGCAGGCCCTATCCCGGTCACGCGTTGCTGCGCAATGACGGCAACCTTCGATTCACCGACGTCACCGGCGAGGCCGGAGTGTCCGGAGCCGACGGGTCCTACTGCATGGGCGCCGTGGCCGCCGACTATGACAACGACGGCGACCAGGACCTGTTTGTCGCGGCGTTCGACAGGGATTTTCTGTACCAGAACGAGGGTGGCGGCAGGTTCAAAGACGTGACCGAACAGGCCGGAGTCGGCGGAGGCGCGCGCTGGACCTCCAGCGCCGCGTTCGCGGACGTCGACTGCGACGGCTGGCTCGACCTCTACGTCGTCAATTACGTCGAGTACAGCCACGAGCTCAACCGCAGGATGGACTGCGGCGAGAACCAGGGACGCCGGGACTACTGCTCTCCGCGCATGTTCAACGGAATCCAGGACTTCCTGTACATGAACCATAAGGATGGCACCTTCAAGGAAGTCGCCCGGGAGGTCGGGATGGGCATCAAGAACCTCCAGGGCGAGGCCAAGGGCCTGGGGGTCGTCGCCACCGACGCCGACCTCGACGGCGACGTCGACCTGTTCGTCGCCAACGACTCGACCGCGAACTTCCTGTTCATCAACGACGGCACGGGCAGGTTCGTGGAGGACGCGCTGGTGCGCGGCTGCGCCTACGCCTGGAACGGAGAGGGGCAGGCCGGGATGGGCCTGGACAGCGGCGACTTCGACGGCGACGGCGACTTCGACCTCTGGGTCGTGCACCTGGACCTCGAGACCAACGCCCTGTACGTCAATGACGGCAAGGCGTTCTTCTCCGACCGCAACAAGGACTTCGGGCTCGCCGAGCCTTCCCGCGGGAACGTCGGGTTCGGCACCGACTTCTTCGATTTCGACAACGACGGCGACCTCGACCTGATCATCGCCCACGGTCACGTCATCATGCACGCCAAGGAGACGGGCAAGACTTCCCACTTCCGGCAGCGCGATCAGCTGCTCGAGAACGATGGGTCCGGGCACTTCCGGCTGCTCGAGCCGAAGGAGGCGGGCAGCTACTTCGACTGGCCGAACGTGACGCGGGGCCTGGCGACCGGCGACCTCGACTTCGACGGCGACCTCGACGTCGTGATCAGCGCGCGCGACGAGCACCCCATCCTTCTGCGCAACAATCTGCGGGAGCTCCGCAACGAGGAGGCGAATTCGATCCTTCTCAAGCTCGAAGGGACCTCGTGCAACAAGGACGCGGTCGGTGCGCTGGTCGCCGTCGAGGCGGGAGGAAGGCGGCAGATCGAGGAAGTACGCTGCGGCAGCTCCTACCAGTCGCGCAATGACCTGAGGCTGCACTTCGGCCTTCTCCGCTGCGAGAAGGTGGATCGGGTGGAGGTGCGCTGGCCGGGATGTGGATGGGAAGTGATCGCGCGCCTCGAGAACGGCAGCGAGAGCGTGCTGAAGACCTGTGCGACGCGCGCCGAGGCTGCAAGTGCTGCCAAGTCCTTGCATCCTCTGCAGGGCACGGTCCTGGTGCGAGCGATCACGCAGAAGTTCTTCGACCTCCCGGCCAACCGCGAATACCTGTTGCGTCAGGGGGAGGACCAGAAAGAGCGACGCAAGCTCGCTGCCGACCGGTAATAGTCGCCCCCCGCGGGAATGGACTTTGCAGGTTTCCCCGCGGCGATCCAACGAGAAGTCATGATCACCGATCGAGGTACCGGAACTCCGCGGGTCAGAGCCCGAACGCCCTGGTTCGTCCTGCTCGCTCTGGTCACGCTCTGCTTGATGCTGTTCAAGCTCGGCGATGCGCCCATTCGCCGTCACTCCGAAGCGCGGGTGCACGCAGTGTCGCGGACCATGGTTCAGAGCGGCGATTATCTCGTGCCGTACCTCGACGGCGCGCCGCGCCTGCAGAAGCCTCCGCTCTACTACTGGGCGACTTCGCTCGCGTCGATCGGCGAGGACGACGTCTCGCACTTTCGCCTGCGGCTGACTTCGGCGCTGAGCTCGGTGCTGTTGCTGCTCCTTGTCCGGCGCTGGGGCGCAAGCGCTCTCGGTCCAGCGGGGGGAATCCTCGCCGCGTCGGTTCTCCTGCTGATGGATCAGTTCTGGACGAACGGCAGACGCGGCGACGCTGAGATGCTGCTCACTCTCTGCTGCACCGCCGCCCTGCTGTGCTTCGATCGAATGTACTTCGATGCGCGCCGTCGGCTGCTTCCCTGGTTCGCCCTGCTGTGCACTCTCTCGTTTCTCGCCAAGGCCACCGTGGCCCTGCTCGTGATCGGCCTGCCGATCGCCGTCTGGATCAGCATCGAGCGGCGCTGGTCCGCGGTGTTCCGTCGCGACGTCCTGCTGTGGATGGGGGCCGCGGCCGGCGCGAGCCTCTCCTGGTACGTCGCGACCCTGATCTTCGTCCCGGGAGCGCTCGAAAAGTTTCGCAGCGCCCTGCTCATTCCCGTCGGCAGCCATTCGCTCGAATCGGACGCGGCCCATTACCGGCCGTTCTACTTCTTCTTTCTCGAGCTGCCCCAGGTCCTGGGCGCCGCCTTGTTGCTGCTGCCGTGCGTGCTGTTGCGTGCCGGGCGTCTGCTGCGCTCGGATGAGCCGCGCATCCGCTTTCTGTTCCTCTCGTGCGTGGAGCTGTTCCTGGCGTTCACGCTCCTCCCGGCCAAGCAAGCGCACTATCTGCTCCCGATCCTGCCGATGCTGGCGATCGTGATGGCGGAATCGTTCTCCGGCCTGGTCCGCGAACACTTGCCGCCCGCAAGATTGTGGCTTCAACGGTACGCGTTCGTCTGGCTGGTCGCCGGCTCGGTCGCGACTCTTCTATGTTCCGCGTATCTTGCGTTCCCGTTGGGTGAGCGGCTTCTCTGTTGGTCCGCTGCCGCCGTCGCAGGAGGCACCTTGACGATTGCCGGCTTCCGCGCCGCCAAAGCGGCTCGCTTGAAGCTTCTGGGAAGCGTGGCGATGGCATTGTGGCTGTTCCTCATCGTCCCGGTGATGCTGAGCGTGGAGCTCTGGCAGGATCGATTTGCGACCGGAGCCGCGAAGGAATGCGCCGACTTCCACGAACAGAGATGGACCGGCTTGTTCGAGACACTGCCTTTTCTGCGCACGACGATGCACTTCCAGCATCCGAGTGCACAAAAAGGGCAGGAGACCGGGGCGGTGCCCCGGTGAACGAGGCGTCGACCCTATGGTCGATCATCCTGCCGTGCTTCAACGAGGCGGGAAACCTTGCACTGTTGGTCGAGGAGATCGCGTCGGCACTGGCAGGAGCCAGGAAAAGCTTCGAGATCCTGATCATCGACGACGGCAGCGACGATGCGACGGTTCAGGTGACGGCCGAGCTCTCCCGGCGCGATCCGCGCGTGCGCGGAATTCGCCACGTGAGGAACCTCGGCCAGAGCGCCGCGCTCGCCACGGGATTCGCTCTCTCGAAGGCCCCGCTGGTCGCAACGCTCGACGGCGACGGACAGAACGACCCGGGCGACCTGGTGCGGATGCTGGAGGAGCTGGAGAGGACCGGCGCGGACGCGATCTGTGGCGTGCGCGCGCGCCGCCGGGACTCGATCGTGCGCCGGGCCTCTTCACGAATCGCCAACGCGTTCCGCAACTTCGTCACCGGCGATCACGTCCGCGACTCGGGCTCTGGAATCCGCGTGGTGCGTCGCGAAGCCCTGGCCGAGATCCCGGTGTTCAGCGGCATGCACCGTTTCCTGCCGACGCTCCTGCGTCTTCAGGGCTTCCGCGTCGTCGAGGTCGAGGTCGCGCACCGGCCGCGGCGCTCCGGGGTCTCCAAGTACGGCATCGGCAACCGTCTGTGGCGCGGCATCCTGGACTGTCTCGTGGTGCGCTGGTACCGGAAGCGAGCCATCCCGTCCCGCAGGCATCGGATTTTCCCGTGACGGACACCCTTCACCGCGCAGCCAACCCCTTCCAGCGGATCCTGCGCCCGTTCGCAGCTGCGGCGATCTTCCTCCTGATCGTTCTGGCGTGGAGATCGATTCCCTCGAGCTCGTTGCGGCCCACGATCATCGAGGGGATTCGGACGTTCGTCCTGAGGCTGGGCCCGGCGGAGTTCGCGATCACTGCGACTCTTCTGATCGGGGTGGGAGTCCCGCGCGTCCTGTTCGCGGCGATTGCGGGCCTCTCCTTCGGCACCGTCGCCGGCTCGCTGTGGGCCTCGCTGGCAACGGTGGCCGGATGCTCGCTCACCTTTGTGGCGGGCCGGCTCCTTTTGCGTCGTTCCGCGGAACGCTGGCTCCGTCGACGACCCAGACTCTCCGGGATCCTCGATACGATCGGCACCCACGGCTTCGAGGCCAATCTTCTGCTGCGCGCGCTGCCCGTCGGCAACGCCTTCCTCACCAACGTACTGCTCGGCCTGAGCGCCACGAGCACGGCATCGTTCCTGGCGGGAACGCTGGTCGGGACTCTTCCGCTGACCGTGATGTACGCCTCGATCGGCGAGACGATGAAGCGACCCTCGTGGCCGGCGATCGCTGCCGCCAGCACGTCTCTCGCCGTGCTCGCCGGGCTCATCCTTCTGCTCCGCCGCCGCGCTCTCGCGGAGGAGAGCGCGTTCCAGGAACCTTGGTGAACAATGGATCCGTGCGTGGCTCGCAGTTTTGGAGTGCGGTGCGAAGCACCGCTTTGGTTCGCGAACGGACCACGCGAACGCCTGCCCCTACGCCGCCTCGCGCCGAGAAACTCTTCAGATGATTCGAAAAACGCGAAGTACTCCAGCGTGAGGAGACTCAACCCAGAGCGCGCTTCCATCGCGGAGTGAGAGCTGCTCCTCCGCTGCTTCGTGCGCGAACCAAAGCGGCGCTGGCGCGCCGCACTCCAAAACTTGCGCTTCGCGCGAGTCCGTGGAGCGCGGCCTCAAGGCCCTTACTTCGCGCCTCCGTCCTTGTCGGGAGGAGCGCCGCCTTCCACCTTCTCCAGGGGCTTCTCGATTCTGCCCTGGCGGACCAGCGTCCCCAGGGGGATCGGCAGCTTCTCGCCCTTCTTGAGGATGTCGATCCAACCCTGCAGCTCGAGGTCGCGCCCCTCGCTCATCTTCCGGAGCATTTCCGAGGCGTGCTCGAAGGCGCGCAGAGCGTCGGCATCGTTGCCGGTGTTGGCGCTGACCATCCCGACCAGCACGACGGCCGCCACGAAGCTTTGGTCGATCGAGATCGCCCGCCTGGCGAACACCATCGCCTGGTCGTACTCGCCGGCCACGTTGAGCACTCCGCCCATCCGCCACCAGAGGCTCGGATTGCGCGGGCTCAGGTCCGCCTCGCTCTTGATGCGCTTGAGGTCCGGCCAGTACTGCTCGATCCTCCGGTACCGCTCGAGCAGCGCGCGCCCCTCCTTCTGCTCGTCCTCGACCTCGGAACGACTGAGCAGAAGAGCAAGGCGGTAAAGCGTCTCGAACTTGATCGGATTGATCTCGAAGGACTTGCGATAGGCCGTCTTCGCCTCGTCGGGCTCGCCCAGCTTCTCCCGAACCCGGCCCAGGACGTCCTGGACATCGGCGCTCTGCGGCTGCAGGCTCGCGCTCAGCTCGGCGTTGACCCTGGCCTTGTCGAGCTTGTCGGTCTCAAGGTACGCCTCGGCGAGCCGGAGCGCACCCAACGCCTTGTCGGTCGAGCGCTCCAGCACGAACTCGAACTGCTCGATCGCCTCCGGCCACATCAGCGCGGACCGGTACACGTCCCCGAGCCGCAGGTGGTACTCCATCACGTCCGGGCTCTGCTCGATCGCCTCCTTCATGTAGCGGATGCAGTCCTGGGTGTGCTCCATCATTCCTTCGCAGACGCCCATCATGAACGTATGGCCGGCGTTCTTCGGGTCGCGTTCATGGAGCTGCTCGTAGACCACCTTGGCCTCCTGGTACTTGCCGGCCTGCAGGTTGACGCGCGCCATGCCGAGCACGGCGTCGCGTTCAAGGTGCCGGTCGAAGCGGTCGAAGGCGTTGGACTCCGAGCTGTGGACCAGCGAGTAGAACAGCTGCATCGCCTCCGAGTAGCGCGATCGATGCTCCATCAACTGCCCGAGGAGGTATGCCGGTTCGGCGAGCCGCGGATGGCTGCGGCGCAGCTCCTCCAGATCCGCCCGCGCGACGTCCGTTTTGTTCTGCAGCAGATAGAGCTTCACCCGCGTGACCTTCGGCTCGACTTCGTCGGGCTCGTCGCTGATGATCCGATTCACCCGCTCCAACGACTGGTCGAGGCCGCCCTCGACGACCAGGGCCTGCGCCTCCAGGAACAAAAGCTCGATCGACAGCGGAAGGTCCTTGCGCTCCTTGAGATCCTCGACGACGTCGTTCCACCGTCGCAGGTTGCGCAGGCACAGCGTGCGCAGCAACAGGGCCATCGGGTCATCGCGCTTGCGCAGCAGATACTCGTTGATGAGGGCGAGGGCGTCCTCGTCCTTCAGCTCGTAATACATGCGCCGGGCTTCGGCGAAGCGCGGGTCCTCCGCGGACGCCTGGAACGGAGCTCCTGCCAGGGCCTCATCCGCGCCCTGAATGAAAAAACCACAGGCCGCCAGGATCCATTTCATCGTCGAGTTCATGAGAGTCGTTTTCCCTGTGAGACATGCCGGTGCTTGTCGACCGGCAAAGTCATGGGTGCTCGTGGTCCGAGGCCGGCTTGGACTCTGCGGGCTTCTTGTCGGCCGGCAGCTCCGGCTCGCGCAGGGTCAGCGCAACGATGGACGGTTTCTGCAGGAGAGCGATGTCCTGCCGGCTGAGACCCTTTTCTTCCAGGACCTCCGTGGTCACGGGAAAAGGCATCGGATCGAGCGCGAGCAGGATTCTCACCACCAATCGGTGGGCGCTGTCCATGGCTTTGGGGTCGACGGCTTCGATCCCGGCGGGCTTGAACAGCAGGTCCGCCCTCGAGGGGTCGATGCCATCGATGAACAACGTCGGGATCTTCCGGGATCGGAACGCCGTGAGGTCGCTGCTCTTGGAGGGAAGATTCTCGTAGTCGCGGATCGGGAGCTCGAGGCCGATCTCCCGTGCGGCCTCGCGCGCCACCCACTTGAGGCCGACGGACGACTGATCGGCGAACACCGCCGGATCGGCCATCCCCAGGCACTCGAGGTCGATCACCGCGTCGATCTTCTCGAGCTGCTCCTTTTGCAGCGACTGAACCCACGTTCGGGAGCCGACGCACCCCAGACCCTGAGCCGCGAACCCGACGCACCAGAGCTGATGGGAGAGGCCCGCCGCGCGCAGCGACTGGTACACGTTGGCCATGGCCACGCATCCGGTCCAGTTGAGCAGAACGCGATTTCCGCCTTCGACGGCATCGAAGTTCGCGCACAGCACCAGGATGCGATCGCCGCTGCCCGGAATGCGCGCGATCACATTGTTCATCGGCTGGGACCAGAGTTCCCGCTCCTTCTTCTGGATGGCGAGGATCTCCGCGGCCGACTGACCCGCCTCCCGCAGCTTCCTCTCGATGGACTGGAGCTTCTGGTCGACCTCGATCTTGAGCGGGAAGAGCTCGATTCCATCCTCGGCGGCGCCCGCCTGCCGGAACAGCTCCACGAGTCGCTGCTCGCGCTCCTGCTGCAGGAGGGGCGCCTCGCGCAGCTCGTCGAACAGCTCGTCCGCGGGCACGACCAGAGGACTCGGATCCTGCGCCAGCCAGCCGCCGCAACACCACCACATCAGAACCAGCATCATGGGACGCCACCTCCGTTGTCACTCTCTTCGGGGGTGAGCCCCGGGGCGCCCAAGGGGGAGGGTCGTTCCTCAATGGACTCGTCGGTCTCGACCGGGCTCTGCTTCACGTCCTCCTCGGAAGTCTTTTCCCGTTGCGACTGACGCAAGAGGTCGAGGAGATAGCTGGTCTCGTCGGCATTGTCCTTGTCCTGCAGCTCCTGAAAGCGCTTGCGGGCGAAGATCCTCCTCGGCCGGTCATCCATCAGCTCGTAGCACTGCGCAAGGAGGTTCCAGCTCATGGCATGGTCGGGAGCGACCTCGACGAGCCTTTTGAGCGTCGCTTCGGCCTCCTCCAGCCGGCGCCGTTCGATCAGGAACAGTGCAAAGCTGTTGCCGGCCTCCACCTGGTCGTATTGCGAGTGCGCGTTCTCCAGCGCCCGGACGTAGAAGTTCTCGGCCTGCTTGTCCTTGCCGAGCCAGCTCAGCAGGCGCGCGAGCTGCCACATCGCCTGCACGTTCCTCTGGTCGAACTGAATGCTCCTGCGGAAGTGAAGCTCGGCGCGCTCCAGGTCCTGCAGCTTCACGTAGTTCTCGCCCGCGCAGAAGTGGAACAGCGGGTCCTGGGGCTGCAGCACAAGCGCCTTCTCGTAGAGCTCGCTCGCCGTCGTGTGATGCCTCGAAAGGGCATTGGCCATGCCGGCGGCGAACAGCAGCCGGGGATGATCGGGATAGTCCTCGAGCGGAGTCTGGTACAGGGCGATCGCCTGCGGCGCGCGGCCGGTGAAGATCAGCACGCCGCCAAGGAGGAGATAGCTGTTCACCAGATCCGGCAGGATCTCGACGGTGCGCCGCGCGAACGGCTCCGCCGCGGCGTATTCCTGGCGGATGTACATGAGATACCGCGTCATCGCCAGGATCGAGGAGGCGTCGTCGGGTTTCTCCTTCAGCACCTGATGAAAGATCTCGAGACCGCAATCCCTGCGGTCGTGGGAAAGCTCCTTGATGCCCGCTTCGACTCGAGGGTCGAGCTCCTGAGCGCCGGTCGCGAGGGTCTCGGGCGCCCCGGCCACCAGAAGGACGACCAGAGCTCTCACGCTGGGCAGAAGAGCTTTTAACTCTCTTGAAGGCTTCATCTGAACCTGAGCAGGACCAAGGGGGTCAGGATCCGGCGTTCGCAGAGCTGATTGACAGGACCTCGGCACGAAGGTCAAGGCTGGCGAGCTCCTGGACGCGCACGTCTACGAACTCGCCGGTGCGAAGACGCCCGCGGGGATCGGCGATTCGAATCATTCCATCGACCTCGGGCGCATCCGAAGAGGAGCGGGCAAGGGCCTCTTCTCCTTCGTGTCCATCGACCAGGACCCGCTCGACGGTGCCGACGCGCTGTTGCTGGAGATCCTGGTAGATGTCCTGCTGGAGTGTCATCACCGCCGCCAGGCGGCTCTCGGCCTCTTCGGCGGAGCAGCGGTCCGGGTCCGCGCCCGAAGGGGTCCCGGTCTCCGCTGAGAACGCGAAGGCCCCCACCCGCTGGATCCGGTACTCGTGGAGGAACTCGAGCAGCTCGGCAAACTCTTCCGGTCCCTCGCCCGGATGGCCGACGAGCAGGGTCGTGCGCAGCGTGATCCCCGGCACCTCCTCGCGCAGTCGATCGATGATCGCGAGCACCGATTGGCGGGTGCCGCCGCGGCGCATGCGCCTCAATACTCTGCTCGAGATGTGCTGGATCGGCAGGTCGAGGTACGGGACCACGTTGGGCCGATCGCGCATCGACCTTGTCAGCCGCCAGGGAAACGCGTTGGGATAGGCATACATCAGGCGCAGCCAGTCGAGCCCTTGGACCGCGGCGAGAGCTTCCACCAGCTCGGGGAGCCTCGTGCCATCCGTCCCGAAATCGGTCCCGTAGCCGGTCGTGTCCTCGGCGACCAGGACGATCTCGCGCACGCCCTGCGCCACGATCTCCTCGGCCTCGCGCACGACCGATTCGAGCGGCTTGCTGCGCTGGCGGCCGCGGATGGCGGGGATGATGCAGAACGCGCAGGAGTGATCGCAGCCGTGAGACGGACGAAGGTAGGCGTACGAGCGCGGAGTCTGGAGCAGGCGAGGTCCCTCTCTCTGCCCCTCGAAACGCCGGCCGCCGACGCCGCTCTTGACCTTGCGGCCCTTGAGAACCTCCTCGACGACGCGCGCCACGTTCGAGTAGTCGCTCAACGCCAGCAGCGCGTCCACCTCCGGATACTTGCGCTCGACCTGCTCGCGGAACTTCTCGACCAGGCAGCCGACGACCACGACTCTCTGCAGCGCGCCGGATCTCTTGTGCTCCAGCAGATCCTCGATCGCCTTCTCCGATTCCTGCCGCGCCGGCCCGATGAACGAGCAGGTGTTGAGCACCGCGACGTCGGCGTCCTCGACGGCTTGAGTCAAGGTGTAGCCCTCGGCACCGAGCCTGCCCAGGATGGTCTCGGAATCGATCAGGTTGCGGGCGCAGCCAAGGTGCACCAGAGCCACTCTGAAATCGCGGACCCTGGGAGCGCGGGAAGGATTCTTCGGCGGATGTGAGGTCAAGTGCTTCATCGTGGTCGGTCGGCGAGGGGCGGAGATTCTATGGGATTTGCCCTTGAACTCCGGGCTCATCGATCCGTGTCCTTCGAGGCGATCGTCCAGGGACGGACTTCCTGCGAATCCTCGTCCTGACGAATGTGGATCCAGACATCGACCGGCAGGTCGGTGAATTCCCGGCGCTCGCCGCCCGGCCAGACGACCTCGAGGCGCTCGATCCGGTCCGCGGCCGCGAGCCCCAGGTGAATCCGCGGATCGTTGCAGCTCGCGAACGAGTGGCCGGCGCGCACTTCGTGCACTGTCGTGCGCCCCGATGCCGTGACGAAGATCTGGGTGCCGATGGCCGGACGATTGCAGCGCCGTCCCTCGAGACTGACGACGGCGAAATGACGACCTCGGCGAGGTGTGCGATTGATCAGCAACGAGGGCGGTTCGTTCATCCCCACGACGACCACGTCCACGTCGCCGTCGCGGTCGACGTCGCCGAACGCGGCGCCCCGGCTGGCCCTCGGTTTCTGAAGGTCGGTCCCGGCGTCCGCGGTCACGTCCGCGAATCTCTCGCCGACATTGGCGTGCAGGCGGCTCTGCTGGCGGTAGGACAGGTCCGGCGCCAGAGAGTCGGCCTCGGGATAGACGTGGCCGTTGGCGGTGAATAGGTCGAGGTCTCCGTCGAGGTCGAAGTCGACGAACTCGGTCCCCCAGCCGAGCGAGAAGTAGACCGCCCGGCCGAAGCTCATCCGCATCGTCACGTCCGTGAACCGGTCGAAGTCCGCCGCCGTCTCGTTGCGGTAAAGCGTGTTGGTGTCATGCGAGAAGTTGGTGAGATGGAGGTCGAGGTCGCCGTCGCTGTCGTAGTCGCCGCAGGCGATCCCCATCCCTGCCTGTGCGATGCCGGCGGAGTTGAGGGCGGTCGCGGTCAGGTCGGCCACTTCCTTGAAGACCCGATCCTGGCGGCGGAACAGGTGATTGGGACGTGAATCATTGGCCACGTACAGGTCGGGCCGGCCGTCGCGGTCGTAATCGAACGCGATCGCGCCGAGGCCGTAGCTCGGCTCGACGTTGCGGATGCCCTGCTCCTCTGAGACGTCCTCGAACGTTCCGTCGCCGCGGCTGTGGTACAGGGTGTCGGGCTCGGGCACCATCGTCTTGGGCCCGCACGAGGCCGTGATCTCCAGGTACGGACAGTCGACCTTGTTCCAGATCTCCGGGTCGATCCTCGTCGTCAGCGAGAAGTAGTTGGCGACGAACAGGTCGAGATGGCCGTCGAGGTCGAAGTCGAGCCAGCAGGAGCCCACGCTCCAGTGCGGGTCGCCGACGCCCGCCTGCTCGGTGACGTCGGTGAATCGGCCGGCGCCGTCGTTGCGCAGCAGGCGGTTCGGTCCCCAGCAGGTGAGGTAGAGATCGGCGTCGCCGTCGTTGTCGTAGTCGGCCGCGCTCACGCCGCAGCCAAAACCTTGATACGACGTGCCGCTCTCCTCGGTCACGTCCCGGAAGAAGCCGCGACCGTCGTTCTCGTACAGACGCGACTGGCCGTCGAACGCGGGAAGGTGGTCGGAGTCGGTATGGGGCGGAAGGAGGCGCACCGGCACGCCGGCGGGTTCCTGGCCCGCTGGCAACAGGCGGCAGCCGTCGACCACGTAGAGGTCGAGGTCGCCGTCGTTGTCGAAATCGAACAGAGCGCAGCCGTTGCCGATCTCCTCGACCAGATAGCGTTTGTTCACGGGATCGCCGGTGTGGTTCATTCCGGTGATTCCGCGCGCGGCTGCCTCCTCCGTGAACCACATCGGCGCGTCGGCAGGAATCCCTCCATCGTTCGTGAACTGTGACCTCGCCGCCTGGTCTTCATCCTCCGCCTCGTCGTTCGAAGGGGAGCAACCCGCCAGCACGGACGCGATCACCAGCACCCGGAGCTTCATGAGCGCGCCGGCGAGCGGGGTCAACCGGCCCTGGACACGGATCGCATCCTCCGTCACGGCCGATCCCTCTTCGGGCCGGAGTCGGGCTCGCCGGGATGGCCGTCCTTGAGTTGCTCGCGAATCAAGGAGAGGAGGTATTCCTCCTCTTCGCGGTAGGCGCGAATCTGCAGCTCGCGGTACTTCTTCAGACCTTCGCGCGCTGCTTCCTTGTCCCCTTGGGCCAGCAGACAGCGCGACAGATAGTTCCATGCCATCCGATGCTCTGGATTGGACTCGAGCACCTTCTTGAGGAGCGGGATCGCCTCCGCGGCCCGCTTGCGCTCCTGCAGGAAGACCGCGTACTGGAAGGCGGCCGGGACGCGGCTCGGAGCGAGTCCGTGCTCGAGAACGTTCCGGAACAGGCGCTCGGCCGCCTCGTCCTTCTTCTGGTAGCCGAGCACTTGCGCGAGCTTCCAGGCGGCGTCGGGATGGCGCTGGCCCTTGGTGTTCGCTCCGCGAAAGTACTCCTCGGCCAGATCGTAGAGGTGCAGCTTCATGCTGTTCTCGCCGGCCACGAACTGATACAGCGCGTGGTCGGGATGGGCGCGCGCAAGGGCGACGTAGCGCTCCTGGGCCTCGGTCAGCTTGCGGTTCAAGGCGCAGGCCGCCGCCAGGCCATACAGCACGCGCTCATGGTCCTTGAACTTGCGCTCTGCCTCGCGAAACAGCTTCTCGGCCTCCTCGCCCTTGTCGGTGAAGACGTAGCAGAAGCCGAGCGCGACCACGACGTCGGGAGAGTCGGGCAGGAGCTGGAACGCCTTCTGCGCGAATGGCGTGGCGCGCGCCGCGTCGTTCTTCTGGTTGAGCAGATAGGAGGTCGCCTGCAGCCACGGCATCGGCGCGTTCGAGGATTCACAATGCCGGCGCATCGACAGGACGGCCGCGTCCTTGTCGCCCTTCTCGTAGACGGACTTCTGCTCCTCGAGGCGCGGGTCGGATTGCGGCTGCTGCACGGGTTCCAGGGAGAGAAACATCGGAGCGAGCATCCAAAGGACCGCGATCATCGCTCGATCTCCGCCGGCATTTCTCCCTGCCGCCAGCGATAGAAGCCGGGCTTGAGTCCCTCGGCGGTCTGGGTGCCGCCATCGGGCCAGCGCACGGTCGCTCGCGAGAGGCTCTCCTCGCGGTCGAGGCCGAAGTGCAGGCGCGGGTCGCCGCCACAGGCGTAGGAATGTCCGGAGCGCACCACTCGCAGCATCCGGCGCGGGCCGCATTCGGCGACGACCTCCGCTCCGATCGCCGAGGAGTTGCCGTTCACGCCCTGGAGGAGAAGGGTGACACTCTGCCGGCTTGCGTCGCGCCGCTGGTTGATGAGCAGCGTCGGCGCCTCGTTCTGCTCGACCAGGACCAGGTCGAGGTCGCCGTCGTTGTCGAGGTCGCCGACCGCAGCGCCGCGGGTGGAGCTCTTCTTGCTCATGCCGGGTCCGCTCCTGAACGTGACGTCGACGAACTTCCCCTGCTCGATCACGTACAGGCGGTTGTAATCCTTGTAGTTGAGCTCCGGGGCGCGAACGTCGGCCTCCGGGTAGATGTGACCGTTGGCGACGAACAGCTCCAGGTCTCCGTCGTTGTCGAAGTCGGCGAATTCGGCGCCCCATCCCAGCGCGTAGTACACGTCGCCAGGAAAGCCGCTGTGGAACGTGACGTCGAGGAACTCCGTGCCTTCATTGCGGTACAGCGTGTTGTTGTCGTGGGAGAAGTTGGTGAGGAACAGGTCGAGGTCGGTGTCGCCGTCATAGTCGCCGCAGCCGATTCCCATTCCCGCCTGCGCGATGCCGTCGCGATTGAGGGCGGCCCCCAGGAGGTCCGCGCATTCCTCGAAGTGTCCGGCGCCATCGTTGACGAACAGGTAGTTCGCGCGGGAGTCGTTGGCGACATAGAGGTCGGCGTCTCCGTCGCGCTCGAAATCGAACGCGACCGCGCCCAGGCCGTAGCTGTTCGGAGCCGCGTGAATACCGCTTTCGACGGAAGCGTCGAGAAAAGTGCCGTCACCGTGGTTCTGGAACAGAGCGCCCGGCTCGGGCACCATCCCCTTGGGTCCGCACGGGGTCTTGAGGTCGAAGAACGGACAATCGACTTTTCGCCAGCAGTCGGGGTCGCGCGCGACGGTCATCGCGAAGTAGTTGGTCACGTAAAAGTCGAGGTCGCCGTCGTTCTCGGCATCGAACCAGCAGGAGGCGATGCTCCAGCGGTCATCCGCCACGCCGGCCTGCCTGCCCACCTCGGTGAACGTCCGGTCGCCGTTGTTGCGAAACAGGAGGTTGGGGCCCCAGCAGGTGACGTACAGGTCGACGTCGACGTCGCCGTCGTAGTCGGCAGCGCTGGCTCCGACGCCGAAGCCGCGGAAAGACGCGCCGGACTTGGGCGTGACGTCTTCAAAGAAGCCGCGTCCGTCGTTCTCGTAGAGACGGCTCTGTCCGTCGAAGCCCGGTCGCCAGTCCTCGCCGGCAACGAGGAACGACGGGCAATCCTCCTTGTCCGGAGGCACGAGAGTGCAGCCGTCGACGACGTACAGGTCGAGGTCGCAGTCCCCGTCGTAGTCGAACAGCGCACAGCCGTTGCCGATCGTCTCCAGCAGGTAGCGCTTCTTCAAGGGATCGCCGCAGTGGTTCTCGCCCGTCACGCCACGGGCCTTCGCTTCGTCGACCAGCCAGATCGTCGCGTTCGAGTCTTCGATGCCTACATCGGAATCGACTCGGGGCGTATCTTTCTCGTCGGGGGAGTCGCTTTCCCTTGCGCATCCGCAAGGGAGCGAGAGAAGCAACAACACCCGGGAAGAGGCGCAGAAGGGCTTCCAGAGTCGACCGACCAGCATCGCGCAGCGCAACCTTTCAACGGCGAGCCACTGCCCGCGCGCGGCTCACATTCCGGCCGGCAGTCTCTCGATGTTGAAAACGAACATGCTCTCGGCCGGGATGTCGAGCAGCTTCTCCATCGTGTACCCGTCGCTCGTCGGGTCGAACGTGAACCGGCGCAGCACCTTGAGATCGTCGGAGACCGCGAACACGTCGTCCTTGCCGTCCTGGTCCCAGTCGAAAGCCGTGGTCGCGTGCTCGAAGCCCTTCGAGGTCGCTCCGTCGACGACCAGCCGTTGGGTCCAGGCATCCCCGTCCTCGCGGTACAGGCAGTAGATGCCGTCGTCTTTGGTGGAGGCGATCAGCTCGGGGTTGCCGTCGCCGTCCGTGTCCGCAGCGACCAGGAACCGACAAAGCTTGCCTGGAAGGGGCATCACGTCCGCGCCGGTCATCTTGCCGTCCTGCCAGCGGTAGACCCGGATCAACGTGCTCGCGCCGCCCGCCGCGCCGATCGTCTCGCCCTCGATCGAGGCATAGACCTGAGGCCGACCGGTCTTCTCGAGGTCGTAGCAGAGGATCTCCTTGGCGTGGCGCGTCGGGTAGTGCTCGATCAACGTCTCCTGGTACCTGCCATCGACGTACTTGTACATCATCACGTCGCCCGGCTGCACCTTGCCATCGAGGTTGTTCGGCTCGCTCGGCGTCGAGAAGAACTCGTTCAATCCGTCGCCGTCGACGTCGCCGATCTCGACCTCGTGGATCCACACCGGCTTGCCTTCCTGCTCGTAGCCGACGACCTTGGTGGTCTCGTACCTGCCGTCCTTCTGCTCGATGACCAGCGTCGTCCCGCGCTGATGTGTGACGACCACGATGTCGGGACTCTGGTCTCCGTTGACGTCCCCCACCTCGACGTCGCGCAGACGATCGAACTTGCCGCCGAACACGCCCGAATACACAAGCTCGCCCTCGTAGGACGTGCCTGTCTTGCGCCAGATCTTGAGCTGTGCCGGGGCTTCTCCGGCCTTGGCTCCGGAGATGGTCATGATGCCGGGAGCTCCGTTCACCGGTTGGAAGGCCATCGCCTTTTGGAACACGTTGCTCTTATCGCCGCACTCGATCAGCTCAGTCGTCCATGGTTCTCCGGCGATCGCGGGAGGCCGCGCGATCATCGTGCGCGCCGGCAGCGGCTTCTTGTCCTTGAAGAAGGCGCCGGAGAGCAGCAGCCCATCCCGTCCGTCCTCTCCTTCGGAGCTCTGAATCTTCGTCGACGGCTTTTCTGCCGCGGGGATGGCGGCCGTCGCGGCCGTTCCGAGGGGGTCTGAAACAGCGGCGCCGTTCTGCTGGGGATCCGGGCTTGTGTTCACAGCCTGGCCCGTTCGACTGCAGGTCGCCGCGGCAACGCCGACCAGCAAGAGGAGCAGGATCACGATCACATTCACCCATCGAGGGCTGGAGGAGTGCATTCAGATTTTCCTTGATAAGGTCCTGCGTGCGCACCTTGCATCGGGAGGTAAGCGCGCACCCAGCAAGCACGGCCGCCGATCGAGACTCGCGCAAAGGACAGTGCTCAGGGCCTCACTATCATCGGCTTCGACCGTGCGCAGGCAAAAAAATCGGGTCCCGGAGCGCGCGAGCAACACCTCCGGCGGCGGGATCCTCGTTCCCCTTGCGTCGACTCGACCTGGCACCGGAGCCGCAGGGTTGGAGGACCCGCACGCCGCGGAGGAAGAAACGGACTACCAGCAATTCCGTGGCCGCGGCGGGACCAGGCCGATCGTTCTCGCTGGCACGGACCGGGTCCGGGTAGAAGCCACCCGTCATTCCCGCGAAAGCGGGAATCCAGGCCAATGACGCCCCTTCGTCCGTCATTCCCGCGAAAGCGGGAATCCAGGCCGAAAAGGCCCGGCCCCCGCCATCGCCGCGCAGGTCCGCGTTCGCAAGAATGACCTACGCTGCCCTAGGGTCCGTCCCGAAATAAGTGCACCGTTTCGGCGAGCCATCGGCGTTGCTGGCTAGGCGCGCCGACGCAGGCAACCTGGCTGGTTTCCGAGGAGGCGCAACAACGCCAGCGGCGGCGAGGGCCGGCGAAACGGAGCAGTTATTTCGGGACGGGCCCTTAGGCCGTGATCGGTCGCGGCGGGATCAAATGTCTCGGGCGGCGGGTCAAAAAGTCTCCGCCCCTGCGGCTTTCCGACGGAGATGGGGGATGACGTTGCGTCAGCGGCCTGGATTCCCGCTTTCGCGGGAATGACGGGGTGGTGCTCACGGACGCTCTCAGGAGCGGGCAATGGCCGCTTGAGCAGCGGCGAGGAAACGCTCGTCGCTGGAGGTCTTGTGGAACCGCAGGCACGCTTCGGTGAACTTGAAGGCGTGCTCGTCCCGGGTGGCGACGGCACGGTCGACCAGATCGTCGATGTCCCTGGGAAGCTCGAGCTTGGTCTTTCCGGCATCTTGGCCGGCGTGCGCCGCGTACATCCCCGCCACCGCCTGCCAGGCGAGTCGAAGCACGTTCGAGCGGTTTGCCTGCGGCACGTACGGCAGGAGGATCTGCACCGCAGCGGTCGCCGTCAGCTCGTGCACGAAGACAATGTGATGTCGAGCACCGTGCTTGAGATACAGGTCGGCCGCGGTGCGCGCCAGATCGTCGAGAAAGACGTCGGCGGAAACCGTCGCGTCCACGAGGTCCATCACCTGCGCGAAAGACGCGACGTCCGCGAGCGGGCTCAGCCGGTCGAGGATGAATCCTTGTGTTCTTCTCGCCGAAGCCGGCACCACCTCGACCTCGCCGATCGCCTGCGACGGCAACCTTGAGCCGTTGCGGCCAAAGCTTCCGGGAAGCCGCGCGTAGCTCGAAGCGAAGTAGCCGAGGCCCTCGGCGAGCTCCCTGGTGCGCGGCGCGGTCACGCCGCGCTCGAGGGCGCGCACCGCGTGCGCCGTGCGAATGGCACCGTGCGCCGCCGCCCCGACCAGACCGGGAGCCAGGAGCGGCAGCCACTTCGTGAGCATTTCTCGAAAGTCCCGGCCTTCGAGCTCGCGCGCGAACAGGTCGCGCCAGTCGGTCGCGCGATCCTCGTCGCCGAGAGCGCTGTGGCAATCGTCCGGGTCGATCGCCTGTTTTCCCGAGGGAGCTCTCTCCAGCAGCTTGCGGTACGAGCCGAGGAAACTTTTCTCGAGGTCGCCCGCGCGGCCCATCGTCCACAGCGCCTCGATCGCCATCGGCGCATGATTGGCGAGACCCCCGCCGTACACTGGGCCCAGACCTTCGAGTGACTCCAGAGCCTCGTCGAACCGTGCCGCATCATCGTTCATCGCAGCACCACTCTCCTTGCCGTCCCGAGAGCCGGAGCAGGCGATCGCCGAAATGCTTGCGCCCATCGTCATCAGCGCCTGACGCCGCGTGATCGAGGCCCTCCTCGGATGCACATCCATCAGATTCATGTGAGAGACTTCCATCGAGCAGAGCGATGCTCCTGTGGTGCCGTCACGACCCATCCTACTCAGCTCTCGAACGTCGGCGGCGGATCGCAGGATCGATTGGTACTACGCAATAGCGGGCTCGCTGTTCCTTACCGCCGCGCCGGCCGTCCACGTACTCTCGGCTTCCAGAGAGCTGAAGGCCACGGCCGGCCCATCTCCAACCGAGTTTGAGGCCCCGAGACGAACCCGCTCAAAACCAAGTAAGGACGGATGATTGAAGCCGACTCCAATCCATCCGCGTCTCGGGAGGTGCGCCGGCTCTCGCACTTCTGTCGTAGGTCCGGACATGCTCGTGATCCTGCTCAGGGTGGTTGCCCAAGGGGGCCCCGAGGGAGCGAGCGGTTGATTGCCGCCCTGGAGCTGCTGGTGGACAATGAAGCCGAGGTGGGAAGCTCGCGGGGACAAGCTGCTTGGAGACACTGGCTCGGAAGGCACGGCTCGAGGAGGTGCGGCGAATCCTTGACGGAGGCGACGCGGAGTGGCGGGTTTTCGTCGGACAGTATCGGCCGCTGCTCGCAGGGATCTTCCGCCGGATTCTCCAGCGCCGCGGCCTCCATCAGGATCCGGAGTTGGTCGCGGAGCACGCTGAGGAGTTCTATTCGGAGCTCTTCCTGCGCCGGGCGACCGCGCTCGGGGGCTACCGAGCCGACGGGCCCCTCAAGGCCTACCTCGCCGTGCTCGCGGCGAACCACCTTCGGCGAGCCATCGAGGCGAGAGCCCGTGAACAGAGGAACCTCGCCCGGTTGCCCGTACCTTCTGCCTGCGAGGAGACTCATCCGTCCCAGGACGCCGAGGAAGTCGCCGTGGCGCTCGCCCGCTGCTCTCCCGAGGAGCGGCTCTTGTACCAGCTTCTGTACGTCGACGATCTCGCACCCCACGAAGCCGCACGTTTTCTCGGAGTGTCCCGCGAGGTGCTCTACCTGCGCAAGCACCGTTTCCTGCGCAAGCTGCGCGATCTGATCGTTCCGCGCGAGCCAATCCAGGAAAGATCCGCGGTGCGTGGAGACTCTCCATGAGAACTGGAGAACCCTAGTGCCCGAACCCGACGCCCCCGCGCCGCAGGAGATCGACGTCGATCGAAGGCTGCGCGAGCTTGCGAAGACCGAGAAGATTGACGCCTCGCCCGAGTGCTCCCGGGCAGAGGAAATCCTTGCGCGCATCGATGCCGAAGGCGGAGCCGTCTTCGACCAAGGACTGGTCGCGCACCTCTCGGAGTGCTCCCCATGCCGTGAGCTCGTCGACGGCTATCTGTCTGCGCTCGAGGAATCCGAAGGCCTCGCTCCCATCTTTTCGGTGGACGAGAAGTCGCCACAGGTCCCCGCCATCTTGCGGCAGGTCGCGATCTCCGGACGAAACCTGCGGCGCACGGCATGGGTCGCCGCCGCATCGGTCATTGCAGCGGTGCTGATCGTGTTCGGCGCCCAGCGGCTCGTCCGCTCGGGTCATGCTCGCGAGCAGATGCTGACAGTGGCGTTGCAACCGTTGGACATGAAGCGCGCCGCCTCGTCGAGCTGGTCCCCCCGGCCGGGAGATCGATTCCGCATCGCCGTGCGGGCCTCCATCGATGCGTCCCTGTACGGCGCCATCTGCCACACGATGGGATATTTCTGGAATCACGAGGTGCTGGCCTTTTCCGGCGTCGAGGAGCGACAGGCGCAGGCAGGCCGTGACGTCTCCACGACGTATCAGATTCCGGCCTCTGCGCGCCGTGCCCGGTGCATCGTCGTCGCAGTGCAGCGGCCCCTGACGGCGGACGAACACGAGAACTGGAACGCCTGTCTTAGGGACGGTGCCCCCGACCCAGAGATCGAGCGGTTCTGTCAACGGACCGGCGGAGCCTGGGTGACGCAGATTCTGCTCACCCCACCGGTCTTCGAGGCACAGGAGACGCTGCACGAGCGGCTCGAGCAGGCGATCACACGCCGCAGCATCGCGGATCTGCGTGCGCTGGCCTCGAAGCATCCGCTGTGGTTCCAGAACTCCGTGTTCCTGATGCTGGAGGAGGAGCTGCAGCAGTCGAACGGCCAGGGCACTCCGGAGAACTTCGTGCGCGCGGCTCTTCTGGCAGAGGCATGGTCGAACGAGCTCGGGTCGGAGTGTCTTGAGGAGCGGGTCGCCGCCTACCGGCGGTGGTCTTGCGCGCTTCAAGACCTCTCCCTCAAGCGCGACCTGGACACGAGGATCCGGCGAGACATCGTTCCCCATGACGATGTCACGCACATGTTTCCCGAAGGTACGCGCCATTACCTCGCTCTACAGCAGGAGTACGCCCGATTGGGAGATGCCTGGGGCGAAGTGGAATGCCTCCTCCGGGCGCGATGCGATCCGGTCATCGACAGTGAGAAGCCGACCGTCGACGAGATTCTCCGCAGGGCCGAAGAATCCGGATACGCCCGCGGGCAGGTCGAAGCGTGGTTTGTCAGAGCGCAGCATTCTTCTCTGGAGGACATGCAGCATTTCTACGGACGTTGCATCGATGCCTTCCTCGAGCTGAACCTGAAGGAGCCGGCCGCGATCGCGGAGAACAACCTCTGCTTTCATCTGGCTCTGCGCGGGCTCCTCGGCGAGGCGTTCGTTCATGGGCATCGTGCGTTGCAGATCCTGGAGGAGTCCGCCGGGGAATCGGATCGGATCGAGTGGCTGACAGCGCTGCCGCTGGCCAATCTGTCGGGCGCCCGGGAAAGAGGCGGGCAATACCAGGAGGCTCAGGATCTGGCGCTGAAAGCGGCGCGGATCGCTCGGTCGGCAAGAAGCCACGTCACCGAGCTCCTTCACAAGAAGCTCGCCACCATCGAATCGAGAAGTCTCTGGAGAGCGTCCAACGCTTCACTGGGCTTGAGTCATTTCGATCAGGCGAGGCGGCAGGCCCAGGAAGGCCGCGCGCTGTGCAGCCCGGACGAGACTGACACGATCTCTCGGACGCAGATCGCGGAAGCGCGTGCGTCGCTCGCGCTCGGCGACTCACGGGCCGCGCTCTCCTGTGCGGAGGCGGCCTTGCAGGAACCGCTGTGGCGGTGGCGCGGGGAGGCTCTGGTCGTGAAAGGACTTGCACTGTGCAGGATGTCGCGCAACGACGAAGCTCTCGCCAGTCTCGAGGAAGCGCTGCAGGACTTGATCGACAAGGATCCGGTTCACGCCGCGGAGGCGCTGGAGGCGCTCGTCGCGCTTGCGGAACTGGATCAGCTCGAGGGCCGCAGGGACCGTGCCTGCGTTCGCTACGAGGCGTGGCTCGGACTGCTCCGCCGGATGGTCGAGGATCCTCTGCTGAACCCGCGTGACCGTACCCTTCTCCTCCGGCGCCATCGAGCTGGATTCGAGGCGGGGCTCTGCTTCGCTCAAGGCTTTCAGACCAGCGACCCTGCCGCAGCTCACCGTCTGGCCTTCGAACTGCTCGAGGCCTCGCGTCCCTCCCGGCTGAGTCAGCTCTGCGAGGGGACCGCGAATCAACCCGCGCGCGCGCCAGTGGACATCGTGGCGTTTCAGCAGGAGCTGGACGAGTCGAGCGTGTGGCTCGAGTATTTCTCGGGTGACCGGAGAAGTTTCGTCCTGGTGGTGCGGCCGCAGGAGGCCCGGATCGTCGAGATCGAGGTTACGGGTGATGATCTCGACGACCGATTGCTCGACGCCTGGGAGCTGTTGCGTCGTGAAGGAGGGCCGAGCTGGATGGAGCGCGTCCGCACCCTCGGCGAGGTTCTGCTGCCCGAGGAGCTTGGGATCGCCAGAGCTTCAGCCCGGACACTGTTCGTCGCCGCGGACCCGGGCTCTCATGCAATACCCTTCGAGGCATTGATCACCTCCGGGTCGGCGGGACAGCCACTCGTGCACAGCATGGAAATCGTGTACGAGATCTCCGCGGGCGTGTGGCTGGAGCTCCAGGACCTTCAGCGACGTCGCAGCGAACAGTCCGATCCTTCGAGCCGGCCGATGCTGTTGTTCGCGCATCCTGGAACGGAGATGGAGCTCGTCGGCGTCGCCGAGGAGGTCTCACAGGTGAGATCGGCGCTGGCAGGAACAGAATGCAGGGTCTTCGAGGGTTCCGAGGCCACCGAGGCCAACCTGAGGAGGGAGATCGGATCCTGCCGCGGGCTGCACATCGCCGCCCATGGAAAGACCCTCACTGAGATGGCATTCATCGAGCTTGAGCGTGACGGGACCGATGACGGGCAGCTCAACGATCTCGAGGTGTCCAGGCTGCCGATTCTTCAGTGCGATCTGGTAACCCTCTCGATCTGTGGTCCGGGCGACTCGTCCGGCCGCTCGCAGTGGCAGAGCCAGCGTACGGACGCCGCTCCCTCGTTTGCCCCCAGACTTTCGGATGCGTTCCTCGGGCGCGAGGTTTTGAGCGTCGTCCATTCACTGTGGGAAGTTCCGGATGCCTCGACGTCCCGTCTTATGAGCGAGTTCTACACCCAGCTCCACGCCCTACAGCCCAAGTCGACGTCTCTCACTCTGGCCAAGCGTGCGCTGCTGCGCAGCTCGCCAACGCCGCTCCACCCGTACCACTGGGCCGGCTTCGTCCTCACCGGCTGTCCGCGCTGAGCGAACGGTCGCAAGACCGGTCTTGCAGTTCCAGCCGTGGGAAGAAGCCCGAGTCGCCCTTCGTCGCGAGCGCGGTGCCGCTCGAACCCTTGGCGGCGCTCCTCGGACCCGCCGAAGAATTCAACGTACCAAAGAAAGATCTCCCTACCGAGGGTGCTCTCCACCTAGCAACGGGGTCACGATCCCCCGAGCGGAAGGACCGGCCCTACTCTTCGAAGAAGGACGGGAACACTGAAAGGGAGCGCCACCATGTTCTTTCGAACAGCTTTCATCTGCTCAGCTTTTCTTCTTCTGACGGTTGCCTCACCTCTTGCGAAGGGAAGTGTCGAGCAGGACAACCTGTGGTCGCAGTACGGATCGGGCGTTCCGTCCAGCAATGGCCTCGTGCCGGAGATCGGCGTTCGGTCGATGCCCGTCATCGGCAATCGAAGATTTGAGGTCTTCGTCACCGGACTTCCCGAAGCCGGACAAGTCGAGCTCTTCACCTCATTCGCTCAGGGTGAGTTCGGCTTGAAGGTCTTTGGCAGCACCTTCACGCTCCTTCTTTCCCCTCCCTTCTGGAGGTTCCGGATGCAGCGGGAGAGTGCCCTGACGGCGAGCGTGACGCTTCCCCTACCGGATGATCCGAGTCTGATTGGAAAAGAACTGTTCCTTCAGGCTGTGCTGCTCGAAGCAGGACGTGTGGCCTCCAGCGCGGGACTTCGAGTTCTGCTCAGCGAGGCGAGCATGGAGCCCGGAACGGTGGCGGCGCTCCTGGGAGATGGCGCAGATCTCCATCCGAAGTACCTCACTCGGCTGGGGATGCACTCTGCGCTGGCGATGCCGCCTTCTCTGCAGGTTCTCGCGATTGAAGAGTCGGGGTTTTCGATCGGTGGTGGCCGTGTTGTCGACGCCTCCAACAACAGCATTCAGACCAGAAACCTACAAGGAGAGGTTCCTTACATCCGGCTCCGCGACCTGGGACGGCTTTATCGGTACTCCGATGGACAAACGCAGGGCTTCTTTGTTGCTCTCGATGATGCTGCGGTGATGTTCTCGGTTCTCGGATCGAGCAATGGAACTGGAGGAGAGTACTCCAAGATTGTGGGTGTCTCCGAGAGCGGTCGACGATTCGTTGCGGTAAAGGCAGAGGATGGAGGATCGCGAGTCCTCCTGTCGACGACCGATGGAACCCGGCTCGCGAACGGTTCGACGTTGGTCGACATCACACCCCAAGGAGGTCGGGTCGATGTTGATCCGCGGACACTGGTCCTTACGGAGGATTCTGTCCTCTTCTGTGCTCAGGCACACGAGGGGGGTTCCACCGGACTGTGCCGGGCACCCATCGATGGATCGGACAGAGCATCCCTGCTCTCGCTTCCACCCTTGGGAAATGGCGGTTTGCCGGAGTGGATCGATCCTTCTTTCCTGAGCTCAGAAGACGGGATCCTCGCCTTCCGGGCGGGCGACTCCTTCGCAGCAGACGTGTACGCATTCGCGGAGGCGGAGGATGCAGTCGTCAATGTTTCCGCCTTTCCAGCGGGCACGGCCGTCGCCGAACCCTTGGGCTCGGCTTCCGACGGGACGCCATTTCGTGGCGCGCTGAGCCAGGGCGGAAGCCTGATCGCCTTCGTGGCTCTTGAGTCCGGAATCCCAGAACTCTTCGTTGCACCCACGGACGGGTCCCTCGCCGGTGCACTTGGCGAGCTTACGACCGACGACTGGTTCTCTCCCTACTGGCAGGAGATCCGGGATCTCTACTTGATCTCCGCACACGACCTCTATTTCTTCGCGGGACCAAACCCGAACCAGTTGGACCTGTTTCACGCCAAGCTCGACGATTCCTCTGCCCCCGTCATCTATGAAGCCCAGAACGTGACCGCGACCAGCACCGATTACAGCCCTCCATTCTTGATCGGCGGGACGGTGATCCCAGGTGCGTCCTTTCAAAGGCACAATTTCCTCTACTTCGAGCGCATCCATGTAGAAGACTCAAAGCTTCGTGACCTCGTTGCGGTGGAGGTGTTCCACGGGATCCCTTACAGCGTAACCGGAACCGAGTTCACCAATGCCTCGCTCCCAAGTTACGAGGAAATGGATTCCCTCACGCTTACTCGCTCCTCGCGCGTCTTTTCCGAAAAGTGCGTGATGATCGCTCACGCGAAGGCCGAGCCAAGGGATATGTCATTCGCTGCGGCCTTCGACGCGGTTCGTCCACAGGAACCATTGCGTTGGAAGAAGATAGCTCTCGATGGAACTCGGTTTCAACAGGTACAGTCGAGCGAGGCCGGTGATACCTTCGCATTCTCGAGCTACAAGGAGGGAACGACGACATTGTGGTATCTGGATTGGGCTACCGAAGATGCGCGACCCGCCCACCAATTCGTCGGATCGCTTCAGAAGGGTACGCTCAAGATCGTACACGAGCCCGACCCGACTCTCGTCTTTTCGACGGCCGATCCAGCAGGCGAGACACATCTTCAACACGTCTCGCTTCGGTCGGGTTGGTGCACGACGCTGGCGGGAGGTTTCTCGAAAGTCGTCGTCACATCCACGAGTTCCTTTCCCCCGCTGGGCCCCGCATCGTGCGCGTACTCCTCAGGGGTCGACACGAGCTGCACTGGGTTGGAGAAAGAAGACGGAATCACCGTCACGATCAATGCAACGATGCAGGATCCGAACATCAAGATTCCGGTCGAGATCGTAGTAGTCCCGGGCGTCGATGGTCCGACCTTCAGAGATGGGAGTCGAAGAATCGACCTCGATTGTGTGACTACGAGCGTAACTTTGCCCACCAAAAGCGGCAAGGTACCGGGCTGCTACTCAGTGAAGGTGGGAGAGAATCCGTTCGAGAAGAGAATCAACGCGATCACAGCAACGCCCACCTTTCGGAATGTTGGCACTTTTTCTGCTGACAATGAGTTTCCCTGGAAGGACAAGATTCCGGATAAACTGGGCACCAATACAGAGGCCTACGGTCCGTGCTCCTTCACGAACACCATGGAGCTGGGCTACGCGATTGAGCCCATTGACGGATGCGCCTGTTCATTTGACATCCGGAGAACTCTCCACCGCATCACCTACAGCAATGGGAAGCGAAAGAACGAGAGATCCGGCGACGATGACCCGGATAACTGCGATGAAGATCTCGTTCCCTCTGCAGGAGGAAGGATCTATTCGGCGGATGCTCCAGGACTTGCAGACTTTCCGGGAGGTGCGGACGGAGAGACCTGGGAGTACCACGGTCATTTCTGGGAGTGGGTGGAGATCCGGAACCGTGGGGAATTGGAACGGCTGACTGGCGATCTCGAGTGGGAGAGTCATCTGTGTATTCGGAACAACAAGGGAACCTGGCAATTCGAACCTGGGGGACACATTGATTTAGGACACGAAGAGAACCTGGATTCCAAGAAGTAGGCGCGTACGGATTCGCCTGCGAGTCACCATTACGGAGGGTTTGAGCATGAACAGGCTCTTGGTTTTCTCGATGGTCGCATTGCTTGGCGAGCAAGTGTGCGCACAAACCGTCGATTCTCGATGCATCCTCAACAAGATCGAATGGGACGGCCGGGCGGAGAGCTGCTGGAAGATCAACAATCCCAGCACCGCCAGCGATGCCTTCAGCGTCGATCTCGACAACCGCTGCGCCGGGTTGCAGATGGTCGCGATCTGTGCCGAGTTCTGCGACAGAAACCCGGCGGCGGGAGCGGTCCCGGGATACCTGGGCCTCTTCCCGGACAACCTGGTCGTCGATCCCACCGGTAGGACGCCGGACACGGCGAACCCCTGTGTCGTCGTCGTCAAGCCGACCGGTCAGCCGGGGACGTTCTGCAGGGATGTCGTCGCGTACGACGTTCCCGACAAGCGCCTGGGAAGCACCAATTTCCACGTCGTTCAGGGATTCTGCCCGGGTGACTCGTCCTTGTGGCTGTGCGCCGACACCAACGGCACGTTCTTCAACCATTCGTATTTCACCACGGACGGCTACGCCACACCGGCGATCCCGTTCACGGTGAACTGGGTCCTGGGTCCTGGCGTACTGCCGGGGGATCCAGTGTCTCTCTGGGTCAACGGTGGTCTGAGCACGGCGATCCAGGAAACGGATGAAATCTCCCTGCTCTTCATTGGTACCGCTCCATACCAGCCGTTCATGGTCTTCTTGACAAATTGTGCTGGGAGTTTGCTTTTCCCAGCCCTTCGGCTGGTGCTTACGACGGGCATCGGTGCCGTCGATGATGCAGGTCACACTGCGTGCCTTGTTGGGCCCTGGCCATGCGGTCTCATCGGTACGTTCTGTTTCGCGGCACTCTACGTGGATTCCTCGCCGACGTGTGACGGGCGGATCCGAATCTCTAACCAGGTCACAGTGACCACCTATCCTCATCCGACCTGCTCGGGCAGCTGCTTCGGTCAGGTCGACGACGGCGTCATGGACAGTATGGTCTGGCGTGTGCAGAATCCGGCAGGCTCGCGCGATTACTTCAATGTGGCCTTCGGCGCTGCTCCAGCGGCGGTTCAAACTCTTCTGCACGTAGAGGTCGCTTCCTGGAACTTCTGCGGCAGCTCCGCGGCCTGGGGTGAAGTGGGTATCTACGACTCGAACTTCGCCGTGGACCCTTCTGGCGCAACCCCGCAGTTGCCAGCGCTAACTTCGGTTAGCGGACAAAACGTCCCTGCCAGTCAGTCCGACTGGGGATACCCCGCTACAGCCTTTGATACCGGCGACTACCAAGTGGCTGGTGGCGAGCGCTTTCACGCAGCAGCAGCGTGGACGAGCGGCGATAGCTGCCTCTGGATCGCGACGGATACCGATGGGGTCGATCCTGGCAATCCGTGCGGTGTCGACTGGGATTCATCGTACTTCACGAGAGATGGCTACATCACTCCTGCAATTCCGTTTAGTACCGGGAATACCATGATCCGTATTGTCTGGCAGTGATCTCGATGTGCCGGATTCTGGCGTGTCGGGGCTGTGGTGATTGTGGTCGAAGTGGATCGAGCGCGTGTCATCGCCGCGTTCGAGCGAATGAGCCAATCATGGGAGCGCTTCTTTAGCGATCCGGAGCTTGCGAGCCGTCGGTCGTGCCCAGTGTCACCCGTTGTGACGAATGCCAGACAAACGATGAGACTGTCGCTTATCCTTGTTGACCTGCACGGTTCCTGGAATCGTTGGAGCGACATCGATGAAAGTGGGAGTGATCGGCCTGGGCACGATGGGTACGCCGATGGCCGAGAACCTTCTCTTGAAGGGATTCGAGGTCGTCGTGCACAACCGCACGCGCGAGCGCGAGGAGCCTCTTGCGAACAAGGGAGCGCGCCGCGCCGAGAGCCCGCAGGCGCTCGCCCGTGAGGTCGACGTGGTCTTGACCTCCGTGTCCGATACGCACGACGTCGAGGCGGTGCTGCTGAACGATCGTTCGGCCGCGATCCACGGTCTCAGGAACGGGTCCCTCGTGGTCGACACGAGCACGATCTCGCCGGACGGCGCGCGCAGGATCGCGGAAGCGCTGTGTGCGAAAGGAAGCGGCTTTGTCGACGCGCCGGTCTCCGGCGGCTCGGAGGGCGCGATCAAGGCGAGCCTCGCGATCATGTGCGGCGGCACCAAAGAGGATTTCGAGCGCGCTCTTCCGGTTCTGCAGGCGATCGGCGGCAGGATCACCCGGGTCGGCCCCTCCGGATGCGGCCAGATCGCCAAGGCCGTCAACCAGGTCATCATCGCCGGCACCTACCAGTCGGTCGCAGAGGGACTGGTGCTCGCGTTCAAGTGCGGAGCCGACCCGGCGAAGGTGATCGAGGCGATCAAGGGCGGCGCCGCCGCCTCCTGGATCCTCGAGAACCGCGCGGGCAACATGCAGAACGATCGCTATCCGCTGGGCTTTCGAGTGCGGCTGCACCGCAAGGACCTCGCGATCGCGCTGGCGGCGGCGCGCGCCGCGCAGGTGCCGCTGCCGGTCGCAAGCTTCATCGCGACGATGGAGGACGCCCTGATCGCCTTGGGACACGGCGACGAGGACGTGTCCGCCCTGGCGCGCATCGTGCGAACGGGCGCTGCCGTCCCGGACGGGCCGATGACGTGAGTGTCCAGAATCCCGGCTCGCGCTCGAGGGGTTTGAGCACGAGAAGGCTGGGTCATCAACGCCAGGATTTGAGGAGTACCGATGTCCGGAATCTTTTCGTCTCACCGGCCGCTGAAGCCCGTGTTGCTGGCGACATTCCTCGCAGCGTGGACCTCGGGCGCGGCCTCCCTGAAACCCGCATCGCACGCCGGCAAGACATCGACGGGTGAAGAACGGTGGATGGCTGCGGCGCGCAAAACGGCCGCCTGGCTGGAGCGATGTGCCGTCAAGGACAAGGACGGTCTCTCCTGGCCGGCGGTTCCGTCCGAGCCCGCGACTGGTGAGATCGACCTCTACTCGGGCAATGCCGGCATGGTGCTGTTCTTCCTCGAGCTGTGGAAGGCGACGAACGACGAGCACCACCGCGCAGTGCTGAACGACGCCGCGAACTCTCTCCTCGCGCGCCTCCCTCGGAAGATCGAGGAATCGTTCGACGCCGGGTTGTACACCGGAGTCGCGGGCGTCGGCTTCGTGCTGGAAGAGGTTTATCGGGATTCACATGAGCACCGCTTCCGGGAGGGAGCAAGGCGCTGCCTCGATGCGATCCTCATGCACCAGCAGCTCGAGGGTCAAGGAGTGCACTGGAACGGGGTGACCGACATCATCTCGGGAAGCGCCGGCACGGGTCTCTTCCTCCTCTACTGCGCGCAGCGGATGAACCACTTAAAGGCCCTCGAGACCGCGTGCCGCGCCGGCGACCGGTTGATCGAGCTCGGCATTCCCGAGAACGGCGGGCTCAAGTGGAGGATGGATGCCGAGTTCCCGCGCCTGATGCCCAACTTCTCCCATGGCACGGCGGGCGTCGGATACTTTCTCGCCAGTCTGTACCTCGAGACCAGGAAGCAACCCTATCTCGACGCCGCTCTCAAGGCCGCGCGGTATCTGATCTCGATCGCCGACACGAGCGACGATCAGTGCCGCATCTTCCACAGCGAGCCCGACCGCAAGGATCTGTTCTACTTCGGCTGGTGCCACGGCCCCGCGGGCACGGCGCGCCTGTTCCTGCGGCTGTTCGAGGCGACTGGCGATCAGGAGTGGTTGAGCTTTGTCGATGCCTGCGTCCGCACGCTCGAGCAGAGCGGGATTCCACAGCAGCGCCCGCCCGGCTTCTGGAACAACGTCAGCCAATGCTGCGGCAATGCCGGGGTCGCCGAGTTCTTCCTGAGGGTTTTCGAATGGCGCGGCGAAGAGCGACATCTCGCCTTCGCGGAGAGGATGGCGGTCGATCTGCTTTCGCGCGCCCAGGAAGTCGAGGACGGACTGTGCTGGCCCCAGGCCGAGCACCGGGTGAGGCCCGAGTGGGTGGTCGCGCAGACCGGATTCATGCAGGGCGCCGCGGGAATCGGGCTGCTCTTTATCCACCTCGACGCCGAGGCAGACAAGCGGGCTCCGCCCCGCCCTTTTCCCGACTCGCCGTTTCCCCGGCAGAGGACGGCGATCGAGAAGTAGGCAGCGCCGGCTCACCAAGATCGAGAGACTGTTCTACCGAAGAAGTGAAGGCGCGGCCGGCTGCCGCGGTGCACGCGCGCGGGAACACGCTCGTGCATTCCGCGGGGCCTGTGCGGGTCGGAGGGGTTTCGATGAATCCAGGGCAGTACCGGCTGCGATACGGCGCCATCTGCGGATTCAGTCTGGTCGCGCTGCTCCTCTTCTCCAACCGGCACGGTCTGCGAGTCCCGGTCACGCCAGAGGCGCCGAACCGGGGACAGCCGCCGGCAGCGGGGCCGCTGCACGACATCGCGGAGAGCTTCGCCCCGTTCATCTTCCACGCGACCGATCCGACCGGGGGGCGACAGGACCTGATCACCAACGTCGATTTCGACGGCGATCTGATCGGAGACAACAACTGGGAGAACTTCGACCGCCATCAGTTGATTCCCACGGTCTACTACTCCGTGCTCGAGACCAAGACGCACTTCTTCATCACCTATCACCTGTTCCACCCGCGCGACTGGACTCGATTCACTCTGTGGCTCAACGACACCCACGAGAACGACGGCGAGAATCTTCAGGTGGTCGTGCGCCGGCTCGACCTGCGCGTCGTCCTGCTGTTCACCCAGGCGCATTTCGAGGGTCATCTGTACACCGACTCCGGGACGCGGGTCGAGGACGGCGAACACCGGCTGCGCGGGAGTTTTATCCTGTTCGACGACCGGGGCGTGCCCGGCAGTGCCGGCCGGCACGTCGGCGTGTTCGTGCAGGCACATGGCCACGGCATCTTCGGCACCCAAGACCCGATGAGCGGAGTCAGCGTCCTGCGCAGCGGTGAGTACCAGTTCAAGAATGGATCGGGACTGCTGATGCGTCCCGCACTTGCGGGCGAGTCGGTCCACGAGCCCACCCAATTCCGCAGCGGCGTCGTCCCCTACCGGCTGGATTCGACGGTCTTGAAGCTCTGGCCGCTGCTCAACGGCGGGGCGGGCGTCGGAGATGGCCGGCTGTTCGACGGCGAATGCGATTATCGGGACGAATGGACGCGGCTTTGGCGGCTTCCGCGTTACTACGACGCCGATCGGTTCAGCGGTCCCCTGGGCAGCGACCGCGGCATCTCGCCGTTCGCGCTCGACGTCGAGTTCGAGCCCGGCACCCTGGGGTCGTTGTTCTTCCACCCGTCGCACCGTTACCTCGAGCTCCTCACGATTCCCGACGAATGGAGCACCACCTATCTCAACTACCCCTTCGGCGCCGCCATCCCCCTCCCCGATCCGATCTCGCAAGAGCCGCGCTGACCAGCCAGCCAGGAAGCGTGAGCCCTTGGGGTGGGGCGCGTGCGTTTTCGAATGCTCGACAGGATTTTGGAGTGCGGCGCGGCAGCGCCGCTCCATCGCGTCCGCCGCACGGTTTTTGGAGTGCGGCGCGGCAGCGCCGCTTTGGTTCGCGCACGAAGCAGCGGGCGGGATGCTCAGGAGAATCCG
>Ga0247727_10001718_pt1 | contig 51172 bp, 69 predicted proteins | sample WisWelCaveWW1625_FD_202498 | JGI IMG/M metagenome (GOLD analysis project Ga0247727, IMG submission 202498) | Biofilm microbial communities from Wishing Well Cave, Virginia, United States - WW16-25 | ecosystem: Environmental > Aquatic > Deep subsurface > Groundwater > Cave microbial mat | place...
TAAAGTTTCACAAGAGCCAGCGTCGCTTGAAGCGCCAGTTGGTGAGGAAGAAGATTCTAGGCTAGGAGATTTTATCCAAGATGCTTCGGCGAGCCCAACTGACCAGGCAACTCAGGCGCTTTTAAAAGATCATATTAGAGAGGTACTTGCGACTTTATCACCAAGGGAAGCTAAAGTTTTGGAATATCGATTTGGACTTGAGGATGGGAAACAGCGTACTTTGGAAGAAGTTGGTAAGGAATTCGGGGTAACAAGGGAAAGAATTAGACAGATAGAAGCTAAAGCTATTAGGAAACTTAGACATCCAACCAGAGCCAAAAAACTGCGGGATTACCTCTAAGAGTTAGCCCCACTTCGCCAGAGGCTTCGCGGGGCGAGCAGTTGACCCTTCGATTCTTTGATAAGCAAAGCTTTTCTCTTGAATAAGCAAAGCTTTTCTCTCGAATAAGCAAAGCTTTTCTGTGAATAAACTCAGGACTAAGGGCAGGCAGTTGACAGTTGGCAGCTGAGGGTGAACAATTGTATTAATGGAGTTAACCGTTGCTAACATAGTTTCTGGCATTGCTTTATTAACTTCGATTTCAGCGACTTTTAACGCCATTTTACTAAGAGGAGGGAAGCTTGCTTGGAGTCAGATACTGATAGTTTTGGCGATGATCGTCTTTATGCTTTCTGCTCTTGTGGGGCGTTTTTTGCCGAACGATCCGATTGTTAGTAATGCTTCAATAGGCGAAATACTTTTTATTTTGGGATTCGGTTTACTTTTAATTGCTTCTTTAAAGCTTCATACATCTTTAAAATAACTTTTCAAGCTAGCTGGAGTTTAGAGTAGGTGCATGGTTTAATACTTCCTAATGATTAACCTCGTTAAAATTTGGAAGAAATGGCTTTCAGTCGCTCAAATAATTGGTAATTTTCAAGCTCAAGTTATTCTTTCTGTTTTTTACCTGATTATTCTAAATCCTGTCGGATTATTTTTTAGGTTTTTTGCTGATCCTTTAAATACTCGATCGAATAGACGAACAAACTTTTCTAAATGGGAACATTCAAAAGACAGTCTAGAGAAGGCGAGAAAGCAATACTGATGTATATACTTGGAATTTCTTGTTTTTACCATGAGTCGGCGGCTTGTTTAATTCGCGATGGTTTGGTAGTTGCGGCAAGCGCTGAAGAACGTTTCAGTCGCAAAAAGCATGATAGCGAATTCCCAAAAATGGCTATTAATTTTTGTCTTAAAAAAGCCGGGATAAGAATTACTGATTTAGACTATGTAGTTTTTTACGAAAAGCCCTTTTGGAAATTTGCCAGAATTCTTCTTTCTACTCTTTGTGCATATCCTATGGCTCGAGGGCTTTTTGCAAAAGCCATGCTTACTTGGCTTTCTGACAAATTGTGGGTTAGATCGATTATTGCAGAAGAGTTGAAAATAGACGCGAAAAAAATTCTTTTTGTGCCTCACCATGTTTCGCACGCTGCTTCTGGTTTTTATGCTTCTGGGTTTGAAAAGAGTGCAATTTTAACTTTTGACGGTGTTGGAGAATGGACAACGACCACTTACGGCGTTGGAGAAGGTAATGATTTAAAGATAGAGAAAGAGATTAAATTTCCGCATAGCCTTGGTCTATTGTATTCGGTCTTTACGGCCTTTCTGGGATTTGAGGTTAATGACGGTGAATACAAGGTGATGGGGATGGCTCCTTATGGTAAACCTCGTTATCTGGATAAGGTTAAAAAGCTGGTAAAGACCTATGGTGACGGCTCGTTTTCTCTTAAAATGGACTATTTCCTTTATCACAAATCAACGACAAAAGCTTTTAGCAATAAATTCGTTAAACTTTTTGGCCAACCCAGACCAAAAGATCTGCACTTTTTTACAAAAACTTCTGGCTACCCTTCTTATTTTGGGAAGAAACCTGGAGACTATGAAGAGCTTTGCGACTTAAACCAAATGTATGCTGACGTTGCTGCATCGATTCAAGCTTTCACCGAGGAGGCAATTTTAAAATTAGCAGAAACTGTTTATCAAAAAACAAAACAAGAAAACCTTTGTATTGCGGGTGGCGTAGGTTTAAATAGTGTAGCAAATGGGATACTGTTAAAAAAAGGCCCTTTCAAGCGGATTTTTGTACAGCCGGCGGCTGGGGATGATGGCGGCAGTTTGGGGGCAGCGTTTTACGTTTATCATGCAATTTTAGGTAAAAAGCGGATTTTTACTCAGGATAATTGCTACTTTGGGATAGAATTTTCGGATTTGGACATTGAAAAATTCCTGAAAAGCAAAAAGATAAAATACAAAAAAATTAGCACAGACGAAAAACTAGTTGATTATCTATCTTCTGAGTTGGCAAGTGGTAAGGTAATAGGATTTTTTCATGGAAGGGCTGAGTGGGGACCAAGGGCTCTTGGGGCAAGGTCGATTTTGGCTGATCCAAGGCGCGAGGAGATGAAAGAGGTTGTCAACACTAAAATTAAGTTCAGGGAACCTTACAGACCGTTTGCTCCAGTAGTTCTTGTCGAAAAAGCAAGTGAGTACTTTGAACTATCAGGACTTGAACATTCGCATCTAACCAATTTTATGCTTGGAGTGTTTCCGGTTAAAAAGGATAAAAGAAAGGTGATTCCGGCAATAACACATGTTGACGGCTCCGGAAGACTGCAGATCATTTCGGAAAAACAAAACTCCCTTTACTACAATTTAGTTAAAAAGTTTGGTCAAAAGACCGGAGTGCATGTTCTCATGAATACTTCTTTCAACTTAAAAGGTGAACCGATTGTTAACTCACCTGAAAATGCCCTTAATACTTTTCAAGCTTCTGGCCTTGATATTTTGGCACTTGAAAGATACGTAGTCCTCAAAGAAGATCTTTGAGGAATTTCCAATTTTCAATTGCGAAGTTTCCTTTGAGGAAAGCAAATTTCCAATGTATAATATGAATTTAGTAAGAAACTAGGATGAGATTTCTGAAAAGTTTTTTCTCTCGAGGAAGCGAAGCAGGTGAGTTAATTGGGTTTTTGTGGAAGGCAAAACTTTGGTTTTTAATCCCCTTTGTATTGGTACTTTTAATTTTTGGTTTGCTTTTAATATTTGCCCAAGCGACTGGGGTTGCTCCATTTATCTACACACTTTTCTGAAAATAATTATATTTGAAAATTTTTGTAGATGAGAGGAAATTTAGTTGTTTTAATTCTTGCTACTTTTTTATCAGCTCTTCTTTTTTGGCCTATTTTTATTGGTAAGGTAAATCTAAACGGAAATTTATTAGTTTCATTTTATCCAACGTTTGGTGAAAATTTGCCTTATAAAAATACAGGTTGGGATCAACTGAGAATTTATTTTCCATTTTATAAAATAACTCTTGAATCATTTAGAAATTTCGAGGTTCCCCTGTGGAATCCTTATGCATTTTCTGGTCATCCACATTTAGCAGATTTTCAGACTGCAGTATTTTATCCTTTAAATTTTATCGGGATATTTCTTTCACAAACGGGTTTTTGGCACTTGCTCAGAATTTCCCCGACTATTTTAGCCTCTTTTTTTGCTTTTCTTTATCTTAGGAATCTTAAGTTGTCTACATTATCATCCTTGTTTGGAGCAGTTACATTTGGATTCAGTCCTTTTATTTTGACGTGGGGGGAGGAAGTTGTGATGTCGCCTCACTCTATCGTTTGGATACCGTTGATTCTACTTTCGATTGACAGATTTTTAGAGAACAAGAAGAAAAAATCGCTTCTTTTAATTTCTCTGGCATCGGCTGCTTCTCTTTTTGGAGGTTATATGCAAACTTCGATTTATCTTTTTATCTTTGCGGGGGCATATCTCGTTTTTAGATTCTTGGCTGACTCGAAGAATGACAGAAAAAGGGTGATTAATTTTGTGAGAATTATTGGCGCCTTTGTTTTTGGCGCGCTGATTTCAAGTGTTCAGCTTATTCCATCTGCAGAACTATATTTTAACTCTGGCAGAGCTACAGAAACCATAAGAGAGAGCTTATTCAGTTTTCTTTTGCCGATTCACTCTCTGGTGACTTTTTTTGGGCCTGATTTATTTGGGCATCCGGCAACTGGGAATTTTTTTAGAGGTGGATCTGCCCAATATTATGAGGGAATTATTTTTGTTGGAGTAGCAGCCTTAATTTTTGCGGTTTTTGAAATTATCAGACAACCAAGGGATAAATTCGCGATGTTTTTAGCAGTATTTGGCTTAGTTGCTCTTTCTACCACGTTTGATTTACCAACTTCCCGTCTTTTTCTTTCTCTGCCAATACCGTTTTTATCAACATCGATTGCAAACAGAGTCTTATTCATCCCGCTATTTTGTTTGGCCGTTTTAGCGGCATTTGGTTTTGAACACTGGTATCTTGCAAAAGATAAAAAAATCTTCAAAATACTTGTTTTTTTCGGCGCATTATATATTGAGTTGATAATTTATCTGATTGGCGCCGCAAATTCTCATCTGCCCTATTTTAAGAGTCCTAATTTTGCTTCAACCTTTGGAGCATTAATTAGTCTTCGCAATCTTGTCATCCCCTTTGGGATTTTCTTGACCACGGCGATACTTATTTGGCTAGGTACGTTAAGACAAAATTTAAAAATCTACACTGCACTGGGAGTAATTGTTTTAGCAATTGTTCATATTTTCTACTTTAGCCAAAAGTACTTTTCGTTCACGGGGAGAAGATATGTTTTTCCAGAAAATAAGATTCTGGAATTTATCACTAAAAAGCAGGGATACTTTCGAAGTTGGGCGGTAGGCGAGGCACGGCTTGAGAATAATTTTGCGACGCAGTATGAGATATTTTGGCCCGAAGGTTATGATTCTTTGAATAATCGCTCTTATGGTGAGTTTACTTATGCAATGCAAAATAATAACTTTTCTGGTTTTGTTTTTCGTGCAGATGCCGGTCTGGGGAGAGGTAAAACCGAGGAGCTTTTGACTAGTGAGTCAAGACGAAAGCTAGTAGATATGGTTGGGGTCAAATATATCATTGCCAAGGCGGGAGATCTGCCGTTTCTTGAAGGCAATAATTTTGAAGAAGTTTTTCGGGATGGAGATTATTTGGTGCTAGCTAATAAGCAAGTGATACCAAGGGCTTTTCTGGCTTCAAGTTATGCAAAAGTTGCCGAAGAAAGACACCTAATTCCCCAAAATCTTTTATCGGAAAACTTTAATTTTAAAGACACCTTAATTTTGGAAGAGTCGCCACCCATTGCGCCTCAAGTCGGAGAAGGAAGTGCAGAGATTACCAGTTACAAACCCCAGGAAGTTGTTGTCAAAACTCAATCGCAGGCGCCAAAACTTTTATTTCTCTCGGATAATTACTACCCGGGGTGGAAAGCTCAGGTGGATGGAGATGAGACTAAAATTTTGAGAGCAAATTACACATTTAGGGCAGTCCCATTGGCTCAAGGGGAGCATGAAGTGCGGTTTTATTATGACAGCAACTCTTTCAAGCTGGGCCTTCTGATATCCATTTTTAGTCTCTCGGGAGTTTGTTATTTGTATTTCTTCAGAAAAAAACGAACTTCGGGATAGAGAAAAATGAAAAATTATCTAAAAGTTCTAATTGTTTTTACTCTCCTTTCGTTGTGCTTATTCTGGCCGATTTTTTTAGGGAAAGTAAATTTAAATTCTAATTTTTTAGTTAGCTTTTACCCGATTTTTGAAAAGAATCTGCCTTTTAAGGCTACCGGCCAAGATCAACTGAGAATTTACTATCCATTTTACGAAGTGACGTTAAAAGGGCTCAAAAATTTTCAAATTCCTTTTTGGAATCCATTCGCTTTCTCGGGTCACGCCCACTTAGCTAATTTCCAAACAGCGGTTTTTTATCCATTAAATATATTCGGACTTTTTTTACCTCAGATTGAATTTTGGCATTTGTTGCGAATTACCCCGATGATTCTCGGATCGTTTTTTATGTATTTGTATTTAAAAAACTTAAAGCCCTTCGGCAAAGCTCAGGGCAAGCTTTCTAATTTTGCAGCTTTTTTTGGAGCAGTTACTTTTGGGTTTAGCCCTTTTATTCTGTCATGGGGAGAAGAGCAGATAAATACACCCCATACGATTCTCTGGCTCCCGCTAATCCTTTTTTCGATTGAGAAATTTATAGAAGTCAGAAAGAAAATTTTTTTGCTCTTTATTTCTGTTGCAATTGCGGTATCAATATTTGCCGGTTTTCCACAGCTAACTTTATATTTGGTAATTTTGGCTTTAATTTATACGCTATTTCGAGTGTGGGATAGAAAAAACAGGCTAAGGCTTTTGGTGAAGCTGGTGAGCGCTCACCTTTTAGGTGTTTTATTAGCGACTATCCAGTTGTTGCCGTCGATAGAACTTTACTTGAACTCTGCCAGATCACAATTGGCCATAACCACAACACTTGAGAAATTTCTGATTCCCCCTTACTCCCTGATTACACTTCTTGCACCAGATTTTTTTGGAAATCCGGCGACTAGGAATTTTTTTAGAGGTGGATCTGCTCAATATTATGAGGGAATTATCTTTATTGGAATAGCCACTTTGATATTTGTGATTTATTCGATTTTTGCTCTTCAAAAAGAAAAGACAATTAAATTTTGGAGTTTGCTTTTTATTGTCCCTTTTATATTTGTTTTAGACTCACCAGTTTCAAGATTAATTTTAAAAAGTCCTCTCCCACTTTTGGGTAGCTCTATTTCCAACAGAATTCTTTTTATTTTGCCATTGTCGGCAGCGATTTTATCTTCGTACGGACTCGATAAATGGTTGCATTCAAAGAACAAGAAAATCGTCTTACCGATTTTCTTCATCGGTCTATTGTTTACATTATCTTGGCTATTTTTATTTTCCGTAAAGTTTTTAAATCTTTCTTATTTTGATAATTCCAGGTATCTGGTGGAGCGTCCGGAGGTGGTATCGATGAGAAATCTAATTTTAAGTAGCTTTATATTGTTAATTTGCGCTATAGGTATTCTTTTTGCCACTTATTTTAGAAAACTTAAGAACGTGGCGATTTTAGCTGTCGTTTTTATATCTTTCGTGCATATTTTTTATTTTGCCCAAAAATATTTTTCTTTTTCTGATAGAAAATATTTATTTCCCAAAAGAGAAGTCTTAAATTTTATAAGTGAGAATCAAGGCAATTATCGTAGCTGGGGGGTGGGGAATGCTTTTTTGGAAAATAATTTTGCAAGTTTCTACAAATTAAATTGGCCGGAAGGCTATATTTCATTAAATGACCTATCTTATGCGCAGTTTACTTTTTTAATGCAGGGCGAAAGTCTGGCTGATTTTGAACGTTTTGGTTTCCGCGCTGATGCCGGCTTAGGTCGGGATGAAACTGAAAAACTAGTTTCTAATCCCGATAGAAGAAAATTGATTGATATCGTTGGAGTTAAGTATGTCTTGGCAAAAAGTTCAGAGGAATCAATTCTGAATAAATATAATTTTAAAAAGGTTTTTTCGGATAGTAATTTTTCTGTTTATGAGAACGAACAGGTAATGCCCAGAGCATTTTTGGCCTCAAACTACGAGGGGCCGCCGGATATTATTGGAGGCGGGGAGACTCTTAAGGATAAAATCAGAAAAAATAAGGAACGAAGAAAATTGATTCCTCAAAAGTTGTTGTCCGGTGATTTTAATTATCGTGACGTTTTAATTTTGGAAGAATCTTCGCCGATTTCAGCGCAATTTGGGCCCGGATCAGCAGATATTACCAGCTACAAACCACAGGAAGTGGTTATTAAAACCAAGTCGGAACAGCCTAAACTTTTGTTTTTGTCCGACAACTGGTATCCGGGCTGGAAAGCGACGGTTGATGGAGATGAAACCAAGATTTTAAGAGCGGATTATACTTTCAGAGCTGTTCCATTAACTGCGGGAGAGCATTTAGTGAGGTTTTACTTTGCGCCTGATAGTTTCAGAATCGGAGTTTTGATTTCGGGGCTTTCTATCGCAGCGTTACTTTTTCTTACTTTAAAGAAAAATCGACTGCTAGGTTAATCGTAATTTCGTTTTGCCCGGGCTGAATTTGGCTGGCTTTTTCAACTAAATCAGCTTCACCCCTCGTAAAGATTGGCGGGGGTAGTCCAAAGTCCCCCTGTTCCTGGATTTTGACGGCTTTACCTAATTTTCTCCCGGAAAGTTTAGCCAGTTCTTCTGCTTTTTTCTTAGCTTCCTTTACAGCGTCTTCGCGGGCTCTTGATTTACCACTATCCAGTTCTTTGTTGCCAACAGTTAAATTTGGTCCGTAAAGGTTAGTTGCGCCGCCGGCAGTTAGTGCGCCGATAACTTCATCTGCCTTGGTTAAATCGCTAATTGTGACCTCAAGAGAAGTTGAAAACTGATTGGTTGGTTTTGGTCTTGGCGGAGCAGGGTAAATTTGAGTTTGGGTTGTGTCTAAGATTTCGTAGGTTCCTCCGCCTGTGACTTGCTGGGTTTTGATATCCTTTTCGGCAATTCCGAGATTTTTCAGACCCGCAATTAAGTCAGCTACTTTCTTTTCATTTTCTTTTCTGGCTTCATCTAAATTTGGATTTTTTGATTCAACGGTTGCCGTAATCTGGGCAACATTAGGTGTAACCTCTGCCATGCCTTGTGCAGTTACCGAAATCGTTTCCGTTTTTGTCTGCCAGGGTTTAACCCAGAAAGCAACCAAGGCAATTAACAAAACTACTAGTGGCCACAGGATATTAGTGGTAAGTTTAAATTTGGCCATGCGGTTATTTTATCAGAATTGAAAATTAAAAAATTGACACAAAGGCATCTTTTGGTGTGATAATAAGTTAGTGCAAACAAAAAAAGGCAGCATAGCAATATTAATCATAGGCTTGGTGGCTTTGGTATTTGTTCTTGCTGCAGCTCTTTTGGTTTATCCGCGATTTTTGCAAAAAGAAGCTCCAGGTTCTGAATCTGCAAACCGGGCTATTGAACCGAAAACCTCCTACGAAAATCCTTTTGACCAAAAGACACAATACTCTAATCCTTTTGCTGAATATAGAAACCCTTTTGATAATTTAGAATGATTAGATTTCTTTTGATTTTAATTGTTCCAATACTTTTTATTTTCTTTTTGGCGACAGGTGCTTTTGCTCAAGAAAATCCTGAACAATTGGCTGCAAAATATGGGATTACTTTCCCAATTGGAGAGCTTGGGAATTGTGCAAATTATCAGGAGTGCAGAAGTTACTGCGAAGATCCGGTTAACGCAGAAAAATGCATTGCCTTTGCTAAACAAAAGGGATTTTACAGGCAGGAGACACTTAATTCTCAGGAAGAGGCTGTGTTAGCTTCGGCACAAAGTGAACTCGGATGCAACTCCATTGAAAGCTGTAAGTCGTATTGTGAAAGTGAAGCAAACTTTGAAAAATGCCATTCCTTTGCTCAAAAACATTCTCTTTCCGGCGGATACAGGGACAATCCTCACGAGCAAAAATTTATAGAAAAAGCTAAAGAAGAACTTGGATGCGATTCTGCTGCATCTTGTATGAGTTTTTGTCAGGATCAAGCAAACTTTTCAAAATGCACGGAATTTGCAAAAAAAGTAGGTCTTTCGGGCGGGCATGAGACGAAAGGTCCAGGTGGGTGTACAAGCGATGAGACCTGCCAGTCTTACTGCTCCGATCCTGCTAACTTTGAAACATGTTCAAAGTACAGTTCACAGGGCGGACACCAGTTTAATGGTCCAGGAGGCTGTAATAACGAGGAGTCTTGTCGTACCTACTGCCAAGCGCATCCTGGCGAGTGCGGATATCACCAAGACAATACGACCAATTACCAGGATTATGAAAGCTTCTGCCGACAAAATCCTGATAAGTGCGCAGCTGCGCCAACTCCAGCTGGTTCGCAGACGGATTATTGCAAGCAGTATCCTGAAAAATGTAACTACTCGACCCCAACGACTTATACTAATCCAGAGGATTACTGCAAACAGTATCCTGATCGCTGCAATCAAACTCAAACACAGACGCAAAGTTCCCCAGCGCCTGTGACCACTGAATCTCAACAGACTAATAGTGAATCTAGCTACCAACAGCCTACAGACCCCTCGAGTGAGTGTCAAAAAGCGGGAGGTTCTTGGACAGGCTCAACGTGCCAATTTCAGCAAGTACAAGGGGCGAGTTCGAAAGGAAATTTCCTAATGCAAGTATTACAAGGTCTTCTCGACTTATTCTAAAGACAAACAAGAATAATTGAATCTTTCCTTCAAGCTTGTTAAAATTAGCCCGCCTGCAAAGCTAATGCTTTAGCATCTGCGGGCAGGCTTCGCCAAATTAGGGGTGGACAAGTTTTATTACACTTACGTACTAAAAAGCTTGAAGGACGGGAAACTTTACACTGGATGGACGGATGATCTAAAATCGAGACTCGAAAAGCATAATAAGGGTTTAGTCGAGTCTACTAAGACAAGATTGCCCTTCAAGCTTGTTTATTTTGAGGCGTGTCTTACAAGAGAAAAGGCAATTAAAAGGGAAAAAAGTTTAAAAACTGGATTTGGAAGAAAGTACTTGAAAAACAGAATATAAATATTCCCCGGTAGCTCAACGGTAGAGCGCTCGCCTGTTAAGCGATAGGTTCCTGGTTCGAATCCAGGCCGGGGAGCACCACTTTTTAGCTTCAACTTGACTTTTCCAAGGCAAAGGATTTGATTTCTGTTGCCCCAATCCATATAATTCGAGCACAATTTTACAAAGAGTATGGGCTTTTTAGAAAGATTATTCGGTAGACAAAAAGAAGCTGTTGTTTTACCAACCGCAGGAGAATTGGCAGCAGAACGAAATCAATCGGAAGTTCCCCTCGACCTTCTTTCCCAAGCAGTGCAAGAGTTTAAAGCCAAACCCCATACCCCAGAACTCATCACGAGTACCTGGCAAGTAGTCTGGCAGAACTGGGGAGAGAGAATTGGTTTTAACATCACAGTTTTAGCTCTCGATCGGACTCAAGAAGAATTGAGGGAACTTGAAAAACAAGGCAGGGGTTTGGCTTATGTGCCAGAAAAGTTAAAGAGTGAAGGAACCAGACATGTTTTGGGAAGAATTTTCCCTAAAATGGAAAGCGATAGTGTTCGAGTAGGTAGCGATTATAACGTAACTAACGAAAGTCGAAGATCTGGTTGGTTCGATTATGAAGTTAGACACAAAGCACCATATCTTAATACCACCGACGAACAACTAAAGAAGGAAATTGCATCTTCTGGCAAAGAAGGGATGAATCTTACAGAATATATAATTGCCTCCCAATTTTCGAAGCTGACAACTGGTCATTATCTGGACGAAAAAAATTGGGTTCTTCTCCTTGCTTCCCGCCTCGGGGACGGGGTGGTCCACGCCCGCTTCTCTCCAGTTGGCTTCTTGAACGTCGGCGCGTCGCTTCATCGTCCTCATCCGAGGTTGGGTGGGCGTTCCTCGGGAGTGAAAAAAGCTTAAAACTTTGAATCTTTAAGCACAATAGAAAGATCTACCCATCACTTCTTCTTTCTGATAAAGTAATCACTGCATGCAGAAATTCACCATATTTTTCATTCGGGGAATGCGTAAAAATCAACTAGAGTTTAGTGCTGAAGTAGCGAGGTAGTTGTTTTTCAAGTTAAGATTACACTTGCTTGTAATTTCTTAATTTCCTCCCACCTTTCTCTTAAAACTCCCATAAAGACCAAGTTCTGAAACACTTGAATGATTTTAGTTATATTAATCCAAGGACCGGGGAGCAATTATTTTAGCCTCAAATTTTTGCTTCTGATATACTTTCCCGTGTGATTGTTTCCCATTCAAAACAGCGACAAATTTGGAACAACGAGCATATTAAGCCTTACACTCTCGTTCAAATGGACTCCGATAAACCATCAGGAGGAGTAGTTAAATTCGTTAAGTGGCTCAAAAAGAATAATTATCTCAAAGAAGTAAAAAATGCTGTTGAAATGGGGTGCGGTAAAGGTAGAAATGTCATCTGGCTGGCCGCGCAAGGGATTGATTCCACGGGTTTCGACTTCTCCGAAGCAGCCATTCTTGAAGCTAAAAAAAGGGCAGCTAGTGAAAAACTTGGTAATAAGGCTAGGTTTTTGGTACTGGATGCCACTAAAAAATGGGCATTTAAGAATAACTCTTTCAATTTTGCGATTGATTGTTTTGCTACAACAGACATTGAATCAGTTAAAGGTCGTCGGTTTGCGGCAAATGAGATTTATAGAATTTTGAAACAAAAAGGTTTTCTCTTGGTTTATTCTCTATCTACGGATGATGAATTTCACAAAGAGATGATTAGAAAAAGTCCTGCAAAAGAGAGAAATGCTTTTATCAATCCAATTTCTGGCAAATTCGAGAAAACATTTGATAGGCAAGAACTCCTTGACCTATATGGAAAGCCAAAGTTATCGGTTGAGGAAAGGGTTGAGAAGGTAGAGAAATTTTTCGGCAAGAGTTATAAATGTAAGCATCATTGGATGATTTTCCAAAAGCTATGAAGATTGGAATTATCAGTAGTATGCAGAATGTAGAGAAGATGCTCTAGTTGAAGGACAAACTTGAGAAGCTGGGTCACACTGCATTTGTTTCTAAGTTTGCAAAATCTATGGTTGGCAAATCAGATGATGAGAAAGAGAAGATGAAACTTCATCAGAAATATAGCCTTGATGCCATAAGGGAATTTTGGCAGATAATGCAGGGGACTGATGCTGTTTTGGTAGCTAATTATGATAAGAACGACATTAAAAACTACATTGGTGGTAATACTTTAATGGAGATTGGCTTTGCTCACGTATTAAATCAGAAGATTTTTCTTCTTCATCCAATCCCAGACATCCCTTACTACAAAACAGAAATTAAGGCGATGGAGCCTATTATCCTGAATGGTGATTTAGGCAAAATTCGTTGAGTAATAGGTTCTAATGTTGTCCATCAGGCGGAGCTTTTTAATGGGATGCCAAATGTGCGATGTTAGAACTCCTTGTATAATAAAGTTATAGAACATGACAAGAGAACAGCTTGCAAAAAAGATACACTGGACAAAAATCATCTGGGCAGTAAGTATTGTTAACCCTTTAATGACACTTCCCCAACTCTTGCAAATTTGGCAGACTCATCAAACCGCTGGACTCTCATTGGTTTTCCTGTTAATACTTTTTTTTGTTCAAGCAGGTTTTTCAACACACGGATTTTTTACTAAAGACCGTTTTATTATGGGAAGCAATGGTTTAGCAGCTACTATGACCTTTCTTACAATTCTTTCTGCCTTATATTTCCGTAATATTGCTGGTTAAAATAAGTTCCAACATAATCAGCTAGGGCGAGCAAATTTAGATGAAGCTATCTTATACAGTATAATTTGTTCGTGACATTAGATATTGGAAAAGAAGTTGGAGATGGAGCTAAGCCTTCTCCTGTTGATTTTGACACTCTACCAACAGCGGTTGATGACTACAAATTTGGTGATCCAATAACGAGAAATAATTTTGCCGGTTTTTTAGTTGATGACTTTAAAAGGTCAAAGGGGAAAAACGCTACACAATTTTATGCTTGGGCGTGGCTAAAGAGGCACAGAGGTGTTGATGTTGCCTCTATATTAAAAGATTTCATTGACAAAAATGGTCTTAGAAATTTGACTGTTGAGGAGCAACAAATGATTCAAAGTGAGTTTGATAGGTCAGGTAGGCATAAGAGAAAAGTGAACCAGATAATGGTAGAAGAAGACAGGTCATTTTCTTCGCATTTAAGCCGGACAATAGATACAGTTATAACAATCTACGAGAATCAGGGGAATACGTTAGTTTTCAATAATCGTAAATTTCGAGTAGTAGAACCAAAGGAAGAAATTTTGAATATGGAAAAATCTGATTTTCTAAAATGGCAAGCAACTGATGGACAAAATGAAGCAGTTTTAATTCCGACTGGAGGGCCTTTGTCTGGCTTCTAAAAATTGAGGTAATATTTTCTAACTTCATCCATGAGGGTGAGCAACTTAGGATACCTGTTCTTGCAAAGCTTCCAATGTCATTGTCTATAATAGAGATTTGCAGGGGTTAGACTTCTCTGTTTTGCTTCCTTGCCTGAGATGGTGCTATAGGGATAAACCCCGAAGTCACGCTGTCCTCAGCGAGATCAGGAGGTGATTTAGATGAAACAGGTCATTGCCAGAACTGGCCGACCTGCTCCTGTTTCGGGGCAGTATAAGCCGTCAGGTAGAAGAGGAGTGGAGATTACTCTCTCACGAGGGGATATTACTCCTCCAAATCGGTACGGTGTGAGGCAAACGTTCAAGCTAGTCGATAGGACTAAGCATAAGAACTAATTGCCAAGCAGGAAGTCTACCCCTGCTTTTAGTGAAACAAATCTTGCTCAAGGTCGCAACTGCTTTTCCAGCTAGGATTTAGCCAGAAATTTCATATCCTCTTCATAAAAATATCGGCTCAAACTCTTCTTCTGTCTCTAGAAAATAGGTCCTCCTCCTTCGTCGAGTCTGACTCGACTTCGGCGGGACAGGTAAGTGCGTTAACATTGGGGAGCAAAAAAAAGCTCCCAAAAAGAGAACTTATTTTTTTATGCAATTTTTATAAAAAACTACTCGTCTTCCGGCTGCGCGGCGAAGTCATTTTGAAACTTTTCCATCCACTGTTTAACTGCTTCTGGGTCATCCATGTGTTGTTTCATAGCCTCCATAATCTTAATATGGTCTTCATCTCCCTTAGCAGCCATTTCCATTCCGTGTTTTTTACTATTCTCTATCATTTCTTCAGAAGATTCACCATGGATAAGTGCATCACACGGTCCGTATAATTGTTTACATGTCATTGTTTTCATTTAAAACACCACCTCTCTGTGGTTATATAGAGTATACCTTGCAAAGCAAGTACTATTAAACCAGAGGTTCCAACTCAGTCCACCCTAATATTCGCATGTGGTTGCGACTGAGGAGCAAGATTTGCTAGGCTGAGAAACATGGAGTGGGATATCTCCTTCAAAGGAACTTTACAAAAATTCCCTGGCGATGGAGGTTGGGTGTATGTGTCGGTACCTAAAAAACATAAGACTTACTTGCAACAACAAAGACGTGCATGGGAGATGTATCCGATTACAGCACATGTTGGTAAAACGTCTTGGCAAACCAAACTTATGATGAAAAAAGGCGGAGATTTTTTTGTGGCTCTTAACGTGGCTATTCGAAATAAAGAAAAAATTGCTGTAGGCGATAGCGTTACTGTTTCAATTAAACTGAAGTAAAGTAAGTTCTGACTCCGTCCACCAGGTGGAGCTGAATTGGGCTAAGTCGAGTAAAGTGTTGATGTCTGACTCTTGGAACACAAAAGTAGTGTGCTTTTATCAATTTTTCGACCAAAACAGTATAATATCGAGGAGAAAGGAGGATAAGTAGGTTTAGCAAATAAATCTACTAAAAATATTATGAATGGAACGATTAAAACAAAAACTGATAAGGGATTTGGATTTATTTCTCGTGAAGGAGAAACAAAAGATCTCTTCTTTCACTCTACAGATTTGAGCGGTGTTACTTTTGATGAACTTCAAATGGGAGCAGCGGTCACGTTTGATGTTGTAGATGGTGAAAAAGGTCCAAGTGCAAAAAATGTAAAACTTGCGGCGTAACTCTTACAAAGGGACTTTTCTGCAAAAAGGAGTAATTTTAGGGAATAGCAATGAAAGTTAATTGGAAAGAAGTATTTAAGTTTTTATCGGGGGCGGCGTTTGTCGGATCGATTGCAAACGGTTATCTTTACTTGACTCACGTTTCGGTTCCACTTCTTAGTTATACAATTTCGCCAGAAATACTTGGGTTGAGAGCTGTAGTGCTATTTGTTTTCTTTTTAATTTTCTTTTACTTTGGATATTTAAAAAAATAATTTTGTTCGAAAATTGTTCCTTTTGACTCCCTCAGTTAATTGGTATTATGATCGCACGATGCTGCGGCTAATCTTTGTACTTTGTTTTTTATTATTTCTGTCTTTACCTTTTCGTGTTTTTGCTCAAGTAGAACCATATATCCAAATAGTTCCTAATTCACCCGTTGCCAATGGGCAGCAAGTGACGCTATATGGAAGTGGGTTTTGTGCGGATAGTAACTGTTCCTCAGTGAAAGTTGAGAACGGAAATCTCTTGATTGATTCAGGAGTAAAAGTTAACTCAGACGGAAAATTGCAGCTTACATTTAAGGCGAATGGAGTTCTTGGAAGCAATACAATTACTGCAACTCAGACTGCAGCTGATGGTAGTACAGTAAAAGCTTCAACGGGAATTGTATTTGCTGCAACTGACTACTTGCCCAGTAGTACTCCAAGTCCTTGGATTGGAAATAGCTCTTCGCCACTTCCATCGCCGCTTACAACTATTAGTCCTCTAAGTAAGCCAAGTCCGCACCCGACTTCTGAAGCACAAGCTTCCACAGAAAAAGACGGTGTTCAAATTCCTGGCGATTTATTTTTTGAAAACAAGATTGCCGCAATTCTTATAATTTTGACGGCTTTGGCAACTGCCTTTTATTTTGCCAAGAAACGACCTTTTCGAAAATAGTCGTATTGTACAGGCTGGTATAATAAGTTTTCAATGAAGGCAGTTCAAATTAATTCTTACGGCGGAGTTGACGTTTTGGAAGTCGTTGAAAACGCCGCTAAACCTACGTTGTCTAAAGAACAGGTTCTAATTGAAGTTCATGCTGCGGGGATAAATCCTGTCGACTGGAAGCTACGTGAAGGTTATTTAAAAGAATGGATGCCAATTACTTTTCCTGCAACCTTAGGGGGAGATGTTTCTGGTGTCGTCACTGAGATTGGTGAAGGCGTTGGGGATTTTAAGGTTGGTGATGAGATTTTTGGGCAAGGTGGGCTTTTGAATGGAGGTTCGGGATCTTTTGCGCAGTTTGCTGCGGCAAATACTGGCAAAATTGTTTTGAAACCCAAAAATCTTGATTTTGATGAGGCGGGAGCATTACCGCTCGCCGGAATAAGTGCGTTGCAGGCTCTTGAGGATCATATTCATTTAAAAAAAGATCAAAAAATTCTCATTCATGGTGGAGCCGGCGGAATAGGCACTATGGCAATTCAGATGGCTAAGTATTTAGGAGCTTATGTTGCAACAACGGTCAGTGCAGATGATATTGAATATGTCAAAGGTTTGGGCGCTGATGAGGCTATAGATTATAAGCAAAGCTTTTCTTCGAATAAAAGTGATGCTTTTGAGGATAAATTAAGTAATTTTGATGCTGTGTTTGATACAGTGGGAGGAGAAATCACCGATAGATCATTTAAGGTACTGAAAAAAGGTGGAATTATTGTTTCGATGACAGGAGCGCCGAGCGAGGAGCTTGCCAAAAAGCATGAAGTAACTGCCATCGGACAGGGTACTGATGTGAACCATGAGCGATTGAATCGTTTAGCCGAGCTTGCGGATAGCGGGAAGTTGAAAGTAAATATTGATAAAGTCTTTTCTTTAAACGAGGCGAAAGAGACGTTTTTGCATCTTGAAGAAGGTCATCCGAGAGGTAAAGTGGTACTTAGGATTAAAGATTAAGATACATTTATCCCAAATGTAATTCACTGTATTTTTTCCAGTTGCAGTTTGATTTGATCATCATTTTCGTTTCCGAAACTTATTAATGCTTTATCTTCAGGGTTAATTGTTTCTTGTAAAAAGTTATCCATTTTTTGGCCGTTTATATAAAACTTTAAAGCACCATTGTTTCCTGTACAGAAAGTTTCTTTGGTGCCTGTAGTTAAGCAATCTTTTGTTAATTCCATTGGTAGTGTTTTAAAGAAGTCACCCCAGGTTATTTGCGGTTTTTTAACATGGACTACATTGGGGTTATCTTTTTGAATAAAAACATCCTGGGATAGCCCATGATATTTTGGTGAGGTAAAAACACGGAAAGTACCTTTAGTGTAGATGGCAAATGAGGCAGTGTAGTCGGCTGTAAGATTTGGGGATGATTGAGGTGTCTTAGGGTTTGTTGATGCAGTTTGAGGGGATGACTTTGTTTTTGTTAGTGCGAAGATGCCGACGAGTGCAATTCCAATTAGGACCAAGATGGCAATTTTAATAATCATAAAAATTAATTTTTATTAACAGGTTTTTTAAGCTTTGGATTAGACTTATAAAAAAGCTGGTTTTTTCTTTAACTATAGCATTTTGTGGAGATGGTGAGGTTAAAATGCTAGGGGACTTTTCTTCTTGCGGCGCAATTGCTCCTCTATTTTTCAAAAATATTGACGGATTTTCCCATTTTGCGTTTAAGGCAGTAAGACTTAGTTCGTGGCCTTTAAAATACAGATTTTTGCCTTCATAAATTGCAAAATGCAGATGCTTTCTTTCTTTTGAGGTTTCTTGACTAAAACCATCACCTAGGTAAGTTAATAACTCACCAGCCGTGAATTTTTGGCCGACTTTGACCCTATCAATTTTGACGTGGCCGTATAGAACTGTATGATTTTCGTTATCTAAGTTTTGTAAAATTACGCCTCCATAACCGGGAAGATTGCCCGAAAAAATGATTTGACCAGTTGAGGTGGAGTAGACAGGAACTTTGGTTGTTTTTTCCCCAGAAAAAATTTCTAAATCAACCCCGGCATGATAACCATGGAAGCGGTTAAAGGGGAAGAGGGACTCTTTTCCTATATAGAAATCGTCGTCTACAAATATCCCGAATTCCTTTAGATTAAGGCGCTCTTTGTATGAATCCATTGGGTAGACCCAAGAAGCTGCGCTGGCATTGCTATAAATAATGCTACTTAAGATGAGCCCAATTATTGTAGCAAGAATTAATTTCACATTAGCAATTATAGCGAACAGTTTATCTTATCGTAATTTTAAATTTAGTCTTGACTTTAAGGTCCAGCTTGAGTTATTTTGAGTGACGCTTTAATTTGTAAAGAGAGGTGGTGATATAAATGGATAAATATTCAATGAAATGTACTTGTGGAGATGTAATGACTGTTGACGCAGCGTCGCGTGAAGAGGCAGTCGAAAAACTTAAAGGAATAATGAACGAGGAAGCAATCGCTAAACATTTTGCGGAGAAACACGTTGGTGAGCAGATTCCGTCAGTTGAGCAGTCCAATGAGATGATCGAGCAAAATGCTTACCAACAGCCGCAAGCTACGGCAATGTAGCAAGCCTTATTTTTCTTCCTGCCAGCGATCTCGACTTCTTTTTCGGACCACAAATGGTAATTTTTTTGCCCTCGGTGTTACCTTGTCTTTCTACGAGCGGGGGAGAGTATTCTGATAGCAAATTTTTAAGTCGGTTAAAGGTATTGTCTAAATTATCGATCATTTTGCAGGGGATTCTTGAATCATTGTGCCAAATTCTTTAGAGAGCTTCTGGATTTTAGGATCAATTACTATTTGGCAGTAGGATTGCGAGCGATTGTTGTCAAAGTAGTCCTTGTGGTAGTTTTCAGCTTCGTAAAAGTTTGAAAAAGGGACAATTTCGGTAACTATTTTATCTTTGTAAGCGCCTGATTTTTCGATTTTGTTTTTGGAGTCAAGAGCTTGCTGTTTCTGGGTATCATTGTGATAGAAGATCGCGGATCTATACTGCGTGCCGACGTCACCTCCTTGTTGATTTAAGGTTGTAGGATCGTGGAGTTTGAAGAATACGTATAGAAGTTTTTCGAAAGATATAATCTTAGGGTTAAATTCTATCTGGATGGCTTCGGCGTGTCCAGTTGTGCCAGAACAGACTAGTTCGTACGTTGGATTTTCGACTGACCCGCCTGCGTAGCCAGGGACAGTCGAATCAACGCCTTTTAGTCTTTTAAAAATAGCCTCTGTGCACCAGAAACAGCCGCCAGCAAGCGTTGCGATCATAAGCTCGAGTATATCATCTCAGAATTTTATAAAACTGTAAGTTTCATATACATCTTGTATTTGCCCATTTTGGTTTTTTATGTTTAGAGACCTGGGATTTTTAGTAATAATCCATGTGTTTGGGTGTGCCTCAATAAAAGTTTCCAAATTATCCCTTTTTATTTTCCACCATTCCATAAGTTCTGACTTTTGTTTCTCTTCAATGGTGTAAACTTTTTTTTGGTCGGAGTAAAAAAGAAAAGAAGTGAAATCGTGGTCGTCTAGGATTACTGTATCACTAGGTCGAACTAGGTTTTTTGAATGCTTGCCCAATGTGGCTCCGATTGTTGATCGGTCAGGGTAAGTATTTTCGATTCTTATAACATTATAAATCTGGAAAATTAAGATTGTGCCTACCAGAAAGAAGGTAATTTTGGGAATAAATTTAAATTGCCTCCAGAGGATATAGCCAAAGATGGTTGCAACCAACGGATAAGCAGGTAAGTTGTACCATCCTAGTTTTTCTGAGAGAAAGTTAAGGGGGAAAATTAGGGTAATAATTGAAACTGCTAGCGAAGCAAGTATTAGTTTTTGGCGCTTTGTTACTTTTTTAAATTCAAATACAAAAGGTACAAGAAGTATGAGCCAAAGGCCGCTGTCTTTTAGCAAATCTTGGAAATAATGAAGAGAAAATGAAGAAAATGGGGAATTTAGGAGACCTCCGCCTGGGTTCAATAAGTACCACTGGTAAAATGGTTGGCCTAATTTTAGGAATCCTAGAGCGTAGTACCAGGCAGATGACAGGAAAGCGACCTCAAGAATTAAGGGTAAAGCCCGAGGTAATTTTTTTTGAGTAAACAATGAATAAAGGATAATTACTAGCAGCGGATATAGTCCCAAAAACCAGCCTTTTATTAAAAATCCAAACCCGAGAGCAATGCCGGTTAGAAATGAGAAAGTTTTCTTTTTTTGCGACAAAAGATAAAAGTAAAAAGTTGCCAATTGAAAACAGACCAAAAGAGCATCTAGATTGCCGTGGTTGAATCTGATAACAACTTGCCCAAGAGTTAAAAATACTAGAGATGCAAAAACACCAGCTTCTCTATTGAAAAGTTTTTTGCCGATTAGGTAAACCAATAAGGTTGCAAGAATAGCTGCTATTACCGATATAATTCTTGTTTGCCATTCTCCTGGCCCGAAAAATTTAAAAAAGGGAAGCGAAAGCCAAAAATAAAGAGGGGGTTTGTCAAAGTAATACTGGCCATTCCAAAAAGGCACAAGCAAGCTAGAGTTTCCAGAAGCCATGTTTTTAATAATTTCTGCATACCAGGCTTCGTCCCAATTTCTGAGAGGGAAATTATCAATGTTTCTCAAAAAAACTACACTTGATACAACTAAAAGTAAGATTGGGGCCATAGGGGACTTAACCAAAAGTGAAAGCGAAAAGTTGAGTTTCATCATTTTCAAATTCCAATTTTAGAATATGGCGTCCAGGTGTCGGCAGATTTATGAGTTTGTACAGTCTATCAGAATCAACTGTAACCGAGCCATTTTTGTTATCTTCACCAAAATATTGTAATTTGTCATCTATATATACTTTTACCTTGACTGGATTACCCTTCGTTCGCATAACCAAGAATACTTCTTTAGATTCAAAATTAAGCTGCAACTTAGCTCCTTTTTGGGGATTGGCATATTCCTCCATAATTACCCAATTTCCCTCAAAAGCAACGTTGTTGTTTGTTAAATTAACTGGAGCTGTATAAGACGAGAGTGCATTTTTTGTAATCTTCTCAATTGAAGCAAAGTTATCAATTCTTTCATGCCCAAGATATATTTCGGGTGTCTTTGCGTAATTTTTAAGCTCGGGATTATTTATATCAGATGAGAAATCTGCAGCTCCTGTTTCTTTCAAAAGCTCCTGAATAACTCGCTCGCTTTCATCGTATGCCCCTTCACCAAAATGAGTGTAACGAACGTAGCCTTCCTTATCTATAAAGTATTTGGCTGGCCAATAGCGGTTATTATATGTTCTCCAGGTTTCAAAATTATTATCTTGGACTATTGGATAGATAAGCCTAAAATCCTTGATCGCGGCAGCGACGTTCTTTTCGCTTTTTTCAAACTCAAATTCTGGGGAATGAACCCCAATAATAACCAAACCTTTATCTTTGTATAAGTCATACCACTTAGTAAGATATGGCAAGGTTCGCTGGCAGTTGATACACGAATAAGTCCAGAAATCGATAATGACCACTTTCCCTTTCAATTCACTCAATGTTAATGGACTTGAGTTAAACCATACACCTCCTGGAATAATTTCTGGGGCTTTTGTGCCTTTTGGTTTGAGTAGATTAAACATTGGTTTTCCCATATCTTCATTCTTTATTTCCTTTCCGCCCATTTTTTCAAGTTGCTCTCGAATCCGTTTATTGTCCTCAAACTTGGTCAGTCCAACTCCGTACTGTGGAAACTTATCCAAAATGAATGTTTGAAATTTGCGATCAACATTAGTAAAAATCCCTAAAGCTGTGATAATCATGAGTACCCCGAAAGCTTTTTGGATATTAGCAGTATTTACAAGAAGCCATGGCACACGGCGTAATGCATTTTGTCCACCCAGCATAATCAAAAACATCGGGATGGCTGTCCCTAAAGCGTAAGCAAACGTGATGATAAAAGCATCGAGCGTGACAGTCCCTGTGATTGCTAAAGAAATTACTGATGCCAGAATTGGACCAACGCAAGGAGTCCAGAGGAGTCCTACAGAAAGACCTATTATAAGACCAGGCCCAAATCCTGTTTTGGTATTGCCTTGTGGGACAAATCTGGCAAGTTTAGAAAATAATTGTTCAACCAGAAGTTGAAATCTAGGTATAAGAAGAGAGATGCCGAACCCGGCGATGACCACAACTGAAAAAAATCGTAAAGATCCGGCTGAGATACCACTGAGTCGTACAATTGTAGAAAGGAAAAGAGTGAAGAAGGTGAAACTTGCGACAAATCCGAGAACAACGCCAATTGGTCGTGATTTTCCAGAATCTTTTCCTCCGATGGTAGAGGACAGAATGATCGGCAAGATCGGCAAGATACACGGCGAGAGAATAGTGATAACTCCCGCCAAAAAAGCAAATGCGACGAGTAGGATCATAGATTACTTAATATTTGAGAGCAACTCATTTGTTTGTCCGCCATTCCACTTCGTAACCAGATTGCCTTGAGAGTCAATTTGGACAAATGTGTGTTGGTAGGTAATTTCATACTGCTTTGCCAAATCTTTTTCTTCTTGATCAGTTTCTGTGTCGTTGTAATTGACTCGAATTACCGTTACATCTTCAGGGATTTTGCTGACATTTTCCTTGAAGTTAGCATCTGCGGGACGACAGGTTGAACACCAGTTAGCGTAAAAATAGAGGACCCTTCGACTGTTTGCAGTTTGGTCAAGTGTGGCTTTTGAGTACTCTACATAGCGAGAATCGCTCATTTTATCTCCCGTCATCTTGTCTTTCTCCATTTCAGCCCCATCTTTCTTCATCATGGAATCAGACTTAGTGGATGGTTTTTGAGAGACAGTAAAGACACCAATACCAATTACAGCAATAATTGCAACGGTGACAAAAATTATTAGAGAATTTTTCATTCTTTGATTCACCCCCTTAGTTAGTGCTTGAGTCTTCCATAGATAGACCCTGCAATTTTAGCTAAGATCATTGACATCAAGGTGCTTATTAACCAGGTATCAAGTCTGTGGTTTAGACTTTGGACGATAATACCAATAACTAGGATTGACATTCCGACTAAATAGGCAAATCTGGCAGAAATATAGCGATGAAGATTCTCTCTTTCGTCTTTGGCTTTTTCTTTGAATATGAATGCAGAAAATATAATAAAGGAAATAACCAGCCCTAAAATCAGAAGCATATTGACTTCATTTGGCATGACAAACTTGACTGGATTTATAAGCAAGAATAGCAGAATTACCAGAATTACAGAAACTGATAATTCAGATAGAAACGAATTACTCATAGCTAAATATTTCCTCGACTTTCCGCTTAAAAAACTTGCCAATTTTTAAGGCCAAAAGTACAGAAGGGGTATAGTTGCCTTTCTCTATGGCAATTATTGTCTGGCGGGTTACCCCAACTGCTTCGGCTAATTCCTCCTGAGTGAAACCGTTTTTCGATCTGAGTTTGTAAACCCTGCTTATTACTTTTTCCATACATGTATTCTGAGTGTAGTTATTTGTGCTTATAATGTCAAATTAACTTTACATTGTGGTATTGCAAAAACGTAAAATATTTTTTTATTTTTTATCTTTTTAAGCATTTTTTTTTCTTGATTGTTGACAAGAATAAATTCCTGGTATAATACGCCAGCTTTAATCTCTAGAAATAATTTTAATGTTAAGCACTTTCTACTTTTAGGAATTATTCTTCGCTAATTAATAAAATTAGCATTCTGCCAAATTATCAAGGTCAAGGGTTTAAATAGAAACCATAAGTTTTTTTGAGGTTAAAGCCAAAGGAGAAAACATGAAAGCATTAATTATTGCAGCAGGAGACGGTACTCGAATGCAGCCAGTAACTCGAGGGCGACATAAGTCGCTTATGAGTCTATTGGGTTTAAAGATTATCGAGCGTGTAATTTTGGGAGCCAAGGAAGCAGGGGTGTACGAGTTTGTAATTGTGACCGGTTACAAAGGGAAAGATTTGAGAGCGGCAGTTGGCGATGGTCAAAAATATGGAGTCAAAATTAACTACGTCGATAATCCTAGATGGGAAAAAGCAAACGGGCTTTCGGTTCTTCGTGCTAAGAAATACTTTAATGAAAACTTTGTCCTTTTAATGTCTGATCACGTATTTGATCCAAATACACTGGTTAAACTTATGCGTTTAAAACTTAAAGATAGAGAGTGTGCGTTGGCCATCGATCGCAAACTGGGTAGTGTTTTAGATGTTTCTGACACAACTAAGACAATGATTAATAAGGGAAAAGTCTCTGCAATTGGTAAAAAGCTTGAAAAATATAATGCTTACGATACAGGGATGTTTTTGTGTTCACCTTACATATTTGAAGTTTTAGAAAAGACAACCAGAGTTGGCAAAAATTCCTTAACAAATGGAACGAGTATTTTAGCTTCAGAGGGCATGCTGAGAATACTTGATATCAAATATAGATTTTGGGCAGACTGCGATACCTGGGCGGATATTAAATTTGCTGAGAAAAAACTTTTGTCAAGTCTTGCGAAACAACAAGATGGAGTTTTGTCAAAGAATTTCAATCGGAAAGTCTCTGCTTTTATAAGTAAATTCTTAATTAAGACTTCGATTTCGCCCAATATGATCTCATATTCTATCCCGCTTTTGGGTGTTCTGACTTTTTTCATGCTGGCTACTGGTGTTTACCCATGGTTAATTTTTGGTGGTGTTTTAATTCAGCTGATGTCGATTTTGGATGGGTGCGATGGTGAAATTGCCAGACTTAGATTTTTGCGTTCAAAGTTTGGTGGATTCTTGGATGCAAATTTGGATAAGTATGTTGACACTTTGGCAATTGCGGGAATGACACTTGGTTATCTTAGAGTAACCGGTAACCAGTGGATTTTACCAATTTCTTTATTCGTTGTTTTTGCTTTAGGATTGGATGGATACATGCCCATGAAGTTTAAGGTTCTTTCGAGGAGAAGGTTAACTTTTGGTGCGCCTCAATTTATCAACTTTAAGAGAGATTTGCGGTTGCTAGTTTTAGCGCTAGGGGCGATTTTCAACCAACTAATGCTTTCCTTATTAATACTTTTGGCAATTTATCATTTGAAAGTAGTTATTCGTCTTATTTCGGCAAAAAGATTAACTGATGAGTTAGGAGCGCAGCAAGCTACTAAAAAACTTGCCAAAACAAAGCCGGTAGTTGTCAGCTTGATTGCCTCCAAAAAGCTAACTGAGGATGAATTAATGGTTGAAGCACCATCTGAAAAGAGCCTTCGACCTTTTCATTTTGAGTCTTAATTGCCAATTAGTGAGTGAATAGGCAAAGGGTTTTCGCATTTCCGCTTGACAATAAAATCCTATAGGTTTTTAATTATATTAGTTCTGCCCAAAGGCAGAGAAACGTGGAGAAACTCCATTCGGGTTTCAGAGGGGAAGACGGTAGTTCATTAAGCCCACTTCAAGCTGAGCAGCGATTCTATAGACAGTCTCCTCAGTCAATACCAGATAATATTCCAGATTTTTTAAGATTGGTAGGTCGAGAGTTACCCAAATTGCCCATCGATCTTGCAAGCATTTGGGTAGACGCACAGAGAAGCTGGTGGGAGCGCCAGGCTTTAAGAAGAGAGCTTAAAAGAGAGAATCCACATCCGTATGGTGATGGCTCAGCTGTTGTAATTATTCCTGGTTTAGGCGGAGCAAAATGGTTCTACGCATTGACTGAAGACTACATTGAAAGAGATGGCAATATTCCGGTGACAGCAGCTTCTGATTCTCTTTTTAGATTCGATACAATTGAGAGTAAAAAAGAGAAGGACTTGGAATTAATTAAAGATACGGCCCAAAGGACTGGCAAAAAAGTGCATGTTTGGGGTCAGAGTCAGGGAGGAATAGAGGAAATGGTTCTGTACGCTGAACATCCATACGAAATTGAGGATAACGTTGCTGATTTCTGGGATTTTTCTGGTCCAAAACCGGGGCGATCGGTTAATGTAGCTGTCGGGATAACGTATTTATGGACGCAGCTAGTTCGAGGAGGAAATGATTTTAGACTAGCGGGATTACTTAAGGATCTCGAAGCTTTGGAATTTAATGGAAAGGTCCCAATACATACTATTTATAATTCGAGAGACGCATTTCTTCCCCACGGAATTCCACCAGGAATTCATCATGAATCAGAGGGTTCTCATATCGGTTCTTTATCAAATCTAGAACATTTAGAACTTGCAGTTTCTATAATGAATGGTTCTTATGTTGATGAGAGTGCAAAGAGTCAAGTTGCTGCTTAAATAAGATGAAGGAAATAGTCGATGTTATTGTGATGACTAGCGAAGGTTTTAAAAATGGTAGCCTGCATGAATCAGGTACCCTGAATTTGGATAAAGGCTACCCCGCTTGGGACGGCAGAATTACGCAAACGATCCAGGGGAAAGATGGGCGTTTGGTCAGCGTTGATGATGTACTTGTAAGAAGCGAAGATTTTGACGAGATAGCCTGTGAATTGGAGGCCAACCAAATTGAAATTGGCTTCCGTTATAAACCTCACAAAATTTAACCGGCGCGTTTTTTTTAAAGTATATTTTTAGCCGTTTTTCTGTGGTAATCTTATGGTTATGATAGATTCACAGAGGCTTGAGGGGATTGCCAAGCTTGTCCGTTATTACATCTTACGGATGACCACGAAAGCTGGGAGTGGCCATCCAACTTCTTCGCTTTCGGCAACCGATCTGATGGTTGCAGTTTTTTTTGAAAAATTAAGATTTGATCTTGAAAACCCAAAAAATCCTAATAATGATCGCGTAATTTTTTCAAAAGGTCATGCTTCGCCCTTAATGTATGCGATTTATGCGGCAGCGGGGGTAATTTCCGAGAAAGAACTTGATACATATCGGCAATTTAAAAGTACTCTTGAGGGGCACCCGACCGCGAATTTCAAATACGCAGAAGTGGCAACGGGTTCACTTGGGCAAGGTTTATCAATTGGTACCGGTATGGCTCTTGCAGCTAAATTAGACAAGCTTCCTTATATAACGTACGTACTGATGGGTGATAGCGAGGTATCCGAAGGGTCTGTTTGGGAAGCAATTCAGCTTGCTTCACATTACAAATTGGATAATCTGGTTGGGATTATAGATGTAAACAGGCTTGGTCAATCTGGAGAAACCATGGTCGGCTGGGATACGGATACTTACAAAAAAAGAATAGAAGCATTTGGTTGGGAAACTTTTGTAGTTGGTGGGCACGATTTTGAGGCAATCAGTAAGGTATTGGATTTGGTTGATTCCCGTAGTGGTAAACCGAAAATGATTGTTGCCAAGACCGTTAAAGGTAAGGGCATTTCCTTCTTAGAAGATAAGGAAGGTTGGCATGGAAAGGCTTTGAATCAGGAAGATTTTGAAAAGGCTGTCAGGGAATTAGGGGATATTGATAAGACGATAAGAGGGGAGATTAAGAAGCCAGAAGCTTTCAAAATCCAAACTCCAAAAACCAAATCCCAAAAAATAACTGGATTAAGCACTATTTATAAAGTCGGTGAGGAGGTAGCAACTAGGAAAGCATATGGAGAGGCTTTAGTGCAATTGGGCGAAATTGATGACAGGATAGTCAGCCTCGATGCAGAGGTTAAGAATTCGACTTTTTCTGAATTATTTAAGGAAAAATTCCCGGAGCGATTTTTTGAGATGTATATTGCCGAGCAGAATATGGTTAGTACAGCCCTGGGTTTATCAAAAAGAGGTAAAATCCCCTTTGTATCCACATTTGCCACTTTCTTTACCAGAGCATTTGACCAAATAAGAATGTCAGCCTACAGCAGGGGAAATATCAAGTTTGTCGGAAGTCACGCAGGAGTGTCTATAGGCGAGGATGGTCCAAGCCAGATGGGACTTGAAGATTTTGCAATGTTCAGGTCGGTTTTTGGATCGACAGTTTTTTGCCCTGCTGATGCAACTGCGTGCGCGAGACTCATAGAGCTTTGTGCAAATACAGACGGGATTTTTTACATAAGGACAAATAGACCTGCCACACCAGTTATATATAAGCAGAGCTTTTCTTCGAATAAGGAAGGAGAGGAGTTTAAAGTCGGAGGAAGCAAAATTATCAGGTCCAGCAGTAATGATCAATTGACCATTGTAAGCTGCGGGGTAACGCTTTTTGAGTCTACCAAGGCTGCAGACGAACTGAAAAAAGAGAAGATCAATGTGAGGGTAATTGATGCGTATTCTGTTAAACCGATTGATGAGATTGGCCTGAAAAAAGCCGCTGCGGAAACAAACAGCTTGGTTATTACCGTTGAGGATCATTATTTCGAAGGCGGGCTAGGGGATGCTGTTTTGAATGTATTTGCCCAAGATGCCAAAGTTAAAGTTTATAAGCTGGCTGTCTCGAAGATGCCAATGAGCGGGAAGCCTCCGGAGCTTTTAGAGTATGAGGGAATTTCGGCAGAGAGTATTGTTAAAAAGATTAGGGAGATTTATTAGAGTGTAAAATATTACGAGAGTATTTTATAAAACCTAATGACGAATTCATTTACTACAAAGCTTTTAATCATTCTTGTTTTTATTAAACGCTTTATTTTTTCATTGAACAAAAGCAGTGGCTTGTTCTTTCCTATAATAATTGGATATGTTATCAAAACTAATTTTTGAATTAAGTTAAGATTAAAGAGCCCTGAAAGTAAATTTGGGCCTCCTTCCACTAATATTTTATTTATTCCCTTTCTTTTAAGTAGTAAAAGTGCTTTTTTGATATCGACAGTAGTTGTTCCACATTTAATTACGTTAATACCTTTCTTTTTGAGAACTTTGACTATTTCCTTATTAGAATTTTTTGATGTTATAACAATTGTTGATGCATCGGTGTTAAAAATATTTGAACTGGGATCAAAATTACAGTTTTTTGAAATAGTAACTCTATATGGTTTCTTTTTAACTTTTGCATATCTTACGGTTAAATAGGGATTATCAAGCCGTACCGTGTTGGCCCCGACCATAATGGCATCGGCTCGAGATCTTAATGTATGAATTTCTTCTAGTACTTTTTTCGAAAGAGGATATATTTGTGAAAGCCTTTGAGTTTTTTTATAACCTCTAGCTTTACCATCAATGGAACTTGTACTCACAACAACTATTTCTGGCAAGTCCATGTTGTACTTTATTCGTTTAGTTTAAGTTCGAAATCTTTGACGAACCAAATGATAATGTTATTGGTTTTAGCCCAGTTTTCTATCTCATTCTTCATTTTTCTGTTTGACCAAACATCAAAAACGAAAACATGCTTGAGCTTATATCCTAGTCTTTTCGTTCTATTGTAGAAACTTCTGATGGTTTTTCCACTTAAGATGCTGTCATCGACAAGCAGAATTTCTCCCCTGGCAATGAGTTTGATGTTGCCAATGATCCATGCTTGTTCGCCATGAGACTCTTTCCTTTTCCTAAGAATCACAAGAGGCAAGTCATACATATTTGAAATCGTGGTTGCCCAAGGTATGCTAGCTATTGAACAAGCTGCAATTACTTGGATTTTCTGTGAGGCAATAATTTTTTTTAAGTTTTTAGCTATTGATTTTAGCAGTTGAGGTTCAGAGATAAGTTTTTCCGTTGCAAGCCAGTAATTCAGCCTTAAACCTGCTGAAGATACCCATACGCCGTTCTTTAGAATAATATTTGAGTTATTGATAATCTTTTCGAGATTTTTCTCATCACTTTTTGAAATCTCTATTTTCCTAAATCCCGAATCGAGATTTTTATTTTGTATCATGGAGTGAAATTATAGCAGAGACCTTTTTGATTATGAAGGAATTTCAAAAAGAGGAATTATTGATAAAGTTAAATAGATTATTGTGTCCAAATAATATCAAAATCTTGATTCTTTAAATATTTGTCGATTTGTTTTTTAAGGAGTAACTCGTTGCCTAAACAACGTTTTATGAAGGTAATTAGAATCAGGCTAATTTTTAGTTTACACTGCCTGCCCTAAGAAGATTTTCCCTTTCAGCCTCAAGATTTGCACTTTCTATTTTAAGGCCTTCGCGGGATGCCAAAGCGATTCCTTCTACAAGGCTGCGGATTTTATAGACATCGCGCCTCACCAAACTTTCGATCATAATCTCGAGACCACCTGTAAGACTTTTAATGTGTACATGACCGAAAAATGGACCACAAGCGGAATTTACGCAGGCAATGTCTGTTGCCATAATCGAAATTACCTCATTTGCCCATGGGCCGTTTTTTTTGACCCAAACTATTCTTAATTCCTCGACAATGAGCTGGTCAGGAAATAGGCTTAGTGGAAAAATTTGGTGAAATCTACCAAGTATTCTTGACGTCCCATTTGTGATGGTAGGCTTTATCCTGTTGACTTGTTCAAACCGCCAAAGGTCGCTTTGAGCTAGTGCTTTCATTATTCACCTCCTTTCTAAAATTTATTTGTTCATCTTCCCATTTGTCTAGATAGCCTGACAGCTGCTCAATAGTTTTTAAAAAGTTTTCTGAGTCTTTTTTAGGTAATTTTTCCACCAGGTAATTTTCCAGTTTCTGAGCCTGTTCTTTAATCTTTTTAACGGCTTTGTGACCATTTTCAGTCAAAACTATTTCGTAACGTCTTCTGTCTGCGGTAGGTTTTCTATTTGCGAGTTTGAGTTTTTCGAGTTCATCTATGAGAGATACAACAGAGGCAGGCTCCAAGTGTAGAATTTGGGCTATTTCCCTTTGGCTGATTCCTTTTCTAGACTCAATTGTTAGAAGAGCAGAGGACTGAGAGTAGGAGAATGGTATATCAAGTTTTGCCTCAATAGCCCTTCTCACTTTTTTAGCAAGTTTTATTATATGAAAGACTATTGTATGAGTCATGTACTCCCTCCTAAATTAGTTAGATATCTAATAATTAATTAACTAACTTAGCAAGAAGCGATTACAATTTATCACTTTTCAAAATGATTGTCAATAAAACTTATAGTTACTAATTTGTAAATAATTTACATAACTTGAAAGGGAAAGGAGTAGGATACTTGACATCCTATAATAATTACTATATAATCTCTAACCTTAACATGAAGACTAAGTATCTGAAAGCTATTTTACCAGTTCTTACACTAATGGTAATGTTGACTTCTGGTTTTAATGTCTTTGCCACAAGCGGAAGTCATGGCAAGCCTCACAAGGTTAATATTTGCCACAGAACAAATTCTGTGACTAATCCCTACGTTCAAATCACTGTAGACGAGAACGCTGCTGACGGAGATGCCGGCAATTCTGATCATAAGGCTGACCATTTTGGCGAACATCTAGGTCCGGTTTTTGATGCTCACAATCCGCCACCTCCACCGCATAATGAAGATCAGTGGGGCGATGTAATCCCGCCCGTAGAACCTTATCATAACGGTCTAAACTGGAATTCCGAAGGCCAAGCTATATGGAATAACAATTGTAAGATAACAAGTCCATCACCAAGCGCGACACCTTCAGTAAGTCCTAGCCCAAGCCCATCACCAAGTCCGTATGTGAGTCCTTCACCAAGTCCGAGTCCGAGTCCAAGCCCAAGCCCAAGCCCAAGCCCAAGCCCAAGCCCATCATCTTCGCCTAGCCCTTCGCCGTCACCAAGTCCTTCAGCTTCGCCATGTACAACCTGTGGTGGAAATACCAATACGAACACAAATACGAACACTCAGACCCAAACTCAGACTAACAGTCAGACAGTAAACGTTACTGTTGAAAATAAAACCGTAACAAAAACAGAAGTTTTGGGTGCTAAGACTCCGGCCAAGTTGCCCGAAACTGGGGTGAATGTTTTGGCTATGACTACTATGCTCTCAGCCGGGCCATTAGGTTTAGTGCTGTCTCGATTTGGCAAGAGTCGAATCGGCGCTGGAAAGAAAGAAGAAAATTTGGCAGGCTTTGCCTCAAATCTCTACAATTCAAGAAGTCGAGACAAAAGGGCTTAACCCGTTCGACTAACTCTTAGGGTTAACCTCTTCAAGTCGAAGACCTTAACAAAATTGAAGGGTTGACATCTCATAATAAAGACTATAAAATACTCAAACTGCCTCAAATTACTGCTTAAGTAATTCTAAATACTGCTCGTTCCTGCTCAAGCTATTAATTATGAAATTCTTGAAAGGGCGATTTTTCAATATTCTTTTACCGTTTTTGATTCTTTCTATTTTATTGGTTTCTTCAGCCAAGGTTTTTGCTCAGGGAATAAATATTGATATTTCTGGAAATGGTGCCGGTAGCAGCAATCAGACAAACGTAAATTCTTCAAACACAACGACATCTACCCAAAATAATAATGTCAATGTAGGGAACGATGTTGATGTCAATTGCGATACTGGAGGTAATAATTCGAACAACAATACAGGATCAGGGGGTAGTACCAATACAGGTAACTGTAGTGCAAACGTAAATATCCAAAATAACGTAAATAGCAATCAAATCAACATATCTTGCCCAACTTGCCCGAAACCTACTCCAAGCCCTAAAGCTTCAGCTTCACCTAATCCTGGTGGTGGTAGCTCAAGTGGCGGTAGCGGTGGATCAAGTGGTGGAGGATCCAGTAGCACTGACCCAAAGGTACTAGGTGCCACAGGAGCTAGCAAGGACTCAATCCTAATTGCTTCTGGAATTGGTCTAGTAACATTTGGACTGTGGCAATTAACAAGCGCTTTTCGTAAAAGAGAGCAGAGTATAGTTTAACTTCTTAGTTTACTTTTTTTTGTCAAAATAATTATAGCTTACGGCTAACAGGTAGCCGAAGATCCAGGCCGTTACAGAAGCTGCAATTAAGGCCCCCAAGAGGGTTCCTAGTTGAATTTTAGGTATCTGGGAAGCGATATCAGCGCCGAAAAATTGGCTATTTAGGATCAAATTAAAAAAAGGCTTAGCTACTATTTTGAGAAGAAACAGTCCGAGATAAAGTATGGCTGTTGCGAGAGCGAAAGCATTAGCAAACTGCTGAGGTTTCAGCATGGTTTAATTATATGATAATTCTTCCCTTTAGCAAATTTGGCTTCTTGACATTACGGCTCTTGGTTTGTGAATATGGAATTAGACCTGAATTTCTCAGGTCATAAGCCCTTTCAGTTTAATGTACTGGCCGGTAGTAAAAGACCCCTCAAGTGCACATTAGGGGTCTTTTTTTCTCTTTAAGGGAACACCAAGGTTTCTCCTTAATATTCCTCTTCCTTTTATTGGCCAAAATTGTTTTGGCGAAGCCAAAGCCAATTTTAATTGTATTTGATTTGAAAGCATATTTTGAGCTAAAATCAGGCCTAATATATGACTCAGAAGCAGATTTTACCAGAGTCTTTCAATAGTCCTACCTATGGCCATATGGATTGGGACGAGGCTGTAAAAAAAATGCTCTGGTTTATGGGTACAGACAATAAAGCTTCATATGAGGTGATCGTTGGAACAGATTCAGAGGCGGTTAAGGGATCTGCCGACTTCGTATCTGCCATGATAGTCCACAAAAAAGGCAAAGGCGGCGTCTACTTCTGGGGAAGAGTTAAAATCCAAAACCTTCACTCTATGAGGCAGCGGATTTGGCAGGAAGCGTTGATTTCTCTGCAGCTTGCAGAAAACTTGGTACAAGAATTTATTACGGTTGGTTTTTTTGATAATAGTTCAAAGGAAAATTCTCAAAATAATGGGATAAACCTGGAGATTCACGTAGATGTTGGACCCAATGGGGAAACAAGGCAGATGATCAATGAAATCGTTGGAATGATTAGGGCAAACGGTTTTAAAGTTGCTACCAAGCCTTCTTCATGGGGTGCTTCTCATGTGGCGGACAGACATGTTTAGCATAAATTTAAAATTCAACTCTCGAAAGTCAAAATTTTTCCCCCGACAAACTTAACTTCTCGTTTTTTCAGTATTACTTCGAGTTTTACGGGAAACAAGTTTTCTTATTGATACTCAGCTCGAAGAGGAAATTTGGGCGTGGCAGACAAAACAAAAGCCCACGTCAAACGCGATGGGCTTCTGTTTAAAAAATATTTCGATTTTAAGCTACCAGTCTCGACTAGCTTTTGACTAAGTGGACTTTTTGCGCTTAGATGGGCGCTTTTTGGCTGTTTTTTTCTTAGTTTTTGGCTTGGCTTCCTCTTTTTGTCCTTCTTCGTCTTCCTCTTTTGTGTACCACCAAGCAGCTAGAATTACGATTGCAACAACCACAAAGATAACGAGAGCAGTGTTTTTATCAAAACCAGAAGTAGCAATTGGAGCTGGTGTGCCTACTGGTTCTGTTTTGAAGTTAACGGTCGTAGTTACTTTGGGATTAAGAGAATTGTGGTCGTTGGCGACTAGCTCTGCTACTAAAGTGTGATTGCCGTAGAGGACGTCACTATAAGTGAAGTCCTCAGAGAATATTTTGACAGCAGATTCTTTGGTAGGAGCCGAGTCGTCGAGCCAAAGATGGATGTGTCCTTGGCCAGAAAGCCTGTTTTTGTATGTTTGGTAGTCAACTAACGAGAAATTTTCAACAGTTAATAAAGTAGGAAGCTTGTCTCCGTAGATCGTTTGGCCTTCTTGAGGCGTAATTATTTTTAAAGTTGGCCCGCCTAGGTTTTGCGAAGTTGGTGTTTTGCCAACTTGAGCAAAAGTTGCGGATGCAAAAAGGGCGGTTGCTGCCGAAGAGGCAATAATAACGCGAGAGAGTTTACCTAACATAAACAAAAAACATTCTATGCTACTTGCTCTAAAAGCTGTCAATAGTGATTTATTTTTACTCTAAATGTGCCAAGATCGGGGTAAATTTTGTGAACAGCGAAAAATTTTTCGGTAATTTTTCGGGTTCGGTAAATGTTCGGGTTAAGTGAATTTAAAAATAAAAATTTAAAAATTAAAAAGTGCATTGATAAATTAAAATTTTTAATTAAAGTTTTCAATTTTTTTTTAATTAATTTAATCAAATTGTGTAAGCGCAAGTTAATTAACAGTATGTATAATAAACACATAAACTTATGGAAAATAAAATCTATGAAGTAATCATCATAGGTTCAGGGCCAGCAGGGTTAACAGCCGCTCTTTATACTGCACGGGCGAATCTTTCGCCATTGGTTTTTGCCAGTATTAAATGGGGAGGTCAATTAATGCTGACAACGGATGTAGAGAATTATCCCGGATTTGTTGACGGGATTTTGGGGCCGGATTTAATGAATGTTTTTAGAAAACAGGCAGAAAGATTTGGGGCGGAAATTTTAAACGATGATGTGACTAAAGTGGATTTTGCGAGTAGTCCTTTTAAAGTGTACCTAGGCGAAAAAGAATACCTTGCAAAATCCACAATTATTGCAACGGGTGCGGAAGCAAAATGGTTGAACCTACCAAATGAGCAGAGACTTATTGGCCGGGGAGTTTCTTCCTGCGCTCCGTGTGACGCATTTTTCTTTAAAGACAAAAAAGTTATAGTTATTGGCGGCGGGGATAGTGCAATGGAGGAGGCTTTGGTTTTAACAAAGTTTGCAAGTGAAGTGACGGTTGTTCACAGAAGAGCAGAGTTTAAAGCTTCCAAAATTATGTTTGACAGGGCAAAGAAAAACGAGAAGATAAATTTCATAGTAAATAGCGATATCGATGATGTTTTGGGAAAAGATAAAGTTGAAGGGGTGAAGATTAAAACAACTGCGGATTTACCGGAACAAGCTGACGGGCTAAAGTATCATCCAGTTGTACCTAAGATGAAAGCGGGATCGGTTGTTGATTTGCCGATTGATGGGATGTTTTTGGCAATAGGCCATAAGCCGATTACTGATATTTTTAAGGGTCAAATTGAGCTTGATGAAGTAGGATATATTAAGAAAAAGCCGCAGGGGGATGGGCCTGGTGCATTTCAAATGACAACTTCGGTTGAGGGGGTGTTTGTAGCCGGTGATGTTCACGATTATCACTACAGACAGGCAGTGACCGCAGCCGGGTTTGGCTGTATGGCGGCCCTTGAGGCGGAACGTTGGGTTGAGGCGAAGGAGTAATTGTTGATTGACTTCAAATTAGGTTTGTTTTAAACTTCCACTAAGTTAGTAGTAGTTTCTACTACAATTACCAATGACCAAGGGCCAAATTCCAAAATAAAAGAGCTTGGTTTTTGTAGGTTCGAAAAATTGGAGTTTGATTAAATATGTTTCGATTATCTACTAAAGCAGACTATGGATTGATACTTCTTTCAAATCTTGCCCTTCGCTCCGCTCAGGGTAAACTAATTTCTGTTTCAAAAATTGCTACTAAAAACCAAATTTCCCCCAAATTCTTATCGCAAATTGCTCAGGAGCTTAAAAAAGCGGGTATTTTGATCTCCAAAGAAGGCGTATCTGGCGGTTATTCTTTGGCTAAAAAATCAACTGATATCAAAATCCTGGACGTTTTAACCGTTCTAGACGGCGAGTTAGTTAAAGGTGATTGTTTTGAAGATGGGCACGAATGCGTGTGCGGGGCAGGCGGAATGTGGCAGGAAATGAGGGAGCAAATGGAGGCGACAATCGGCAGCAAGACTGTTGCTGATTTGGTCTTAAGATGAGGGAAGAAATCATAGAGGAAAGACCAAGAAATCCGGAAGAATATGCTTTTTATCTGGACTTTGCGGACGATTTTATTGCGGTTAGAGTGGATGTAATTGATGGTCAGAAAATGGGAATTCTTATTGGTCATGGTGAAGATCAGGGGAAAGTCGACGCTTTAATTGAGGCTGATCAGGTGATTCATCCGAAAGCACTCTACCATGTGTTTGATCCATTGGATTATTTAAATATGAGGGAAGGCAGGCTTATTGGCGGAGATGATAAATGAAGGAATTACAGCAAAGAGTTAGCATGTTTTTAAGTGAGGCGAGAGTAGCCATGGAAGAGCACAAATTGATTGTAAAAGAGTGGATGGAGGAGAGATACAGGATCGAATTTGAGAGAATTCCAGTTAGTGATTTTGTTTATGAGGCAGAGGAAATAATTTTTGATGCTCAAAAGCAAAGTGAGAAAAGATGAATGAAAGGATATTTGAAGAATTAAAGTTAGATCCAAAGTATGCGAATTGCTACCTAGGAGTTAAGGCAAGAAGGGTTGAAGGAGTGCAAATGGCGACAATTATCATCGAGGCTTACAGAGCGGATGATGTTCACGCGGCAACAGTTATAGAAAGGAGAAGCGATATGAACCCAAAAAATGACTATTATTTTCTCGGACCTATGAAACCAAAAGGGATTCGACCTCTTATGAAATTGAAGATACCAGCATGACGTACTGGTTACTAGTTACGCATCCGGATAATTTTAAAGTTATGAAGGCAAAAAACATTGCTGCGATGAAGGCAAAGAGGAAAAGTTTTGCGGAGAGGGTTGAAGTGGGAGATAAAGTTGTTTTTTATCTGACAAAAATTGGGAAATTTGGCGGGGTTGCGGAATTCAAGTCGAAAGCTAGAGAAGATGCGTCAAAAATCTTTACGGAAGAAAAGCCTGGTGAGACTCACCCTTGGAGGTTTGATGTTAAGTTTGAGGTTGTACTAGGCGAGGATAAATATGTTCCTGCAGAAGAATTCAAAGACAAGCTTGTTTATTTGCGGAAATGGCCTGCCAAGTATTGGAAGTTGGGATTTCAGGGAAACGTGCACGAAATTCCGAAAGAAGATTACGAAACATTGAAAAGGGAATTGGGAGAGGCAGGAAAATGATAGAACCCGAAAAAGTCCCAAATCACTGGCCGGAGCGTTTATCTCAATTGGTTGGTAGTGAGGGATTCGTGAGGATTAACTCGCCCGAAGGACTTGTAGAGATCAAAAAGCTTCAGACAAATGGATTTGATGGTAATCACTGGTCAATTACAGCAGTTGATTCAGTCAGCATTGACACAATGAAAGTTGAACAATACGAGCTTTGCGAAGGAAAGGGATTAGTTAGTTTTAAATTGAAGTATATTCCTCCATGCACGAATGTTGCGAATATTAACACAAGTGAAATTTTGGGGACTTCTCCAGAATATAAGGAAGTAATTATTCTGGATGAACAGGTTCCAGAGGAATTGCGAGACCGTTTTAATCGATCAGTCGATAACCTCATGCAATTTATTGAAACAGTGGTAGTGTCAGCGGATGATCATACGACTTCAACACTGGATAGCCTTGGAAACAGGGACTTTTATGGAAGATTATGAAGCTTTGAAGAAAGGTTTGGGGAGTTAGGATGCCAAAAGAGGTTGACGGTAAAACAAGAATCTCTGTATTGTTACCTTCTGAGCAAGTTCGAGCACTCAAATTAATAAGTATATACCAGGAAGAATCGTTAACAGACTTGACCAGAAAAGCCCTAGATGAGTACATGATTTCACTCTTTGGAGAACATGTAATAGAAGGTCTGAAAAAGGCTACAACCTTGATTGAAATGCGTGAATTACTTGGTGATTATGTTAAAAATTAAAGATTTAAAAACTTCAGTAGACGGAAAAGAAATTTTGAAAGGGATTGATCTTGAGGTTGGGTCTGGCCGCCGGCCCGGTCACCGACGTGGAGACGTCTCTGACTCGGAGCGAGGGCGCTCTGGCCCGGAGGGAGAGATTCATGTTTTGATGGGTCCTAATGGGAGTGGGAAAAGTACTCTGGCGCAGGTAATTGCGGGTGCTCCGCAATTTACAATTAACAGTGGACAATTGACATTTAACGGAAAAGACATTAGGAAATTAACGCCGGATAAGAGAGCGAAGCTGGGGATTTTTTTGGGGTTTCAGCACCCGGTGGAGATACCGGGAGTTTCTGTTTTTAATGTTCTCAGGAGAGTAAAAGGTGCGACTTTGGGTTCTACGCAAGGTCGTTCCTTGAGCGGTCGACAAGAAATTCAAGGAAGCACCCTGACTAAACGCCAGGGAACCATCTTGAATTCTAGTTTGCCGCAATTTAGACAACAGCTTTTGGAACATGCTTATTCTCTAAAACTTTCTAATGATTTTATTAGAAGATCTTTAAATGAAGGTTTTAGCGGTGGAGAGAAAAAGAGATCCGAGATTTTGCAAATGCTTGCTTTGAAGCCGAAATTGGTAATTCTTGATGAGATAGATAGTGGTTTGGATGTAGATGGACTGAAGACTGTAGCAGGGGCAATCAAACAGTTCACGGTTAACAATCCGCAGTCATCAGTAATCTTAATAACTCATTATGCGAGGATTCTAAAACATTTAAAACCCGATTTTGTGCATGTGATGGTGGATGGAAGGGTCGTTAAATCGGGAAAGGCGAGTTTAGCAACTGAAATAGAAAGGAAGGGATACGGGAGCACGGGGTCCGTCCTCGTATCTTAGGAATGAGAAGCGCAGAAGCAGAAATAAAATTACCTGACAGCCCGCATTTCGGCAAACTGCTGGATTTATTGGATGGCCACAAGATTGCCACAGTAGATTCCGGGGAAAATCAAATCCGGATAATAAATGGACCTATCGGTAAGGATGAGAGGAATAGCGAGGTAGTTAACGTTGAGATAGATTTCGGACAGGAAACAGAAAGGTTTCAATTTTATCCTTTTGGAGTTAATCGAGCAGTAGTATATGGAATAATCAGCAATCTTGGGATGCGCATTGATCCTTCCCATGGTTTGAGTTCTGGGGAATTGCCAAAGCCTTTTATGGATCACTCAAAAATAGCGGGAACAGTCTATGGTTTTGTTGAGACTGCTATTTCAGAAGGAACTGTCAATAGGTTTAAAGAAAGATCAGATTATAGAAAAGCTTAACAATGAACAATCTACAAGTCGCTAACGATTACAAATACGGATTCTCTAAACCGGAGAATTATGTTTTCAAGGCCAAAAAAGGTCTTAATCGGGCTGTGGTCGAGCAAATAAGCGGAATGAAGAGTGAGCCGGAATGGATGAGGGAGTTTAGGCTGAGGGCGCTTGAGATCTTCTTTTCCAAGAAGATGCCGATGTGGGGTGCGGATCTTTCAACTATTAATTTTGACGACATATACTACTACATAAAACCAATTGTTGACCAGAAGAAATCCTGGGACGATTTACCAAAAGATATTAAAGACACTTACGATGCAATCGGAATTCCAGAGGCGGAGCGAAAGTTTTTGGCGGGAGTAACGGCGCAGTACGAAAGTGAAGCTGTTTATCACTCATTTCAGAAAACCTGGGAGGATAAGGGCGTAATTTTTACGGATATGGATACCGGGCTTCGCAAGTATCCGGATATCGTTAAATCGTATTTTGGAAGATCTATTCCACCTGCTGACAACAAGTTTGCGGCGCTGAATTCTGCTGTTTGGTCCGGCGGCTCCTTTATTTATGTTCCGCCCGGAGTTTCTGTTGATATTCCGCTTCAGGCATATTTTCGAATCAATGCAGCTAACATGGGGCAGTTTGAGAGGACTCTGATAATTGTGGATGAGGGTGCCTATGTTCACTATGTCGAGGGTTGTACGGCGCCAACTTACACAACAGATTCTTTGCATTCTGCTGTTGTTGAAATCTTTGTTAAAAAAGGTGCCAGGTGCAGGTATACAACGATCCAGAACTGGTCCAGCAATGTCTACAACCTTGTAACCAAACGGGCGTTTGTGGAAGAAGACGGGATTATGGAATGGGTGGACGGTAATATCGGCTCTAAAATCACGATGAAGTACCCGAGTTGTTATTTGGTTGGAAGAGGAGCGCGGGGAGAAATTTTGTCGTTAGCTCTAGCGAACAAAGGCCAGCATCAGGATGCAGGCGGAAAGCTGATGTTTTTGGCGCCTGATACTTCGGGGGAAATTATTTCCAAATCTGTTTCGGTTAACGGCGGAAGGACATCGTATCGGGGTTTGGTGAAGGTTATCAAAGGGGCCAAAGGTGTTAAGTGCAATGTGCGCTGTGATGCTCTGATTTTGGATGATGAAAGCAGAAGCGACACTTATCCGACGATGAAAGTCGACGAGCAAGATGTGAGAATGGGGCACGAGGCGACAGTTTCGCGCATTAATGCAGAACAATTATTTTATTTAATGAGTAGAGGACTTTCCGAGAACGAATCAACTTCCTTAATAGTAAACGGCTTTATCGAGCCGATTGTGAAAGAAATCCCACTTGAATATGCCGTGGAGTTGAATAGATTAATTCAGCTCAATATGGAGGGATCAGTCGGATGACTCAGGAAATACCGGCAATTTCAGAGGCAGAGGCTATTTTAGCGAAGGATAGAGACGGTGCAAACGGGTTTCGAACAATCGAAATTGCAGCAGTTTATGCCAGGTCGATTAAAAGAACCATGCTAATAATTTCTGCAGAAGAAATGGAGGGAGTTCAAGAACATTTGTCGTATTTTGATCCTGAAGAGAGGTTTGTTGACCTTTCTTCTCCAATAGAAGAAATACGAGATGAAGAAAAGGTAAAAATTAGGATGAACTATTGGGAAGTTAATTCGATAGGTAGATTTTGGTTAGGCCATGCTTATGTTAATGCTGGTGACAATAAGGCCATGGATCTTTTGATGCTCGATTGGAATTTTTTCTACGTACTTAACGAAGCTTTCGTTAATGCAGGTGGGATAGATAATCAGGAATTGAGCGGTTACTTTGAGGAATTGGGTGCAAAAATAAAGAAGCAAAGATCATTGCAATGAAAACGATTAAGCAAACGATTATAAGGGCAAACCAGAAAGAAATTATTCCGTTTGAGCTTTTGGAAGCAGAAAAAAGGCTCGATGTTGTTTTGACCGGGGAAAATGCAGAAGTGGAGATTGTAGGGTTGGTAATTGGTCGAGGCAGTGATGAGAAGGCTTTGGAAGCGTACATTACCCATGCAGCGCCGAATACAAAATCGAATGTGAATGTGCGGGCGGTTTTGAAGGGAAAATCAACCTTTGCTTTTCGCGGAAACGTGAAGATCGAAAAGGGGGCAAAGGGTGCGGATGCGTATTTAAGATCTGATGCACTTTTGTTTGACGAAGCAAAAATGGGAGACGATACGCCGGCACTTGAGATTTTGGAAAAAGATGTTAAAGCCGGGCATGCGGCAACAATCGGGAAAGTTGATGAGAATATGCTTTTTTATCTGATGAGCCGAGGGTTGAGTAGAAAACAGTCAGAAAAATTGTTAGTTAATGGGTTTATTGGACCGATTAGAAAAAAGATAGATCAAGGTGGTTCCCTGCAAAGCAGGGTGCTTCCTTAATCTGAATTCGAGGAAGAACCTTGCCTGAGTATCCGCAAAGTTCCACCTCTCATTTTGAAAGCAGGTGATTTGAGTGGCGAAAGTTAAAGTTGCAAAAGTAAATGATGTACCGGAGGCAGGTCTTAAAAAAGTAATGGTTGGTAATGAACCGGTTGCACTTTTTAAAGTCGAGGGGAAATTTTACGCAACATCTAATATCTGCACACACGAAGAATGTGAACTTGATGAAAATCACTTGATGCATGGAGATGTTGTGGAGTGTACGTGTCATGGATCTCAGTATGACATCAAAACCGGAGCAAATGTCCTGCCACCTTCTGCGGAACCATTAAAAACGTATCAGGTTTCTGTTGAGGGAGAGGATGTGTTTGTTGAAGGGTGAACGAGAGAAAGGGTCCGTCGCGAGAAACAATAAATGCGGTTAACAAACTTATAAAGTCTAAACACGACGAAGTTATTACCGATAAAGACGAACTTTCTAGATTTCGAAGTTTTTTGCGAGAAAGAGCAATACTCTTGAAAGAGTACGCAATTGTAGTGCCTGTTGAGGAAGGTGTTTACGCATGGCTTCACTACAAAATTGATGATCTTCATAAATCGGGGAAACAAGAAGTAGCGGTGGTAACTAAGCGTCCAGTGGTTTATTTGTGCATGGATTACCCTGATCGATCAGTCCCCGAACCTTGCCAAAATTTGCCAGTTTGGTTTTTAAGCGAAACAAAAAGAGATGAATAAAAAGATTAGAGAAGATTTTCCATTTTTGAAGCGTAAATACTCGGGCAAAGAGCTTGCATATCTAGATAATGCGTCGACTACTCAGAAGCCGAAGGTGGTTATCGACGCGATTGCGGATGCTTACCAAAATCATTATGCAAACATTCACAGAGGAGTTTATGACCTTTCAGTTGAGGCAACTAACTTGTATGAGGGGACGAGGGAGAGGGTCGCAAAATTTATAGGCGCCAAAGATCCAGCTGAGATTGTTTTTACTCGCAATACAACCGAGTCTATTAACCTCCTTGCCTATTGTCAGGGTCCGACCCTGCAGGCGGGTGACGAGATTCTTTTAAGTGAGATGGAGCATCACAGCAACATTGTTCCGTGGCAGTTAATCGCAGGGCGATTAACAACAATTCACAATTCACAATTAACAATTAATAAAGATTCAAAGATCAAAATTAAGTATATTCCGATTGATGAAGAAGGACGTCTTAATTTGGCACAATTACCTATACTTCTAAATAAAAAAACCAAAATAGTGTCTCTTTCGTTAATGTCTAATGTACTCGGCACTATAAATCCAATAAAAAAAATAGCGTTAGTCGTTAGACGTTTAGCACCTAGCGCTGTGATTATCGTCGATGCGGCTCAGGCCGCAGGGCATATTATGATTGATGTTGGTGATTTGGGAGCGGATTTTGTTGCTTTTAGCGCCCACAAAATGTACGGGCCAACAGGAGTCGGGGTTTTGTGGGGGAAGAAAGCATTACTCGAGAAACTGCCGCCGTTTATGGGTGGGGGCGACATGATTTTATCTGTAGATTTTGAGAAGACTACATTTAATGATCTCCCTTGGAAGTTTGAAGCGGGAACGCCAAATATTGCAGATGTTATTGCATTTGGCGAGTCGATTAAATTTGTCGAGAAGCTGGGGTTTGAGAAGATTAGAAAGCATGAAGGGGAGTTGACTAGATATTTGCTTGGAGAACTATCGAAGATTGATGGAGTTAAATTGTACGGACCGAATTCGAACGAGGAACGACCTCGCCAGAGACGCCGCGAGGTCGCACCTCTTTTCGGACGAGGGCCAGTCATTGCATTTAATGTTGGTCCTTCGACCCTTCGACGAGACTCAGGGCAAGCAAGCTCAGGACAAGTTCCGATTCATCCGCACGATGTTGCGTCGATACTATCTTCCGAAGGTGTGGCAATTAGAAGCGGTCATCATTGTGCCCAGCCTTTAATGAAAGTGTTGGGTGTACCGGCGGTTTGTCGGGCTAGTTTTGGAGTTTATAACACAGAAGAAGAAGTTGATAGATTAGTCGAGGGAATAAGAAAAGTGGAAAAAGTGTTTAAATTTGAAATGCCAAAAGAGAAAGGAGAGAGCGTTGGACTTATACAGAGAAGAAATTCTCGAGCATTGGCGTAATCCGCAGAATTTCGGGGAAATGGAAAAGGCGGATAGGGTTATTAACCAGATAAATCCGCTTTGCGGTGATCAGCTAACGTTTTTCTTTAAGGTGAATAATGGAAAGGTTATTGAAGTGAGCTTTACAGGTAACGGGTGTGCTATTTCAATTGCTTCGGCATCGATGCTTTCCGAGTTCATAAAAGGCAAAAGTCTTAAGAGTTTGGCTAAAATAGAGGGAAGGGATGTTTTTGGTTTGATTGGAGGACCTGTTGCTCCTGCAAGACTGAAATGTGCATTGCTCGCATTTGAAGCCCTTCGCAAGCTCAGGGTAAACTCGGAAAAATAAAAATGGCTAAGAAATACCGAATTAAAGTGGATAGAGATTTGTGTATTGGCGCTGCAAGCTGTGTTGCTTTGGCAATGAAAACTTTTGGTTTGGATGCCGAGAATAAGGCGATTATTCTTGATGGTGATGGAGATGAGGCAGAAATGATTAAATTGGCTGCAGAAAGTTGCCCTACAAAGGCAATAATTTTGGAGAATGTTGAAACAGAAGAGCAGGAATACCCCTAGTTAGCGTCTAGTTAATTAGCGTTTAGTAAATTAGAATTGTTAACATCTAGTCGCTATACGCTAGATTACTAATAACTAATTTATGTCTGATCTCAGCATTGCAGAGCGAGAACCTCAGCATCCCACAAGCGGGGATTTCTTAAGAGATATTGTTTTTGGAGCAAACGACGGTGTGGTTACAGCCATCGGGTTTTTGGTGGGAATTGTGGGGACGGTTTCCGATCAATCAGTTGTAGTAGTTGCGGGATCACTTACGATTATTGCGGGGGCGGCCTCTATGGCTCTTGGCAATTATCTTGGGGTCAAAAGTCAGAGGGAACATTACGAGGCAATGGAGGCAGTTGAAAACTGGGAAATTGACCACAAACCAGAGATTGAAAGAGAAGAAATTCGTGAAATTTATACCAATATGGGTTTTGACAAAGAGGCAGTTGAGATTTTGACGAAAAAAGTTACAAGTGATCGGAAGTTGTGGCTTAAGGTAATGATGAGAGACGAACTGGGGTTTTCCGAAAAAGAGAATAATAACCCGGTTATAGCCGGGGCTGTCATGGGATTTACATATCTTCTTGGAGGCTTGCCGCCACTTTTGCCGTTTATATTTTTTAAGCCTCTTTCGCGAGCGCTTATTCTTTCGGTTATTGCTTCGGTAGTTGTTATGGCGTTCATAGGGGTATTCAGGTGGTGGCTAAATAAAGGCGGTTTAAGTAAGAAAATAGTTGAGACAATTGTAATCGGGTTACTAGCTGCCGGGATTGGGTTTTTGGCAGGCGAAATTTTGAGATACGTCGGAATTACGGAGATAGCTTTATAAAACAATTAACCAATAACAATGAAAAACGTAGATTTTCTGATCATCGGTGGATCAGCTGCAGGTACAACGGCCGCAGAGGTTATTCGAGGTTTAAAACCCCAAACTTCAATAACCATTGTTACAGATGAACTTCATGAAGAGTATTCCAGGGTTTTACTTCCTCATTATATAAGGGGGAAGGTACATAGAGATCAGGTTATTCTTAAAAATCCCAATTGGTATCTCGAGAAAAATATTGGACTTTTAAAGGGAAGTAGGGTGAAAAGCTTAAAAACAGATGCAAAAATCGCGATTTTGGTAAATGATGAGGAAATTAAGTACGGGAAGGTTTTAATCGCGATTGGTGGTTATGTGATCAAACTCCAAGTGCCAAATTCCAAGCTCCAAAATATCTTATATATGCGCACTTTGGAAGATGCAGATGCGATTGTTAAAGCCTCAAAACAAGCCAAGAAAGCAGTAATTATTGGTGGCGGATTTATAGGATTGGAGTTTGCTAGCTGTTTTAAGGTAAACGGAGTTAATGAAATAGTAGTTTTGGTTCGTGAACCGTATTACTGGGCGGGTAAATTAGATGAGGCATCGAGCAAAGTTTTAGTTAGGGTACTTGAGAGAAACGGTGTAAAGGTTTTGACGGGGGAGGAAGTCGATAGGATCGAGCCTGGAAGAGGACAGTCCTTGCCTCAAACTGTTATTACAAAATCCGGCAAGAAATTTGATGCTGATGTTGTGGGAGTAGGGATTGGAATTAAAAGTGATCTTAGTTTTCTTGCGGGATCAGGAGTAAAAATTGATAGGGGGATTGTAGCGAACGAATACTTGGAAACGAACGTTGCCGATGTTTATGCGGTTGGGGACTGCGCACAATTTAAAGACGTGATTTTTGAAAGGGAGCACATTGTGGGGAATTGGGCTAATGCCACGAGTCAGGGAAATGCGGTCGGAAGGACTATGGCTGGTGTCAGAACGGTTTTCGAAACAGCATCTTCATATTCAATTAACTTTTTCGATCCTTCGACCCATTCGAAAATCTCAGGGCAAGCGAGCTCAGGACCTGGTGGTTCCTGTTCGTTTATTGGGGTAACTGACGAGAAATTTGCTGATAAAATTATTGTTAGAGGTTCTGTCGAAGAGGGTAAAATGGCGAGGATATTTATAAAAGAATATCCTTCGACCCATTCAATAAACTCAGGGCAAGCAAGCTCAGGATCTACGACGCGGATAGTTGGCGCAACAATTATTAACGATCCTTCGGAAGTTTCACCGATATCAGCTGCAGTCAGATCTAAAACAGACGTCTCTGCACACGTTGACAAACTTTCAGATTTGAATTTTGATTTAAAAGAGATTGTTCAAATATGAAAACCTTTGTTTTACCAATTGTAATTTTTATAGTTACTGTCATAGGAATGTTAACAATCAAATATTTCGATTCCAGTAACCAATACCCTTCTTGGAGCGGTTGGTTAGGCCCAGCTCTAACTCTTTTTGGAATCGCCTTTTTTTTCTTAACCGCCTTTGTATTAAAGAGTTTTTGGAAAACTATTTTGGTCTATATACTATGTATCCTTTCTCTAATGTTGATAGGTGCAATCGCGTATAAGATATATAAGTCGCAAGGTTGTCCAAGACCATATTCACAAAAAAGCATTCAAGAATTTCAAGAACGAAAAGAGGCTCTTTCTAGTTATGATCAGTACTTGTCTTATTGGAGAAAGCGCAATCTGAATCGCTCCAGTTCATACGAGCCGACTAATGAAGACTATCTAAGCGAACGGATGAGCTTGGATGAAGATGAACAGTCGGATTTTTATAAAGAAGGATGTGCAGGTCCTAGGTTGAGCTGGAATAGTCCCCAAACCTATGCAGGCTTCATTGGTGTTTTAGTTGCTGATTATCGCGTTTTGTTTTATGCAACACTTTGGATTGTTTATTTGGCGCCGGTTATTTTTATAGGATCTTTTATTGGGAGAGGTTTAAAGAAGTGATTTATATTGCTTCGGATCATGCGGGGTTTCACCTTAAAAAGCAGCTAGTTCAGTATCTGGAGGTCAAGGGATTCGAAGTTGAGGATATGGGGGCGTTTGAACTTAATGAGGAGGATGATTATCCTGACTTTATCTATCCATGCGTTAAAGAAGTCGCTGAGGATTCTGAATCAGTAGGTATTGTAATTGGGGGGTCTGGACAGGGTGAGGCGATTGTTGCCAATAAAGTTAAAGGAATAAGAGCGTCTGTCTATAATGGGGGGAATCCAACTCAAATCGGTAGACTGGCAAAAGAACACAACAACGCGAATGTTTTATCCCTTGGAGCTCGCTTGATTACGCCCGATGATGCAAAAAAAGCCATAACAGCATGGCTGGACGCGAAGTTTGAAGGCGGAAGACACCAAAGAAGAGTTGAGAAGATTAATAATATAGAGAAGGATGTTTAATGAAAGACCTGCCCAAAAAACTTTTTAAAATTAACCTTTTTTTTATTTTTATTTTCCTTAATATTTGGGATTATGCAACAAGCCGACAGTTTTTTAACGCGATGTTTATTGGTTTATTTATGTTCGGGCCGGCAACTTTTTTGTGGCTAGTTGGTAACGCGCGAGCGGCAGCCTTAATTACCTTAATTTCGATTTTTGAATTTATGATGATTGCGGTTTTTGTGTTTGAGGGATTTGAACTTGGCGGGGTTGCAACTACACTTAAATCTCTATTTTGGGTGCCATTTTTGGCTCTTGCAGGTATCAATTCCTTCTTTGGTTTGAAAATTTATTCTGAACACAGAAAAAAGAAAGGTAGAGTTTAGTTATGGCGATGCAACTACGAGAATATTTTGAGCGTGGACAAAAAGAGGGATGGTCCCTGGGGGCGTTTAATATCGATAGCCTTGATATTTTTAAGGCAGTTTTAATGGGTGCAAAAAATAAAAAATCACCCGTAATTGTGGAATTTTCCAAGGGAGAAATTGGCTATTTTGGAATGAAAAACGTGGTTGATATGGTAATTAACGGGCGGGAAGATTACCAAATCCCGATATTTTTGAATTTAGATCACGGAAAAAAAGAAGAAGTTATGGATGCAATTGACCACCCGGGTTTTAATATGGTTCATTTTGACGGATCCGAACATGAGTATAACGAAAATATTGAGATTGCAAAAAAAATAGTAGATACAGGCCACGCTAAAGGACTTTTAGTTGAGGGTGAGATAGATAATGTTGCCGGCCAAAGTGTAGTGCACGGAGAGGATTTAGACATTCAGGCTGTTAAAAATACTTTTACGGATCCTAAAAAAGCTCTGGAGTTTGTCCAAAAGACTCGTGTTGATATTTTTGCACCAATATTTGGCAATGTTCACGGAACTTTTCCTAATCAGCCGGATTTAGATATAGCTCTTCTTTCAAACATTCGCCAGACTATGCCAAACACATTCTTTTCTCTTCACGGCTCTTCGGGAATCCCTGCCGAGCAGGTAAAAGAAGCTATCAAAGTCGGAAAAATTGTCAAAGTAAATATTAATACAGAATTAAGACAAGCTTATCGCGATGCAATGGTCGAAGAGCTGGGGGAAGAACCTGCTCAATATAAGGTTTATGAGTATTCAGAAGATGTGGTAAGAGCTGTTGCTGCGGTAGTTGAAAATAAGATTGACGTGTTCGGATCGGCTGATAAAATCTGACGATCTTGATGCTCACAAGTTCGCAATAAAATAGATGTTTTTGGGTCTGCCAATAAAGCTGCGTAGCTCTTGCATCTGCGATTCTGAATCTGATAAAGTTTGTAATAAGAATTCGGAGGGAGGTGTTTCGATTGTTTGTAAATATTAAAAACCTTTCCATTTTAGGAGTAGTTGTTTCTTCGGCATTAGTGCTTTCGGCATGTAACTTATATAAACCTTCAGGAAATAATACGACTGAATCACAGCCAACTGCTGCGGCCTCTTCGCCCGAAGTAGCAACAGGTGGAGTAACGATTACTTTTACAGACAGTGGAGTCGAGCCAGCGTCATTGACTGTTAAATCTGGGCAAAAAATCACTTGGGTAAATAATTCTACTAAGAAAATTAGCGTTGGAAGTGCCCCTCATCCAGATCACACAACAAATCAAGAGTTGACTAATAATCAATATGTAACTGCACTTGAAGTAGGTGTAACGGCAACTGTTACGTTAAAAAAGATTGGTTCTTGGGGGTATCATGACCATTTAAATCCTAGCGTTGGAGGGACGGTGATTGTGCAGTGAATTTAAGAATTCCACTTTTGGTATGGTTTTTGATACCAACGATAATTATTGTTGGTATTGGTGTGTGGTTTTTTACAAAGAATCCAACACATAACAAGGAGGAAGATACTGGAAAGCCGGCTCCTGTATCCTCTCCTGTTGAAGGGACTCAAGACTTTGATATTGTTGGAAGATCTCATATTGCCCAAGGAACAGAGGGCTCAGGGTACAATTCTGAACCACCAACTTCGGGGCCACATTGGGGGAATCCAGCCAAGAACGGAATCTATGATACGCCATTACCAGATCAGCAGTTGATTCATAATTTGGAGCATGGCCATATTTGGATTTCTTATAAAAGTGAAGTTGGAGAAGAAGTGATTAATAAACTTAAAGAAATAGTTAAAGAGGATGATTGGAAGGTAGTTTTGGCTCCAAGGGACAAAAACGAGACAAAAATAGTTTTGGCTGCCTGGGGTAGAGTTTTGAAAATGGAGGAGCCAGAATACGAAAAGATCAAGGATTTTATAAAGACCTACAGGAACCGCGGACCAGAAAATACTCCTGAATAATTTAGACTAAGGGTTTTTGGTATTGATTCTTCACTTTACACTTTGGCTGAATTTGTGGTCTAATCTTTTTGTGAATCGAATATTGAGGTACTTGTATATTAAAGATTGGCGGTCTTATATTGCCGAGTTTTTGGGCACATTTGTTTTTGTGTTTATTTCCTGTGGGGTCGTTTTATCAGATATTTTTTATGGAGACGTTGGAAAACTGGCTATTGCTTTGACTTCCGGTTTTTCTTACAGTGCTTTGGTTTTTGGGACGGTACATTTATCAAGGGGATTTTTG
>Ga0247727_10001719_pt1 | contig 51160 bp, 41 predicted proteins | sample WisWelCaveWW1625_FD_202498 | JGI IMG/M metagenome (GOLD analysis project Ga0247727, IMG submission 202498) | Biofilm microbial communities from Wishing Well Cave, Virginia, United States - WW16-25 | ecosystem: Environmental > Aquatic > Deep subsurface > Groundwater > Cave microbial mat | place...
AATTCCACAAGCATATAACTCCGTCATTCCGGGGCGGCCGCAGGCCGAACCCGAAACCCAGGGGCAAACAATGCGCCCTTCGATCCCCTGGGTTTTGGATCGCGCGTCCGCGCGTCCGGAATGACCGTTAGGTTTGCTCCGGAAACGCCAGCCGCCAATGCGTCCGCGGCCCCGCGGAAACGCACGCGCGCCCCCTTGCGCTCGCCCCCCGGCCCCACCAATAAGAGCCGCTCCGGAGAGGTGGCCGAGTGGCTGAAGGCGTCAGTCTCGAAAACTGGAGTACTCGCAAGGGTATCGAGGGTTCGAATCCCTCCCTCTCCGCCAGCATGCCCCAAACTGACCTCGCCTGACACGCTACAGAGCTTGATTTTCAAGGGTTTTAGTTCTTTCCTTGGATCGGGCCGGGTCACGCTGTGTCACGAGTTGGGGGTATTTTCCCGGTCCGATACCCCCACTTGTCGGAAAATACCCCCAGTGCCTTTGACCGACGTAAAACTGCGCGCCGCCAAGCCCAAAGAGAAGCCCTACAAGCTTGGCGATTCGGGCGGGCTGCATTGTCTGGTCACGTCGGCGGGCGGAAAACTCTGGCGGTACAAGTTTAGGTTCGGCGGGAAAGAGAGGCTGCTTTCCATGGGAGAGTATCCCCGCATCAGCCTCGTCGAGGCCCGCAAAAGGCGAGACGCGGCCTCGGCGCTGCTTGATGGGGGCGTGGACCCCAGCGCCGAGAAGCAGAAGCGGAAGAAGGAGGTCGAGGCAGCTGAGTCCCTGACCTTCGAGTTGATCGCCCGCGAATGGCACGCGAACCGCCTCCATGAATGGACCGCCAAGTACGCCGTCCAAATCATCAAGCGGCTGGAGGAGGATATTTTCCCGAAGATCGGGGCAAAGCCGATCGCCGGTATTGAACCAAAGGAAATGCTCGCTGCGCTCAGGGCAGTTGAGGCGCGGGGCGTCCTCGAAACCACCCGCCGCTTGAAGCAATATTCGTCGGCGATCTTCCGCTACGCAATCGCCGCCGGCTATTGCACGGCCGATCCTGCGGGGCCGCTGAAAGGCGCCCTGAAACCGCCGCCGCGCCCGATCCACCACAAGGCGCTGAAGAAGGCCGAGGTCGCCGACTTCCTCACCCGCCTTGCTGTCTACGACGGCGAGCCTGAGACTCGGATCGCCATCCACCTTGCGCTAATGACCGTCGTTCGCACCACGGAGCTGCGCGCCGCGCGATGGTTGGAGATCGAGCACCTCGACGATCCCGACCGCGCGCTGTGGCGCGTGCCGGCCGAGCGCATGAAGATGTCTGAACCCCACCTCGTGCCGCTTTCGCGGCAGGTGATCGCGGAGCTAAAAAGCCTGCGCGCGCTCACCGGCCGCTCGCAATTCCTTTTCCCGAGCCAGGGTCGCGACGGCGTCATGTCCAACAACACGATGCTGTTCGCGCTCTACCGCATGGGCTTTCGCGGTCGCACAACCACGCACGGCTTCCGCCGGCTTTTCTCAACAGAAGCCAACGAACACGGCTTTAACGAGGACTGGATCGAACGTCAGCTCGCTCACGACGAACGCGACCGCATCCGCGGCGCCTACAACGCCGCCCAATACCTCCCCCAGCGCCGTCAGATGCTTCAATGGTGGGCCGACTACCTGGATGAGCTTAAGGGTGAGTGATCCTCCCCCGATTTTAGCGGACGCCCATGGTAAGCTCGGCTCGTTGCCATTCGAACATCGTCCGGCTGAGCGCAGAAAGGGCAAGCGCAATATTTCGCGAGGCAATGTCGCGCTTCACGACCGCTCCTCTAACTGACAGGGAAGAGGCAGGCCAGATGCTTGAATTGCGCCTGGGGATGCAGTGCAAATCTCGAAATCTGGAAAGGCGCTGAGCTCAGGAACCAGCCGCCGTGTCGCCTCGCTGAAGTCGGTGGCTGCGGATGCGCTAAACCGAAAGCCCGAGTTCTCGCTGAGCGCGAGCAAGCGAAGTTGACGCTGTTCTAGTTGCGCTGGTTGTACATTGGTTTGACCAGCCGAAACCGCCAGCACCGCCGGCGCTGAGTGGCTGGGTGCGCATGCGGCCAGTTGTCCGCGGGTCCACTGCGCCAGCCAAAGGGCGCGTCGCTGTGCGAGGCGTTGGTTTGCCGCCAGAGCGCCATCGCTGGACGCTGTGCCAATTGCGAGAATGACCGATGTACTACACGCGCCAGGCGGCAACGAAAGTTTGCCAATGCCCGTATTGTCAGCGAGCCGGACGACTGCGCGTCGGTATCCATGGCGCCAAGCGGCTTGTCCTGGAGCGCCATCAAGCACGAGCTCGACCAGGCCGTTCCGACTTAACGGGCGACGCTCGATCGCAACCGCCCGCACTGGATTTTCGGGCGAGGCAATGTCTGGTCGGCTGGAAGGCGCGACCTGCGTAACGGCGCGCATAACTTGTTCGCCGAAATTCGCTGGGATTTGGGTGGCGAGAAATGCGCCGCCCGCCACCAGAAAGAGCCCAGCAATACTTGAAAGCAGCGCGTAGACAGGTACGCGGCGCGTGTCGCTCGAACGCGTCGCGGAAGTCTTCGGGCTTGCTCCGATCGCTCGCCGCGGCGGCGGCAATCCTGCCATGGCGCCCACCGGCTCGAAGTCCACGTCGATGGCCTCTGTTTCGAGCGCCTCACGTTTAGCGCCGCCGAGCGAGACAAACGACCAGCGCGTTGGTCCGAAAGAGACAATGGCGATGCCTGCGGCGCCCGCCAGCACCGACACGCCCGCGATCAGCATGATGAGCGGCGGCAACTCAAATGTTCTGAAAACAGCTGCAGCAAACGCGCCCAGCAACACGATGAACGCCGCAACCGACAGCAGTCGAATGACGGCTGGCGAGAACGCGCCGCCGGCCCAGCGAAAAACGGCGCCGACCATGCGCAAGGCGCCCAAGGTCAGGAAAATGGGAATGACAATGGCGACGACGACAATCGCCGCCATTGCCAATTGTCCCGCTATCGCCAGCAAAGCGTGTATGCCTTGGCCTGCCAAAATGGTGAGCGCGACAAGCGCCGAAACAACCACGACAACCAGCACCCATCCGGCCAAGCGCGAACGCAACAGCCCGTCCCACACGAGCCCTGCATGGCGGGGCCGCCGCTCAATCGAGGGATCTCTTTGAGTCCGAAAGCGCTTGAGGAGCTGTGCGAGCTGATCACGCACGCCCATCACGCCCGCCACAAGCAACAACGCGAGGCCAGACGTGACCAAGACTGCACCGCGAAGCGCGTCTCGCACAGCGTTGCCAAGAAGCTTGAGGCCGGTGTCGATCCGTTCCCGAGCCGCCTCTGTCCGTGTCGTCGCAACCATGGCTCAATTGGCCTATGCAGCGCCCCACGCCCCGGCAGGATCGCTAGCACGTCTCCGGACGTGAGTCGTTAAGGTGCGCGCGCGCAGTTCGTTCGGGACCGCATTCAAGACGTCGCGGCGTATTGCCAGACCGATGCAATGGAGAATTCGTGCCGATCAAAGGTCCAACTCCCGCGTGACCATGGCGGAGATGCGCGCGCCGGCATCGACCCGGATCGTCGGCGGAACGGCCAGCCCACGCTCCACCACTCGCCCTGAAACCGCGCTTGCCGCGCGTTGAACACCTTCGCGCGCGGCTTCTTCCGCTGGATCGTCGCCGGAGAAAACGCCGACGCCGCCAGGAGTGAGTCCGATCGAGTTGCGGTCCTCCGTCGCCGCGGCGCCGACATTGATCAGCGTGCCGAGCGCCGCCGCGCCGAACACTTCACCCCAATGATTATCGACATCGCCCGTGACGCCTGCGGCGCCCGCAGCATCCACCGCGGCTTCATCAAGCACGATCTGGCGCCCGTCCGGCATGATGAGACGCGACCAGGTGATGGTGATGCGGCGCTGGCCATGAGCCCTGGCGGATCGATAGGCGCCGATCAGCCGCGCGCCTTGCGGGATCAACAATCGATCGCCCGTGGCGCTGTCATAGACGCCTTGCGTCACCTGCGCGACCACCGGTCCGGGCGCTTCCGAATTGATTGCCGTAACCAGGCCGGCCGGAATGATCGTGCCCGGATGCAATGAGCGTCTCGACACCGCCGAAACCAAACGATGTGGCGATGTCATTTGATCGCGGTCAGGAGATTCGGCGACATCAACACTGCGTTCGCCCGCCGACACGGCGCCCGTCACTTGCTCGCCGCGTTCGCGCAATTGGAAGAACAAACCCGATCGCCGAGCCGTGTCCGCCTCCGACACCTGCACGCCGCCTGGAGGTCCGCCGCTCTGCGTATAATCTTGACCCGCTTCGTAAGGCGCCCCGAGATCGACAGGGTCGTAACTCGTTCCTCCCATATCGGGCGCGAAGGCGGCGATATCGCCGGCCATGGGGTCGCCAAGTTCGGGAAACTCCTCGGCGCCGCCATTGGCGTGCGCGAAGGTCGCCGCCTCTTCATAGGTTCGCGGCAGATCGCGCACGCGGCCTTGCGCCATTTCCGGACGCGCCGGATCGGACATCAAGGGACGTGTTTCACTCGCCGCTCCGCCAGGCCGTGAACTCAATCCCGATGCGGCAAGCACGAGCACCAAGGTCGTTGCGCCGCCGACCAGCGCGATGATCGCCGGCTTGTTGAGCCCGCGCGGGCCTTGCCCCCTCGCACGGATCGAGAGGGGCGGAGGTGGTTTGGCGTTGAGAGCTTGCACGGTTTCGGCGTGTTCGTCGGGCGGATCGCGATTGGCGTTGGCAGGCGCGTCGCTCTGCGCCCCGTCGTTCGCGCGCGGTTCGCCGGCGGAGAGATCGTCAGCCATTGATCTCACCCGCGCGTGGTTCAGTGGCGGTTCTCTGGCGGTCGATGCGCACGATGCGCTGGCGGCGATCGCCAAGCCGCATTTCGGCGCGGTCGAACAATCTATCGACGACATAGAAGCGCCCGCGCACGCGATAATTCACCAGCTCGGGACCGCTTTCGCCGATCACGAACAGCGGCGGCGCGTCGGTCGCCTCCATGCCTTCGGGCATCTGGATATAGACGCGGCGCCCATCGTCGAACGCGCGCATGGGCCGCCAGTCCGGCCGGTCACCGGATATCCGGTAGCGGAAATTGAGCCCTTCGACCGGAACACCCGAGGCCACCTCTTCGAGCCGCTGATCGATGGGCCCGCCAATGCCGTTGAGCGTCAGGTCATCCGGGTAGCGCCACGACACCGCAGCCATGGCGGGACCTGAGACGCTACGCAATTCGACATGGTAGACCCGCCGGTCCGTCATGATGATGAGATTGGTCGAGAGACTTGCCGTGTTCGGCTTCACCAATACGTGGGCTTGGCTGGAGCGCCCGACGCCTGAGCGCGCGTCGCCGACGATCCAGCGTGTGGTGTCGCCAGCGGATACGGACATTAGCGTCTCGCCCGGTTCGAGGGCGATGTCGGTGATCCGCTGCGGCGAGGTTTGCACCGCATAGAGCGCGCCGACCTGGTAGGCGAATTCGTGCAGCGCGCCGACAACCGAGGCTTCGCGCGCGCCTTGCAGCGCGGCGGCGTTCGCATCGCCGATTTCAGATCGAAACCTACGTGTTTGCGCGTCAGCGGGTTGGGCGAGAAGAAGCGCGGTAAGCCCCGCGCCAAGCAAAACAAGACGTTTCATTGTTGGAGATCCCGTGACCAAGTAAAGGCGTGAACGTAAAGTCCGAGCGGATTGCGCTGGAGATTGTCCGGCGTCGTCGGTGAATCGAGGACGATGGTGGCGACGCCGGAATAGCGTTCGGCACTGGTCAGAACGCCGTTTGCGTAAGTCTTCTCACGCCAGCGCAATTGGAAGCTATTTGGGCTCGCGCGCACCACCGACAGCATTTCAACCGCGATGGTAACGCGCCCTACTTCGCGCAGGGGATCGCGTTCAACGCCCATGGCATTGAGGGCCTGCGCTCCGCTCTGTGTGGTCCAATCGTAGGCGCGCAGCCAATTTTGGCGAACGATGACTTGATCTGACGGCAAGCTCCGCACCAGCTCGACGAAGCGCGCCAGATGATAGGAAATCTGCGCGTCGTTTGGCTGATAGGCGCCGGTCGCGGGTCCAACCAGGCGCGCTTCGCCGGTCTGGCTCGCTTCGATCACGAACGGCACGGCGGCAGGCCGCAGCGAAAGCGTGATCGTCGCGGCGGCGAGCAATCCGGCGAGCCCGAGCGCGCCGAACGCGGTCGTTCGCCAGGTGCGCGCTTGCGCCAGCGCCGAACCCATGCGCCGATCCCAAAGCTCTTGCGCCTTGCGATAGGGCGTTTCCGCTTCTGGCGTTCGTCCAAGGCGCGTGTCGCGCGCGCGGGTAAAGACGCTCATCTATTCCCTCTCTTTCAGATTGGGGCCTTCGGAGGCCCCGCCGCCGTCGCCCGATTGAATTGTGTGCGCGGCGACGAGCGCGCCCTCGCGCAGCGCTTGGGCACGGCGGAAGTTTTTGGCCCAGTCGGCTTGGGTATTGGCGGGTTGCGCTGAAGCTGTATCGTTGGCGGCGCTCGCCGCAGTCACCGTCGATGATCCGCCGCTCGCGGCGAACGCGGCTTGTCCGCCCGCTTGCGCGCGCGTGCGAAAGTGTCCAGCGATGCGGGTGCCGAGATCGCGCATGCCGCCGACGGCCGCCGCGCCCAAACCTACCGCTGCATTGATGGGAGCGGCGGCCGGGCTGGTCATGCCGGTGCGCAACGCGCCGAGGCGCGACGCCGTCGCCACTGCGCCGGACGCCGGCACCGCCGCTTCTGTTGTCGCGACACCAGCGCGTACCGCGCCGCCGGCCGCCATCGCCGTCGCCATGCCGGCGGCGCCCACGCCCAAGGTCGTGCCGACCGCCGCGCCGGCGGAGAGTTGCGGCGCGCCGGAAACGAGCCCCGCAGCGATGCGGGGACAGAAGACGGCGAGCCCCATCAAGGTGAGCGCGCCCAGAACGACCGAGAACGCCTGTTCAATGGTCATGTCCGTCGCCGGCAAGGCCGTGCGCATGGTCGCAAACATGGTCGAGCCGATGCCGATGATCACGGCGATCACCAGCACCTTGACCCCGGACGCCATGACATTGCCGAGCACACGTTCGGCCAGGAACGTGGTCTGGCGCCAGAACGCGAAAGGGACGAGCACGAAACCGGCCAGCGTGGTCAGCTTGAATTCAACGATCAGCACGAAGAGCTGGATCGAAAGCACGAAGAAGGCGCCGATGACGACGACGCCCGCGATCACCAAGAGGATGATCTCGGGCAGATTGGAGAAGAACTCCACCGGTCCTGGCGATATTTCGCCGATATGATCGAAGATCGGCGCCGAGGCCGCCATCCCCTCCGCGGCGACCAAACCGGGTCGCATGAGGTCGCCCGCGCCGAAGCCTGCGGCGGACGCTTGCAGCCCAAGCCGCGCGAAGCTCTCGAAGATCACGTTCGAGAGCATGGCGAAATTGCCCATGATGAAAGCGAACGCGCCAATCGTGAGCGTTTTCTTGATCAGGCTCTGGATGATGTCGGTGTTTTGGCCCCAGGCCCAGAACAGAGCCGCCAGCGTCACGTCGATGACGATAAGGATCGCGGCGAGCGAGGTGACATCGCCCGCGACCAGCCCAAACCCGGAATCGATGTACCGGATGAAGGTGTCAAGGAAACCGTCGATTGCGGAGAAATCGTTCATCGCCAGATTATTGCCAAGGCCGCGCGCCAGGATGGGCGGCGGTCGCGCCCTGGAAGAAACGCTCATGCTCGGCGCGCGCCGCGGCGCGCACCTCCATCTGCCGCGCCTGCTCGATCGCTTCGGCGCGCGATTCCGCCACGAGCAGCGATTGCAGGCGCATGTTCTGTTCGGCCTGAAAGGCCAGCAATTCGTTGGTCGCCTGCTGCGCCGCGAGCGCACCCTGGGCGCCTTGGCTCGCCGAGGCGAGCGCTTCCAGCGTGCCGCGGTCAGCGCGGATTTGCTCGGTGACTTGGGCCTGAAGCAGCAAGGCGCTCCGGAGCGCTTGCCGTGACGCGTCAATGCGCGCCTGCGCCGACCGCGCCCGGTCGGCGACGCTGGTTCCGGCATAATCGCCGCTATAGAGCGATTGGAGCGCGTCGCGGGTTTCCTGGACCCGCAGCGCCACCCCGCGCGCGCTATCCATCAATTGATCGATTTGCCGGAGACGCTGGAGCAGTTGCGGGGCGACGGTGCGCCCCAACGACATGAGGTTACGCGCTTCGTTTTGAAGACTGCGGATCTGATTGTTGATCTGTTGCAGCGTCCGCGCCGCGGTCAGCGCGTTCTGAATCAGATTGGTCGGGTCGATGACCGCCATTTGCGCCCGCGCGCCAGGCACGCCGACAATGGACGCAAGCATGGCGCCGAAGACGGCGCTCGTACTCCTGAGAATGTCACGTCTGCGCATGATTTTTCAGCTCCATGGCGTTGGGGGTGGAAAGAGACGATCGATCCGGACCCGTCCCATTGATCGTTGGCGAACGCCAAACGGGTCGATCACGAGATCGCCAAGCCAACGCGCCAGCGGTGCGACGGCCAAAACGAAAGCGACCGCCACGCGCGCGATGGTCGCCAGGATCGCAAATGCGCTGACGACGAGGCCCGCGCCGAGGCCAAGGGAAAAGCCGATCCCCGTCGCGGTCAGCGGATCAATGTCGGCGGCGAATGGAAGTACGACTGAGACGGCGCCATTGGCGAAGCCGAACACGGCGCCGGAAATCATCCGTGAGAATGACAGACCGATCATGGGACTTCCTCCAGCATTAAGGCGGAGGTCACCTCGCTTGCCGAAACCGGTTCGATCACGGTCTCTCCGAGCGCCTCCAAAACCCAATCGAGTCTGCGTGCGGCCAGGAGTGATTTCCAGAATTTTGTTCTGGGCGTGTTTGCTTTTTCCAATTGCGTGACGAGGGCGCGTGAGGCCGGATCGGACGCGGCGCAAAAGGCGAGCGCGACGGGCCCCAGCGCGAGGTCGAACACGCGCCGCCCTTTTGGGCTGGCATAATAATAGTCGCGCTTGCGCTGCGCATTGGCGATGAGTTCAATCTCGGTTTCGTTGAGACCGAATTGCTCATAGGCGCGGCGCTGTTGTGGCTCAAACGCGCGCTCGTTCGGGAGATAGATGCGGGTCGGACACGATTCGACCAAAGCGGGGGCGATTGCCGAATTGGCGATGTCGGCCAACGATTGGGTGGCGAACACCACCGCGACATTCTTCTTACGCAAAGTCTTCAGCCATTCGCGGATGCGCGCGGCGAACAGCGGCGAATCCAGAAACACCCAGGCTTCATCGAGAATCAGCAAGGTCGGCTTGCCGTCGAATCTTTCCTCCAGGCGATGGAAAAGGTGCAGCAATGCCGGCGCCGCCGCCTTGGGCCGGCTCATGATCTCTTCCATCTCGAACAGGAAAACATCCGAGAGCTGGAGCCGCTCTTCGGCGCCGTCGAAGATCGCGCCATGCGCTCCGTCCTGGGTGTAGGGAAGCAGGGCCGCTTGCGCGTGGGCGTCCTGCACCAAGAGGCGCAAACCCGTGAGATGGCGTTGCGCGACCGGTGCCGAGGCAAGGTTGGTCAGCGCGGCCCAGATCTTTTCCTTGAGTTCCGGGGAGGATGTCGCCTCCTCTTGGGCAAGCAGGCCCATCACCCAATCGAGCGCGACGGAGCGCTCAAGGGGGTCATCAATGCGGGCGAGCGGCTGGAAGGCCGATGCATCGCTGGCGCCGAGATCAAACACGTCCCCGCCCATGGCGCGCACCGCCGCGCGGGCCGAGCCGCCCTTATCAAAGATAAAAACCTGCGCGTCGGCATAGCGGCGCCATTGCAGGGCGAGCGCCGACAGCAGCACCGATTTGCCGGCGCCGGTCGGGCCGACCACAAGCGTGTGGCCCACATCACCGACAAAGAGATCGAGCCGGAACGGCGTCGCGCCGTCGGTGCGCGCAAGGATGAGCGGCGGCGCATCGAAATGGCGGTTCCAATCCTCGCCCGCCCAGGAGGTCGCCAGCGGCGCCACATGCGCCAGGTTGAGCGTCGAAACAATGGGATGGCGGACATTGGCGTAGGCTTGGCCCGGTATGCTGGAGAGCCAGGCCTCGACCGCGTTCAGGGTCTCCGGCACTGTAACGAAACCACGTGCATTGATGATTCGTTCGGCGAGGCGGAGTTTTTCATCGGCTTCCACTGGCGTGTCGCCGAGCACGACCAAAGTCGCCGTCAGATAGCCAAAACCGATCGCCTCGGAACCCAATTCCTGCAATGCAATATCGACTTCGGCAGTCTTCGCCAGTGCATCGGGATCGGAGAACGCGGCTGCTTCCTTGGTCAGCATTTCCTTGAACAGCGCCGCCAATGATTTGTGCTTGGAAAACCAGAGCCGGCGCCATTTGACCAATTCCTTCTCTGCCTCGGTCCGGTCGAGGCAAAGGAAGCGCGTCATCCAGCGATACGAAATACCGAGCGCATTAAGATCGTCGAGCATGCCGGGCGCGGTGAAGGGCGGAAAACCCTTGATGGTGAGGACACGCAGATGCTTGTCGCCCAGCACTGGCGCCGTGCCGCCGACGAGGCCCGCATCGCAGAGCATGCCGTCCAGAAACGCTACGCTTGCCGGCGCGCGCACTTTGTGCGGCTTCGGGGAGATCGTGCGCTTCAGATAGGTCAGCGTTTCGTCGTCATCGAGAGCGTGGAACTCGACATTCAGGCCCTCAAACAGACCAAAGGCCCACGAGACGCTGCGTTCGAAATGATCGAGCGCCTCCTTGGCGAAGCGCGCTTCGGCCGCCTTCGCGGCGGCGATGCGTTCAGCACGCTCTTTCTTTTTCGTGGGCTCGCCATCGTCATTGGTCTGGTCGATCTCGAAGAAGAAGGCCGAGGCGCGGCGTGTGGAATCGCCCGGCGGCGCCCATTGCAGGGTGAGATGATGGATGGTCTCGAATTGCGCGCCCGCCTGCTCAAATTGGGCGGCGCGTTCGGCGTCAACGAGACGCGAAGCGTCGTCGGCAAAGTCGCCGGAAGGGTAGTCGCGGATTTCGCGGCGTTCGGCCTCGATATAAAGCGCCCAGCCGCTGCCGAGACGTTTGAACACATTATTGGCGCGCGCGGCGAAGGAAATGAGCTCTTCCGGCGTCGCCGAACGCACGTCCGGTCCGCGAAAGCGCGCGCTCTTCTGGAACGAGCCGTCCTTGTTGAGGATCACGCCCGGCGCGACCAGAAAACCCCAAGGCAGGAAGTCTTCAAGCCGCGACGGCGTGTGGGAATATGGCGCCAAACTCAGCATTCGAGCCGTCCCTTGATCTTCATGGCGCGCTGGAGCACTTCGACCGCATCGGCGTCACGGCGTGCGAGGAAGACGCCGGCGCCATGGCCGATAATCCCCAGCGCCACGCCCCAGACCGGCGCACCCGCGAACGCGATCACGGCAGCGAGCGTGCCGTTGAGGATGGCGTATGAGCGCGGCGCGCCGCCCATCAGGATCGGCTGCGTCAGCGCCTGGCGCACCGGCGCCAAATATCCAGGAATGTCGCGTGGATCGCGCATGGCTTAGGGAACCCCTTCTTATGGAACCAAGGCGCCGCCGCCGCCCACGAGCGGCAAGAAGAAGGTCGCCGCCGCGAATGCGATGGCGAGACCGAACAGGATTTGCAGCAGCTTCTTGAAACCTTGGCCGACATCGCCGAACGCCAGCGTGAGGCCGGTGGCGACGATGATCAGGATGGCGATGATGCGCGCCGTCGGCCCGGTAATGGAATCCATCACGGCGTTGAGCGGGCCTTCCCATGGCATGGCGCCGCCGCCGCCACCGCCGGTCGTGGCGGCAAACGCGGGACTGGTCATGGCCGCCGCCAGCAAGGCGAGCGGGAGAGATTTAAGGCGTCTCATATTTGGCTCCATTCTGGATGGGATGCGCGCTCCCCCGCACGCCCCCGGAATAATTGGGGGATTCGCGCCGCTGTTTCGGCGCGAGGATTTCTGAAACGACACGGCCAGCGGAACCACCGCGCGCGATGAAGACGATGAGATCGATCGCCTCATCGATCAGCGCCGTGGGCGGTCGCTCGCAGACTTCCATGCAGAGCTGTTCGAGGCGCGCGAGCGCTGCAGAAGCGGAATTGGCGTGAATGGTGGCGATCCCACCCGGATGGCCGGTGTTCCAGGCCTTGAGGAGATCGAGCGCTTCTGGGCCGCGGACTTCACCGACGATGATGCGGTCTGGCCTGAGGCGCAGTGTCGAGCGCACAAGGTCAGAGAGCGATGCGACGCCGGGCTTGGTCCGCAGTGCGACGACATCTTCTGCGGCGCAGGCGAGTTCTCGCGTGTCTTCCAAAATAACGACGCGTTCGTCTAAAGCCGCGATCTCGGCGAGCAAGGAATTGGCCAGCGTCGTCTTGCCCGATCCTGTGCCTCCGGCGATCAAAATATTGGCTTTGGCGCGAACGGCGTCTTGCAAGACGAGGCTTTGCGCGTCGGTCATGATTCCTGCCGCGACATAGTCCGGGAGCCGGAACAGCACCTGCGCCGGTTTGCGGATCGAAAAACATGGCGCGCGCGACACTGGCGGCAGGATGCCCTCGAACCGCTCTCCGAGCGGAGGCAATTCTGCCGAGACGATGGGGCGTGTTTGATGCGCCTCCGCGCCCGTGAGGGTCGCAACGAGACGAATGACCCGCTCGACGTGGGACGCTGCCAGAGTGAGGCCGGTTGCGATCCGGCCACGCCCATGGCTCTCGACCCAGATACGTCCGTCCGGATTGGCGATGATCTCGATCGTGTCCGGCGCTTGCAATGCGGCAGTCACCGCCGGACCAAGTGCGGTCGCCAGCATGGCGAGGCCACGCGTCGGATCGTGCGCGGGTATGGAGGATTGCGCCTCACTCATGCGCCGCCTCCGTCGATCCGTTGCGGGCATGGCCGTTGGACTGCACCCCACTCGCGTGGGCGCCATTGCCTTCGCCGGGCGTCGTCGCAGGACCAGAAACAGGAAAGTGATCCTTCCACACGCTTTTGCCCGAGCCGAGGCGCGTGACTATGGCGGCGATGATGCCGCGAAAGCGTTCGGCCCCGCGCGCATTGGCGTTGGCGCGGTCGGCTTCGGGCATGTCCGGCGCGACGCTCATGGAGAAGCGCGCCGCATGCGCGGTGAACTCGAACAAAGTCTCCTGGCTGCGCTCGATCACGCCGAGCCGGCGCTGCATCGCGTCGAGTTTGGCCATCAAAGCGGCATGTTCGGCGTCGCGGCTGGCGCCCATCAGTGTTTTCGCGATTGCATCCTCGACGATGTCGGAGACGCTGCGATCCTTGATCGCCGCGACGCGCTTTAAGGCGTCAGCCAGATCGGGCGGCACGTAAGCGGTGATCTTTGCGCGGACCATGGGCGTCAGCTCCCCGCCAGATCAGGATGATCGGGATCAATCCCGAATTGCCTGCGCGCGAGGTCGCCGGCGCTGACGAGACCCACGTCGAAATCGTCACTTGCATCACTGGTCCCGGCCGCGCGCTCAATTGCGGCGTCCGGCGCGGCCTCCGGCGCAAGGTCTGGCGTGATGCCGGGTTTCCGGCTGAAATCGAAACCGTGTTGCTTCGGATCACTCTTCGCCGCCTGCGCCGCCGTCGGCGTTTTCTTCCGAATCGGCGCGGAACTGGGCGAAGAGATGAGGCCATCCCAAGCGCTTGGCCGCCCACCTCCCGATGGAGGCGTGAAGGCGAACGCCGGTTTGATGCGCTCCTGGAAAAGCGGATCGGCGAAGTAACGCACTTTCTTGGCGCGTATCGGCGGAGAGCCGCCGACAAAGATGAGTGCATCGCTCTCCGGCAATTGCATCACTTCGCCGGGCGTAAGCAATGGCCGCGGCACTTCCTGACGCGACACCATGGTGTGCCCAAGCCACGGCGCCATACGCGAGCCGGCGTAATTCATCTGCGCGCGCGTTTCGGTGGTCACCCCGAGCATATCGGAAATGCGTTTGGCGGTGCGCTCGTCGTTGCAGGCGAAGGCGACGCGCACATGGGCGTTGTCGAGGATCGAATTGTGCTCGCCGTAAGCCTGCACAATCTGATTGAGCGATTGTGCCACCAGGCAGGCCTTGATCCGATAGCCGCGAATGTAAGCAAGCGCGTGCTCGAAAAAATCGAGCCGACCGAGCTGGGGAAACTCGTCCAGCATGAGCAGCACGCGGCGCCCACCGCCTGCTTGCTGGCCGGCGATCTCGGTCAGCCGTTTGAGAACCTGATTGAGGATGAGGCGCAGCAGCGCCTTGAGCCGGGAAATCTCTTCGGGCGGCACGATGAAATAGAGCGACACCGGACGCGCGCCCAGGATCAGATCCTCGATGTCGAAATCCGACACCTCGGTGGCGTGCGCCAGCACCGGGTCGCGGTAGAGCGCGAGAAAGCCCAGCGCGGTCGAGACGACGCCGGAACGCTCGGCCTCGGCCATGTCGAGAAGCTGGCGCGCGCCAGCGGCGACGACGGGATGGATCGCGCCATTCAGAATCGGCCGCGTCAGCATGTCTTCAAGCAGCGAGAGGACCGGGCGCTTAGGATCGGCGAGCAATTCGGCGATGCGGGCGAGCGTCTTCTTTTCTTCCGCGTACAGCGTCCAGAGGATCGCCCCGACCAGCAGCTCGAAGGCGCGCAATTGCCAGTGCGACCGCTCGCGCAGACTGCCTTCCGGATCGACCAGCATGTCGGCGAGCACTTGCGCATCGCGGACTTCGGCTTCGCCGCGGCGGATTTGCGTCAGCGGATTATAGCGGTGCGTGTCTTTGCTGGTCGGCGCGAACCGATAGACGGGCCCAAACGTCGCGCGCAGGCCCGATGTGATCGCCCAATTCTCCCCTTTGAGGTCGAGCGCGATATAGGAATGGCGCCAGACAAGCCCGGTCGGCAGCGAAACCCCCACGCTCTTGCCGGTATTGGTGGGGGCGATGACGAGCACATGTTCGTCGCCGTCGTGGCGGAGCAGGTTTTCCCGCCAGGAACCCAGTATGACGCCGTCGCCTTGCGTGAGCTTGAGGCGATCGATGTCGCGTCGCTCCGCCCACCGCGCCGTGCCGTAGGTCTTCGAGCGTTTTTCGTCGCGCGACCGCCACAGCGAGAAGGCGAACGCGGTCAAGACCGAGAGCACGCTGCCGGCGAGCATGATGGCCCCCCCGGTCTCGAAGATCGGACGCGCATAGGAATCGTATTGGAACCACCAGATGAAGAAGCGCCATGGCCCATAGATCGGCGTGTCGAGCAGAACAGTGTCTGGAGCGCCCAGAGCCTGTTGATATCCAAGCTGAGCGGCTGTCCATTGAGTGGCGAATGCTGCGCCGAGCATGAGCACGCTCAGCACGGCCAGCACTTGACCCCAATAGATGCGCCCTGCGCCCATCTTCGCTTCCCCCACGCGTCTCACAGCGTTTCGCAGCGAATGATCGAACCGAAATTTGTGATTGCGCGAGTGGTTGCAATCGCCAGGCTGGCACAAGTGAAGCCGCTGTTTCAGCCCGCGAAATTCAGGACAGCGATTGGGCGCCAGTCCCAATTCTTAACCATGTCGTTCACGGTAAGATTTATTTTATTAACACCCGCGCTCTATCTGTGCGCGAAAAATGGGCTGCGCGCGAAAAATTCGCGTCGGGGGTATTTGTGGGTTCTAACCGCGCGGCGGGCGACATCGTCTTTGCGTTCAACGAGCGTTGTGGGCTTGCATCGTCACTCGAAACCCTCGCCGCCTTGCTGTTCGAAGCTGCCGCGCAATTGGGCTTTCGTTATGTGGCGTGCGGCGCGCATATCGATCCGCTCTGCCCGCCGAATGGCGTTTTTCTGATGCACAATTATCCAGCGGATTGGGTCGAACGCTTCACCCGCAAGCAATATCACCGGCTTGACCCGGTGCTGCGCTACGCCGAAACGACACTCAATGCCTTTTCGTGGGACGATCCCGCCTTCCTGGCGCGACTCACCGAGAGACAAGCGCGCGTGCTCAACGAGGCGCGGATGTTTCGCCTCGCCCATGGCTACACGATCCCCCTGAGTCACGATCTCTATTTGCCGGCGTCCTGTTCGTTCGTCTCGGAAACAGGGGATATGGATCCATGGTCCCTTGCCGTCGCGAAGGCGGTGATGATTCCGATCTATTGTCGCGCGTCCTTGCTGGCGCGAGATGGCCGCGTGCCGAAGATGGAAGGGATGCTTTCGCCGCGCGAGCGCGATTGCCTCACGTTGAAAGCGCACGGCGCGGCAGACAAGGAAATCGCGACGAGGCTTGAAATCAGCGTTTCCACCGTGTGCCGGCATTTCGATCGGGCCAGGCTCCGTTTGTCGGCGAAATCGCGCGAGCACGCTGTCTCGCTGGCGATCCAGACGCGGCAAATCCTGTGAGCGCGCGGCTTCGCCTCTTCGGCATCGGTGCCCTGGCGCTTGCGGGCATAGGGCTGGCGCTCGCGTCGTTCGGCGCCGCGCGGCCGATGTTCGTTTGGAATTTTACCGCGAGCGCGCCGGTCGGACTCTATTATGTACTGGGCCGGCCATGGGTGCGCGGCGACTGGGTGGCGGTGCGGCCATCCGCCGAATTGGCAAGTGTGCTGGCGCGGTTCGGCGCGTTGGAGCGCGGCCGCGTGCTCGTGAAGCGCGTCGCCGCTGCGGAGGGCGATCAGATCTGCCGAAACGGCGTGGATGTGGCCATCAACGGAGCGATCGTCGCGCGAGCGCGAACGGCCACATCCGCCGGCGGCCTCCTGCCCGTATGGGAGGGGTGCCGCACTCTTTCGGCCGGCGAGGTCTTTCTTCTTGGCGAGGCGGAAGGTTCTTTCGACGGGCGGTATTTCGGGGTGACGGCAGCCAGCGAGATCGTCGCGCCGGTGGCCCATTGGGCAGGTTTCACGCCTTCCCCTTGAGATTGCAGGCACTTTTCGCCCTGACTGGACGCCAGCCGCCCGGCACAACTCACAGGTTTACTCCCCGCTCGGCATATGCTATGGCCTATGTCAATAAATGAGCTGAGTCGTGACCGCTGAACGCCGCGTCAAACTCTTCAAGAACGGCCGCAACCAGGCCGTCCGCATTCCCCGGGAGTTTGAACTCCCGGGGGAAGACGCAATCATGCGCAAGGAAGGCGAGCGGCTCGTGATCGAACCTGCCGCGCCGCAATCCTTGCTGGCGCTCCTCGCGACCTTGAAGCCGCTCGACGAGGATTTCCCGCCGATCGACGAGCTGCCGCTTGAGCCAGTCGATCTGTGACCGCGCGTTTTCTGCTCGACACCAATATCGTCTCCGACCTCGTCCGCCACCCGCAAGGGCGGATTTCGGCGAAGATCGCCGAGATCGGCGAGACGCAAGTCGCCACCAGCATCATCGTGGCGGCGGAGCTTCGCTATGGCGCGGCAAAGAAGGCGTCGCCGCGCCTGTCCGCGCAGCTCGAAGCCGTGCTCGGCGCTTTGGAGGTGATGGCGTTGGAGGCGCCGGCGGACGCCGCCTATGGCGATTTACGAGCCGCGCTTGAGAAGGCCGGAAAGCTGATCGGGCCGAATGATCTTTTGATCGCCGCGCAGACGCTTGCGCTCGAAATGATTTTGGTGACGGACAATGAGCGGGAGTTCAGGCGCGTTGAAGGGCTGATGGTCGAGAATTGGCTGAGGCAGTGAGTTGCGTCGCAACGACTTGCGTAAGCTATGCCATAAATCGCTTCATTTTGAGAATGGATAACTGGGTAGCGTGATGCGGTTAGAGCAAATTCGGGACGGCGTCCGAGTCCATGGCTTGGATTCCGACGGCATCGCCGAAATTTTGGCCGCAAAGTGGATCGGCGCGGATGCGCTGGATATCGCCTATCGCGTTGGTGGCCAGACGCGCTCGCGCATGCTGTTGCGGGCTGATGAGGAGACGCTTCGGCCAGTTTCGGAAGACTCACGTCTCTTCGCGCTGGATGGCGATGGCGGTACATTTCGATTGGCGGCTGAAGCTACGCGCATCCGCCTTGCCCATTTGTTCGACCCGTACCTTGCGGTCCACGCATCCAGGATCGAGGCGCTTCCACATCAGATCACAGCCGTTTACGGAGAGATGCTGTCCAAACAACCGTTACGCTTTTTGCTTGCGGATGATCCCGGCGCAGGGAAGACCATCATGGCCGGGCTCCTCATAAAAGAACTCGTGCTGCGCGGCGACCTTGAACGGTGCCTCATTGTTGCTCCGGGTAGCTTGGTCGAGCAATGGCAGGATGAACTTTCTGAAAAATTCGAGCTCGATTTTGACATCCTGAGCCGCGATCAGATCGAGTCTTCGCGCACCGGAAATCCGTTTGAAGAACGCGACCGCCTGATCGTTCGCCTAGATATGGCTGCTCGGTCCGACGAGCTTGTCGGCAAGCTCGAAGCGGCACGCTCGTATGATCTCGTGATCTGCGATGAAGCGCACCGGATGTCGGCGACCGTTTTCGGCGGCGAAACCAAATATACAAAGCGCTACCAGTTCGGCCAGCGGCTTGGCGCTTGCACGAGAAATCTGCTGCTGATGACGGCGACCCCGCACAACGGAAAGGACGCCGACTTCCAGCTTTTCATGGGTTTGCTCGATTCCGATCGATTTGAAGGACGTTTCCGGGAGGGCGTTCACAAAGTCGATGTCGGCGACATGATGCGTCGCCTCACCAAGGAAGAACTCAGGCGTTTCGACGGGACGCCACTGTTCCCGGAGCGCCGCGCTTACACCGTGCGATACGCGTTGTCCTCACAAGAGCAGGGCCTTTACGACGCTGTCACACGCTACGTCCGGGAAGAAATGAATCGCGCGGAGCAGACCCTTGCGGATGACAAGCGGCGGCAGAATGTCGGCTTTGCGCTTCAAATCCTTCAGAGGCGCCTAGCTTCCTCTCCAGCCGCCATCCATGAGTCACTGAAGCGCCGCCTCGCTCGCCTTGAGGCTTGGCTTGCCGAAGAGCGCATGGCGGGGGCGGCAGCAGCTGCGAAGTTGAAGCGGCCTCCGGTGGAGCCGCGTCTTCTTTCTGATCCAGAGGATTTCGAGGAGGCGCCGGAAGCGGAAATCGAGGCTGCCGAGGAAGCGATCGTTGACCAGGCGACCGCAGCGCAGACCTTGGCGGAATTGGAAGCGGAAATCGCCATCCTCCGCGATCTCGAAGGACGCGCAGCCAAGCTCCGTGCATCGAACTTGGACGCGAAATGGAGTCAGCTAGACAGCATTCTCGACGATCCACTCGTGGTTGACCCCGCCAGCGGCGGTCGCCGCAAGCTCATCATCTTCACCGAGCCGCGTGACACACTTGAATATCTCGCTTTGAAGATCAGAAAACGTATCGGACGTGAAGATAGCGTCGCGGTCATTCATGGCGGGGTGACGCGCGAACGTCGGCGTGCGGCGATCGCGGCTTTCAACGATGATCCTACGGTTCGTATTCTAATCGCGAATGACGCGGCGGGCGAAGGCGTGAACCTTCAGCGCGGCGCGCATCTGATGGTCAATTATGACCTTCCCTGGAATCCCAATCGCCTCGAACAACGCTTCGGCCGTATCCATCGCATCGGCCAGACCGAAGTCTGCCACCTCTGGAATCTGGTGGCGGCCGACACCCGCGAAGGTGAAGTGTACGCCCGCCTTCTGGACAAGTTGGAAGCGGCGCGTGCGGCGCTTGGCGGTCAGGTGTTCGACGTACTCGGCGAGCTGTTCGACGGAAACGCGCTCCGCGATCTCTTGATGCAGGCGGTCCGTTATGGCGAACGGGCGGATGTTCGTGCGCGCCTATTTGAGTCCGTGGATGGCTCCGTGGACCGGGATCGGATTGAAGCCCTCGTGCGAGAGCGCAAACTGACCCGTGAAGGCATGGACCCGTCTCAGGTTGCAGCAATCCGAGCGGAGATGGAGCGGGCCGAAGCGCGCCGCCTTCAGCCTCGCTACGTGAAAGCGTTCTTCGAGGAAGCGTTTTCACGCCTTGGGGGCGATTTGCGCGGTCGAGAGATTGGCCGATTTGAGGTTACGCGCACGCCGGCGATCTTGCGCGAGCATGACCGCCTCGTCGGACGGACTGACCCCGTTCTTGAGAGATATGCCCGCATCTGCTTCGACAAAACCTATATTCCCGGCGACGTCAAAGCCGCTTTAGTCGCGCCTGGACACCCGTTGCTGGACGGCGTCGTCAACCTCACGCTTGAGCGCCATCGCGGCGAACTAAAGCGCGGCGCCATCCTCGTTGATGAAAGCGATGAAGGAGACACGCCGCGTCTCCTAATCATGCTCGATCACACCGTGCGCGATGGCCGAAAGGGCAAGGATGGTCAATTGCTGACCCTCTCGCGCCGGCTCCAATTTGTCCTGCTCGACGCGAACGGGGGCGCTCTTGGTGGCGGCGCCGCGCCGTACCTGGATTGCAGGCCAGCGAGCGACGAAGAACGCGCCTGCGTTGCGCCCCTCCTGAATGAGCCCTGGCTCAAGTCCGAGATTGAAAGCCGCGCTCTGGCGTTCGCAGTGCAACACTTGGCGCCGCGCCATCTTGACGAAGTGCGGGCCCGCCGCTTGCCCGAAATCGAGAAAGTGCGTTCGGAAGTCGAGGCGCGCCTGATCCAAGAGATCAATTACTGGGACGCGCGCGCCGAGGAATTGGCGTTGCAAGAGGCGGCGGGGAAATCCCAACGCCTCAATGCTGACAACGCCCGGCGTATCGCCGAACGCCTAGCCGAACGCTTGAATTTCCGCCGCGCCGAGCTTAAGCGGGAAAAGCAGATCATCGCCGAGACGCCGCAGATCGCCGGCGCCGCGCTTGTCGTACCGATTGGCCTGTTCCGCGCTCCGGCCACCGCCGCACCCGCTCCGGGTGTCATGGAGCGCAATCCCGACAGCGAGCGCATCGCGATGGACGCCGTGATGGATGCCGAGCGCGCGGCTGGCCGCCAGCCGACGGACGTTTCGGCCCAAAAGGTCGGCTACGACATTGAGAGTCTTGATCCAGCGACGGGCGCGCTCCTTTTCATCGAGGTAAAAGGGCGAACGCCAGATGGCGACGTGGTCGCGTTCACACGCAATGAGATGCTGACCGCTTGGAACAAGCCCGACGCTTATCGGGTCGCCCTCGTGCTCATTGAAAACGGTTTTGCTCGCGAACCGCTTATCATTCACAAGCCGCACGAAGTCTTTGGGCCAGAGCCTGGGTTTGCGGAAACGGCGCGGTTCATTCGTACCGCCGATTTGGTTGATCGCGCGAGAAATCGCCAATGAGGAAAAAGTCCAAGGCCAACGTAATCACTGCGTATAGCGAAGAGCTGCAAGCTGTTCGCGACGTTTTAGACAATAGCGACTCGGGTGGACCTGATGCGCGTAAAGCCCTTTCGGAGTGGGCATTGATCAGCGCATTCGCCGCGTTGGAGGAGTTATTGTTGGAAATAATGACTGCTGCGTTGAATCGCGACAATTCGGCGTTTGAAGACGCTACCGGGCTGGAGTTTCCCGAGCACCTAAACGTCGCGGTGTGCCGCTTCTTAATCGTGGGTGAAGGGTATTTCGGCTTTCGCGACATTGATGATCTTAAAAAAAAGCTCGCCCGCTACCTGGGTTCTTCTCATACGCTGATCGCGGAACTTAAAGGAGCCCAGCCGGCCGCTGCGTTCGAAATCATCGCGAAATCTCGGAACCTGGCTGCTCACAGGAGTGAATGGGCCGTCGCCGCGCTTAAGGCCTCGCTGAAGAAGCGCGACATAACCGGCGGAAGCGGCCTCACATCAGCCGGTTCTTGGCTCTGTTCGATCGACAACTCCGATGCATGGAAAGGTGTCTTCAAAGGCCCAAAAGGTAAATCAAGAATGGAAGCAATTCTCGGCTATTTGGAAAGCTTCGGAGCGACCGTTGATCAGAAGGTACAGTTTTAGGCATGACGCAATCGCCCCGTAAAAAGCTGATCGAAGTTGCTCTTCCGCTGGAAGAGATCAACAAAGCCTCCGCGCGCGAAAAGTCGATCCGGCACGGGCATCCCTCGACGCTGCATCTGTGGTGGGCGCGCCGTCCGCTTGCGGCGTGCCGGGCGGTGATCTTTGCGCAATTGGTGGACGATCCGATCGCATGGCCCGACCGGTTCCCGACGCCCGAGGCGCAGGCGGACGAGCGCAAACGCCTGCATGACCTGATCGCGCGGATGGTGCCGTGGGAGGCGTCGAACAATGAGGCGATCCTGAATGAAGCGCGCTTTGAGATCGCGCGTTCCGTTGCCTGGGGGCTCGGCGAAGAGCCGCCGACGAAGCCTGCCGATGTGCTGGCCTATCTGCAAACGAAAGCGCCGCCGGTCTACGATCCTTTCTGCGGTGGTGGGTCAATTCCACTGGAGGCGCAGCGGCTTGGCCTGCGCGCCTATGGATCAGACCTCAATCCGGTCGCGGTGCTGATCTCGAAGGCGCTGGTGGAGATCCCGCCGAAATTCGCCGGCCTCGCGCCGATCAATCCGGTGGCGCGCACCAGTCCTGGATTGGTGGCGCGGCACTGGAAGGGCGCGCAGGGGCTGGCGGAGGACGTGCGCCATTATGGCCGCTGGATGCGCGATGAGGCTGAAAGGCGCATTGGACACTTCTATCCAAAGGCAAAGCTTCCAGATGGGGGCGAGGCAACTGTCATCGCTTGGCTGTGGGTACGCACGGTAAGAAGTCCAGACCCGGCCGCTCGAGGGGCGCACGTACCGCTGACCTCCACCTTCATGCTCTCGACCAAAGAGGGCAAAAAGTCATGGGTAGAGCCAATCGTTGATCGGCTGTCAGCGTCATATCGCTTCGAGGTGAGAACGGGTTCGCCGGACCCGGCAGAGGTAGCGCGACTCAAACTCGGAACAAAGGCCGGTAAAGGCCAAGCGTTTATGTGTGTGCTAACCGGCTCGCCAATCTCGCGCGAATACATCCAAGCGGAAGGTAAAGCGCAGCGGCTGGGCGAACGACTAATGACCATCGTCGCGGAGGGAAACCGCGGGCGTCTGTATCTAAGCCCCACAACAGAGCACGAGGATATTGCAGCACAAGTTGAGTCATTGCCCGCCATTCAGGAGGCACGTAGCACTTATCTTTCTGGCGCGACTCCGACGCGCGCAATGATAACGGGCGGCGTTTGCTCCGCATATGGACTGACGACGTGGGGCCATCTCTTTACATCGCGGCAGCTGGTGGCCTTATCGACCTTCGCAGACATTGTCGCAGAGGCGCGGAGCAAGGTGGCAGAAGACGCTCGCTCCGTCGGTCTATTGGATGACCCCGCGCCCCTTCACGCAGGCGGTCGCGGCGTCAACGCCTACGCAGATGCAATCGCAACGTATCTCGGCTTTGTGAATAGCCGCAACGCGGACCGCTTTTCAGCACTTTGTTCGTGGGACAGTAGTCCCAAAATGGAGGCGTTGCGCAACACTTTTGCTCGGCAAGCTCTGCCAATGGTTTGGGATCACGCAGAAGGAAATCCATTCTCTGCATCCAGCGGCAATGTGATGAACAACGTCGAATGGGTCGCGATGGCAATTGAAGCGACACCGGCTGCGGCGGATGGAGCGATCCATTGCATAAACGCTCCCGCCAACAGCTATCCCGTTCGCCCGGTGGCGATCAGCACTGATCCCCCTTACTATGACAACATTGGCTATGCCGATTTGTCGGACTTCTTCTATGTCTGGCTACGCCGCTCCCTCGGCCCGCGCGAAGATCGCGACGGGGTGTGGCCGGACCTCTTTCGCCGTCTCCTCGTCCCGAAGGCGGAAGAGCTAGTTGCCACTCCATATCGCTTCGCCGACACCAGCGCGCCGCCAGATTGGACGCAAACGAATCTTGATCTCGCCCAGCAGTGGGAGCGGATGGCCCCGAAGGACCGAGCCGAAGCATTCTTTATGCACGGAATGCGAAACGCCCTGAAGGCCATGCACGACGCGGCAGAGCCAGATGCACCGTTAGCGATATACTATGCGTTCAAGCAGTCTGAAGGCGCGGGCGACGGTATTACTTCCGCAGGTTGGGCTAGCTTTTTGCAAGCCGTTGTCGATTCCGGTCTCGCCATCGACGGCACTTGGCCGCTTAGAACTGAGATGGCAACGCGAATGGTCGGTGCCGGGGCGAACGCTTTGGCCTCTTCGATTGTCCTCGTCTGCCGCAAGCGCGGCCCTCTTGGACGAAGCGTGGAGCGCGACGAGTTCAAGCGTACCTTGCGACGCGAATTGCCAGATGCACTTGCAAAAATCCGCGCTGCTGGAGTGGGGCCGGTTGACATGGCGCAGGCGGCGATCGGCCCGGGCATGGGCGTTTTCACCCGGTATTCCGCCGTCCTTGAGGCCAGCGGCGACGCCATGCCGGTAAAAGATGCACTGAAAGTGATCAACGAAATCCGTGATGAGATCGACGACGAAGGCGACTATGATCTCGAAACGCGCTTCGCGGTCGAGTGGTTTGCAGAAGCGCAATGGGAAGCAAAGGAGAGCGGACGCGCAATCTTACTTGCGAATGCGAAGAACCTCTCGGAGACACAGCTTGAACGAGCGGGCGTGATCGACGCCAAGGGCGGCAAGACGCGCCTCCTTACCCGCCCCGAGATCGGGGCGTCATACAACCCCGAGGATGACAAAACGCCAACGGTCTGGGAGCACGCCCAGGCTTTGGCTCATGCGCTTGAACAAGGTGGGCAGGATCGCGCCGCAGCGCTTTTCGCCAAGCTAAGGGATACCGAAAGCGTTCGCGCACTCGCCTATCGCCTCTACGGCATTTGCGAACGTAAGGGCTGGTCTGCCGAGGCGCTTGTCTGGAACCGGCTCGCGGAAGAATGGCGGCGCATTGAAGATTTGGCTGCATCGGTAACGTCGGTGACGCCGTCCGGTGAGGCTGACCTGTTTGGAGAGCGGCCATGAGCTACCCCACCAATACGCGGCTGATGAAAGCGTTCGACCTGTTCACCGTCGGAGCGCAGGCATTCGTCGCAGCGAAAATGGAAGCGCGCCACGGCCGCAATTGGCGACAGTATGCCAGCACCGCCAAAGGCGCGCCGACAAATGCGCCATTGGACGCATACGGCTTGCTCAAGACCATGCTCGACAATTGGCAGGAAGTGTTCTCGCAAGCTCTTCCGAGACCGGTGCGCAATCATGCCTCCTTGGCGTTGGATGGACGCAATAGCTTTGCCCACGCCGTCGGCGCGATCTCGGCAGCAGAGACTCTGCGGACGCTCGACGCGCTCGCCGAAACCCTCGGCGCCATCGGCGCGAAATCGCAGAGCGCCCAGGTGCGCACGCTTCATGAAGAGCAGATCAAATCGGCTGGCCCGGCGGTCGCGCCAGCATCGGCGCCTCAAGGCGATCTACTCAACCAAGGGGGCCCCACCAAGCTGAAGCCTTGGCGCGATGTCGCCATCCCTCACCCGGATGTTCTGGAAAGTCGGTTCAAGCAGAGCGAATTCGCGGCCGATCTGACGGCGGTCGATCTCGGTTTGGCGACTGAGGAATACCAAGACCCGAACGCTTTCTATCGGATCACCTTCCTGACGGAGGGGATGAAGAAGGTTCTGACGCTCGCCGCTGAGCGACTCTCCGGCAACGGAGGAGAACCGGTCGTTTTGCTGCAAACGGCGTTCGGCGGAGGTAAAACGCACACGATGCTGTCGGCTCTGCACATGGCAGGGAGCGCCGATCCGCGCGCGCTCAGAGGTCTCGACGTGATCGTCAGCGAAGAAATTGCTGCGCGCTGGAAGCCAGCGAAGCGTTATGTGCTGGTTGGCACAGGCCTTGGCGCCAAGCAGCGGCAGTCTCGCGAGGACGAGCCTGCGCTCTACACCCCGTGGGGGGTCATGGCGTGGCGAATTGCCGGCCAAGATGGGCTTGATATCGTCGCCGAAGCCGAGCGCGAGCGGGCGGCGCCGGGGTCGGAGACGCTGGTGCAGCTTCTGAAAAGTGCCGCGCCTTGTCTCATTCTCTTCGATGAGCTGGTCGCCTACGCGCGCGTCCTGGACGAGCGCGACTTCAACCACTTCCTCAATTTCATGCAGTCGCTGACCGAAGCGGCAAAGATGGTGCCGGGCGTGTTGGTCGTTGGCTCGCTCATTGAATCGGAGATGGAAGCCGGGAATCAACGCGGCGTGGAGGCGCTCGGGCGCCTGTCCAAGATATTTGGACGTGTTCAGTCTGGTTGGATTCCTGCCAGCATGAACGAGAGCTACGAGATTATTCGCCGGCGCCTGTTTCAAGAACTCGACGCTGAGGGCGTGAAGGCGCGCGAAGCCACCGTGGCGGCGTTCCACAAACTGTACCGCGACTCCAAGACCGAGTTTCCCTCCGAAGTTTCCGAAGGCGGTTACAAGGAAACGCTCGCGCTCGCTTACCCCATCCACCCGGAACTGTTTCTCCAGCTTTCCTCCACCTGGGGGCCGCTAGAACGGTTCCAGAAGACCCGCGGCGTTCTGCGTCTCATGGCGAACGTGATCTACGCGCTTTGGCGGCGCGAGGACCAATGTCCCTTGATCCTCCCGTCCTCTCTCCCGCTCACGGATGAGCGTGTGCGTGCGGGCGTCTTGGATCCGTTGCAGGGCCAATACGCATCCATCCTCGACGCCGAAGTCGAAGGTGATCAGGCGCGGCCCCAGCAGATGGAAGCGCGCCGTACTGGCTATGGGCGCGCGCAAGCCATGACGCGCGCGGCGCGCGCGGTATTTGTCGCCACAGCGCCGCAAGGCGGAACAGGTAATGTAGGCATCACCGGCCCGCGCCTGCGATTGTCCTGCGCCACGCCTGCCGATCAGATTAACATTTTCGGCGACGCGCTACGAGAACTCTCGGAGATTTCAGCCTATCTCTACCGTGACGGCGACCGCTATTGGTTCGCTACCACGCCGACGCTGAATCGCCTCGCTGCTGAGAAGGCTCAGAGCTTGGAGGAGCGCGAGGTCGATGCCGCCATCGCGGGCCTGCTTCAAAACGAAGTCAAGCCAGCGGGCGGATTCGCACGCGTTCACGCCGCATCCGACGATCCGACGGGTGTTGAAGACCAGCGAAGCCTTGGCCTAGTCATTCTTGATGCACGCGCCCCTCACGCGCGTAGCGGCGAAAGCAAGGCAATGGCGTTAGCGGCCGATGTGCTGGAGCGGCGCGGCGCCGGCCAGCGCCTTTACCGCAACGTGCTCTTGTTTGCGGCCGCAGATGAAGGCCGTCTGTCTGATGCAAGAAGCGCGGTGCGGAAGTGGATCGCGTGGCGCGATATCGTCAAAGAAGCAGATGGCTCCCTCCAACTGCCCCCAGCCCAAAAGAGCGAAGCGGTTCGCAAGGAACGCGAAAGCCACGACGCCTGCCGGCGCGCGGTGCGCAATGCGTGGACACAGCTTATCGTTCCGTCGAAGCCGGACGCCGAGAGCGTTGGGTCCAGCCGTGGCTACGATCTGCACGCGTCACCGATTCAGAATGCCGGTGATCGAACGATCGCCGAGGCAGCCTACGACAAGGCGCTGCGAGATGGCTCCATCGCCGAGAAACTTGGCGGGAAAATCTTGGAGCTTCAAATTGATCGGCTGATTGGTGATGCAAATCATGTGGCGGTTCGTGATCTAGCAGATTGGACAGCGCGATACGTCCACATGAAACGCCTCCGCGACGAGGCGGGGCTGGCGCGCGCCATCGAGGAACTCGTGGCGGCGATGGACGGCGGGTATGCCATTGCCTCAGGCTTCGACGAAGCACTCAACCGCTACATGGATGTCAAGTTCAACTCCGGTGTGCTGGTTGATTTGCGTGCGGACTCGGTTTTGGTTCGTCGCAAGCGAGCAGAGCAAGACCTTCCGGAAGCTCCCACCACAAAAGAACAGACCAGCCAAAGGCACACGGCCACCAAAGTCGATGCCGGCGACTCCGAAGTCTCGCCGTCGGGGGGGCTTGGGTTGCCAACGAGATTCTATGGCACTGTGTCCCTTGATCCGACCAGGCCGGGACCGCTGGTCGCCCAGATTGCCCAATCCGTGCTCGCGGAGCTGGCCAGGTCAAGTGGCGCCAAGATCAAAGTCCGCATCGATATCGAGGCGGAGAACCCGTCAGGTTTTCCATCGGATGTCGTTGAGGTCATCAAGGCCAACGCTGAGGCTCTCAAGTTTGGCGAGAGCGGCTTTGACTGAATGCGCCGCGCCCGCGCGTGCTCATATCCTTGATCGCCTGCGTCGTCCGCCGCTCAAGGGACGCTGGCGCTCTTCGCCCTTGATCGGCGGCCTTGGCCGCAGGCGCCTACGCAATGGAGTCGCACGCGCGGCCCCGGCTCGGCATTTCGCCGCCGGGAAGCTCATGGAGCTTTCCGATGCATACGCAACCATCAATCGAATACATCCCGCTCAGTCGCCTGCTCACCAGCCAGCTCAACGTTCGGCGAACAGATCGCAAGGCCGACATCGAGGCGCTCAGCGTTTCGATCGCCTCACTTGGGCTCTTGCAAAATCTCACCGTCACTCCAGCGGAAAACGACAAGTTCGAGGTTGTCGCCGGCGCACGCCGGTTGGCGGCGCTGAAAACGCTCGCGAAGACCGGATCGATAGCACGAGATTTCGCTGTGCCTTGTCAGATCATCGAGCCGGCTGGCGCCGGTGAAGTCTCGCTGGTGGAAAATTATCATCGCGTCGCACTCGGCGCCATGGATGAGGTCGATGCATTTTCCGCGTTGGTCGAAAGCGGATCATCGATCGACAATGTCGCCCGGCGTTTCGGTTGCACGCTGCGTCATGTGGAGCAGCGGCTCGCGTTGGCGCGCCTCTCGCCCAAGCTCAAGAACGCCTATCGCCGTTCGGAGCTGAGCCTGGATGCGGCGCGGGGCTTCTGTCTCGTGGATGACCACGCCAAGCAAGAGGCGGTGTTCAAGGCGCTCGGCAAGCCGGTGACCCATGCCGGCAACGTGCGCTCCCATCTGATGCAAGGCCGAATGCGCTCCAATGACCGATTGGCGCGCTATGTCGGCCTCCCCGCTTATGAAGCGGCCGGCGGCTTCGTGACGCGTGATCTGTTCGCCTATAACGAAGCTTATGTCGATGATCCGGCCTTGATGACGCGGCTTGCGCACGAGCGGCTGGAAGCGATCCGCTCGGAATTGCTCGGAAAGGGATGGGGCTGGGTCAATGTCAATCTTGGCCATGGCCGCTTTGAGGGCGGATCGAGCGAGCAACTCCGGGCGACCCGTCGGCCCATGACCGACGAGGAGCGCAAGGCTCTCGACGAGATCAATGCTGCATTGGAAGCGCTCGACGAAGAGATGGAAAATTCCGAGGAGGATGATCCACGCTGGACGCGGCGCGACGACCTCGCCGCATGTCAGCATGCGGTCATCGAAGCGACCATGGAATGGGACCCTGAATTGATGGCGCTCGCGGGCGTGGTCATCTCCATCGATCATGATGGGAATGCGAGTTTCGCTTCTGGCATCATCGCAAAAGCGGACGCCGCCAAGGTTCGGCGCATTCGGAAGGAACGCGATGCAAAAGCAGCGCGCGAGCTTCATGCCGGAGCGCCGGTTGAAAACGGCGATAGTCGTTCCGGCGAAGCTGCCGCCGAAGCTGATGGCGACCGCGAGCCGGCACCTTGGGAAGAGCCAATTTCAACCTTGCCCAAGGCATTGACGCGCGAACTGAGCGAAGCGCGCACGCGCGCTATCCGTTGGAAGATCAGCGAGAACCCAGACCTTGCATTGGGCCTTGCCGTGTTCGCATTGGCGCGCCAGGGGCTTGCTGGTTATCCCGTTGCCGGTATTGGGCTCAGTCTCCGCACGGCGTCGTTTGCCGATCACGAGACCCTGGGGGAAGCGCGCATCGCGCTCGGCGACATCGTGCCAAATGACAGCGAGACGGCGCTGGATTGGCTGCTTGGTCAGCCGCGTCAGACTTTGCTGGAAATTCTAGCGGTGTTCGTCGCGGGCGCCATCGACCTTAGCCATGAGGGCGTCACTCGTGACGATGGACGCAAGCAATCCATGGCGGATCGCCTTGCAATTGCGCTCGACCTCGACATGACGCGGCATTGGAAACCCGACATGGCGTTTTGGTCTCGCCTGCCGAAGGCGGCATTGATCGATGCGCTGATCGGCGCGCCGTCCTTGGCGCAACTCACCGAAGCCGAACGCGCCGCTTTCCAGAAAGCCCAGGCCAAGCGCACCAAGGACGAGATCGCCAAGTCCGTGGAGCAAGCGCTCGACGGCGCCGGTTGGTTGCCGGACATCCTTGTCACGCCCATTCCGGCGGGCGCCTTGTCCGTCACCGCCCAGGGTGCGGAAGCCGCGGCCGCCATCGCCGCCGAGTAACGTCAAACGCGCGCCGCGCCAATTCACCGGTGCGGCGCGCAACTCTCGCTTGCCAATCGCTACATGCCCATTCGCGCGTCATCCAACGTGCCTCATGGCGCCATGGAATGGCGCTCGCCGCCCACTCTTGATTCCGATGCGCCGAACACGGCGTTTCGCGCGCTTTGATCCAGGTCGCTTTGTCCCCAACGCATTCCGCGCGGAGCCGCGCTCTCGTTTCGTCGCCCATGACGCGTCCGTCGGGCGCCGGCGCAAGGGGCCGTGTCGTCACCCGGATCCCCCGGATTAAATCCGGGGCCGGGTTCCAGCCCGCACCAAAACCCCTTGCGCCGGCGCCGCTGCGCTCCCTGTCCGGCCGCTTCTGCAGGGGCGTCGCGAGCGCGGCCTCGGCGGAATTCACCGCCGGGAACGGAGCAAACATCATGGACAAGGCAGCGTTTGAAATCGTCGGCAATGTCGGCAAGATCGAGATCAAGGACATCAAGGGCGGCAAGAAGATCGCCATCCTCTCGGTCGCCACCTCGGAACGCTGGAAGCGCGACAATGGCGCCAATGGGGGCGATTGGTCGGAAAAAACCTATTGGCATCGCATCGCGGTGTTCGCACCGACCAAGGTCAGCCTCGTCGAGGCGGCGGTGCAGAAAGGCACGCGCCTGCGGCTCGTCGGCCAAATCCGCCCCGGCTCATACGACGACGCCAAAGGCATCACGCGGTACGTGATCGAGTTCGTCGTCGGCCCATTCGGCGATCTCGAAGTGCTGGCGCGCGGCAAGCCGCGAGAAGACGCCGAACCCGCCAAGCGCCCAGTGCGTGGCAAGGCTGCCGCCGCTGGCGAAAACGTGGAGGCCGCGTGACGCGACGGGCGGGCCCGGCAACGGGCCCGCCCGATCATGCGGCTCATTTCAGGCGTCTGGCGGCAGCGCCTTAAGAAAGCGCATCTTTCGCCGGGATCCCCCCGGTTGCTTTCCGTTTGGGGGGCAATTTCGGACTGGCCGGGCATGCATCCATGAGGCACAATCGGACGTTGGTCCCAGGGCGTGTTCGACTTATCATTAGACTTCGCAACACGCTCTATTCCGTGACTTGAGCGACGCTCAACATCGCCAAAAATGAGCGACGCGCCGTTCAAGTTGGACGATGTTCTCGGGCGCCAGCAGACGCGGCATTCATGTCTCCATGGGAGATACTGTGAGACATCTTAGGTTGCCGCAAGCACTACCGGACGGCGCGACGGGGGAAGTGCGCGATGACGCTTACGATCCGACCGTGAAAGCCGGCGAATAGGTTTTGTTGCCGCCGCGATCAAAATCGAATTCATAGAGGGTGGCGGGCGCAAAGCCTTGGTGCTGCTGGCCCAGATAAAACAACAAGCTGTTGGGACAGGCGGCGAAGAGATGCACGGCTGCATCTGCGTCGTCGGCTTTGGCGGCGCGCACCGCGTTGGCGATCTGCTGCGCGAGCGCTGCGGCATGGGCGCCGCCGCGAACGCTGGTTTGTCCAGGCCCACTGGAGAAAGTGAAAGAGATGACGCGGCCGACGCCGGGCAAGGCGCTGGCGATGTAGCGCCGCATCTGCGGCTCAACGGCCTGCGTCGCGCTGATAGCAACGGCGACGGCAGCACCCGGGCCGATGCGCTCTTCGTTAAAAATGAACAATGGCGCGCCGGCATCCGATTTGTCGTTCGCGCGCCAGGGCGGGCCGAAGAGGCGACCCTTTTGAACGAGGCTGACGTCTGCGCCAGATTTGAGATCGAGTACGGCGCCGCACAGAAATGCGATCGACGCGTGTGCGTCGAGAATGAGCTGTAGCCGCAATGAGCGTCGCATCACCGCACGCAAGAAACCCTCGATCGGCGGGCGGATGTCGCGCTCCCAGTTGAATGGTTCTTGTAGATACCGATGCCGAAACTGATCGGTTAGGAGCAAGGTATTGTCAGGCGCGGCGCTAACGATCTCCGCGGACAGGCCCTGGAACGTGCGGATGGCGACGGGGAGCGCGGTGTCGACAGGCGCGGGTGGTGTGTAGGGTAGGCCTTCATCACCGAACAGCCTCACCAGCGAATCCCTGGTGAGCGCGTTGATGCCGCGCACTTTCAGCTGACGCGCCAATTCATCGAGACGAAAGTCGGACGCTTGTGCGTCGAGCCGAAAGCCTACGGCCTGCGCGCGCCATTCAATCTGCCGCCGCATTTCTTCGAGTGACGCGTGGCCCTCGATAATCCGGAAACCGGAGAGCACCGCGTTCAGCTCCTCATCGTTCGCGAGCCCCAAATGCTCCCGCCACAGGCCGCGCACTTCACCCATGCGGCTTCCGTCGGTCAGCGTGCCGTCGAAAAGTTTCTCCGTCAGCACGCTCCGATCATTGTTGAAGATGATGTCGCCAAGCGGATTACCGTCCTTGATCCGATCCGTCGTGACCAACGTGAAGGCGGCGTCGGGCGCGGCCTTTGCGCGCGCATCGCGCAACCATTCGAGGATCGAATAACGCTGCGCGCCGATGAAAGCGGGATCGACGAGATCGGCAAAGCCGAACCGGCCCCCGGCCTGAACGTGCCATTTGATCTGGAAATGATCGGCGGTGACGCGGGTGCGGCCGGAGCGCGGCAGGGGCGGGTTGTATTTGACAATGACATCATCAAACGCCTTCGGCCCATCGGCTTCAAACGTCACCTCAACCACCCCGGCGCCCGGGCGCAGCAGGTCAAGCGCGCGATCCCAGAAGAAGCGCGATTGATAATTGTCGCCGTGCCATCGTGGTGTGACTGAGCTCGCCATTGACGCGCTACGACAGCGGGAATTTGGCGCCGAACAGCGCGCGCCATGCCTTCAGCGCATCGCCGTTGCGGCCTTGTTTGGCGAGGTTGATCGCGTTGCGCGCCTCACGGCTCGCCGCCTGCAGCAACAGCTGCGCGCGATCTTTGCGGGCCGCGTCCATGCCATTGCTGACCGGCGGTCCAAGGCCAGCGGGATCGGGCCATTCGTCGTGAATGCGGTCGGCGAGCGTGGCGAAGAACGCCTCGAACTCGTAATCAAAGCGTCCCTGCCAGCCGCCATGCAGGCATTGCATCGCCATCACTTCCAGGAGGAACGACGGCTTCACCGGCTTCTCACCGTGCTTGGCCTTGTTGTTCCAATATTTGACCATGCGCACCAGGCCCTTCCATTCGCCGGAATAGCCTTGATTGGCGTCGATCGCCTCTTGCTCGTGAATCTTCGGATTGGTCTTTATCCACTTGCCGGCCTCGTTGTCGGGGATTTCGTAATCGTCGCCGCTCGTGAAGGCAGGGACGACGTCGATGCTCAAGATGCGATAGTCCGTATTATCATCGTCATCGGGTCCGAAGCCGTTGACGATGCCGAAATCGACATTGATGGAACGGCTCTGTTTGCGCACGGCCTTGCGCCCGTATTTCTCGACCAGCACGGCGTCGAATTTGTCCAGCACCACCGAAGGCGCTTTGGCGCGGTACGCGCCACGCTCACTGTTCTTCAGCACCACGAAGATGTCGATGTCCTTGAGAGGCTTGGTCTTAGTGTTGCGCTTGTACGAGCCGGTGAGGAAATCCGTTTCGATCGCCAGTTTGGTCCAGAGATAGTCACGCACTTCATTGTGGCGCGCGCTGGCGTTTTTCTGCTCCTTTTCGTTGAGTTCGAGGCGGCTCTTGAACTTACGGAAGGCTTCGTCGACCGTGATCATCCGACTTTCCTCCAATACGTCGTGGCCGCGCCCAGTCCATTGTGTTCGATCGTGCTGCCGATGCTCTGGCGCACGAAGCCGGCCGTGGAGCGATAATCGCAGCTCGACCAACCTTCGACCGCCGGCGCGCCCGCCTTGCGCTCCAAGATGATGTCGTATTTGGCCGTGCTCGGCGCGACACCCGCCTTTTTTAGCGCATAACGGATCTGATCCGTGTCGGTCCAAAATCCGCCGCTGTCGCCGCCAGTCCAGCTATAGATGATGTCCAGATCAAAGCGACGGATGAGAGCGTCCGTGATGGGATCGTAGATTTCCAACACGACTTTGGTCAGATGCTGGCTGTTCATCCATGTCTTTAACGCACGCATCTTGCTTTCCCACGATCCGGAAAGGACCGTTGGATCAAGGCCGCTCGCGACGATAATGTCCTTGAGGCTCTTGAGAATATTGTCGGCCACGTAGGTGACCGAGTGCGTGTAAGTGTTGACGGTGACGCTGGTCATTGGCCCAGAAACCCTTTGGGATCGAAGACAAGGCCGCCGAAAGCTTTCGCTACCGCCGCTTCCTCAATGTTGAGCGCTTCGGTCTTGTTGCGCGCCGTGATGCGGGTGGAATGTTGCCTGAGAGCGTTGCGGACCCAACCGAGGTCTTCTTCATTGCAGGGCAGTGAGACGGCCCAATCCCCTTGCAACGGATCGAAGCCGAGCGCGCCTTCGTCGGCGTCCGAGCCCTCGATCGCATCGTCGTCATAGAGGCAATAGATGCGCGTGCGCGGGCCGTCGCAGGTCACGACGATGGCCGCGTCACGGGGTGCCTGGTCGGCGATGATGCTAGACGCCACGCCTGCAACGGCGAGCAATTCATCACGGTCACCCCCTGTGCGACCGCGCAGCAGCAGGGCGACGATGGCATGCCAGGTTTCGCTCGCGTCACGCGCTGGCGAACTGGCAAATCGGCGGCTGACGACGCTGCTCATGGCGTCTCCTTGCGTTTGCGGCTGGCTTTGGCCGCCGTCATCGCGGCGAGCACGTCCTCGATGGTCACCTTGTTCGGGTCCATCGCCGTCTCGATGCGATTGGCGAGCGCGTTGGCCACGGTTTTCCGGATGGCGCGTCCATCAAGCCCCACCGCTTCACTCGCGCAGCGATCGAATCCGGGCGCCGAGACGAGACGGCCGATCGATGCATAGGTCTGGCCAAGGCCGGTGAGGCAATCGGCGAGAATGAGCGCGCACGCGGCGCGATCCGGCAACGGCACGCGCACGATAAGGTCGCAGCGCGACATGAACGCGGCATCGACGGCCTCGGGGAAGTTGCTCGTGGCGAGGAACAGCAGGTTGGGGAAGCGCTCCGCCAACGCATCCAGTTGCACCAGGACCGCGTCGGTCGCGCGGTGAATGTCGATGGGGTTCGCGTCCATGCTCAATTTCGAGCGATCGACGGCGAGCGTCTCGACTTCATCGAGCAATACGATCGTTTGGCCGCTCATCGCCGCTTCGGCGATGGTTTGCGAGAAGAGATCGGCGACGGCCTTCTGCGTTTTGCCCATGGCCGAGCTGGTCAACGTATGCGGCTCGACTTCGAGCAGCCTGAACTTCCCGCCCTGGAAGGATTGCGCCGTGCGGTGCGCGAGCCCGCGTGCCAACGATGTTTTCCCCGTGCCCGGTTCGCCGGTGAGCAGGATCACGCCATGGAGCGGCAACACTGTGCGATCGACCTTGCCGCGCACCGTGAAATTGAGCGCGGCCTGGGACAGCAATTGCGCCTTCACGCGCTCATCGATCTTGATGGAATCCCACAGCTTGCCGAGTTCGGGATCGGGCAGATGACGGCTGCGCTGAATGCCCTTGGGCAGGTCGTTATCGATCGTGCGCAGATCTGTTGGTCGGTTCAATTTTCCGCCGCCCCTTATCTTTCGGCTTGGAAACGCTCTACTCTTGAGCGAGCCGGGGTCAAAACTAAGGAAAGCGCAATGTTTCGCAGTCATACCACTACATGTGGTGACGCGACTCACAGCGCTGTCCGAAAAGTACGTCTACTCCGAACTTTTACCGGACAGATGGAACATTGTCAAGGATGAAAAATACGTCTACTCTGAACAAAAAATTGGAGGTGACGGGTGTCCACAGCGCTAGGCGAGAAAATACGGCGGCTGCGAATGAAAGGAGGCTTCACGCTGGAGCGGCTCGCGGAGCTGACTGACTCCAGCAAAAGTTACATTTGGGAGCTTGAGAACAAGAATCCGCCGCGCCCATCGGCTGAGAAGCTGGGCCGCATTGCGTCGGCGCTGAAAGTGACGATCGACTATCTTCTCGACGACACCGGTGTGCAGACCGAGGCGGACGCCACCGACCGCGCCTTTTTCCGCAAGTACGAAAAGATGGACCCCGCCACTAAGGACCGCATCCGCAAGATGATCGACCTATGGGACGACAAGAAGTAGAGGGCTTCATCCCACCGGAGCGCTGCGCGAACGATCTGACCAAGGTCCTCAACGCGGCGTTCGGCGGCGAGCGCTTTCCGGTTGATGTGGCGTTCGTCGCCAAAGAATATTCCGTGCAGCGATTCCCAGATGACCCGATCACGTTGGTGAAAGGCGACAAGCTCGACGGTTTTGAGGGCATGCTCGTGCCGGCGCCGCCCGGCAAAAAGGGGTGGGGCATTATCTACAATTCGGCGGTGACGTCGCCGGGACGCATCAACTTCACGCTCGCGCACGAACTGGGCCATTATCTGATCCATCGCGTCGCTTATCCCGAAGGCTTTCAATGCGGCGAAGACGACTTCGTGCGTTGGGATTCGGCATATGCGCAGATGGAGCAACAGGCGAACACGTTCGCCGCCACGCTACTCATGCCGTTGGATGATTTTCGCCGGCAAATTGCCGCCGACGCCAATATCGATATCGATGCACTGTCGGCCTGCGCCGACCGTTACAGCGTCTCGCTAATCGCGGCGGTGCTGCGTTGGCTCCAATACACCACTAAACGCGCGTTGCTGGTCGTCTCGCGCGATGGCTTCATCCTTTGGTCCAGATCAAGCCAACGGGCGCTGAAGACCGGCGCTTACATCCGCACGTCAGGCGCGCCTGTGCCGCTGCCTGCGCGCTCGTTGGCAGCGCGCGGCGGCACGGCGGAAGAAGGGCGGGGTGGTGTCGATCATCCTGAAGCGGTTTGGTTGAACGAGGCCGCGCACGAGATCGCCATCTGGTCGGAGCATTACAGCTTCGCGCTGTCGCTCCTGATCCTCGCCGATGCACCGCCGCCCTACTTTGGCAACGGGTCCGACGAAGAAGATGTCTACGACCGCATAATGCGCAACGGTTAGGGTGCCGCCCCGGTGTGCTTCAGCGTTGAATGTCGGCTTACGGGCGTAACAGCACCGATGTCTGTTCATGGGAGTGGCCGTGTGAAAACGCATTGGCCGGCCGAGGGCGAGGGAAGAAGCATCGCAATGCGCCGGCGGTTTACGCCGCTAGCCTTGCGATCAAGGGCTTGACCCCGAGCATCGCGATCATCCGCTTCATATTGTAGGCCAGCACGCTGAGGCTCATCTCGGTGGCGACGTTGTTGAGGCCTTTCGTCAGGAAGTGGGTGGCGCCCATCCAAGATTTCAGCGTTCCGAACGGATGCTCGACCGTTCGACGGCGCACGTTCATGCTGTCGGGCGCTTCTTCGAGGCGTTGCAGCATGGCGTCGACGACGTGTTCGTGCTCCCATCGTTTAATTCGGCGGATGTCGCCTGTCGTGCAGCGCGATCTGATGGGGCAATCTTTGCACTTTGTGGTCCAATACACATCCAGTTTGAGATCGTGCTCGACGCTCGAGAAACGATAGGTGAGTGTCTCGCCCGCAGGACAACGATACGTATTGTCGGAGGCGTTGAAGACGAAGTCGTCCTTGCCAAAGCGGCCAGCCGCCTTTGACTCCGATGTGTAGGGCTTCGGCACAAAGGGAATCGCGCCAATGGATTCGCACGCGAGGATCTCCTTGCCGCTGAAATAGCCGCGATCGGCGAGCACCTTGATGGTCTCCACACCCATCGCTTGTTTGGCCTTCAGAGCCATGGCTGTCAGCAGGCGCCTATCGACAACGGTGTTGGTGACCTCGTGCGTCACAATCAGATGATGCTCGGTATCGACTGCGGCTTGCACATTGTAGCCGACGACACCAGATCCGCGCATGCTAGTGGCCATCGCTCGCGCGTCGGGATCGGTGAGCGATATCTGCTGATCTGGCGTCGCTAGCACGTCAGCCTGAAGGCCTTGCAGGCGCGCCAATTGCTGCTTCATAGCAGCGATCTTGTCTTTGAGACGCGCCGCTTTTGCCTGCGCGATTTCGCCCTCGTGCAGATCGGCGGCGTCGAGTGACCGAAGGTAACGCTCGATACTTTCTTCAACCTGTTCGATGCGACGCTTTAGCTTGCCTCTGGTGAAATTGCGCTCGCGTGAGTTGACGCCTTTGAACTTACTGCCGTCTATGGCCGCCACCGCATGGGCAAAGAGCCCGAGCTGACGACAGATCACGATGAACTGAGCGCAGGCGGCCCGGATGGTGGAACCGTTGTCGCGCCGGAAATCGGCGATCGTTTTGAAATCCGGGGCCAGACGTCCCGTGAGCCACATCAGCTCGACATTGCGCTGCGTCTCGCGCTCCAGTCGCCGGCTCGATTGGATGCGGTTCAAGTATCCATAGAGGTAGATCTTCAGCAGCGTGGCTGGGTGATAGCCTGGCCGACCGGTATCTGCGGGACATGCGCGATCGAAGTCCCTGAGGTCCAATTGATCGACATACGCATCGACCACCCGCGCGGGGTTGTCTTCGCCGACGTGGTCATCAAGGCATCCCGGAAAGAGTGTCTGCTGCGCGCGATCTTCGCCTTGGATAAACCGGCTCATCTTGGCCTCCGACGCTATATGCGGAGGCTAAACCTGTTCGTGTTTCCACACAGTCACGGGATGAAGCCCACGATTTTGCCTGGGCCAATCATGCTCATTCGAGTTTGCCGTTACCAGCGTCCCTACTCCTTGTCCCGCGAACATGACCGATCCCCGCCTCCGAACTGAGCCGCGCGACGGGCGCGCACGTCCCGCAACGGCTGAAGCCGTCCTCCATTTCATTGCGGCCCTGCGGGTGCGGGCTGTGCGCGCCCGTCGCCAGGGGCGGCTTCGTCGCCGGGGATCGGTCATCGGGACCGCTCCTTGGATGCGACCGGAGTCGCCTCCATGTCCGATCAATCCAATCCGTCTCGCGCCGATGTCTATGCGCGCATCACCGCTGAGATCATCGCCGCCATCGAGAAAGGCGCCGGCGAATTCCGCGCGCCTTGGCACCATGACGGCAGCGCCGTCTTCCGCCCGGCGAATGTCATTTCCGGCAAACCATATCGCGGTGTAAATGTGCTCGCGCTCTGGGCGGCGAGCGAAGCGCGCGGCCATACCACCGGCCAGTGGGGCACTTTTCGTCAATGGACCGAACGCGGCGCGCAGGTGCGCAAGGGTGAGCGCGCCAGCCTTGTGGTGTTCTGGAAATCTTCTGGCGCCGATCCGTCCGAAGACAGCGCTTCCGACGAAGGCGACCGCGATGAAGGCACGCGCCGCTTCTTCGCGCGCGGCTATTCGGTGTTCAACGTCGCGCAGGTGGATGGCTATGAACGCGAAGCGCCAATCCAGCTCGACGAAGCCGAACGCCATGTGCGCGCCGATGCATTCATCGCCGCGCTGGGCGTGAAGATCGAAACCGGCGGCGACGAGGCTTTTTATCGTCCCTCAACCGACACCGTACATCTGCCGTGCTTTGCCCGCTTTCGCGATGCGGCATCATTTTACGGGGTGACAATTCATGAAATTGGCCACGCCAGCGGCGCTAAACACCGGCTTGATCGTGACCTCACAGGCCGCTTCGGATCACGCTCGTACGCCGCCGAAGAGGCATGTGTGGAGCTGGCGGCAGGGTTTGTTCTCGCCGATCTGGGCATCGCCCACCATCCACGCCCGGATCATGCGGCATACATTTCGACGTGGCTCGACGTGTTGAAAGACGATGCGCGCGCGATTTTCACCGCCGCGTCCAAGGCGCAGGCGATCGCCGATTGGATGCATGCGCGGCAATCGCCTGAAGCCCCCTCTTAGGCGCGGGCGCGGCGAGGGCTGCGGGTCGCTACGCGACCGACCGTCGATTTACAACCTCTTCGAGCTTGGCGATCTCGGTGAGGACCCATTCAAATGTCGGCGCTTCGCCGAACATCATGCCCGACATGCGATCATAATCGCGGGCGAGGTCTTGCTGGATTTCCAGTTGTGGCGTCAGGCGGATTGCACCGGGGCGCGCCTCTTCCAATTTTTCCCACGGCCGCCGGAAGGCGAGCAGTTTGTGCTGCCGCACATCGTCGAGCAGCGCCATGTCGCGGATGGCCTTCACGCCTTCGGCCTGGCCGGCCATCATGGCGACATCATAATAGTGCCGCGAGATCGGGTTGCGATCCTCCGGGCGTTTGCCTTGGTCGCGGAAGCCGCAATGGACGCCATGGAGGATGAGCGCCTTCTCCCAGAAGGTGCGGCGCGCGGCGATCAGCGTGACGGATGGCGTGGTCAGGTCCATCCCCATGCCGAGCAGATCCTGCACGTATGGGGCGATGGCTCGCTTCTGGATTGGCTCAAGCGCGCCCCTGGCGCCGCACTCGATCTTGACGAACGGCCGGAGGTAAGGATCGGCGGCTAGGATTGAGGGATATTTCACCTGCAGGCTCGCCCCATCGGGGTCGTCGGCGTCGGTTTCCACGGCGCACATCGGGAGCAGCGCCGCGAGCCGCTCCCGCATTTTCACCGTCACGTGGGCGGCACACTTCTCGATCAGCTTCTTGAAGCCTTCCTTCCGTTTGGTCGCGCTGAGCGACGGCGCGAAGGGATCGTCATCGCCGCGCACGCGAAGTCCAGAGCGGGACAGCACGATGTCGATGTCCTCGGAAAAGCGGTGGATCAGGCCATAGCCCTTGGACAACGAGGTGCCGCCCTTGAAGAAGAGCTTGGGTTGGGACGGCAGCCCCTTGAACATCGCGTCGATGACACGGCAGACCCAAAAGTCCTTCTCGATCGCCTGGGCCGTTGTGCCGAGCCGAACCGCCGCGGCCTCGAACAGATCGCGGCGGTCCTGCTGCTTCAGCACATCGAAACGGGCGTAGTCGGGATTCATCCGCCTTATGTCGCCCGATTCTCCGCGATCCGTTGGGCCGGACCGATCGCCCACGCAGGCAGCATTCGCAAATTGCGGGCGAGCGCCGCTTTGGCATCCCTGGAGGCATGGCGCGCGATCGTCGCCACCGCTGCATCCATCGGCGCTTTCGTGGCATGCGCCCACAACAGGGCCTGGACGATCGGCGCCGCCGGGCTGCCGATCCAGGGGATCAGCGCTGCCTGGGCGCGGCTGAACCGGACCGTGCGGCGGTCGATTCTGACATCGCCGATCTTACGCGCCGCCACATAAGCGGGCCGCGTGGGGACCGCGGTCGTCAGGCCCATCGCATTGGCGGCGGCGAGGTCATCGCGGATCACCGCCGTCTTGGCCCGCCGGGAAATTGCCGCCACGACGGCGTCCAGGTTCGCCGGGGCGTTACTGCCCAAGATGGCGCTGTGGCGCGGACGGTCATAAAGGCCACGCCCGATCCGGCGGAGCTTGCCGGCCTTGACCAGCCTCAAGAGCGCTTGGTCGATGGCCGACCGGCTCGCCAAGTCCAGGAAGTCCTTCGGCGTGAAGGCGCCCTGATTAAGGGCGCGGACCCGGCTGATGATTTTGGCGGCGACGGTGGACATGGGCGATTTCATGTAACATTGGTTGTCAGAAAAATAGATGAAAAATCTGACAAGACAAGGGGGTGTTATCGGGACCGCCTGTTCGGCGCTCTGGTTGAAGGAGGGGCCACCGACAGCCGCCCATCCAATTTCACATCCAGTTCCATCCATTCTTTGCTGTCGGATTGCCTGGCGGTCGAAGCGTCCTCGATAGGCGCCGAAGGCGAAGACCTGGACGGGATTGGGAGGCGTCGGAGCAAGGGCCGATCAAGCTTCCACTCTGGAATGAATCCCCGGCAAATTCGGAATGGGATCGCCAGCCCGTTGGAATCTCGGCACAACGATCAAGGTCAAGGCTCCGAGACGTGAAGGCGAGCGCCGTCGAGAGGCGGAAGTTGGAAGTACGGTAGATCGCAAGATAAAGAAGGTGCGGCGCTTATGGGCATAAGCGCCTGTCTGCACGTCGAATTTTCCACGGTGGAAACGCCTGTCGCATGACGTGGAAAAAAGGCGCCCTCTCCGACGGCGTGCAAGCGCTCGAACACGGCGCGGGATCGCCGTTAAGTGCGCGCCATGGGCCCGCTCGATAACGATTTCGAACTGCGCATCGGCAGAAGCCGCGCCGATCGCGCGCCGATCATGGGACCGCTCAAGGGCGCGGTCGGACGGGCCAAGCGCGCTGGCGGGAAAGTTATCGGCGGCGGCCGGGCGTCCTCGCCGAAAGGGCTGCGCGCGCACTTCGCCCCAGGAAAAGGGAAGACCGGCGGGGGAAAGACGGCGCGGCCCCGCGCACCCACGCAGCGACGCGTGATCGTCAAGGCGCGGATCGTGCCGCATGGCGCCGGCGCGCCGCTCAAGACCCATGTCGCCTATCTCGCGCGGGAGGGCCGCGCCCAGGTGCGCGCCGAGACGCCAGGTTTGGCGCACGAGCACAGCGCCGAACTGCCAAAGTCGGAGCCGACGCGCCAAGTCGATTATCTCTCCCGCGAAGCGGCAGAGGGTCGCGCGCTCTACGATTTTTACGATGGCGCACGCGACGGCGTTGACGCGAAGGCGCTGACCGCCGGGTGGTCAGACGACGTCCGCCATTTCCGGCTCATCATCAGCCCGGAGGACGGCGCGGCGCTGGGCGATCTGAAACCCTTTATCCGCGAGGTGATGGCCGATCTTGAAACCCGGCTCGGCACGCGGCTCGAATGGGCTGCGGTCGATCATTGGGACACCGACAATCCCCACGCCCATGTGCTGATCCGCGGCCGGCGCGCCGACGGGACCGACCTCGTCATTCCGCGCCAGATCATCAGCCACGACATCCGCGAACGGGCGCAGGAGGTGGTCACGCGCGTGCTGGGGCCGCGCCCGGCGCTGGCGCCGGAGCTGGCGCGCGCGCGGGAGATCGCCGGGCCGGGCCTAACGCCGCTCGACCGGGAGATCATGGCGCGGGCGCAGAACGGCATGCTCGATTCCCCAGAACACGGCCGGACGGATATGATCGCGCGCCTGGATCGCCTCGAAGTCTGGAACCTCGCCGCGCGCCACACCGATGGCCGCTGGGCGCTCGCGCCCGACCTTACCGCCAACCTCTCTTCGCTCGCCGAGCGCACCGAGATCACGCGGATGCTGGAGCGCGTGGGGTTAGGCCGCGCCGATTACGACATCCTTGAAGCCGATCGCTCTGCCCCGGCGATGGGGCGGCTGGTGCATGTCGGGATTGTCGATGAATTGTCCGAGCGCACCGTCGCCATCATCGAGGATGGCGATGGGCGCTTGCGTTATGCCGGCTTCGATCGGACCGAGGATCAAGCCGTGTTCGCCGGAATCGCGCGCGGCGCATTAGTGGAATTCACGCCGCGCGTCGCGCAATTGCGCCCCGCCGACGAAGCCGTGGCGCGCATCGCCGAGCAGACCGGCGGGCTCTATTCGATTGAGCAACACGCCGCGCTGGAACCGCACGCAGACCCGGCGCTGATGGCCGGCAATGTGCGTCGCCTGGAAGCCATGCGCCGCGCCAACCTCGTATCGCGCCGGCCCAATGGCGTGTTCGAGATCGCGTCCGATCACGGCGCGCGGGCGCTCGCGTTCGAGGCCAAGCGCTTGGCGCGCACGCCCGTCTCAGCGCGGGTGGCGAGCTATTGGACGCTTGGCGAACAGGAAAACGCATTGGGCCTGACGCAGCTCGATCGCGTGCTGGCGCATGAAGAATTGGCGCCGGAGGGCGCTGGCCGCTTCGCGCGCGATTTCGAGGCAGCGCTGCAACGGCGGCGGCTGTTTTTAATCGAACGAGGCTTGATGGGCGCGAGCGAACTTAGCTTTTCAAGCGATTCCCTTGACCGGCTCGCCGCGCATGAGCTGCAATCGACGGCGCGGAAACTCGAAGCCGAAATCGGCCGCCCCGTGCTGACGCACCTCACCAACCGCGTGGATGGAACCTACGCCCGCCGCATCGACCTCGCCCAGGGCCGCATGGCGCTGCTCTGGCAGCGCGACACGGCGCAGCTTGTCCCGTGGCGGCCGGCGTTGGAGCAATTCGCCGGCCGGCAGGTGCAGGGCATGGTGCGCGCGCAATCGATTTCGTGGAGCTTGTGGCGAGGGAGGACAATTGGGTTGCCGCCGATGTGAGGGTGAGGGATACCCCCTCCGAGCCGACAAAGGGTTACGTATTCACGTCGATGGCCCACTTGCGCCGGTCAGCCGACGTAAGGCTCAGGGCAGCAATCATTCGCCGCCGCAGCGTTCATGCTCCACGACTTGGCGCTCGTCTATGTCGCATTGGGCGATGCCGTCGAAGCCGCAGACAATCCCCCCGCTTCTGGTCTCGCATGACCAGCTTTGCGCTACCGGCGATGCGCCATTAAAGCGGAACATGCTGGACGCTGCGAAATTGCGGCAGAGCCGCTCAGCTTGCGGGTGCGCGCGCTCAAGCGCCGCGGCCTTGGCAGCCGTCTCGTTCGCTGCGGGCGGCCCGTAGGCGGGAACAAACATCACTGGGTTCTGGCGGGTAAAGGCAACCCAGCTCTCCTCGGCTCGCGAGTGTCGGTCGGCAAGACGGCTGTCGACGATTGCACGCAGGGGGCTTTGCTCGAAGCGGGAGCGATAAGCAGAGAGTGCTGCGCAGTCTCTCGGCGGCAGCGCTTCAAATGCGACACGCTCTTCGTGTGTCGGCCGATTGCCCAGGCGCAGCGCGCCACAGACATCGGAAATCACTGGCTGGCCGATCCCGATGCTGCAAACCTGATCCTGTACGTTCAGCACGTTCATGCCAAAGCCGACAAGGCTGGCGACCAGCGCGCTGGCGATACTTCCAATGGTGAGGCGGCGCAGCAGGCGATGCATCGGCCCCCTTGCGGGAGGGGCGGCGCGGCCTTCGAGCTTGGCGCGAACAGCGGTGACCAAGTCGAGGAAGAACGGATCGCGCTCGTCGCCGCGCCAGTGCGAAAGATCGATGGCTTGCACTTCGCCGAAGCCGATGGGGGGGCGCACGTTTTCCAAAAACACCGGCACCAGAATGCTGCGCGCCTTGGCCTGGCGAGCTTCATCGCGCACGAAATCGCCGGCGGGGTCTGTGCTTTCATGGGTCCAGCACACGACCACGCATTTGGCTGCGTCAAGTGCGGCCTGGATGTTGGCGCGCCAGCTTTCGCCGCCCGGCAGGCCGCGATCCCACCAAACATTGAGCCCGGCGTGTCCCAGCGCCTGAGCCAGACGCCCGACGCGGGCTTCATCTTCGCGTTTGTAGGAGATGAAGATGTCGCTCATCTCGCGCGCCCGGCACGCAATTGATTGAGCCTATCCTCGGACCGACGCAGCGCATCTTGGAAGGTTGGATTACTTGGTTGAAGAGTTACCAGAACGCGCGCGATTTCGACAGAACGTTCCATGTGGCCTACCGCCAAGTCCCAGTCTCCACGCATAGAGGCGACCACAGACAAGGCACCATGACTTAGCAACACGTTGAATTGCGGGTTGGCGGCGCCAGGATCAGCTGCGGCTAAGCGTTCTCGAATTGCCAACGCACGCATATAGCGTGCATTCGCGCCCGAGAGGTCGTTCCTTGTAACCAGCAAATTGCCGATCGCCGCGAGGTTGAAGGCGACGCTATTTTGGGTGGCTGCGTTTGAGGGGTCTGAGGCAGCCAGAGCTTCGTATATCCCAAGGCTCTCTTCGTAGTGCGCGAGCGCGGCGCCACGATCACCAAGCTTAAGCAACACGCCGCCGAGGCTAGATAGGCCCATTGCCATGAGAGTCTTCGCCTGCGCATTGGTGGAATCGATGGCGACCAATCGTTGAGCGATCGCAATACCGGCCTCATAGCGATCTCGCGCCGCAACCAGATTTCCTTGTTGTTCGTACACAAAACCGAGAGGGACAAGGCGGGCGACAACGTCGCGTTGGAGCCCATACAAATTGGGGTCATCAGCAGCGAGTCGCTGCGCGATCGCCAAGCTTTCCTCAGATCGCTCACGAGCGCTGTCAAGATTTCCCTCGGCGAAGGCGATTGCACTGAGCTGCGCCAAACTTGACGACATATCTCGCTGCGCCTCGATCGAATGAGGATCCGCCACGGCTAGCTGTTGGGTAATTGTCAAGGATTCCTCGAAGTGACGGCGAGCAGCTTCAAACTCGCGTTGAGCGAATAGGACAGCTCCGAGACTATCCTGACTGATGGCTAGATCACGCCGCAACTGAGGGGAACTTGGCTCGGTCGCCGCTAGGCGGCGAGTCAAAGCGTCGTATTCCTCCGATATTCTGCGGGCAGCGGCGAGATTGCCTTGCGCCAAATGAATCTGAACTAGATCACTCATGGCGACACCGCGCTCACGATCAGACGCTGCGAGAAGCAACGCCCGCTCCGCTGCTCTCTCAGCGGCGGCAAGACTGCCGACAGCTTGATACGCGCGAGCCAACTCAACCCAATCCCACTGCACGCCCGGATCGCGCTGGGTGACCTCTGTGTAGCGGGCGATCACGGCTTGTGTGTCGAGCCGGCCACGATTGCGCGTTTCCAGAGCCAACGCTGCGATACGGCGGCCTTCAGCAGCGCTCTCGATATCGACCCTCACCTGACGGGAGCGGTCCCGGGCGGCACGCAATTGGTCCAGCACCGCCAGCGCGCCAACTTCATCGCCGGCGTTGAACCGGGCCAAGGCGGTTGCGCCTTCCGGCGTGGCGGCGATGTCGGTCACCGCCGAGCGAAACACTGCGATCTCCTGCGCGTAGGCGCGGTCTCGCGCGGCCAGATCGGCGACGTAGCGTTCTTGTGCGGTCGCCAGCTCCGCGCGGGCCGACGCGCCTTGCGTCTGAAGCCGTTCGATCTCGCTGCGCGCCTGACGCAAGTGCGCGTCCATGTTGCGCAGCTCCGCTGCCTGCGTAGCGCTTGCCGCAAACACTGCCGCGGCCACCTCGGCGCGGGTGTCTACTTGAACAGCACCGGTTCGAGTTTGCGCCAGTGCCTGTGTAAACGTCGCGCCGGCCACCGTCGCCGCAACCAAAAGAGCCAACCCGTGCACTACGCGCATGTCTCACCCCGCTTTCCGTGGGAGCATACCCAGGCTCTCGGGTTTCCGGTAGACTAGGTGGGCCAATCCGCGCGCCATCGGCGCATGGCGGGCAATGGTTTTGCGCGTCACCCAATCGTCAGTAGGGGCGCCTCACGCGCCCTACCGGGCCGCCTTTTGAGTTTCGACGTTTGTAGCACACGCCTCCGTGATTGCCCCTTCTACAATCAGCCAGATGTTCTTAGCGAATTCCCCGACCCCCTCATCGGGCAGTTGCGCATGGTCTTCAAGAATTCGCGCGACCGTCCTTGCCCGCCGAATCTTCGTGCCACGTCCCGAGATGTTCTGGTACGCGGGCAGCCAAGAGACGGTGCGAGGATCGTGCACCAATACCTCGCGGCAATACGCATCAATCCGTTCTCCAACGCTCTTCCGGATAGCGTTGAGAATTTGGGACTCATCGTCCTCAGAAACCGGTTTGGAGGGACTCCAATCCCGGGGATGTTCTAACTTGATCGAGATTGCCGATACCAAGCGCCGAGACAGATCCTGGCCCGGGTACAAATTCTGCTTCGGATAGCCATCGCTGAAAGCGTTTCCAATCCAGTTGGTAAGCGCTTCAACAATTTTGAAATGAAAGCTCGATAGCTCCTCCGTGCTCCAGTCCCTCCTGTATGCCTCGATTTCAGCACGCACGAGTTCTGCAATTTCATACTCGTTGTATAGCGGACGGAGCGCTTGCGCCTGATCCTCACCGCATGACGCGCTGACGCGATGAAGCAGCCGATGAACTTCGTCCTGGGTCGTTTTGTTGGCGATTTCCCGCAGATCAAGGCGCGCCAAGAAGTGCGTGCGTTCCTCCGCGGTTCGCTCCAGAATCACCTTCTGGCGCTTGGGCAGAGAGGCGATGCTCTGAACGGCGTTGCTTAGCCCTTCGAGCACTTTTTCTTGTCGTCCGGAAATGTCCAAATCGGGAGCCTCTACGGCCTCAAAGTGTGTGAACACAACCACCAGGCGTTCCAAGAATCCCCTGACAATCAGGTCTTGAAGTATGATCGGCGCGTCCCCGGTCATAGCCGGCATTGCTCTATCAACAAGCAAGATCAAATCCGCGCCGGAATACTTCTTTGCCAGCTCCGGCGGCACCGTCCGATTGATTTTGGTTGCTGTGCCTTGTTCGTGGCCGACACCTTGTCCGTCGAGCAGCACCCACGAAGACGGGCCCTCAGCCCAGTCGGGAGCGTACAATTTACCACGGACGCGTATTCCCTGAACAAGAGGCGTCACCAGGGTGCCGAACAGCGCGCGATGGTTTTGGTAGAAGACGCGTAGCTGCTTGAAAAACTCCGCCTTGTCCGGCGTATCTTTGATCTGGTGAGTGACGGGCCAAGACGACTGGCCTGTCGCCGCGCAGAGTCTGCGCTCAAGCTCGCCAATGATCTCCTCTGCGAGTCCATCAACTTCATCTTCGATATACTGTTCCCAGTTTTCCTCGGCCTGCTCCTCTTCTGAAGAGTCGGCCTGTGCCCTCTCGCGCGCAGCCGCCGCAAATGCGACTACTTGATCGACGCAATGCTCCAGCCTCGTCCAACGCGATGCAGCGAGCGCCTCCGGCCCGAAGTCAAGGTCTTGATCCCCACCTTGGACCTCATCTTCCTCATCCGGCGCTTGGCCCTTTTTCGTCCACCCGCCGAGTACAAAACTGAAGCGAAAGCGCTTGTTTGAATCCACCAACAATTTTGACGCGATTTTCTCCTTGTCATCGCTCCGCCCGTACGCGAAGGCACACGCCTCTTGGAGGTTTTCACGTACAATCTGCCGCACTTCGTTCTGTGAAAAGAAGGTGATCGCAGCGGAGAACTCGAAGTCGCCAACAATGACTTCGGTATCCGACACGGTCGTTCGGCCGGCCCCACGCATCGGAAAGTTCTCCCGCGTGGTCTGCAATAGATGTTGGCTCAGGCGGCTTTTTCCGGTGCCGGTTCCGCCTACGAGCAGCGCATGGGGAACGCCGCCCATTTCTCCCGCGCGCGGTGGCAGCGGCATCAGTTTATTTCTTAGCGCCGCGTAATCCACGGGCTCGGGGGTCATGCAGTCATAGAAAGCGTCCACGATAACGCGGGCATACGTCTGCTCAGATAGAGCATGGCTCCGCGTTGGCAGCAGTGAGGGCGTTTCGGCCGCGATCCTCAGCAGGTCATTGATCTGCTCGCGAAGAGCCAAGGCTTCCGCTTCGTCGGTCACCTTGAGGCTGCGGTGAATCTTCTTTCCGACCGAGCCGTCCCGGCAAATCGGATGGTGGAAGCTCAAGTTCCAGCTTCCGGACTTGGACTTGTAGACGTGGGCGGTATTGGCGGCCATCGGGCGTTTCCTATGTTCTATGATGTTCTATGGGCGACCAGGCAGCTTGGTCAAGCGCCCCGCAGAACATTGCAGAACATTAACGGCTAGACAGGCTTCTCTCGTCGGCATCAATTCTGTGATGGTCAGCCGGTCACGCCGCCTGCGGGCTGGCGGCCCAACAGGCTCCGGCATAGCCGGAGGCGTCTTTCGGTCCGCGCCGTTTGAACGCCACGACCACACCCCGAAGGCGGCGAAAAATGCTCGGTCTCCGACGTGGAAATGAATGGCCGAATTGAACTGAATGAATTGAAGGGGCCACGGCGGAACCGCCGCAAAATCAAGGGCTGAGTGCAAGCTGTGGACAAGTGCCTCGTGCAAACTTGAGATCGCGGACGATCTTGATGAGCCGGGCTTATTTCATGCCGACAAAAACGATCGCCCATCTGGACGGGGAATGGTGGACCACGGAGACGGTCTGCGCATTCTTGAAGATCGGCCGCAAAGCGCTGTGGGAGCGTCGGCGCGACCCGACGTTAGCTGTGCCGCGCGCCTACCGCATTGCCGGCAAGCGTAATCTCTATCGCGCGCCAGAGATCAAAGATTGGGCGACATGGATCGCTGAACGCTCGCAGAGAGCGGTCGGATCGACGAGACAGCCCGCTAGAGGCAGGGGGTTGGAAGTTTGGAACTCTGCCATGCGGCGCGGACAAGAGAGATCGCGGCCATGAGCGTTGCGCTCGTAGCCACGCCATCGCCCACGCGCCGCGCACGCCGCGTGCGCACCAACTTTGTCGATCCCCGTCAGCTGAATTTTCTCGACTCCCCATGTAGCGACACTGGGGTGGTTGCTGACACGGAGACATCCCCTACGGATGAAACGATTGGCGAAATCACGGAGAGCCTCGCGCCGCACATTCCGCCGCCGCTGCGAGCTGAGTCAAGCAATGGTGGCGTCAAGCCGAAGGGCTTGAGGAAGCGTAACCAGCTTACAAAGCAAGCTCCGGAAAAATCTGACGTGCTGACGATCGGGCTCGACGATATGCCCGCGTACGACGATGCGGATCGGGCGCTTGTCGAATCTGCCTTGGCAGCGCTTCCAGCGGGCAAAGGTCTATTCACCTACGCCGATGTTCGAGACGCCTTCGGCATCTCGCGCGCCACAATCGTGCGCAAGGTGAGGGGCGGGCTCGTGCCAGGCATCCGCTTTGTGGGCAGCCGCGTCCTCGAAGACGGCCCCGTGCGCCGCTTCACCCGGGAGCAAGTGCGCTATCTGCTTCTGGCCGCGCGCCATCGCTTCGTGTCGTCTGCGGGTGCCGCCACCGAATAGGCTCACGCGCAGCCTGCTTGCGCTCGGGACGGCCGCTGAGTGGCTCTGCGACACGCATTGACCTGCCCTGATCCGGGCCGATCCACTGAAAGAAGGAGGGTTCGAATACTTTTTGTTCCGAGTTTTGCGAGGGGTATTATCCGGGGTATCAAGAGACCGGGAATCTCCAGAAAACTCTTGGTTATAAGGCATATATCGGTTTGTTCGAATCCCTCCCTCTCCGCCAGATTTCCTCTCGTTTATCACCCTGTATTTACAGATAAAATTGTTTCAGCTGGCGATCTGATTTCGTTGTTTTCCTCTATTTTGCCCTTCGCAGCC
>Ga0247727_10001720_pt1 | contig 51132 bp, 56 predicted proteins | sample WisWelCaveWW1625_FD_202498 | JGI IMG/M metagenome (GOLD analysis project Ga0247727, IMG submission 202498) | Biofilm microbial communities from Wishing Well Cave, Virginia, United States - WW16-25 | ecosystem: Environmental > Aquatic > Deep subsurface > Groundwater > Cave microbial mat | place...
GCGTCACGCCCTCACCGCCGCCGCGAAGGACCAGGTCCGTCAGGACGTCGCCGAGCCCGTTACCGTCTGACCGTCAACCCACCGGGATCGCCGCCGAAGTTCCACGACGATCCGGACAACCTCGACGTCGAGCTCGCCCAGGTCATGCAGGTGCCAGCGCAGATCGTTCTGCAGCGCAGTGCGCTGAGACACCAGGCGGTCACGATGATCGACCAGCAGCCGCAACTCGAGCTCGGCGCCTTCAAGACGCGCCATCGGCAACGAGTCAACGCCGTGCATCAACGCCGCGCGGGCAACTGCAAGCGAATCGATCGGGTCGCTCTTCCCGCGCTCACGTGATGAGCGCCTCACGCCGGCCATCAGCTTCGGCGGGACGCGGACGACCCGTTCACCACGCGCGATCAGGAACCGCTCCAGCTTGCCGGACACGTGCCGGCAGTCCTCGATCGCCCAGACACGCTCCTCGTCCAGTGCGCGCGCCCAGCGCAGTGCACGCTCACAGCCGGCCGTGGTGGCCGGCACCGTCTCGCTGCCCCGCAGCTCACCGATCCCGGCCACCACGGCCGAGAACGTATGGCTGCGCTTGTGTGGGTCCGCACCGAGCACCATCATGTTCTCCGTCCCTTCGTTGGAAGTCACCGGCGAAGCGGATTACCGGTCGACACACCTCAGTCGGGGCGAAGCCACGCTCCTATCAAGTCAGGCCGGTGATCCTCGGGCGGCGGCGGACGACACAACGCATGCAGGTCAGACCCACGTGGTCGACAGCGAGCCTAAGAGTCAGTCCGCCGCCAGCCCGGGACCACACCCGGTCGGTCGGACGTCACCGCCCGGCACCCCGAACGCTGACACTGAGCCAGGCCTACGGGGCACAGAAGTACGAGCGCCTACAAGCGCTGAAGCGAAAGTACGACCCCGACAACTTCTTCCGCCGCAACCAGAACATCCCGCCGAAGTAGAGCTTGCTGCGTGACCCCACACGGGGCCGCGCCGCACTCCCGCTCTGCGCGTCCATGCTGGAGCGACGCCGGCCTCGGTGATCAAGTCAGGCCGATGAGAGCTGGAGCGCCAGCAGCGCGGTGATCGCCGCCAGGCAGAGCAGGTGCTCGCGACAGATCGACCTGGCGAGCGCGCTCTGGCGTTCGACGCTGTCGCTGCGGGCGCCGAGCCGCACAGCGCTCGGCAGGGTGCGCCGGCCGGCGAGCAGTATCGGGGCCGCAGCGAGGCCGAGGGATGTCCACGCGACCCAGCGCGCCACATCTCCGTCGACGATCTCGGCGACGATGGCGGCGAGCGTGACGAGCATCACGGCGGAGATCAGCTGGTTCATCGGCCGAGCGGTCGTCGTCACACGTCGGTAGTAGCCCGCGATCGAGGCGAGAACGTCCTCGGGCAGCTCGCGCTCGCGGTGGCCGCGGACCTGAACGTCGAACATCAGGTCGAACCACAGGACCGCAAGCAGAAATCCGGCGCCGGCGCTTGCGAGTGCGATCACGCCCGCGAGTATCCCAGCACCGCGACGTGGAGAGACGCGGCGACACACGCGTCACGTCGAGGCGCTGCCCGGCTGGCGTTCGCGCGTCAGCGGCGAAGCAGGATCGTGCCGAGCGTCGCCGCGAACGCCAGCTGACCGAAGGTCAGCGCGATGCCGGTGTTGTCGGCTCCGAGCAGCTCGGCGACAAGCGTTCCGGTGAGCAAGGCTCCGAGCATCAGTGCCAGGTCGAGGATGCGCGGCTTCACGACGCGGCCTGCCCTTCGAGTCCCGTCACGAGGTCCGGGATGTCAGAATCCGCTGCCTGCTCGGACAGCCAGCGGTGCGCCGCGCGTCGTCCGCCTAGCGCGCGCAGCCCGCGCTCGCCGTGCTCCGCGGCGTAGTCGGCGAGCGCCGTCGACCGCCGCGCGGCCAGCCGCCGCGCCGGCAGGTCGAGCCGCTCGCGGTGGGCGTCGAGCGCGCGCACGAGGTCGTCGATGCCTGTGACCGGCGCGATCGACGAGACGGCGACGACCGCCGTCGCGCGCTCGCCGATCGAGCGCATGGCGGCGTGCAGATCGCGCTGCGCCCTCAGCGCCAGGACTCCGAGATCGGCTTTGGTCACGACGAGCACATCCGGGATCTCCATGATCCCCGATTTCAGGAACTGGAGCGCGTCGCCCGAGCCAGGCTGCACGACGACGGCGACCGTATCGGCGACCTCGGCGATCTCCGTCTCGCTCTGCCCGACGCCGACGGTCTCGACGACGACGACGTCGAACGCCGCGGCGAGTGCGCCGGCCGCGGCGCGCGTGGATGCCGCGAGGCCGCCGAGCCTGTCGGCCGCGGCGGTCGAGCGGATGAAGACCTGGTCGTCGGCCGGATCGAACGCGATCCTCGCCCGGTCGCCCAGCAGCGAGCCGCCGGTGCGCTTGGACGACGGGTCGACCGCGAGCACCGCGACCGACCGCCCGTCGCCTCGCCAGGCGCGCACCAGCTCGGACAGCAACGTGGACTTACCGGCGCCCGGCGGGCCCGTTACGCCGACGACATGCCCGCCGGCCTCGCCGCCGAGCACGGCGGGCGAGAGCGCGCGCAGCAACGCGTCGGCCTGCTCGCGCGCAGCGGGCGTGCGGTTCTCGACGAGGTTCAGGATGTCCGGCGCCGCGGACAGATCGCGCGCGCGCAGCCGCGCTCCGAGCGCGGCGCCGTCAGGGAGGGTCATGGCGGGTCCTGGCCGCCCAACCTGCGGCGCACCTGGCTCAGCGAGTACGCGCCGATGCTGTGGCGGCCGCGCTCGCCGAAGACCTTGGCGGTCAGCGGCGCCATCCGTCAGGCCGCCGCGCCGACGCCGCCGCGGTCGGCCACGAGCCGCACTATGTCGCGCATGATCTGCGTGATGTCGAAGTCCTTCGGCGTGTAGACGGCGGCGACGCCGGCGCTCAAAAGCGGCTCGACGTCGGCGTCGGGGATGATCCCGCCGACGACGACGGGCACGTCGACGCCGCGCTCACGCAACGCCCGGACAACCGCCGGGATCAGCTCGTTGTGCGAGCCCGAGAGGATCGAGAGCCCGACAACGTGGACGCCTTCGTGGTGGGCGCTCGCCGCGATCTGCTCGGGCGTCAGGCGGATGCCCTCGTACACGACGTCCATGCCGATGTCGCGGGCGCGAACGGCGATCTGCTCGGCGCCGTTGGAATGGCCGTCGAGGCCGGGCTTGCCGACGAGGATCTTGATCCGCCGGCCGAGCCCCTCACTGACGCGGTCGACCTCGTCGCGCAGTGCCGCCAGCTCCTCGGAGCCGCCCAGCGCGGCGGCTGCCTCGCCGACGCCCGTCGGCGCGCGGAACTCGCCGAACGTGTCGCGCAGCGTGCGCGACCACTCGCCCGTCGTGACGCCCGCGCGAGCCGCCGAGATCGTCGCGGGCATGATGCTCTCGTCCTCGCTTGCGGCGACGCGGACCAGTTCGGCCAGCGCGGCATCGACCGCCGCTTGATCGCGCCCCGAGCGCCATGCGCGTACGGCCTCGATCTGCTGTGCCTCGATCGCCGGGTCGACGGTCATGATGCCGCCGTCGGAGCCCTGCACCAGCGGCGAGGGCTCGGACTCGCGCTGCATGTTCAGGCCTACGACGATCTGGTCGCCATCCTCGATCCGGCGGATGCGCTCGCGGTGCGAGTCGACGAGCGCGGCCTTCATGTAGTCGATGCCCTTGACCGCGCCGCCGTGCTCGGCGACGACCGCCATCTCGGCGCGCGCGCCCTCGAGCAGTTCGGCGACGAGGCCGTCCATGACCTTCGAGCCCTCGAAGATGTCCGCGTACTCGAGCAGGTCGGTCTCGTAGGCCAGCACCTGCTGGATGCGCAGCGACCACTGCTGATCCCAGGGCCGGGGGAGGCCGAGCGCCTCGTTCCAGGCCGGCAGCTGGAGAGCCCGTGCGCGCGCGTTGCGCCCGAGCGTCACCGCGAGCGCCTCGAGCACGATCCGCTGGACGTTGTTCTCAGGCTGGGACTCCGTCAGGCCCAGCGAGTTGACCTGCACGCCGTAACGCAGGCGAAGGTGCTTCTCGTCGGTGACGCCGTAGCGCTCGCGGCCCAGCTCCTCCCAGAGGATGCCCAGTGCGCGCAGCTTGGCGTGCTCCTCGACGAAGCGCACGCCGGCGTTGACGAAGAACGAGATGCGCCCGAAGACCATGCTCATGCGCTCGGCCGGGACGCGCTCACGGGCTGCGTCGAGCACCGCGATCGCGTTGCTCATCGCGTACGAGATCTCCTGTACCGGCGTCGCGCCCGCCTCCTGCAGGTGGTAGCTGCAGATGTTGATCGGGTTCCACTTCGGGACGTTCTCGACCGTGTAGGAGATCATGTCCGCGGTCAGCCTCATCGACGGCCCGGGCGGGAAGGCATACGTCCCGCGCGCGAGGAACTCCTTGATGATGTCGTTCTGCGTGGTGCCCGACAGGGCCGACTGGTCGACGCCCTGGTCCTCGGCGGTGATGATGTAGAGCGCGAGCAGCCAGGCGGCAGTCGCGTTGATCGTCATCGACGTGTTCATGCGGTCGAGCGGGATGCCGTCGAGCAGCGCCGCCATGTCGCCGCGATGCGCGACCGGCACGCCGACCTTGCCGACCTCGCCGCGCGCGAGCTGGTCGTCCGCGTCGTAGCCGGTCTGCGTCGGCAGGTCGAAGGCGATCGACAGGCCCGTCTGCCCCTTGGCGAGGTTCGAGCGGTAGAGCTCGTTGGACTTCTTCGCGGTTGAATGACCCGCGTAGGTGCGCATCATCCAAGGCTTGTCGCGCTCGGGCAGGCGATGGCTCATGCCCGGATTGTATGGTCCCCCGGCGGTGGGGGAATCGATCACAAGCCGCGCCGGCGCCGCGGTCAGGCTCAGCGTAAAGGACGCGATCGACATCGTCCGCCGCCGCCGCGCGCCGTTCTCGCCGCCGCGCAGGATGTGGCCGCCCGGCGTGGCGAACTTCGGGCTCGACGGCCGCGAGCAGGTCAACCTGATGATCGGACTGGGAAAGCTCAGCCCGGAAGCGCGAATGATCGAGGTGCAGTGCGGCAGCGGGCTGCGCGCGCGCTCACTGACCGATTGGCTCGGACCGGGCGCGTTGTATGACGGCCTGGACACCGACCCGGCGCTCCCGGTGTGGTGTGACCGGGCCTACGAGCGCCGCCTGGACTTCGAGTTCCATCATCACGCCGGGCTCGACGCCCCGCTGCCATTCGACGACGACAGCAAGGACTTCGTCCTGATGTGGGACGTGCTGCCGGGCGTCGGTCACGCCGTCGTCGTGCACCTGCTGGCTGAGGCTCACCGCATCCTGCTGCCCGACGGCTGCCTCTTCATCAGCGCCTACCTGCTCGACGGCGAGGCGACGACGGCGCTGGCCGAGGGACGCGCGCGGATCGAGTTCGCCGATCGCGACGTGAGCGGCTCGGTCGCGCCCGACGGGACGCGCGCGCAGGACGAGGAATGGCTGCTGGACCGCGTCGCCGAGGCCGGCTTCAAGAACGTCGGCATCCGCCACGGGACCTGGGCCGGGAGATCGGACGGCCGCTCGCCGTTCGACATCCTGGTCGCGCGGATGTGAGCGAGGCGAAGCCTGGATCGGCCGTCACGGCGGGCGACGAGCTCGAGCTGATCGACGTCCGTCACCTCGGCCGCGAGCGCGTCATCTGCTGCGCCCGGATCGGTGACGTGATCGTCGACCCCGGGCCTGAATGCGCGAGCGCCAACCTGCTCCAGGCGCTCGACGGATTCGTGCCGCGAGCGATCCTGCTGACGCACATCCACCTCGACCACGCGGGCGCGACCGGCGCGTTGGTGCGGCGCTGGCCGGACGTCGAGGTCTGGGTGCACGAGCGTGGCGCCGCCCATGTCATCGATCCCTCGAAACTCGTGTCGAGCGCGACGCGGCTCTACGGCGCCGACATGCAGCGGCTCTGGGGCGACATAGTCGCCGTGCCCGAGCGAAACGTTCGCGTGCTGCAGGGCGGGGAGCGGATCGGTCCCTGGAGCGTCGAGTACGCGCCCGGCCACGCCCAGCACCACGTCGCCTACCTGCACGAGCCGACTGGAACAGCGGTCTGCGGCGACGTGGCAGGCGTGAAGATCGGCGGCGGCCCTGTGCTGCCGCCGACGCCCCCGCCGGACATCGACGTCGATGCGTGGATGATGTCGATCGACGTGATCGAGGCCTGGTCGCCCGCGCGCCTGGTCCTCACGCACTTCGGGGTCGCGGACGATCCGCCGGCGCACCTCGCGGAGCTGCGCGGGAATCTCGAGCGCTTCGCGCAGCTCGCGCGGGATCTCGACTCGGCCTCCTTCGAAGCCTCGGTCCGAGCGGAGATCGAGAGCATGTCGAGTGCGCGCGACGCTGCCTCGTTCCTGCAGGCGATGCCGCCGGAGACGCTGTGGTCGGGCCTCGACCGCTATTGGCGCCGGCGCGCAACGGGTGGCAGCGCGACGACGTGAGCGCCCCGGCGCTCGGTGATCCGCGGCATCGCGGGTGCGAACATGGGGCCATGGTCCTACGCGGTGACCGCGTCCGCTTGCGGTCGCTCACGAGCTCCGACGGCGGCTGGATCCTCGCGACGCTGCTCGAGCCGGCAGTCGCGGAGTGGTGGCCCGGCTACACGGCGCAGATGGTGCAGAGCGAGATCCTCGAGGGCGAGGATGGGGAGTGGCTCGCGGTCGAGTCGGGTGGCTCGGAGATCGGGATCGTCGGCTGGTCGGAGGAGCCGACCCCCGAGTACCGCAGCGCGGGGATCGACGTCTCGCTGGGCTCCGGCTGGCGCGACCGCGGACTGGGAACGGACACCGTGCGGACGCTCGCGCGCTGGCTGATCGAGGAGCGGGGCCACCACCGGATCACGATCGATCCTGCGGTGACCAACGCCCGCGCGATTCGCTGCTACGAGCGCGTCGGCTTCCGGCCGGTGGGGATCATGCGCCAGTACGAGCGTCTGCCCAGCGGCGAGTACCGCGACGGCCTCCTGATGGACATGCTCGCCGGCGAACTGAGCAGCGGCCGGGACGACCCGCAGGCGCAGCCCTGAGGCCTCCACAGCCGGCGCGAGTCTCGCTAGCCTTGGGGTCATGCCGTCGACAGTTGAGCTACCGCGTACCAGCGGGCCCGGATCGGGCCTGGGCGGCGCGTGGCGCGTGATCGTCAAGAACGACGATCACAACACGTTCGACCACGTCGCGGCTGTGCTCGCGCGGTTCGTTCCCGGCGTGAACCTGAACTCCGGGTACTCGCTCGCCGACTGCATCCACCAGGCCGGCCAGGCGATGGTGTGGAGCGGCCACCGCGAAGCCGCGGAGCTCTACTGGGAGCAACTGCGGGACTCCGGGCTTACGATGGCCCCGCTCGAGCAGGGCTGACGGGCCTCGAGTCGCTGTCGCCGGCGACAGGGGGGCGGTGGACGTCGCCGTTCAGCGCGCCTCGACCCGTTGGCGCAGGTTCTCGTGGTAGCCGGCCATCTGCCTGGCAAGCAGGTGCTTCATCAACGGTTCCAGCAGCCGCATTGCGCCGCGCAGTCGGCCCTCGGCGACAAAGTGCACGTCGGTTCCGTCGCCCTGCGGGTAGAACGACCACGTAGCGTCGATCGGGTACGGCCCCTCGACGATGTGTACATGAACCCGACGCGGCCGTTCGAACTCGGTGAACTCGACAATCTGCTCGAACTCGCGCACGCCCGGCGGCTTCGTGCGTTCGCGGACACGCGTCCCAAGACCGGGCAGCCCATCGGTCAGCTGCTCGACGTGAGTCTTCGACGTCTGCCAGCTCGCCAGGTTCGCTGGGTCAGTCAGGTAGTCGAAGACGGCCTCGGGTGTGCGGGCCACGCCGAATGCTTGCTCGACGCGCATGTCACGGCGAACCTATGCCCTCACGCGACGTGGCGCAACTGAGGGTCAGACGACGGCGCCGGGCGCTGTGACGGCGCCGTTGCCGCCGACGGTGGCGACTGAGCCCGAGCCGCAGCGGTCGTGCCAGACGTAGAGCGTCGGAACCTGCCACCAGCCGGAGGTGACGACGCGGAAGTCGATCATCTCCTGGCCGTTCCACCAGCGCTCCAAGTCGTCCTTGGCCTCGAAGTCGATCATCTGCAGCAGGCGGTAGCGGTCGTCGCGGCTGCGGTGGAGCTGCCAACCGGTCGCGCCGTAGCGCAGCGCCGTGTTGCTGACGTCGAGCAGCGCGCGCTCGAGCGCGTCGCCGCGCAGGCCGGTCGCGTACCAGGGGACGTGGACCACGCCGGCCATCAGCCCCCGACCTCCGCGTGGATCGCACCCGGGCCTTCGGCGGTGCGGCCCTGGCCCTCCTCGGTCGCCCCGACGAGGATCGAGATCTTGCCGGCGTGCTTGTTCTCGTGCAGCAGCTGATGGGCCTCCGCGACCTGGTCGAACGCCATCGTCTTCCACAGGACCGGCCGGATCAGGCCGTCGTCGATCAGGCGGTTGGCCAATGTGCACTCCCAGGCGTTCGCGAAGTGCGAGCCGAGGATCTCCTTCTGGCGCATCCACAGGTAGCGCACGTCGAAGTCGAGCGTGTAGCCGGAGGTCGCGCCGCAGATGATGACCTTGCCGAACGGCTTGACCGTGAAGACCGACGTCGGGAACGTCGCCTGGCCGACGTGCTCGAAGACGATGTCCGGCGAGTCCCCGAGCAGCTCCTTGACGCGCTTGGCGAACGCGCGCGTCACCTTGAAGCGCTCCTTCTCCTCGTCGGCTGTCTCGCCGCCGCGGCGCATCATCCCGGCGAACTCGTTGCGATCGATGTAGTCGACCGCGCCGAGCCGCTTGACGAGCTCGCCCTTCTCCGCCGAGGAGACGACACCGACGCACTCCGCGCCGGCCGCCTTCACGAGCTGGGTCGCGAACACGCCGAGGCCGCCTGCGGCGCCCCAGATCAGCACGCGCTGCCCGGACTGCAGCTTGCCGCGGTTCATCAGCATGCGGTACGCCGTGAAGTAGGTCAGGCCGTAGGAGGCTGCCTCCTCCCATGCAAGCGCCTTGGGCTTGGGCAGCAGCTGCTGGGCCTGGACCTTCGTGAACTGCGCGAAGGATCCCCACGTCGTCTCGTAGCCCCAGATCTTCTGCGAGGGGGCCGCCATCGGGTCGAGGCCGTGGACTTCGGGGTCCTCGTACGAGGCCTGGTTGCAGTGCACGACGACCTCGTCGCCGACCTTCCAGCGGGTGACTCCCTCGCCGACCTTCCAGACGACGCCCGAGGCGTCCGAGCCGCCGATGTGGTGCCCGTACTCGGGATGGTCGGCGTAGCCGAACACGGACACGGGCTCGCCGAGGGCGGCCCAGACGTTGTTGAAGTTCACTCCGGCGGCCATCACGCGCACGATGACCTCGAAGGCGCCGGGCTCCGGAGTCTCGATCTCCTCGAGCTGGAACGCGTCGATCGGCTCGCCCTCACGCTCCTGGCGGATGACCCAGGCGGTCATCGTCTGGGGCAGCACTCCCGGCTCGGTCGTGACGGTGGTGAGCTGCGACAGGTCGACGGCCATGGGATACGGCACCTTTCGGATCGAACAACGGCATAACGGACACGGACGGGCCCGCAGGGCTCGGAATCATAGGGTCCCGGACGCCGATCTGGCGTTGAGCGTGCCGCGTTCAGCTGCCGGGCTTGATCGTCATGTCGACGACGATCAGCAGGAGGATCGTGAGCTCGAGGAGGTTTACGTTCGCGACCCGCACGTACTGCGCGAGGAAGGCGTCCGACTCCTTGCCCTCGCTCGCGATGATCGCATCGCGCTTCCTGCCCGCACGCGGGTAGTAGAGGATGCCGATGAGGAACGAGACGATCCAGCCGGCGAATCCGAGGTTCACCCAGAGGGCCGACATCTCGGCTCCGGCCTTGTCGACGAGGAAGATCCCGGCGGCGAGCATCAGCAACGAGAGCGGGGCGTAGAAGCGGGGGCCGATCTTCTCGGCGTCGAGCGAGAACTGCTGCATCCGCTCGCGGTCGCCCGAGCCCAGCGCCATACGACCGAGGGCATGGAGCGTCACGCCGCCGCCGACCCAGAGCGCCGCACAGAGCATGTGGATCGTCAGGAGCACCGTGTAGCCGCTGATCACGGCTCGGAACGATCGCGGACGCGGCGGACGGTGCGGCGTCGACAGCGCGCGACATGCGCGCCCAAAGCCCCGAGGGCGGCTTGCCGTCAGGCGTGAGCGGGCTCGCGCCTGGGCTCGCGCCGAGCCTCATGCGGGGCGTCGGCGGCCGGCTGCGCCGCGCGATCGCCGATCAGGCGCCATGCCGCGAGCGCGCCCACCAGCGCCACGAGCGAGCTGATCTTGAGGCTCGTGTTGAGCGCGTCGAGGAACGCCTGCTGCACTGCGGCGCTCTCACGCCCGCCGAGGCCGGCGCCACCCGACGCGATCCTCGCCGACAGCGCGTCGATCTGCGCCGGCGAGACGCCGGGCAGCGCCGACTCGAGCTTCGAGCTGCCGATGACGGCGATCAGCGCGCCCGTCACAGCGACGCCGAAGGTTCCGCCGATCATGCGGAACATCGACAGTACGCCTGACGCCACGCCGGCCTTGTCAGTCGAGACCGCGTTCATCGCCGCAGTGCTCATCGGCGACATGACGAGGCCCATGCCGACGCCCATCAGGACGAATGCCCCGACCAGGTAGCCGTAGCTGGTGTCGACCTCGAGGAAGCTCTGCCAGAACAGCGACGCGGAGACTGCCAGCAGCCCGGCGAGCATCAGCGGTCGCGGCCCGATCCGGTCGGACAGGCGACCGGCCACCGGCCCGACGACGATGATCACGACCGTCGACGGCAGGAATCGCAGGCCCGCCTCGAGCGGCGAGTAGCCGCGCACGTTCTGCATGTAGAGCGCAAGGAAGAAGAACATCGCGAGCATCGAGAAGCTGACGATGAACGCGACGATGTTCGCGCCCAGGAACGACCGCGAGCGGAACGTCGCGAAGTCGACCATCGGCGCGCGGCTGCGTCGCTCGATCGCCACGAACGCGGGCAGGCTCACCGCGGCGAGCAGGAGCAGGGAGACGATCCCCGCGGATCCCCAGCCCCACGCGTTGCCCTCCACGAGCGCGAGCACCAGGGCCGAGAGCCCTCCGCTCAGCACGATCACGCCGGGCACGTCGACGATCCGCGCAGCGGTCTCGTCCCGCGACTCACGCGTGGCCCAGAGCGCGACGGCCACGGCGGCGATCGCGACCGGGACGTTGATCAGGAAGATCGACTGCCACGAGACGTGCTCGACGAGGAAGCCACCGACCACCGGTCCGATCGCCAGCGCGATCGCCGAAGCGCCGGCCCAAGTGCCGATCGCCTTGCCGCGCTCGTGCGCCGCGAAGGCGTTCGAGATGATCGACAGTGTCGCCGGCATCATGAACGCCGCGCCGACGCCCTGGATCGCTCGGCCGGTGACGAGCCACGCGGCCGTCTGCGAGAACGCGATGAAGAGGCTCGACAGCCCGAAGATCACGACGCCGATCAGGAACGCGCGCCGCCGGCCGAAGATGTCTCCCAGCCGGCCGCCCGTGACGAGCAGCACGGCGAAGGTCAGCGTGTAGGCGTTGACCGTCCACTCCAGACCCGAGATCGACATGTCGAGATCGCGCTGGATCGACGGCAGCGCGACGTTCACGACGGTGTTGTCGAGCATCACCATGAACAGCGCGAAGCACATCGCTCCGAGCGTCCACCAGCGGCGGTTTCCGTCGTGCATCGTGGGGAGTGAGAAGGCCATGTGTCTGCGCTTTCGGGGTCTTGGTGGCGTGCGCCGGCGGTCAGGCGCCGCCCGCGCCGGCCGGAGCGGGGAGGTCGGTCGCGGCGAGCGCGGCGGACAGCCGCGTGCGCTGCTCGGGGTTGAGCGAACGCGCGAAGCGCTCGAGTCCCTGGAGGCGGACGCCGTTGACGCGCGCGACCACGTCGCGGCCCTCAGATGTCAGGCGGATCCGCTTGACACGCCGGTCACGCTCGTCCTCACGGCGTTCCAGCCAGCCGCGGCGCAGCAGCGCCTCGACCGTGCGGCTCGCGCTCGGTAACGACATCCCGAGGCGCTCGGAGAGCTCCTTGACGGAGACCTCGCTCGTACACCCGCTGAGCACGTCGAGCGTCTTGATCTGCGTGATCGTGAGGTCGAGCTCCTCGAGCAGCGCGAAGAACACCCCGCTGGAGCCCTGCATGACCTCGTGCCAGAGTTCGAGCAGCTGCTCGGCCAGCGCGGCCGGAGCAACGTCATGCGCAGTTGCTTCCACGCACAAAAGTGTTTCACTCGCGTAGTGGTTGCGTCAACTGTGAGTGTCGTCACACGGGCGGGACGACGTGACGTCGCCGACCGCTACGGCAGATCCAGGTCGTTCTGCGAGGACTCGCGCGCGGCCCCGACCTCGATCGCCGCCGGCGTGATCTCGTCGCCTTCGACACGGACGGTATAGCGGCCGGGCTCGACGTTGGTCTTGATGGTCGCCGTGCCGCTCGGGTCGATCGGTCGCGTGGTGCTCGTCGTGCCGGGTCCGCTGCCGGGGGCGTCCGCGGACTCGAGCGTGACCTGCTGTTCACTGCCCGTGACGTTGGCCACCACGAGCGTGACAGGGCCGGCCCCGATCTCGAGCGGCGAGACGGTGACGCGCGAGGGCGTGACCGAGGCGCTCACGACGACGGGCGACGGCGGGCGCGCGTCGTTGACGTGGGCTGCTTTCGACCCGCAGCCGGCGGCACCGAGCAGTGCGGCGCTCGTCACCGCTGCGGCGGTCATCCTGATCGACCTGGTGCTCATACCCTCGCTCGCTCCCCGCGACATCATCGCCGCGGGCGGCACCCTACAGGGGAGCGCGGGGCACGGCGAGGATCGTCGACCCCAACGAGCGGGCGCGTGTGGAGCCGTCCGGCCGGCTCAGAAAGGCTCGTCGAGCGCAGCGATGTCCGCGAGCTCGTCCTGGAGAGCGTCCCAGGCCTCGGACTCGGCGTCGGCGTAGGCACGGCCTGTCAGCTCGCGGAGGGTGTCGGCGTAACGCGTCCACGCGTCCCGCGTCAGCTCCTCGAGCGTGACCTCATGCTGTGGTGCAGTGATGTTCACGGCGTGCCTCCTGTTCCGATGGGCGCACTCTACTCGCGGTATCGGCAGGAATGCGCCATCCGACGCGCACGCGCCGTTGCACGGCATCGGGCGGCGCGCGTAGACCATGCGCGGTGGATCTGGACGCACCGCTGCGCACGGCGGAGTTCCTCGCAGTCGACACCGAGACCAACGGCCTCGGCGGCGACGCCTGCGAGATGACCGAGGTCGGCGCGGTGCTCGTAGGCGGCGGCGAGCTGCACGACCGCTGGGAGACACTCGTTCGCACCGAGCGCCCGCTCTCGCGGCGAATCCAGGCGTACACCGGCATCGGCCAGGCGATGGTCGACGATGCCCCGCCCGCGGAGGCCTCGCTGCCCGAGCTGGCTCAGCTCATGAAGGGCCGTGTCCTGGTCGCTCACAGCGCGGCCTTCGACCGCCGCGTGCTCACGCAGGCCTTCGCGCGGGCCGGTGTCGAATGGCCCGACCCTCCGATGATCTGCACCGTCGCGCTGGCGAGGCGGCTGCACCCGCTCGCTCGTCAGCGCAAGCTCGGGCTGCTTGCCGGGTCGCTCGGGATCGATGTCGAGACGGCTCACCGGGCGCTCGCCGACGCCGAGACCTGCGCGCGCGTCTTCTGCGCGCTGTTCCCCAAGCTGGCGGCCAACGCGCCGACGATCGCCGGAGCGCTCGCGCTGCTGCGCCCGGTGCGGCCGGCCAGGCGCCGGGGCGCCGCGACCGACGGTGGTGGCGTGGCTCGGGGCGCCCGTCGCAGGCTGCCCGATCTGCGCGACCTGAGCGACTCGCCCGGCGCCTACGTGGCGCGCAACGACGCCGGCCAGGTGCTCTACGTCGGAAAGTCGATGCGCGTGCGCACGCGCGTGCGCGCGCACTTCGCGCCGTCGTCGCCGTCCGGCGGCTGGACCGAGCGCGCGGAGACGGTCGAGCACCATCGCACGGCGTCGGAGCTGGGTGCGCTCGTCCTCGAGCAGCGGCTCGTCGACGAGCTCCGCCCGCCGGGGAACGCCAAGCTGAAGGCGGTCGACGACTGGGTCTGGCTGCGCTGCCGCCTGGACATTGCGTTCCCGGTGCTCGAGGTCGCGCGTGAACCCGCCCCGGGACTCGCGGTCAACGTCGGCCCGCTGCGCGGCCGGGCAACCGCCGCCGAGCTGGTGGAGCAACTGACCTCGCTTTTCGGGCTGCGCCACTGCGGCCGGCGTCTGGAGCGGCGCGAGCACCCGTCGGCGTTTGGTCAGATGGGCCGCTGCCTGTCGCCGTGCCTGGGCGACCTCGATCCCAATCTCTACCGCCGAAGGCTCGACGAGGCACTCGCTCTGCTGGCCCGGCGCGACCCGCGGCGCGCAGTCCTTGCGTACGTCGACGGCCTCGTCAGCGACGCGTCGGCCGCGCAGCGCTATGAGCGCGCGGCGTGGCTACGGCGCCGCCGCGAGCGGCTGGCGGTGCTGCTGAGCCGCGCGGGCCACGGGCTCGCGGTCACGCCCTCGCGGCCGCTGCTCGTTCTCGCCGACGCGCCGGACGGCGACGCCTGGGAGGCGTTCTGGCTCGTCGGCGGGCGCGTCGCGGATTGGGGCTCGCTGCCCGAGACGGCGCAGGTCGTCGAGCGCAGCGCGGCTGCTCTGCGCACGGCGGTCCGTCCACTGCGCCCCGCGGAGATCGCGCAGGCGCGCATCGCGGCGGCGTGGGTGGCGTCGAACGAGCCCTACGCGCTGGACCTGACGCCGTTGCCGGACGCCGCGCGGGTCGAGCGTTTCCTGCGCGCGGCGGGCGCCTGCGCCGTCGCTGCGTGCGTCGCGGCTGGGCCGCGGGCGGGCCTGTCCCCGGCAACTCAGGGCGTCGTCGCGGCGCCGCCGCCGAGCAGCTTGGCGCCGTCGGCGACCTCGGCGGCCGGAGGCGCCTCCACGCTGACCTTGGTGCCGTAGGCGAAGAGGTCCATACGCATCTCGACGCCGAAGGCCTCGCCGGCCTGCGTCCCGGCGCCGGCCGACATCTTGAAGCTCATCCGGCGCACCAGCTTGTCGGCGCCGATCCAGACCTCGACGGGAAGCGTGCCGTCGCCCGCGATCTTCTTCAGCGCGTCGAACTCCGCCGACCCGGAGTCGGAGCCGCGAAGCTCGTCCAGGGCGTCGCCCAAGTCGATCCGCGCCCGGTAGCGCGTCGTGTCGATGCCGCGAATGCGCTGGCTGCCGAGTTCCTCGACGTCGCCGCTGGAGCGCAGGAACTCGAGCAGCTCCGCCGGGTCGTTGTACTTCGTGAACTGACTGACGTCGACGCCGAGCGACTTGCCGATCTTCCGCATGTCGAGCTTGATCCAGCGCTTACCGCCCGGGAGCCGGCCGGCGAGCAGCCCCATCCGGAGGTACATGACCTTGTCAACGACGCGGGTCTCGATCTCGAGGTCGTCCGGATCGAGCCCCGGCTGTGCCGCGCGGACCGTCTGTGCGAGCCCGCCCATGTCCATCGTCATCTGCATCTCGCCGCTGCCGATGTCAATGACGCCTGTCGCGGTCATCGCCAAGCCGGACGGGGCGCCGGGGGCGTCGATGCCGATGCGCATCTCGACCTTCGCCCCGCCCGCCTTGGCGGTGGCCGCGGCGGCCTCCTCGACAGGGTCGGCGGCCGCGCGGACCTTGTCGGCAGCGCCGCAGGCGGCGAGCGTGGCGGCGGCCATGCACAGGCAGACGAGCAGCGGGAGCAGAAGCAGCGACGGGCGCGCGCGGCGGCGGGTCATCCGAAGGGTGTCGGGTGCGCGGCGCATCAGCCTCCAACTACGGTCGCCGGCGTAGACCCATGTCCGACGGAACGGCTCGGCCACGCGCCGTCCTGCCCTGGTGTCGCAGGCCGACACTCCGACAGGACGCCGCCACTGCGTGGGCGCTCGCCTCACTCGAACGGGAGCGCGACCACCTCGGCGGTCGCGGGGCCGTCCCCGACCGCGAGCACCGCGCCGGGCTCGGCCTCACGGCGAACGATCGCCAGGCCGATCGGCCCGAGCCGCGATGACTGCACGGCGCTCGTGAGCCGGCCCACTTCGCGGCCCCCGAGCGTGAGCGGCGCTCCGGGCTGCGCGGGCTCCGAGAGCCGAAGCCCGCGCAGGTGGCGGTTGGTCTTGCCCCTGTAGAAGAGGCGCGCCACGGTCTCCTGGCCGATGTAGCAGCCCTTGGTGAAGCTCACGGCGCGCTCGTTGAGCCCCGCCTCCTGCGGGATCACGGAGTCGTCGAGGTCAACGCCGTAGCGCGGCCGGCCAGACTCCACCCGCGCCAACTCGGCATGTCCGGCGGTATCGATCACCGCGCCGGCGGTCACCAACGCCGCGATGAGCTGATGCGTCGCCGACGCATCGCACAGCACGTCGACGCCGAGGTCGGTGCGAACCACGCGCACCGCGACGGCGTCGATCACGGTCGGCATGTGGGCGTGCTCGCACGCCGGCAGATCACGGGCGATCTCGCCTGCGCCCGGTCCGATCAACGACAGCAGCCCGCACTGGAGCGTTCGCTTGTGCAGCTCAGCGCCGAACCCGACCAGCCCGTGACGAACGACGTCGAACACCGGCTGGAGTGCGACGCGCTCCACGTCGAGCAGCAACTCGCCGCCGACGTCGAGCACGCGCAGGTCGCCCAGCATCTTGCCCTTGGGGGTCAGCATCGCCGCGTAGAGGCCGGAACCCGTTTCGAGCGACTCGACGTCGTTCGTCACCAGGCCGTTCAGCGCGATCTTCGCCTCGTTCCCGGAGATCGCGAGCTTTCCGCGCTCGCTGCGGTCGACGAGCATCGCTCCGATCAGCGGTGGCGCCTGGGCACTCACCGTTGAGCGCGTGGGGTCTTCGCGGGGTGCATGATCCGAACGATACGCACACGCCCGTGCGCGCCCGCGCGGCCGGGTCGGAACGCATGCGCCGTTGCCGGTACGCTGGCGCTGATGGGACTCGCGGACACCTTCCAGCAGGTTCTCGACTCGCTGCCCGACGACTGGACGGACATCGAGCTCGACCTGCGGATATCCGACGAGCGCCGCTACATCGAGTCGGCGACCTTCCTCGTCACATGCAACGCGCAGCCGTACTCGAAGCACGACTGGCACTGGCGAATCCTCTGCGCTCACCGCTTCGGCCACGCCGCCGCCGCGCAGGCGGTACACCGCTCGCTGCTGTTCCTCGACGAGGCCGGGATCGACGGCGAGATCGCGGTTCGTGAGGTGCGCACCGGCCGCGCCCCGGTCTTCAACGAGTGGGGACGGCCCGAGTCGGTTCGCGAAGAGCTCCGCCGGCGCTACGCGCAGTGAGCTGATGGCCCGGGTCGTCGCGCTCGTTCCTGACCTGATGTTCGGCTCGAAGGTCCACGCGGCGCTCAGCGCGGCCGGCCATGACGTGACGCTCACGCCGGGGCAGGACGCGGCCGTCGAAGCCGCGGCCGGCGCCGACGTCCTTGTCGCCGACCTCGCGTCGGGGACGGTCGACGGCGCGGCGCTGATGCTTGCGTTGCCGTCGCCCGGGCCGAGAACGCTCGCGTGCTACTCGCACGTCGACATCGAGGGCCGCGACGCGGCCCAGGCTGCCGGCTTCGACCTGGTGGTGCCGCGCTCGCGTCTTCACCGCGAGGGCGCCGAGCTGGTCGAGCGGCTGCTGGCGGGCTGAGCGGCGGCGACGATCGGTTGCGGTTCGCCTGGCCGTGACGAGCTCAGCGCGCGCCGGCGAACGCGACCGCGAACAGCGTCGCGACGTCGGGCGGCTTGCTGACGATGCCGAACTTCGCCTCCCATGCGGCCCACTGCCGCAGGGTTCGCGGGTCGAGGTCGCCGAAGCGCCCGCCGGGCGCGACGAACGCGGGCGCGACGGCGTCCAGTTCCTTGCGCGCCGTATCGCCGTCGATGCCGCGGGCCCCGCTGGTGAGAGCGCCGATCGCGGCGTCGGGGTCCTTCAGAGTCGCCTCGTAGCCGCGGCGCAGTGCCGCGATCGTCGAGCGCACGACATCCGCGCGGCGCTCCAATGTCCGCGGACGCGTCACCAGCACCAGTTCCGGGTAGGAGGGAGCGCCGAACTGGTCGACGCGGAATTCGCGCGCCGCCGGCAGCTTCTCACGCAACGCCAGCCCCTCGACGTTCCAGAAGCCCGTGGCCGCGGCGACGCGCCCCGCCGTCATCGCCGGCACCGCCTGGAAGCCGATCGTGACCTCCCGCACGCGGTCGGGGTCGCCGCCGTCGCCGGCGACGATCGAGCGCAGCACCGCGACGTCGCTCGGAAGCCCGCTGACGCCGACCCGCTTGCCTTCGAGGTCGCGCGGGCGGTCGATCTCGGGAGCCGCGAGCAGTGACGCCAGCGGCTGCTGCACCAGCGCCATCACGGCGACCAGCTCGCCCGGCGCCTTCTCATCAGCCAGCGCGAGGTCGTGAATATCCAGATACGCCAGGTCGGCGCGCCCGCTGCGCACCAGCTTGATCGCGTCGGCGCCGCTGGCGGGGGCGCGCACCTCCAGGCGGACGCCCGCGTCGCGGTCGTATCCGCGCGCCTTGGCGAGGTAGGTGCCGGCGTGGACGGCGTTGGGAGTGAAGTCCAGGATCAGCGTCGCGGGCTGCGGCGCACGGGTCGATCCGCCGTCGTCGTCACTGCCGCAGCCGGTCATGGCGGCGACCACGAACAGCAGGATCAGCGGTGCAAACCGCGAACACAAGAGGGTCATCGGCAGGCGCAGCATAGAATCGGCGCCTTCAACCCTGTCTTAAGAACCTGAAAGGAGACTCCGTGGAGCAAAAGAGCGCTCGGTCATTCGTGGCGGAGCTCGTAGGCACTTTTCTTCTCGTGCTGTTCATCGGATTGGTCGTTTCGCTTACCTCCCGCGAGGCCTTGGGCTTCACGGACTGGACCGCGATCGGGCTCGTCCACGCTTTCGTGCTCGCAATGCTGGTCGCCGCCCTGGCGGGCGTCAGCGGCGCCCACTTCAACCCGGCCGTGACGGTCGCGCTGGCGGCGATGAACAAGATCCGCCGCGGCGACGCTGCGGTCTACATCGTGATGCAGCTCATCGGCGGCTGGCTGGGCGCGCTGTTCGTGAGGGCCACGATCGTCGACGAAGGTGACCCGGTCAACTTCGGCGCCGCCCTGGTCTCAAAGGCGTTTCTCGCCGGCAACTTCAACGGCATGGTGCTCGAGGGCATCGGAACGTTCGCGCTGATGCTCGCGATCCTCGGCTCGTTCGTGATCGCCAAGAACAAGAGCGACATGGCGCCGCTGATCATCGGCGGCACGCTCGGCGCCGCCGTGATGTGCATCGGCCCGTTGACGGGCGGCGCATTCAACCCGGCGCGTGCGTTCGGCCCGCTCCTCGTATCCGGAGAGCTGGGCGACAACTTCGGCCAGTTCCTCGTCACCTACACAGCTGGTCCGATCATCGGCGCGTTGCTCGCCGTGTTCCTCGTCGGCTACCTGTACGGCGAGGGTGGCGGCAAGAGCAGCTCCGCCCCGCGTGAGGACGTCGCCGAAGTCACAGCAGACGAGGTCTGAGTCACTTCGGGCGTGCCGCCTCGACACGAGGCGGCACGCCCGACGCCCCGGGCCGACGCAGGCCCGGGGCGACGCGGCGGCGCATCCGTAGACTCCGGTCAGCCGATGCGCCGCCGCGTCACGTTCTCGCGCAACTACACGCTCTCGCTGTCGCGAACGTGTCGCTGCTACTGCAAGTACTGCGCGTTTGCGACGCACAAGGCGCACCTCTACGCGCCTGACGAGGTCGAGCAGCAACTCGACCTGGCGGTGCGCCGTCGTGCCAAGGAGCTGCTCGTCCTGACGGGTGAGAAGCCCGAGGTCGACCCCGGCGTCGCCGAGCTCCTCGCCGGATACGGACATCAGGACTTCACCTCGTACGTCGTGTGGGCATGCGAGCGCGCGCTCGAGCGCGGCCTGCTGCCGCACACCAACCTGGGAGTGCTCGACCGCGACGACCTGCTGCGTCTTCGCGAGGTGACGGCCTCGCAGGGGCTGATGCTCGAGTCGATCAGCGAGCGGCTGATGGAGACCGTCCACGCCGGGTCGCCGACCAAGCACCCCGCGCGCCGCCTGGAGACGATCCGCGCCGCGGGCGAGCTGAAGATCCCGTTCACGAGCGGGATCCTCGTCGGCATCGGCGAGACGTGGGAGGAGCGGGTCGCATCGCTCGAGGCGCTTGCGGCCGTACACGCCGAGCACGGCCACATCCAGGAGGTGATCCTCCAGAACTTCGTCCCGCACGAGCGCTACTACGGCCGCGAGCCGGCGCAGATCGCCGACGAGGCGGCGCGCCGCTACTGGCGCACGGGGATCGGCGAGCAGCCCGAGCTGCCGCTCCCGGAGTGGGCCTGCGAGGTCACGATCGACGACATGGTCGCGCTCGTCGCAGAGGCGCGACGGCTGCTGCCGGGCGTCGGCATCCAGGTGCCACCGAACCTCGCGGACTGGTGGCCGCAGCTCGTGCAGGCGGGAGCGACCGACCTCGGCGGCCTGTCCGCCAATGGCGACCACATCTCACCCGAACATCCGTTCCCGAGCCCGCACCAGGTCCGCAAGCGCCTGCTTGACGACGGCGTCGCGCTGACGGAGCGGCTCTGCGTCTACCCGCAGTACATCGACCGCGAGTGGGTCGACCAGGGCGTGCTCGACGCGATCCGTCAGCGTTACTGGAGCTTCATCCCGCGCCCGCTGAGCGGAGCGTCGGCGCGCACCGATCCGCCGCGCCCGATCCGTCCGGATCTCGTCGCCGGAGCGATCGCTCGCGCCCGCGCGGGCGACGCGCTCAGCGCGGACGAGCTGACCGCGCTGTTCGCAGAGACGCGGCCCGAGGCGATCGAGGACATTCGCCAGGCGGCCGACGACCTGCGCGCCGAGCTCGCGGGGGAGACGGTGACCTTCGTCGTCAACCGCAACATCAACGTCTCCAACATCTGCACCGTCGGGTGCGCGTTCTGCGGCTTTGGTCAGGGCAAGCGCTCGCCCGAGGCCTACGAGCACGACGAGGACGATTTCCGCGGCCGCATCGCCGAGGCCGTCGAGTACGGGGCGACCGAGCTCTGCATCCAGTCCGGGATCCACCCCGACTGGACCCTCGACGACTACCTGCACTGGCTGCGCGTAGCCAAGGACGAGGCCGCCCATCTTCACCTGCACGCCTACAGCCCGATGGAGATCGCCCACATGTGCGACATCTCGGGGCTGCCGCCGAGCGAGGTCTTCGCGCGGCTCAGCGACGCCGGGCTCGGCTCGACCCCCGGCACCGCGGCCGAGGTGCTGCACGACGGCGTTCGTGAGCGCATCAGCCCGAACAAGTTGCCGGTCGCCCGCTGGGTCGAGATCATCGAGGCCAGCCATCGGGCCGGGCTTCGCTCGACGTCGACGGTGATGTTCGGCCACATCGAGGAGCCCTGGGAGCTCGCCGAGCACATGCGCGTGATCCGCGAGCTGCAGGAGCGCACCGGTGGGATCACCGAGTTCGTGCCGCTGTCGTTCATCCCGTTTCACACGCTCCTGGGACGCACGCACGGCATCGAGGAGATCACTCGCGAGGACAACCTCAAGCACACCGCCGTCTTCCGCCTCGCGCTCGGCCGGACGATCACCAACCTGCAGGCGAGCTGGGTCAAGATGGGCCTCGACGCGGCGACCGAGGCGCTGTCGTGGGGCGTCAACGACCTCGGCGGCACGCTGATGGAGGAGAGCATCAGCCGTCTAGCCGGCAGCTACCACGGCGTGCGCCTCGACCCGCCTGAGCTCGTGGCGGCGGCGCATCGCGCCGGACGGCCCGCGGCAGAGCGCACGACGCTCTACGGGCTGCGGCGCGAGTATCCCGTCGGCGTGCTGCCCGAACCCGACTTACAGGAGATCCGATCATGAGCACCCCAGATCAGGACCAGGCGATCACCGCCGCTGGTTTCGATGCGCTCAACGCCGAGATCGCCGAGCTCGAGGGGCCGGTGCGGGTGGTGCTCTCGAAGAAGATCAAGGCTGCGCGCGAGGAGGGCGACCTCAGCGAGAACGCCGAGTACCACGCGCTCAAGGAGGAGCAGGCCTACCTGGAGACGCGGATCAAGCGCCTGCGCGGGCGCCGGCAGACGGCAGTCGTCGTCGAGGCCGATGCAGGGTCGGGCGTCGTGGCCTTCGGCGCGACCGTGCGCGTGACCGACATCGACGGCGGGCGTGAGCAGACGTTCACGATCGTCGGGCCGACCGAGGCGGACCTGAAGACCGGCAGGCTGTCCGCGGAGTCGCCAGTCGCCCTTGCCCTGATGGGCGCCGCGCCCGGCGACGAGGTCGAGGTCTCGACGCCGCGCGGCTCTCGGCGCTGGCGCGTCGAAGCGCTCGTCGCCTGAGCGCACGGGGCCGGACTCGGCACGCTGCCGAACCACCGTGCCGCGTAGCATCATGCAACCAAGCGTCAGGTTCTGACGCCGTATCCACGCGGCGAACCCGGGAGGGCATCATGGCTGACTACAAGGTCGCGAAGATCGACGACATCGAAAGCATCTGGGGCGGCGCTTTCAAGCGCGCGAGGGCGGCGCTCGACATCACGTCGTTCGGCTTCCAGGTCATCGACATGCCGCCGAACGCCGACCGCTACCACGAGCACGACCACAGCTCCGACGGCCAGGAAGAGGTCTACGCAGTGCTGGGCGGCTCGGGCGAGATCGACATCGAGGGCGTCAAGGCCCCGCTCGATTCCGACCACCTGGTGTCCGTCAAAGCCGGCACCAAGCGCAAGATCGTCGCCGGCCCCGACGGAGCGCGCGTGCTCGTGATCGGCGGCGTCCCCGGCAAGGTCTACGAAGCGCCGGCGATCACCGAGCTCGGCGGCCCGGAGTCGTTCTAGCGCGGCGGGCGCCAGGGCGCCACGGGGCCGGGCGGGCGGCAGGGCATGCGGGCCAGGAGTTGCATCTCGCTTGGCGGCCAGTTGCGGCCATCAGGGCGGCCTACGCGGCGGCCGGTCGTGAGGTCGACGACCCTGCGGCGTCCGAGCGGCCTGTCGAGGGTCACGAGCACGCAGCGGTAGAGCCCGATCGCGGCGCACGTCTCGACGCGGTTCGTGACCTGCAGGGCGACCTCGACGGTCGTCCGGCCCTGAACGAGCCGGGCGACGTCGATGCGTTCCGTGCAGGCGCCGATGACGACCCCTACTCGAACGCGCCGGCGTGTCGGTGACGTGAGCACATCCGAGATGCGCGCCTCGCGCGTTACGCGCTGGGGCTCCGTGCCCGGCGGCGTCGTCGTCTGCGCGGGCGCCGAGCCGGCGAGCGCCATGGCTGCGATCAGCGCGGCGAGCGCGGATCGGCCTGCTGTGGCCGATGGTCGGCGCCTGCGAGGGGTCGCGCGCCGGTCACGAATGCCCCGGTCAACGCGCATGTAGGAGCGCACCTCCACGGTACGTTTCTACATGTCTGTCACCCCGGGCGCGCCGGTCTGGGGCGGTGCGGCGCGGCCTACGAGGCGGCGCCGGTGACCGAGTTCCGTGGCCCGGCGCCCGTCTGGGCCGGCGCCTCGGCCGACCAGGCGCTGCGGAGCGTCTCCTCGAGCGCCGCGACCACGCGTGCGTCGAACTGCGTGCCCGCGTTGTGCCGCATCTCGTCGAGCGCTGCGCGGGGGCTCAGAGTCCTCCGGTACACGCGCGCCGATGTCATGGCGTCGTACGCGTCGCACGCGAACACGATGCGCGCTTCGATGGGAATCTGCTCGCCCGCGATGCCGTCCGGGTAGCCGGCGCCGTCCCAACGCTCGTGCGAGCTGCGCACCACGCGGGCCACTGGCCTCAGTGCGCTGGCAGCCGCGACGATCGCTCGCCGATCAGCGTGTGCTTGCGCATGAAGCTGAGCTCTTCCTGGTTGAGCGGTCCCGGCTTGTGGAGGATCGCGTCGGGTATCGCGACCTTGCCGACGTCGTGCAGCTCGGCGGCTCGCACGGCGACGTCGACCTGCTCCGGCGGAAGGCCCATCTTCCTGCTCACCTCGAGGACGAGCCTCGCGACGTCGCTCATGTGGCGGTGGAGCTCGGGTTCGCTCTCGCTGAGCACCTGGAGCAGCACCTGGCGCACCTGGCCGCGCCCGCTCCCTCGGCGTGCCCCCTTGTCGGCGTACATGCGGGCGTCCGCGAGCATCAGCGCGTCGCGGGCGCTCGGGGCCTCGCTTGGCATCACGACCGAACCGATCGAGGTGGTGACCGAGAAGTGCTCCCCATCCGCGCTGAGCGCCTCGACGGCGGTCTCGAACAGCGCGTCCTGCGGCTCGACGTCGCCGCGAACCAGCACGCAGAACTCATCGCCGCCCAGGCGGTACGCGGACGCGCGGGCCGCGACCGCTCGTGTGAGCCGGTCCGCCAGGCGAGCCAGCAGCTCGTCGCCGGCGGCGTGGCCGAAGGTGTCGTTGTAGGTCTTGAAGCCGTCGAGATCGAATAGCGCGAGCGTGTGGCTCGCACACTCGGCCCCGCCCGCGAAGTACTCATCGAGGTCGCGCATCAGAGAGCGGCGGTTGGCGAGCCCGGTCAGGCCGTCTGTCAGCGACTCGTTCGTCGCGAGCGAAAGCAGGCGCCGGTTCTCCGCCATCAGCAGCGCCGTTCGCAGCACGCCGAGTCCGAGACCGGCGGCGGCCAGGGCGACGGCGAGCGGGGCGACCTCGTGGGTGCCTGCGTAGCAGAGCAGGGCGACCGCTCCGGCGGCGAACATGCCCGGAATCCATGCCCCGCGGTGACCGCTGTCGCGCTCTCTCGCGACCCGCGCGGGCTGCCACGCCGCGGCGGCCACGAACAGCACCGCCACCGGCCACAGGGAGTCGAGGATCGTCCCGGGCGCGTAGGTGCCGATCGAGATCTGGTAGTTGTAGACGCCGTCGGCGACCGCGGTCGAGAGAAGGCCCGCTCCGAGCAGGATCCAAGTGCGGTCGGCGCGCCAGCGGTTCAGCGCCACGGCGACGACTACGAAGCACAGCAGCAAGAGGTCGAGCAGCGGGTAGGCGAGTGTCACTGCGACCGTGGCGGGGCTGCCCTCGGTCGCCGCAAGGACCGCCGGGAAGATCAGAGCTGCGGCGAGCGCCGCCGTCGTGAGCCCACCGATCAGTCCGTCGATCCAGTCGTGCCAGCTCGAGCGCCCGGCGCGTCCAAGCCCGATGATCCCGAAGTAGAGCGAGGCGTAGCTTGCGAAGTAGATCGCGTCGGCGATGCTCGGAAACGGGGGTTGCTCGAGGTTGTCGAGCCACACCGTCCACAGCAGATCGCCGATCGACCACAGCAGCATGCCGGTTGCGATCGCGGCCCAGGCCCAGCGCTGGCGGGGGTCGCTGATCGCGCGGGCGAACAGCATGGCCGCGCCGCCGAACTCGATGAGCGAGTACAGCCACTTGTCCGACAGCGCGTCGTACGGGGCGCCGTGGGGTCCCGCGAGCGCGTGCCCGGCGTGCAGCAGCACGCCGAAAGCGAGCAGCGCAAGCAACGCGTTTGCACCTCTGCGGGTCATCAGGGACACATCGGTTGGCCCCGCTGAGCCCTTGAACCGCGAAATGGCGGCGCGGGCAAGGCTCTCGTGGCATCGCGGATGTCGCTCTCCGACTACATCAAGCGGGATATCGGGCGGTCGGCCGATGACCGTCGTCGTGCTTCGGCGAAGTGTGTCCACCGGCGAGCTCAATCGCTCGCGGTGTCAACAGAAGAGGTCCTCCGCAGCCGGCCGCACGAGCGCCGCTGCGCCGGGCCCGTCGTCGGCGGTGACGTGACGCCCCAGCCCGCGCACGATCGCGACCGGCGTGCGGGAAGCCTTGTCGCGCGCCAGATCAGCCGCGGCGGCGGCCTCGTCGGCGACGGCGATCCACGTCGCGTGCAGCACGCGCCCGTCTGAGTCCTCGCGCCCGCGCCAGTCGTCGAGCGGCGCGAGCCCCGCGATCCCGATCGCGACGTCGCACTGGCCGTGGCGCCAGGCGCGGCCGAACGAGTCGGCGATCACCACAGCGGGACGGCCGGGCAGGGCGGCCCGCAGGGCACGCGCGCTGGCGTCCGGATCGCGCGGCAACACCACGACGCGGTCCGGCGCCCCGGCGTTCGAGGTGTCGACTCCGGCGTTGGCGCAGACGAAGCCGTGGCGGGTCCGGCAAATCAGGACGCCGCGCTCGGCGCGCACGATCGCCGCACTCTCGTCGAGCACGACCTGGACGGCGCGCGGATCCTTGTCGTGCTCGGCGGCCAGGAAGCGCGCCCGCGCTGTGGGTCGGACGGCGCCCAGGTCGACGATCGCGCCCTCGGCCTTCGAGACGACCTTGTGCGCGACGACCAGCACGTCACCGCCGGCGAGTCCGCCTGCTGCGTCGGCGGCGGCCGCGATCAACGGCGCGAGGTCGTCGCCCGGGGCGATCTCGGGCACCCCGCCGAGCGCGACGATCTCGATGCGGCTCACTGGCGTCGCACCCGGCTCAACGCGTCGCGCGTGTAGACGGCGGTCCCGGCGGGCGCCTGCGCGAGTTGCTCAGCCAGCTCGTCGAGGTCCTCCGCGGTATCGATGTCGAGCGATAGCGAGGGCACCTGCGCGATGCGCACCTTCGCCCCGGCCTCACGCGCCAGGCGCTCGTGACGCTCTCGGCTGTCAGGCCCGAAGCTCGGCTGGATCACGTCGGGCGGGGTCAGCAGCAGCGCGTTCGTTCCCGTGCCGTGGCGGTCCGGGATGATCACGACCTCCGGTCCGTCGGCCAACAGGTCCGCGAGGACGTCGATCTCCTCGTGGTCGATCGCGGGCGTGTCGCCGGGCAGCAGCAGCGCGTGGAAAGCACCGTCGTCCAGCGCCCAGCGCGCTCCGATCGCCGCGGCCGCCGAGTGACCGCCCGCCGGGTCGTCGGCGATCACCTGATTCCCGTAGCCGCGTGCGAGGACCTCGACATGCGGGTCGGATGTCACGACCACGACGTCGTCCACGAGGCGCGAACGCTCGAGCGCCTCGAGGACGTCGGTCAGCATCCCCGTCGCCAGCGCGAGACGGTCGGCGGGACGCACGCCCGTCTCACCCAGGCGTTCCTTCGCGCGGTCCAGCGCCTTGACCGGGAGGACGACGACGAGGCTCATGCGCCGGCGGCCTTGGTGCGGCTGGGCGTGGCGCGCAGAACCCTCATGCGGCCATCTCCTCGGCGAGCGCGAGCGCAGCGGCCGCGACCCGGCGGCGCCCATCGCCGTCAGCCATCAGCGTGTCCGCGACGCTCACCGGGAGGCCGGCGTCGCGGGGCGCTTCGTCGGCGAGGATCGCGTCGAGCAGGCCGCCTCCTGCGCGAACGCCGTACGCGCGCTCGACGCCCGCCGCGTCGAGCGACAACCCAGCCCAGTCCATGAACGTCTCGGTCGGTCCCTTGAGCACCGCGCCCGCGACGATCGGCGACACGGCGACGATCGGCGCGGCGCTCGCCCGCAGCGCCTGCGCGGTGCCGGGTACGGAGAGGATCGGGCGGATCGAGATCACGGGGTTGGACGGCCCGATCACGATCGCCCGCGCGGACGCGATTGCGGCCAACACCTCGGCGGTCGGCAGCGCGTGCTCGACCCCGTCGAAAGCGACGTCCTGCACCGGGCCCTCGCCGCGCCCGCGGATCATGAACTCCTGGAAGGCTGACCACTCGCCGCCGACACACACGCGCGTGCGCACCTGCTCGTCGCACATCGGCAGCACCCGCGCGGGCAAGCCGATCGCCGCTCCAAGAGCGGCCAGCGCCTGCGTCGGCGTCTGGCCTGCGTCCAGCAGCCGGCGCCGTTCCATGCACCATGCGAGGTCGCGGTCACCGAGGTTGAACCAGACATCGACGCCCAGCGCGCGCAGCGCGTCCATCACCGAGAACGTGTCGCCTTCCAGTCCCCAGCCGCGCTCGTCGATCAGATCGGCGAGCCAGAACGTGACGAGGTCCGGGTCGGGGGAGACGTGCGCGCCGTAGATGTCAGCGTCGTCGGCTGTGTTCGCGATCACTACGAGGTCGTCGCCCACGAGGTCGAGCATCCCACGCGCGAGCTTCGCGCCGCCGGTGCCGCCCGCCAGCACCACGACCGGCGCCATCAGAGCCCCGTGATGCGGATCCCGGAGTGGGTCTTGTGCTTGATGTTCACGGAGATCATCAGCGCCGTCAGCGACTCCGTGATGCGCGACAGCTCGAGCCGTCCGCAGTCGATCGCGCGCAGCCCTTCGATCCGGCCGATCAGCGCGATCGCCGCGGCCTTGGGGTCCTTGCGGTCGCCGCACACGAGCACGTCCTCGTCGAGCGCGTGGCCGAGATCTGTGAGCTTCGAGGCGCTGACCGTGTGGAGTGCGCTCACGATGTCGACCCCGTCGGGGACGATCTCGGCGACCTGCTGCGCGGCCGAGCCCTGCCATACCCCGACGATGCGCGTCGGCTTGCCGCCGATCGCCGGTGCGAGCGGCACCGTCGCGTCGATCACAAGTTGCCCGGGCCGCAGTGCCGCGGCGATCGCCTTGTAGGTGCCGGCCTGCCCCGCGAAGGGCACCGACATCACGACCGTCTCGCTTGCTCCCGCCGCGGCAGCGTTCTCCGCGCCGTCGACGCCGGCTCCCGGCACCGCGGCCAGCACGCGCTGCGCCGCTTCGTGTGCTCGGCCCGCGTCGCGTGAGCCGATGACGACCGGCACGCCCGCTCCCGCCCAGCGCACCGCGAGTCCGAAGCCGAGGTCGCCGGTGGCGCCGATGATCGAGACACCCTGGGGCATGCGGCGGCGGAGTATATGGTTGCCGAGAATGCGACTTCAGGGACGGACGGCGCTCGTGACCGGCGGCGCGAGCGGCATCGGCGCGGCGACAGCGAGGCGCCTGGCGGCGGAGGGCGCGCGCGTGGCGATCGGCGACGTGCAGCTGGACCTGGCGCGTGAGGTGGCGGGCGAGATCGACGCGCTGGTCGTCGAGCTGGACGTGACGAGCGTCGCGTCGGTCGACGCGGCCGTGGCTCGCGTCGCCGAGGAGCTCGCACCCGTCGACGTGCTCGTCAACAACGCCGGCACCGATCGCTTCGCGTTCTTCGTCCACACCGACGAGGAGCTCTGGGACTTCGTGCTCGCCGTCAACCTCAAGGGTGTGCTCGCCTGTACGAGGGCGGTTCTTCCGTCGATGCACGAGCGCCGCGGCGGGGCGATCGTCAACGTCGCGAGCGAGGCCGGGCGTGTCGGTTCGCAGGGCTCGGCGACCTACTCGGCGGCAAAGGCTGGGGTGATCGGGTTCACGAAGGCGATCGCGCGGGAGTCGGCGCGCTACGGCGTGCGCGCGAACGCGGTGGCGCCCGGGCCGATCGAGACGCCGCTGCTGAACGCCGCGCCGGCGACGCTCGGTGAGATCGGCGACCGGCTCAAGCAGGGGATGATCAACGCGACCGCGATGCGCCGGATCGGCGAGCCCGAGGAAGTCGCCGCTGCGATCGCCTTCCTGGCCTCGGACGACGCCTCGTACGTGACCGGCCAGACGCTGAACGCCAGCGGCGGCCTTTCGATGTGGTGAGCGGGGGAGCGCATCAGCCCGGGACCGCGCGGGACGCGCCAGGCACCGGGAGCATGCCGCGGGCGGTGCGCATCCGCGAGGTCGGCCCGCGCGACGGTTTCCAGAACGAGCCCGAGGTCATAGCCACGGCCGACAAGGCGCGGCTGATCGACGGCCTTGCGCGGACCGGTCTGTCCCGGATCGAGGTCACCAGCTTCGTGCGGCCCGAAGTGATCCCGCAGCTCTCCGACGCCGCCGAGGTGCTGCGCGCGATCGACGTTCCGCCGCAGGTGGCGGTGTCGGTGCTGATACCGAACGAGCGCGGGCTGGACAACGCGCTCGCGCTGCGGGACTCGCAGGAGTGGGAGCGGCCGGCCTTCGACGAGGTCAACGTCTTCCTCAGCGCGACCGAGTCGCACAACCGCGCGAACGTCAACCGCTCGGTCGAGGACTCGCTGCGCGGCCTGGGGGCCGTGCTGCCACTCGCGCGGGCGCAGGGGCTGCGCTGCGAGGCGGTGATCTCGGTCGCGTTCGGGTGCCCCTACGAGGGTCACGTCGCCCCCGAGCGCGTGTTCGCGATCGCTGAGCGGTTGATCGGAGCCGGAGCGCAGGAGATCGGCTTCGGCGACACGACGGGGATGGCGAACCCGCTCCAGGTCGGCACCTTCTTCGTCGCGGCAGGCGAGCGCCTGGGGGCGAGCGCCGAGCTGACCGCGCACTTCCACAACACGCGCGGCCAGGGGCTCGCCAACGTGCTCGCGGCACTCCAGGCCGGCTGCGAGAGCTTCGAGTCGAGCTTCGGCGAGCTCGGCGGATGCCCGGTGCCGCCGGGCGCCACGGGCAACATCGCCACCGAGGACCTCGTCTCGATGCTGCACGAGATGGGGATCGAGACGGGAATCGACCTCGACTCGCTGCTCGCGCAGGCGCGCGCCGTGCGCGACGTCCTCGGTCGCCCACTCGGCAGCCACACGCTGATCGCGGGGCCGGTGGCGCCCCCGCGGCATCCCGGCCCGGTAACTGGACGATCGGTCAGTTAGCGGCGGAAGCTCCACGCTTCCTTCGCAATTTGCGCCAAAACCTGCACGCAGGGATCGCACATCGTCACGGCGAATCACGTCTGGCGATGCTTCTGCCGAACGTACCGACGATGCTCGTGACAAGGGCCGAACTTGCCGTCCCCGCGCGCGGGGAGATAACGCGCGCCCAGCGCACTGAGCTCGCGGACGTCCTCGCCGAGGGCGCGATCGAGGCCGGCTTCCAGCAGATCGTCGAGCTGGCGACGCGGCGCGTCGTCGGTTGGGAGGCGCTGGCCCGCGGACCGCGCGGCAGCGACCTGGAGCGTCCCGACAAGCTGTTCGCTGCCGCCCGTGCGGCCGGCAGGCTCGATGAGCTCGACTGCCTTTGCCAGCGCGCGGCGCTGCGCGCAGCTCTAGATGCCGGTGTGCGCGCGCCGTGCGTGCTGTTTCTCAACATCGAGCCCGCCACCTCAGGTTTCCTGCCGCTCGACCTGCGCAACCTCTACTCGCGCGCGACCGCACAGATGACCGTCTGCGTCGAGGTCACCGAGCGCGCGCTCACGCAGCGCCCCGCCTCGTTGCTCGCCCACGTCGCTGACATGCGCGCGATGGGCGTGGCGGTCGCGCTCGACGACGTCGGCACCGACGCCGACACGCTGGCGATGATGTCGCTGCTCGAGCCCGAGGTCATCAAGCTCGACCTGGCGCTCGTCCAGGGCAGTCCTGACGCCGAGATCGCCGAGGTCGTGCACGCCGTAGCCGCCCAGGCCGAGCGCACCGGCGCGCGCGTGCTGGTCGAGGGCGTCGAGACCGAGGAGCACGCCCGCACCGGAGACGCGCTCGGCGCGACGCTTGCCCAGGGCTGGCTGTATGGCAGGCGCGAGACCGTGATCGAGCTGCCCGAGCCGCCGCGCGAGCCGGTCGTGCTCCCCGGCCGCCATCCCGACCCACGAGACATGGCGCCGTTCGCGCTCGCGACATCCGCAGGCCGCGCGCCGCGGCCGGCGAGCGCCGCGCTGCTGCTGGCGATGACGCAGCACCTGGAGGATCAGGCCAAGTCGCTCGGCCGCACCGCTGTGCTCGTCGCCGCCTTCGACGATCGTGAGCGGCGCTTCACCCCGCACCTGCGCCACCGTTACGGGCAGCTCGGCCGTGAGCTCGCGTTCTGCGCGATCGTCGGGCAGGGGCTCCCGGTCGACCCCGCGCCCGGAGTCCACGGCGGCACGCTCGCTGCTGGTGACGCCGCCGGAGGTGAGTGGACGATCGCCGTCGTCTCACCGCATTTCGCCGCGGCGCTGGTCGCCCACGAGCGTCGCGAGCCCGGACCCGACGGCGAGCAGCTCTACGACTACGTCCTGACGTACGAGCGCGAGTGCGCCACCGCCGTCGCGGCAGCACTCACCGCGCGCGTGGCCTGAAGTACGCTCGCCGAGCTGGCGCGCCAGAGCGGCGACCAGGAGGGGCGCGAGCGCGAACTGATCCATCGTGGCGTCAGAGGGCTTGATCACCGGCCTGGGCCAGATATGCACGCATAGCGTGCATTCGGCGCCCAGCGACGCTGTGGTCGCCGCGTGGCTCCGAGGCCCACCCCGCCACGCGACCCCACGGCCACGCGACAGCGGAACCAACCATCTAGGGTTCGCCGCCGCACGGACCGCCGATCGCGGTCCACACGAGCCGAACCCCCGGAGGAGAACCGAGAACATGGCGGAGATCAAGAAGGTCGGCGTGCTCGGCGCGGGCCTGATGGGCCACGGAATCGCCCAGGTCACAGCGCAGGCCGGCTACGACATCGTGCTTCGCGAGGTCGACGACGCAACGCTCGCCAAGGGCATCGGGCGGATCGAGAAGCAGCTCGCGCGCGCCGTGGAGAAGGGCAAGAGCTCGCAGGAGGACGCCGCCGAAGTGCGCGGGCGCATCCGGGGCACGGTCGACTACGCCGACCTCGCCGACTGCGACCTGGTGATCGAGGCGATCACCGAGAGCCTGCCGCTGAAGCTCGAGATGTGGCGCGAGGTCGATCGGGTCGTCAAGCCCGAGGCGATCTTCGCTACGAACACCTCCTCGCTCGCCGTCATCGACCAGGCAGCAGTCACGACGCGCCCGGACCGCTTTCTCGGGCTGCACTACTTCAACCCGGCGCAGATCATGAAGCTGTGCGAGGTGATCCGCGCGGTCACCACCAGCGAGGAGGCGTTCGAGGCCGGGCGCGCGTTCGCGGTCTCGCAGGGCAAGCTCGCGACGCCGACGCGCGACACCGCCGGTTTCATCGTCAACCGCCTGCTTGTGCCCTATCTGCTCGACGCGATCCGCGCCTACGAGGAGGGCGTCGGCTCGATCAGCGAGATCGACGAGGCGATGAAGGCCGGCGCCGGCCACCCGATGGGCCCGCTCACGCTCGCCGACTTCGTCGGGCTCGACACGCTCGGCGCGATCTGCGACGTGCTCTGGGACGAGTTCCGTGAGCGGCGCTTCGCTCAGCCGCCGACGCTGCGCAAGATGCTGAGCGCCGGCTGGCATGGCAAGAAGAGTGGGATGGGCTTCTACGACTATTCGGGTGAGCAGCCGGTCGCCAACCCGGGCGTGTGATCGGGGTTCGCTCGTGAGCCGCGCTGACGACAGACGCAGGATCCGAAGAGTCCGATGAGCGACGTCCACGCAGCCGGCGAGCGCGCACTCGCCGGCGGGCCGCCGCATCACCGCGAGAAGGCCGCCGCACAGGGCAAGCTGCCCGTGCGCGAGCGGCTCGCGCTGCTGCTCGACGAGGGCTCGTTCGCCGAGGAGGCGCTGCTGGCCAATTGGGACAAGGACGGCCTCGGCGCCGACGGGGTGGTAACCGGAGTGGGCGAGGTCGACGGGCGGCCGGTCGCCGTGATGGCCAACGACCCGACCGTGAAGGCCGGCTCGTGGGGGCCCAAGACGGTCGAGAAGATCATCCGCGTCCAGGAGCGCGCGCTCGACCTGCGGATCCCGATGGTCTACCTCGTCGACTCGGCGGGCGCCCGCATCACCGACCAGGTCCTGATGTTCCCCGGACGCCGCGGAGCGGGACGGATCTTCCACAACGAGGTCAAGCTCTCGGGCCTCGTCCCGCAGGTCTGCGTGCTGTTCGGTCCGAGCGCGGCGGGCGGCGCCTACATCCCGGCGTTCTGCGACGTCGTGATCATGCGTGAGGGCAACGCTTCGATGTACCTCGGCTCGCCGCGGATGGCCGAGATGGTGATCGGTGAGAAGGTCACGCTGGAGGAGATGGGCGGCGCCAAGATGCACACCGGCACGTCCGGCTGCGGGCACATGCTGGTGAAGAGCGACGAGGAGGGCATCGCTCTCGCGCGGCGTTACCTGGGCTTCTTCCCGACGAACTGGGAGCAGCCGCCGCCGGTTGCCGCGGCTGTTGCGCCGGCTTCGGCGACGCCGCTCGAGGAGATCGTCCCGGCGGACGAGAACAAGCCGTTCGACATGCGGCTGCTGATCGACACGCTCGTCGACGCGGACTCGCTGCTGGAGATCCATCCCCGCTGGGCGAAGGAGCTGATCGTCACCTACGCGCGCATCGACGGGCGCGCCGTCGGGATCGTCGCCAACCAGCCCAAACAGAAGGGCGGTGTGCTGTTCGTCGACTCCGCCGACAAGGCTGCGCGCTTCATCTGGACCTGCAACGCGTTCGGCATCCCGCTGCTGTTCCTCGCCGACGTGCCCGGCTTCATGATCGGCACGCAGGTCGAGCGCCAGGGCATCATCCGCCACGGCGCGAAGATGATCAGCGCCGTCAGCTCGGCGACCGTTCCCAAGCTGTGCGTCGTCGTGCGCAAGGCCTACGGCGCCGGCCTGTACGCGATGGCGGGCCCGGCTTTCGAGCCCGACGCGACGATCGCGCTGCCGTGGGCGTCGATTGCCGTGATGGGCCCGCAGGCCGCGATCAACGCCGTGTTCTTCAACCAGCTGCAGGCGATTGAGGACGAGTCCGAGCGCGCGGCGAAGACGGAGGAGCTGCGCCGCGAGTACGCGGAGGACATCGACATCCTGCACCTCGCGAGTGAGCTGGTGGTGGACGCCGTCGTCGAGCCGCAGGCGCTCCGCGGCGAGATCGCGCGGCGCTTCGCCCACGCCGGCACCAAGCGCCGCGACTGGCCGCCGCGGCGCAACCCCGTCGCGCCGGTCTGAGCCTGGCTGCTCGCCGGCGCGCGCCGCCGCCCGCAGCGGGCACTTCGGCGGTCGCTGTCCCACCCTGGTGTCGTCCTGCGACAGCTATCCAGGACGGTGGCGATGCCCGGCGCGGGCTACAGGGCGGCGCTGCCGCGCGCGTCAGAGTGCGCTGACGCCGCGTTCGTGCTCCCGCAGCGTGCGCTTGCGGTCGAGCCCGCCGCCGTAGCCGACGAGCGCGCCGCTCGCGCCGATGACGCGGTGGCACGGCACGATCACGGCTATCGGATTGCGCCCGTTCGCCGCGCCGACGGCGCGTGAGGCCGCGGGGCGATCGATGGCGGCGGCGATCTCGCCGTAGCTCGCGGTCTCGCCGAACGGGATCTCCAGCAGCGCGGCCCAGACCTCCAGCTGGAAAGCGGTCCCGCTGGGCGCCAGCGGCAGGTCGAAGGTCCGTAGCTCGCCCGCGAAGTAGCTGCTGAGCTGCTGCGCGGCGTTGTGCAGATGGGCGGGCGAGCGGCGCCATCCGGTGGTCACATCCGGCGCGAAGTGCGCGTCGGGCATCATGTACAGGCCGGTCAGCGTGTCGCCGTCGCTCGTGATCAAGAGCTCGCCGATCGGCGTGGCGAGGCTGTTGTAGAAACGCGCGGAGACCGCCGCGGGCTGCTTGAAGGCTTGATTCGCGCGGGTCGCCGGCGCGGTCAGCGTTACGGATGTCATGTGTCGAGAGTACGTTCCGCCGCCTGAACCGTCTGGCGGAAATCGGACCATGATGGCCGACCCGGCCAGTGAGTCCGAAAACCGCCAGCAGGGGTCACGCGGCCGTGGCAGCATGAGCGATGTGATCGACGACTTCGAGCGCTGTTACCGATTCATGCAGAGCCGCGACCCGCGCTACGACGGCTTCTTCTTCGTGGCGGTCAGGTCGACCGGCATCTACTGCCGGCCGAGTTGTCCCGCGCGCACGCCGATGCGCAGCAACGTACGCCTGCTATCGAGCGTCGCGGCCGCGCAGGCGGCGGGCTTTCGCGCCTGCAAGCGCTGCGACCCGGACGCCGCGCCCGGTTCGCCGGCGTGGAACCGCCGATCGGATGCGGCCGGGCGCGCTTTCCGCCTGATCGCCGACGGTGTGGTCGATCGTGATGGTGTCGGCGGCCTCGCGGCGCGCGTCGGCTACAGCGAGCGGCATCTGCACCGCATCCTCGTGTCGGAGATCGGAGCGGGGCCGGTCGCGCTCGCGCGTGCCCACCGCGCCCAGGCCGCTCGATCGCTGGTCGAGTCGACCGACCTTCGTTTCGCCGAGATCGCCCTGGGTGCGGGGTTCGGCAGCGTGCGGCAGTTCAACGACACGATCAGGGAGATCTACTCGCGTACGCCGACCGAGCTGCGCCGCCGCGCGCGCAGCAGGACGGCGGCCAGCCCCGCGGGGGCGATCGAGCTGCGGCTCGGATTTCGCGAGCCGCTGGACGGCGCCGGCCTGATCCGGTTCCTGGGCGCCCGCGCGGTGAAGGGAGTCGAAGAGGTCGAGGGCATGACCTACCGGCGCGTCCTGGCTCTCGACCGTGGGCCCGCCATCGTCGAACTCACGCCCGAGGCCGGGAGCGTGCGCTGCGTGCTCCGACTGGGCGATCTGCGCGACCTGACCGCCGCGGTCGCGCGTTGCCGGGGACTGCTGGATCTGGACGCCGACCCCGCGGCGATAGCCGGGCACCTGAGCGATGACGCCGTCCTGGGAGACCTCGTCCGCAGCCGACCGGGGCTGCGGGTGCCGCGCTGCGTGGACGGGTTCGAGATCGCGGTCCGCGCCGTCGTCGGTCAGCAGGTCTCCGTCACGGCAGCGCGCACCGTCCTCGGCCGCCTCGTCGCCTCGTATGGGGAGCCCCTGGCCGAGGCGGCCACGAGCTTGACGCACAGCTTCCCGGCGCCCGCGGCGATCGCGCAGGCGCACTCGCTGCCGATGCCGCGAGCCAGGGCCGCCGCGCTCGTCTCGCTCGCCGCGGCGGTGGCTGAAGGACGAATCGAGCTCGGGCCGGGCGCCGACCCCGAGAGCGTCGTTCCCGCGCTGCTGGAGCTGCCTGGAATCGGCCCCTGGACGGCCGGCTACATCGCGATGCGCGCGCTCGCCGATCCCGACGTGTTCCTGCCCAGCGACGTCGGCGTGCGCAACGCGCTGGCGCGCCACGGGCTCGCTTCGGACCCCGTAGCCGCCGCGCGCCTCGCAGAGCGCTGGCGGCCGTGGCGGTCCTACGCGATGCTGCACCTGTGGGCGAGCCTCGCCGACGACGACGCCCTTCGCTCCGGCCGCTCGCCGGACGCGATTGCGGCCGCCGCGTAGCCGCCGCGCAGAGGGCTACGCCGCGTCGTCCGGCGGCACGGGCGGGCGGAAGTCACCGAGGTTCGGCGGCGCGGCGGACTGCGCGGGCGGCGGCACGGGCGTCGGGCGCGTCGCTTGCGAAGGAGCGGGCGCGGCGTCTGTCGCGGGGGGAGGTGGCGCTGGTGAGGAGGGCGCCTGGCCCGGTTCTGCGGGCTCGAGCGCGGCGCGGTCCTCCTCGACGGTGAACGACGGCCAGTCCTCAGTCAGCAGCAGGTAGTAGGGGAGCGCACGCTGCTGGTAGCTGAGCCCCAGATGCAGCATCTGGTAGATGCCCTGGGGCAGCTTGCCGGTGACCATGATCGCGAACCACGCGACGAAGGCCGCGACCTGCGCGACGATGCCCATCGCGTAGCCGATCAGGGCGACGGGGATCATCAGGATCAGCCGCAGCAGCACCTTGACGCGGCTGTAGGCCGGCAACGGCGGGCTGATGCCAAGGCGCACGGGCTGATCTGCCGTCGGGCTGCCGGAGAACCCGGGCCAGTGGTCGGTCGCCAGGAAGCTGTAGCCGTAGACGTGGGTGGAGTAGCGCGCAGCCGAGGCGTGGAACTCGTACAGCCCCTCCGGGTAGCGGCCGGTGATGAGCAGTGCGAACCACGCCACCGGAACTGTCACGATCAGCGCGATCGACCAGATCGCCAGCCAGACCAGCGAGGGGATCACCATGATCAGCCGGAAGAACGTCGTCAGGCGGCTCTGGCGCTCCTGCCAGGGCATCGTGAAAGACGGCTGGCGGCTGGTGGTCGATAGGGTCGTCATGGCTGCTCCGGATCAGTTGCTCGTCACCCATTGAACCGCTGTCGCCGGTCGGCAAGGCTCCCGCCTCCCGGCGGCGCGCGCATCGCGCCGTCCCGAGACGTGGTCTGCGCGGGTCAGGGAGCGACGATCGTGAGCGTGGCGGTCATCCCCGCCGCCGCGTGTGATTCGCCGGGTGTGCCGGCCGGCGTCCCACCCACGAGCGTGCAGTAGAGCGTGTAGCGCCCGGCGGTGAGCGTCACCTTCTTGGCGAGCACCCCGCCCGGGCTGCCGGGGTCCAGCACCGGCCAGGAGGCGACCTCGGGGCCGTTCTCGCGCTGAAGTCGCAGGTCGTGCGGGTCAGTGCCGTAGTTCTGGGCTTCGACTGTCACCTGTCCGGCGCAGGCGGTGATCCGCGTCAGGGTCACGAACCACTCGCCCTCGCGCGCGCCCACGGCCGTGCCGCAGGTCGGCGCAGGCGGCGGCGGGGGCGGCGTCGTGCCGGGCGCGGGCGTGGTGCCCGGCGCGGGCGTCGTGCCCGGCGCGGGCGTCGTGCCCGGCGCGGGCGTCGTGCCCGGCGCGGGCGTGGCGAACGGGTCGCTAGCGAGAAGCCACGCGGGGACGTGTCCGCGAGCGCTGCGTGGGCGCGCGCGCTTGCGCACGCGCCGGCCGCGCGGCTGCGCGCGTGGCCTGACGCGAGCGCCGCCTGCCAGCCGCGAGCGGTCGTGTGTGGACCTCCGGAGTCCGTCTGCGTCCGCTCGTGTCGTCCGCGCTCCATCGCCGCGCGCGGTCGCCTCTCGCTCAGCCGCCGCCGTGCCCGTCGAGAACACCGCGAAGGTCGCGGTCAGGACGAGCAGCAGACGCGGGCGCCGGCGCACGGGCGAGCCTCAGGTCGTCTGCACGACCGCGTAGCGCGGCAGCTGATCGGCGCCCGGGATGACCATCGCCGCGTCGGCGTTGAGCCAGTCCTCGATCACCGAGCAGTAGACGCCGCGGAAGTCGGAGGTCAGGCGCACATTGCCGTTCTGGTCGATGCCGGTCGCGTCGAGCGTCGGGAACTCGCCGATCGTGTTGCCGGTCGCCTTCGACCCGATCAGGAAGCCGACGCCGGCGGCGCCGTGGTCGGTGCCGTTCGAGTCGTTCTCCTCAGGGCGGCGCCCGAACTCGCTCCACACGAACGTGATCACGCGGTCGGCGATGCCCTCGGCCTCCAGGTGTTCCTGGTAGGCCTTCAGCGCCAGGCAGTTGGACTGGAGGTTCGGCCCGAAGCTGCCGTTCTGGGCGGAGTGCGTGTCGAAGCCGCCGTTGCCCTCGATCGCGCAGGCGCGGATCGGCAGCCCCGCCTTGAGCAGCAGCACCAGGCTGCGCAGGTCGTTGGCGAGGCCGTTGTTGGCCGGGTAGGTGATCGGCGAGCTGCCGAGCGGGGTGGCGAGCTGGCTGCGAAGCTGCGCGGCGTTGCGTTGTGCCTGGCGCGCCTGGCGCAGGATTGGGTCGTCGGTCGCGGGGTTGCCGAGCTGGTCGAAGCCGCCGTTCATCGCGGCCTCGACGTAGTTGTCGTAGACGCCGGGGCTCGGGAAGTCGTAGCCCGAGGGTGAGGTGGCGGCGGCGACGGCGACGCGTGCTGTCGCGAGCGCGGGCGAGAGTTGGCCACCGAGGCTGAGGCCCTGGATCGGGTTGTTCTCCTGGCCGACGCCGGGCAGGTCGAGCCAGCGCCCCATCCATCCGGTCGAGGCGACGGGATCCAGCGCGCCGACCTCGTAGAAGTGGCGCGAGGTGAAGTGCGACTGGTTGGGCTGGTCGTAGGAGATCGCCGGAAAGACGGTGACCTTGCCCGCGTCGTGGAGGTCCTTGAGGCCCTGCGCCTGGGGATGCCAGCGCAGGTCGCTCGACCCGTTCATCGCCAGCGTGCCGGCCTCGTCGAGCCGCGTGCTCGTGCGCAACGACTGGTAGTTCGTGTCGTAGACGGGCGCCAGGACGCTCATCCCGTCGATGCCGCCGGCGAGGAAGATGCTGACGACGACGGCGCCCTGCGGGCCCGCAAAGGCCTCCGCGACGCCTGTCTCGAACGCGTCGATCCCCATCTTGTCGGCGCCGTAGACGGTCAGGAACATGCCGGCGGAGCCGAGCAGCATCGCGCGGCGCGTCATGCCGGTGCCCGCGGGCGTGGGCATCCCGAACTCGATCGCGGGCAGGCCGTCGCCGGCCTGGGCCACGGACGAGCGCAGGAGCTGGGAACGGGAGAAGTCGTGGCAGCAGCTCATCAGCAGGTTTGGAGGTCGGGGGACGAGGCGATCAGGTGTCGCAGCGCGTTCTGGCGCTGGGCGCGCTGGTTGCGCGCGGTGTTACTGGTCGAGAGCGGGTTGACGGCCGTCGCGGCGACCGTCATCAGGATCGCGTTGGTCTCAGGGCGCACCGCCGGGCCGCCCCAGAACGCGAGCGCCTTGGTCAGCGCCTCCTGGGGCGTCTCGGTCAGGTCGTAGCTGCCGTTGCTCTCCTCGTGCAGCCCGTCGAGCGCGTCGTAGACCAGGCGCCAGCGGTTGAAGAGCGTCGACGTGTCAAGCCACGCCCGGTCGTTCCAGCCGGCGACGTTGGGTGGATTGAAGAGGCGCTGACCGGCGTTCTCGGACCAGTACATCAGCGAGGTCGAGTCGACCGGCTTGTCCAGCGCGCGCAGCACGCCGGCGCTGAAGAGGACCGGCGACTTGACCATCGGCGGGCCGCTGTGCAGCGCGGGATGGCGCAGGATCGCCTCGACGACGGCGCGGATCGACCAGTCACTGTCGACGTAGAGCTTCTCGAGCGATGCCTGCGTCGCCGCGTCGGGCGGCACCGGCACGAAGTAGCTCCACATCTTCAGGACGAAGAACGAGCGGTGGTAGGGGTTGCGGATGCAGAGGTCGACGATGTCGCGCCAGTCGTAGTTTCCCGTATGCCCGAAGATCGTCTTGTTGCGGTTGTCGTGCTGGCCGGGGTCGTAGCGGAAGTTCGTCCAGCCGACCTGGTCGACGTAATCGGCGCGCCAGCCTGTCAGCGCGCGAGCGGCCTCGCGGATGTCGGTCTCGGTGTAGGCGCCGCGATCGGCTCCCAGCGAGTACAGCTCCTGGACCTCACGGCCGTAGTTCTCGTTCGGGCGGTTCTTGTCGCTGTTGGCCCCGTTGAGGAACAGCAGCATCGCGGGGTCCTTCGTGACTTCCATCAGCAGATCGCGGAACGAGCCGAGACCGTGCTTGCGGTAGAGGTCCATGTGGGCCATCACGAGGTCCATCTGGCCGACGTCGTCGCGGCGCAGCCCGAACCAGTCGTGGAAGATCAGCGCGATCCGCTCGATCAGCTGCTGGTCGGAGCGCGCCATGCGATCGAGCCACCACATGTGGTCGTGCGCGTAGCGATCCTCGGGCTCCAGCGGATCGCCGTCGTCGCTGGGCTCAGGGCCGATCAGGTTCGCGGCGCCGGCGGGGCGCGTCAGCGAGCTGATCGCGCCTTCGAGTCCGAGTCCGGCGAGCGCCGCGGCCTGGCCGGCCTTGGGGCCGAAGCCGGCGCGCCACAGCAGGCGCTCCGCTTCGCGCACGCCGAACGCGCCCGAGTAGACCAGCGGGTCGCCCGCCGCAGGCGGGTTGGTCGGCGGCGCGGGCTGGGGGGTCAGCGGGGTGGTGACGGGCGGTGAAGCGGGCGACGGGCCCTTCTTGCGCACGACGACCTTGCGCTTCTTGGTGCAGATGCGCTTCCTGACGACGCGACCGTTGACGCGCCTCTTGACCGTGCGGCACTTCTTCTTGGAGCGCTTCTTGCGCGTCGCGGCGGTCTCGGCGGTTGTGATCAAGCTCATCCCCTGTTCCCCACGCGGATGATCGGCGGGTGGTGGATGTTCCTGAGCCTTGAATGCAGGATTCTGTCCGCTCACGCGCCGAAGCGGTGTGCAAAGACTCCAGGCTGGGTCGGCGGAACGTCCACGAGCCGGTGGCGGCTTTCCCGTTCAGCCGGACGCGGGTCGGGCTCAGGCGTCGTGGCGCTCACCGAGCGCCGCGTCGAGCTCTGTGACGAGCGCGTGCGCAAACGCCACGTCGGCGCGGATCGAGATCGCCGGCCAGCCGTCAACGCGAACGATCCCCGCCGCGGTGGTGACCGCGCGGCGGCCGCCCGGCTCACTGGACTGCGGCGCTGCCCGGCGCGCCGCGTGCACGAGTTGCGCGTGCATCGGCGCGCCGACCACCAGCCCATCGCGTTCCCACCAGACGGCAGACTCGCCGGCGTTCGGCTCGACGTTCACGATCGCTACGGAGTCTGGGTCCAGCCCGCGCTTCCTGCGTTCTCGCAGCCAGGTGCGCAGACCGGCGGCGTGATCCTCGCCGGCCCCGGCGAGGACCACGGCCACGTCCAGGTTGTGGGGCGGCAGCTCGTCGAGGCGCTGCGCGAGGGCGAGGACGCGATCCGCCGCGGGGGCGGGCTGCGGCGTCGGCGCCGGCCTCTCCAGCAGCAGGGCGATGAGCGCGAGCAGCGCGAGCGTCGGCAGCAGCTGTGCGGCGTCGAGCCAGAGGCCGTCGGATCCGGCCGCGCGGGCGGCGAGCAGGGCGACCAGCAGGAGCTGCGCGCCGAGCGTTGCCGACGTGATGCGAAGCGGCAGAGCGGCGGCGAGCCCGCGGCGCGGGTCGTCGGTCGATGCGGTGAGGATCAGCGTCACCGGTCGCGATCCCGGACGCGGCGGGGCCGTTGAGATCACGTTCTGCGTTGCGCGCGCGGGCGTGAGACGGCGCAGCAGCGGGCGGCTGGAGAGGTCGGCGGCGGCGAGCAGCAGCGCCGCGGCGGCGATCGCCAGTCCGGTGATCGCGCTGTCGACTGCGAGCACGCTCGCGCCGACGGCCGCCACGGCGCACAGTGTCTGCACGAGGCGCCACGCGGGGCGGACCCAGAGCGCCACCACGCGCGCATCGCGCCCGCTGCGACGCAGCGCCCGCGCAAGCTCCTCGGCGCGGCGGCGCTCGGCGTCCGTGCATGCCGCGACGCCCCGCTGCTCGCTGGTGGCATCGCGCATCAGCCGGGCAGGTTAGATGAGTCGGCGGGCCACGCGGGCCTGGGCGACTGATGCACGGATAGCGTGCATATCGCGCCCAGCGTGAGGGATCGCCGGCGCTCAGGCGGTGGCCGGCTGGACACCCGCCCGGATGTAGGGTGAGGAGCATGGACTCCACAGAGCTCGCTTACGCCGGCGCCGCCGAGCAGGCCCGGCTGATCCGCGACGGCGAAGCGTCCGCGCGTGAGGTCGTCGAGGCGACGATCGAGCGGATCGAACGAGTGGATCCGCAGGTCAACGCATACCGCGTCGTGTTCGCCGAGCGCGCGCTCGCGGAGGCCGATCAGGCCGACGCGCGGCGAGCATCCGGCCAGGAACGACCGCTGCTCGGCGTTCCCGTCGCGATCAAGGACGACGCCGACATCGCCGGCGAGATCACCGCCTTCGGGACCGGCGCCTACGGCGAACCGAAGCGTCTGGACTCCGACGTCGTCGTGAGGCTGCGCGAGGCGGGCGCGATCGTGATCGGCAAGACGAACGTGCCCGAGCTGACGATGTGGCCGTGGACGACCTCGGTGACGTGGGGCGCGGTCCGCAACCCGTGGGGCCCGGACCGGACGACCGGGGGCTCCAGCGGAGGCTCGGCGGCGGCGGCGGCGACGGGCATGTGCGGGGTCGCGCTGGGCTCCGACGGCGGCGGCTCGATCCGCTACCCCGCCGCGCTCTGCGGCCTGTTCGGCATCAAGCCCCAACGCGACCGCGTCTCGCTCGGACCCGACCACCACGACGCCTGGAACGGACTGACCGTCTACGGCCCGATCGCGCGCACCGTGACCGACGCCGCGGCGTTCCTCGACGCGACCGCTGACGGTGGACCCACCGGCGGCTACGTCGCGGCGTTGTCGGAGCCGGCCCAGCCGCTTCGCGTCGCCGTCTCGCTGAAGCCGCCGCAGGGCTCGCTCGCTCGACTTGGCGCCGATCAGCGCCGCGCGGTGGAGGAGACGGCCGATCTGCTGCGCTCACTCGGGCACGAGGTGATCGAGCGCCAGGTGGATCTGCCGTTCCAGGTGACGGTCAACGTCGTCGTGCGCTACCTGCGCGGGCTCGACCACGATGCTTCGACAATGCCGCGACGCGAGCGGCTCGAGCGCAACACGCGCGCGCTCGCGAAGCTCGGCGCGCTTTCCCCGGACGGCTGGCTCGAGAAGGCGCGGCGCGCTGAGCCGCGACTGGCGCAGGAGATGAACTCGGTCTTCGACGTCGCCGACGTCGTGCTGATGCCGATCGTCGCCGGTCAAGCACCGAAGCTGACGGACCTGACGGGACGCGGCGCGGCCTGGTCGTTCAACCGAGCAGCGACCGAGGTCGCCTACGCCTCGCCGTGGAACGTCATCGGGCAGCCCGCCGCGTCGGTTCCCGCCGGCTTCGACGCGGATGGACTGCCGCTGGCCGTGCAGCTCTGCGGCCGCGCCGGCGACGAGGTCACGCTGCTGAGGCTCTCCGCGCAGATAGAGGAGGCGCGGCCCTGGGCGGATAAGCGTCCGCCGGTCGACGCGCCGGCGGCGCTCGCTGCGGCGTGAGGGCCGAGCTGCTCCGCCCTGACGCGGCGCTGGGGCCGGCGTGAGCGGTACGAACGACGCCCAGCTGCTCGAGGTCGCGGAGCGCGCTGCGCGAGCCGCCGCCGACGTGCTCGTCGCGCATCTCGGCGACCGCGGCCCCGGGGCCGTCTCGACGAAGAGCTCGCCGACCGATCTGGTGAGCGAAGCCGACCTCGCGGCCGAGCGGGCGATCCGCGCGGTGCTGGAGCGCGAGCGACCGGACGACGCGATCCTCGGCGAGGAGGGTGTCGACAAGCCGGGGGTGAGCGGGCTGCGCTGGATCGTCGATCCGCTCGACGGGACGGTGAACTATCTGTTCGGGATCCCTCAGTGGTGCGTCTCGATTGCCTGTGAGAGCCGCGCCGGCGTGATCGTCGACCCTGTTCGCAACGAGACGTTTCGCGTCGTCGCGGGCGGGCCGGCGACGCTCGGCGGGAGCCCGCTGGTCGCCTCGACGCGCACGGATCTGGCGACGGCGCTGGTCGCCACCGGGTTCGGCTACGACTCGGCGGTGCGCGAGGCCCAGGCGGCCCAGGTCGCACAACTGCTTCCGCTCGTGCGCGACATCCGCCGGCTGGGCAGCGCGGCGCTGGATCTCGCCTGGACCGCGGCGGGCCGCTTCGACGCCTACTACGAGCGCGGCGTCCAGCGTTGGGACGTCGCAGCGGGCCTGCTGCTGTGCGAGGTCGCGGGGCTCGACGTGCGCGAGCTGCCCGCGCGCGGCGACCTGCCGGCCGGCGTGCTCGTCGCTCCGAACGGGATGGCCGACGAGCTCGCCGCGCTCGTCGGTTGAGAGAGGCGCAGGCGCGCCGCGCACGGCGGGCGATAGCGTGGCGGGTGATGGCGCTGCTGCACTCCGCGACCGGCTGGTGGATCGACGAGGCGGGAGCGCCGGAGCCGCTGCCTGCGCTGAGGGGCTTCGCCGACGCCGACTTCGTCGTGATCGGAGGTGGCTACCTCGGGATGTGGAGTGCGTGGCACCTACTGGAACGCGAGCCCGGGGCCGACGTGGCCCTGCTGGAGGCAGGTCGCTGCGGTCACGGACCGAGCGGTCGCAACGGCGGGTTCGTCAACGGCTATTGGGATCACGTCCCTGAGCTGGCGGGGAGTTGCGGGGCTGCGCGCGCTACCGCTCTCGCGCGCGAGGCCGACGTCTCGATCCGGGCGATCGGTGACTTCTGCGAGCGTCAGAAGATCGATGCCTGGTACCGCGCGGTCCCGCAGATCGACATCTCCACGGCTCGCGCCCAGGATGGCTCGTGGCGCGAGGCGGTGGACGGGCTGCGCGCGCTCGGCCACGGCGAGGAGTACGCCGAGCTGACGCCGGCGCAGGTGCAGCGTGTGTGCCGCTCGCCGCTGTTCCGCGGCGCGGCGATCCAGCGCACGGCGGCGACTGTCCAGCCGGCGCGGCTGGCCTTCGGGCTGCGCGCCGCGCTGCTGCGCCGCGGCGTTCGCATCCACGAGTCGACCGAGGTCGCGAGCGTCGAGCAGAAGGGCGCAAAGGGCGTGCTCGTCAGAACCCGGTCGACGGACGGAGGTGAGCGCGGCTATGTGCATGCCGGAGCTGCCGTGCTCGCCGCCGGCTGGCGCACGCTGCGCTGGCCTGGTTTCGGCCGCGAGCTGAGCGCGGCCTCGAGCCACATCGCACTCACCGAGCCCGTTCCCGACGTGCTCGAGGAGCTCGGCTGGACCGGGGGTGAGGCGCTCGAGGACTGCCGGACGATGCTGCATTACTTCCGCACCACCAACGACGGGCGGATCGCGTTCGGCTGGGGCGGCGGGAGGATGGCCTACGACGCCCGGCCCGATGCGCGCCTGGAGCTGGACATCGACGTCGTCGATCGTGCGGCGGCGGCTCTGAGGCGCTTCTTCCCGCAGCTCGCGGACCGCGCGATCACGCACGCTTGGGGTGGGCCGATCGACGTGGCGCCCGCGCGGCTGCCGGTGTATCGCTCGCGCGGGGCGCTGCACGCGGGCTGGGGCTTCAGTGGCCACGGGGTCGGCCCGTCGCACCTCGGCGGGCGGATCCTCTCGGGGCTGGCGCTCGGCGTTCGAGACGAGCTGACGACGCTGCCGCTGGTCGAGCCGCCGTTCAAGGCGTTCCCGCCCGAGCCGGCGCGCTGGCTCGGCGGGTCGCTGATCCGCTCGGCGCTGATCCGCAAGGACGCGCTCGACGAGCGTGGCGAGCCGGTCGGAGCGCTGACGCGCGGCATCGCGCGGTTGCCGAGGCTGCTCGGGATGAACCTGCCGCGCTGAGCGTCGTGCTTCGGATCACGACGCCGGCCGCGTACCATCCACCCCCGCCCGCCCGGGTGCTGGAACTGGAATACAGGGTCGACTCAAAATCGATTGCCCGTGAGGGATTGTGGGTTCGAATCCCACCCCGGGTACTGGGAACGGCGACACGGCCTCGTCGCCGATGTCAGGACGCGTCGCGGTATGTCGTCGCTCTGCACAGATATGTGCGTCATTCGCAGTACTTGATATGCCACAATGAGGGCATGGTGCGGCGTACATCTATGCTCCTCGACACCGAGCTCATCAGCCAGGCGGCACGCGTGCTCGGCACGTCGGGCACCACAGCGACGGTCCGCGAAGCGCTCGCGCGCGCGATTCGTGATGCGCGTCTCGAGGATCTGGCCGCCTGGGAGCTGCCTGCGAGCTTCCCCGAGCAACTCGCGAGCCTGCGCGCGCCCCGCTACCCGGCTGCGTAGGACGTGGCCTTCCTGGCTGACATCAGCGCCTGGAGCGTGGCGCAGCGTAGGGGTGCGCCGGCCGACCTCCGCGACGAGTTCCGCGACCTGCTGCTCGACGACGCGATCGCAACGTGTGGCGTGGTGCGATGGGAGCTGCTTCACAGCACGAACAACGGCGCCGAGTTCGCCGCCCGACGGGCCAGCCTGGCAGCGCTGCGGAGCTGCGCGATCGATGACGCGGACTTCGAGGTCGCCCTCGATCTGTGCGAACGGCTTGACGCCCTCGACGGCGGAAGCGCGCATCGCGCGCTGAAGCTTCAGGACGCGCTCGTAGCCGTAGCCGCGCGCAACGCAGAGCTACCGGTTCTGCACTACGACGCGGAGTTCGACAGGATCGCGCGAATCACCGGGCAGCCGACGCGCTGGATCAGGCCGCGCGGCTCGCTGTAGAGGCGCGCGATCGCAGGCGGCCGCGGCTAGGTGCCGGCGGGAGCCGGATCCTCGTCATGCTCCCAGCGCTCGAACTCGACGTTCCAGCCCTGGTTGAAGCCCTGCATCGCTACGAGCAGCAGCAGCAGCTGCAGCGGGACGAGGATCGCGGTGAGCGTGCCGAGCAGACCTGCGTCGAGTGCCGGCTGCTCGAAGCCGACGGCGTCGCGGTCGAACCAGACGGGAACGGCGATGAGCCCAAAGATCGCCATGATGATCGCGAGCGCCGCGACCACGGGAAGGACGCCGCGGTTCCAGCGCCCGACGTAGTACGCGAACAGGAGGTATATCGCGACCCATGCCAGGCACAACACGGTGAGCCCCTGGAGCACCTCCCAGCCACCGATCGTGATCACGAGGATCAGCGCGGCCGAGATCAGCAGCATGAAGATCACGACCACGCGCATCGTCTTGCTCGACGACTTGTCGCGGTTGGGATGTTCGATGATCGGCTCGCGAGCCACGTATTCCTGGGCCATGAGGGCAGCGAGCCTACAATCCCGGGCGGCCTGATGCCACCCGCGGGCGTGGTGGAATTGGTAGACACGTCGGCCTTAGGAGCCGGTGGCGAAAGCCGTGGGGGTTCAAGTCCCTCCGCCCGCATCGGCAAGGCCTTGGCCGAACACCGCGTGCTCGGGCGTGGCTCGCTCTCGTGAGCGGCCGGCAAGTCGGGGCACCATGCGCAGCGCAAGCGCGGCGAGCACGAACGCAGCTCCATCGATGAGCGAGTAGCCACCGACGGCGCCCGACGGCGGGTTCGCCTCGTTCAGGCCCAAGAGCTCGGGTGCCCACCTCCAGGTGCCCAGGGCCGACCCGACGATCTCGAGGTAAGCCACCATGAGCCCGAGCGAGGCGTAGAAGCGCTTGCCCGCGTCGGGGAGCACGACCATGCCGATCAGGAACACGACACCGAACAGGGCTCCCAGCTCGTCGTCCCTCAGGAACAGGTTCAGCGCGCAGTAGACGGCCTGGGCGCCGCCGGCGGCCCAGGCGAGGACGCGCGTCGAGACCCATTGCGTGTCGATCGCCCGCAGCGCGGTCAGGAAGACGATCCCGTGCGCCGGCGGAAGCCACGGCGGGATGTTGCCGAGGCGGTAGGAGTACCAGCCGAGCCCGTGGCTCAGGGCGAACTCCGCAAGCGTGATGAGCGGCAGGAAGCAGACCAGGGCGATCTGCCGGCGCCGTGGCAGCTCCAGCAGCCCTCCGACCACGACCAGCCACCCCAGCCCGGCGAGAACCCACTGCTGGCTCTCGGTCAGCGACAGCTTCGCATCGACCGCGCAGGCGATCGGGACCGCGGCGTACGCCGCGACGAACCAGCGGCGCGGATCGCGCCAGAGCCAGCTGATGACGGGCATCCCTCGCGGGTGTCGTCGGACGGTGTGGGCTCGAGAAGCCAGCGCCGTCACCCGCCGATCAGGCAGCTCTTGGGCTTCTTGCCGTCCTTGCCGCCGACGGAGCAGCCGCCCTTGCCGGCGTTGGCGTCCTTCAACAACGTCGTATCGGGAGTGACGTCGATCTTCTCGTCGCCGGTGCCGAACGCGATGACGATGTTGTCGTCCTTGCTGATCTTGTACGTGGCCGGGTCTGCGACCAACGCCCCATTCGTGTAGACGCGCAGCTTGCGGCCGTCGCCGTTGCGCAACGTGCCGAGGTGGTCGGGGCCGAACGTCACGCCCCAGATCGCGAAGACGTCGCCGAGCGTGACCTTGAACGGCTCATCGGATTCCAGGTGCAGAACACCTGTGGGCGCGTGGGTGTGCAGCGAGGAGAAGATCCGGTTCTTGAAGTCGAGCCCCATGTTCTGCGGCGGCTTGACGAGGATGCCGTCGACGTAGGTGCGCAGCTGGGCGTGCTGGTGGAAGGTCTCCTTGCCCGTCGGCGGCAGGCCGAGCAGGCGGATGCGCTGAGCGAGCTTCGCTTTCTCGGGAGGGAACGGCGGCGGGACGGCGCGCACGCCCGGTCCGGTCACGACGGCTCCCTCCAGTCCGGCGGGGTCGGCGTCGTCGCTGCAGCCTGACAGCGGGATCGCGGCGAGCACAAGCGCGGCTGGGATCGCGAGCAGGCGGCGGCGTGCGAGCGTCATCGGGCTGCACGCTATCGGCACCCGTGGCCGTTCGGCGCCGCCGGGCGCGGGTGGGACGCATGTGGCCGACCAGGCGGCACATCGTGCCCGCTGATCGCCGTCTATCCTCAGACGCCGCTGGGGGACTGGTGTATCGGTAACACGGCGGTCTCCAAAACCGCAACGCCAGGTTCGATTCCTGGGTCCCCCGCTCGCCCGCGCGCCGGGCAGGCCGAAGCCGCCCGCAGCTCGTTCGCCCGGCGTGTGTAGGGTCGTGCCCCGGTGTCCAGCGCCAGTGAGATCTTCGCCCCCGGCCTGCTCGACGGGCGCGTCGTGCTCGTCACCGGTGGCGGCACGAACCTCGGGCTGCAGGCTGCGATCGAGCTGCATCGGGCCGGAGCGAGCGTCGTCATAGCCGGGCGCCGCATCGAGGTGCTCGAGGAGGCTGCGCCGCGGATCGGTGCGCGCTGCACGATCGCGTCTGGTGATGTGCGCGACCCTGATTCCTCGCGCGCAATCGTCGCGCGCGTGCTCGCCGACCACGGGCGCCTCGACGTGCTCGTCAACAACGCCGGCGGCCAGTACTTCGTGCCGGCCCAGGACATCGTCGCCAAAGGCTGGCGAGCGGTCTGGCGGCTGAACGTCGAAGGCACGCGGACGATGACGCGCGCCGCGGTCGACGGCGGTTTCGGCGCGCAGGGCGGCGCGGTCGTGAACGTCACCGTGTCACCGCATCGCGGCTACCCGGGGATGGCCCATACCGGGGCGGCACGCGCGGCGGGGGAGGAGATGACGCGCTCGCAGGCGCTGGAATGGGCTGACCGCGGGGTGGCGGTCGTCGCCGCAGCGATCGGTAGGTTCGACACGGAGTCGCTGCGCAAGTACCCCGACGTCGTATGGAAGGGCGCCGCGGCGTCGGTTCCGCTCCAGCGCCTGGGAACGATGGACGAGTTCGCCTGGCTGATCGTGCTGCTCGCCTCGCCGCTCGGTCGCGACTTCTCGGGATCGGTTGTCACGCTCGACGGCGCACTCGACGACTGGGACGGCGCGTGGCCGCGCGCGGCGCTGCTCGACGAGACGGGCGCGGTGCCGACGGAGGAGCGGACGGGCTGATGAGGGCGGGGCAGCGCGCCTATACTCGGCGTCGTTGCGGGTGTGGTGTAACGGCTGCACAAGACCCTTCCAAGGTCTCAGTGCCGGTTCGAGTCCGGTCGCCCGCTCTGCGAGGCGCCAGACCGCTCATTCCTCGGTCAGCCTGACGCGGTGGGAACGACGTCGGCGCGCCGTTCGTCGGCGGTGGCAGTTCGCGCAGACGACCTCACACTTGCGCATCTCGGCCAGTACGGCTTGCCAGTTGCGGTCCGCGATTCCTGAGCAGACGCCGGTTTGCCCCGGCACCGGGCAGGGCGTGCCCGCGGCGGCGATAGACTCGCCGAACACGGGGAGTGGCGCAGTCTGGTAGCGCACCCGGCTGGGGGCCGGGCGGCCGCAGGTTCAAATCCTGTCTCCCCGA
>Ga0247727_10001721_pt1 | contig 51115 bp, 27 predicted proteins | sample WisWelCaveWW1625_FD_202498 | JGI IMG/M metagenome (GOLD analysis project Ga0247727, IMG submission 202498) | Biofilm microbial communities from Wishing Well Cave, Virginia, United States - WW16-25 | ecosystem: Environmental > Aquatic > Deep subsurface > Groundwater > Cave microbial mat | place...
ACGATCAGGTCGTCGTTCGTCCCGGCGTTCGCGCTCATGTAGTCGTTGGTCGCCAGGCCCGGCAACGATCCCTTCCGCGCCAGCAGCGTCACCGGGCCGCTCGCGGCGTTGATTTCGAATTGCGCCCGCGCCGCGGCGCCGCTCACCACATACCGGTAATAGTCCACCCCGTTCGTCCCGCCCGCATTCGCCGCCGCGTAGCCCACCCCGTTGGTCAGCGTCACAACCGGTGGCCCGACGTTGGTCCCCAGCACCAGCCCTTCCTGCACGTCGAAGAACCGATACGCCGTCGGCAAGCCAATGCACCACGTCGTCTGACTTCCCACCGCCGTGAGCGTCCCGCTCAACACCTCCCACGTCGTGGCCGCCAAATCCGCCTTCCCCCGCACGTAGTAGTGCGCACCGGCCAGACTGTTCCACGTCAGGCACAGTTGACCGCCCAGCACCTGGTAGTTGGTGATCGCCACCGGCTGGCCCGTCACCGCCCATTCCGTCGCCTGCACCGTGTAGCTCACCGCCCCGCCGCTCCCGTTGACCACCGCCAGATACCACTCGCCCGCGCTCAAGGCCACCGGCGCTGAGTTGGTCAGCACCACGATCAGTTCGTCGTTCGTCCCGGCGTTCGCGCTCATGTAGTCGTTGGTCGCCAGGCCCGGCAACGATCCCTTCCGCGCCAGCAGCGTCACCGGGCCGCTCGCGCCGTTGATTTCGAATTGCGCCCGCCCCGCGGCGCCGCCCACCACATACCGGTAATAGTCCACCCTGTTCGTCCCGCCCGCATTCGCCGCCGCGTAGCCCACCCCGTTGGTCAGCGTCACGATCACCGGCCCGACGTTGGTCCCCAGCACCAATCCCTCTTGCACGTCGAAAAACCGATACGCCGTCGGCAAGCCAATACACCACGTCGTCTGCGTGCCGGTCGCGGTCAGCGTCGGCGACAGAACGGTCCAGCTTGGCGCGGTCAGGTCGGTCTTGCCTTGCACGTAGTAGTGCGCACCGATCAGTGAACTCCACGCCAGGCAAAGCTGGTTGCTCACGACCTGATAGTTGACGATCACCGGCGTCCCGGTCACCGGCCACTCGGTCGCCTTGATCGTGTAGCTCACCGCCCCGCCGCTCCCGTTGACCACCGCCAGATACCACTCGCCAGGGGACAGCGCCACCGGCAGCGTGTTGGTCAGCACCACGATCAGTTCGTCGTTCGTCCCGGCGTTCGCGCTCATGTAGTCGTTGGTCGCCAGGCCCGGCAACGATCCCTTCCGCGCCAGCAGCGTCACCGGGCCGCTCGCGGCGTTGATTTCGAATTGCGCCCGCGCCGCGGCGCCGCTCACCACATACCGGTAATAGTCCACCATGTTCGTCCCGCCCGCATTCGCCGCCGCGTAGCCCACCCCGTTGGTCAAGGTCACGATCACCGGCCCGACGTTGGTCCCCAGCACCAATCCCTCTTGCACGTCGAAAAACCGATACGCCGTCGGCAAGCCAATGCACCACGTCGTCTGACTTCCCACCGCCGTGAGCGTCCCGCTCAACACCTCCCACGTCGTGGCCGCCAAATCCGCCTTCCCCCGCACGTAGTAGTGCGCACCGGCCAGACTGTTCCACGTCAGGCACAGTTGACCGCCCAGCACCTGGTAGTTGGTGATCGCCACCGGCTGGCCCGTCACCGGCCACTCGGTCGCCTTGATCGTGTAGCTCACCGCCCCGCCGCTCCCGTTGACCACCGCCAGATACCAATCGCCAGGGGACACGGCCACCGGCAGCGTGTTCGTCAGCACCACGATCAGTTCGTCGTTCGTCCCAGGGTTCGCACTGGCAAGGTCGTTGGTCGCCAGACTCGGCAACGATCCCTTCCGCGCCAGCAGCGTCACCGCCCCGCACGCGGCGTTGATTTCGAACTGCGCCCGCGCCGCGGCGCCGCTCACCACATACCGGTAATAGTCCACCCCGTTCGTCCCGCCCGCATTCGCCGCCGCGTAGCCCACCCCGTTGGTCAGCGTCACAACCGGCGGCAGAGGCGGCGGCACATTCGTGAACTCCGTGGCGACAATGGTGTAGCCGAGAAGATTCGTTTCGGCATTGAAGACGCCGAGATACCAACGGCCTGGCGTGACAGACACCGGGACGGAGTTGGAGAGCACCAGGATCTGCTCGTCATTGGTGCCGGGATTGGTCCCGGCGAAATGGAAGGCCGACGGCGTGGGGAACGGCGTGCCGTAGCTGGCGAAAAGATTCAAGTCGCCACTCAGACCGAGCAGTTGAAATGAAACTGACGTGGCGTTCGACGAAACGTCGTAGGAGAAATAGCGCGGGACCGCGCCCGGCGCCAGGGCGTTCGTGAACGGCAGGCCGTTATACAAAGAAGTCACTTCGAAATCCACCTGGAGGGCGTAGGTGACATTGGTCGAACCTGAGTTTTGCACGCCGAGAAAATAGCGCTGGCCCGGCATCAGTTGCGGCACGCCGTTGGTCACCAGAGTCAGCGTGCCGCCAGTTGAGGAGGCGAGGAGCACCACGTCTCCGGCGCCGCCGCCGATGGGCGGGTTGGTCTGGTTGAACAACAGGTTGAGCGGCGCCTCGGCGAACAGGAGCGAGTTGATCGCGAAGTCCGCCCCGGGCGGCACGTCCACCACGTGGTAAGCGATCTGCCCGGGCGCGACGGTGTTGGTCCGCGGGAAACCCGGCTCGATGGCAAATCCGCCGCTGACCGTCAGCGTCGCCTTGTAGGAAAAATCCGTCCACAGCCCGTCCAGGTTCGGGTCCTGGCCCGGCGACGCGAAGGTCAGTTCATCCAGCCGCAGCGACATGCCGATCACGTTGTAGCCCTGAAAGTCCGTGGCGTTCGTGCCGGACGGCAGCGGTGCAAAAAACGCCGACTCGAGGCTGGGCTGCGACGACAGTCCGCCGCCGGGCAGCTCGGCGAGGAACCACGCCAGTTGCGGCAGACCATCGGAGAGCCGCTGCGCGACCAGATCGAAATCGGGGTCCTCGACGCGCGTGACCCCGAACAGCATTCCCAGGTCATTCGTCGTGAACAGGTGGGATTCGAAGATCGTGTTTGTGGGCGGCGGTTCCGACGGCGCGGCAACGCCGAAGCGGAAGCCGATCTGGTTTGTGATCACCGCGAAACCGCCTTCACCAATCAGCGTCACCGTGGACAGCGTGGTCTGGCCAGCAGCAACGGACGGAAGGAAAAGCCCCGTCGCGATCATCAGCAGCGTGCCAGCGAGTCGCGACAAATTCATATTAGCGTCGCGCAGGTTGGAGTGCGAAATCGGAAAAGGCAACTGACTTTTGCCGCGCGGACGGCTTCGGCGGTCACGGCAGTTGCAACAGCCGATAGTAGCGCGTGCCGGCCAGCCCGCCCGTTTGTGAGCCGTCGTCCAGGAACGAGAACGCGCCCGTGACGGAGGTGATGATATTCGTGAAACTCGTCCAAGAGGGCGGGGCCACGCTGGGTGACCATTGCACGCGGTAACGCGCGCCGGCCGGCCCGCTCCACCGCAGCAACACGCCGTTGTTCGTCCGTGTGATGCTCGAAATGAACGGCGGCGGCACGTAGGGATTGACGGCGATCCCCTCTCGCACCCGGAAGAAGTGATACGGCGACGGCAACGCGATGCACCACGTCGTCGCGTAATCCGTCGCCGTCAACGTCGGCGAGAGCGTTGTCCAGTTCGTGTCGGCGATGTTCGTCACGCCTTGCACGAAGTAATGCACGCCCGGCAGCGACGTCCACGTGAAGCAAAAACTGTTGCTGGAGAAAAACGAGTTGGTGATGACGATGTTCGTGCCGTACTGCGCCCACTCCGTCGCGAGGATGCAATAGGTGACCGGCCCGGGCACGAGCGGCACGGCGGCGATGAACCAATCGCCCGGCGTCAGCGGCACGGGACTCGAAAAATCATACACCACGATCAGCTCGTCGTTCGTGTAGGGATTGGCGCTGAGGTAATCGTAAAGGCCCAGCGACGGCAGCGGCAGGCCCTTCCGCGCCACCAACGTCATGTCGCCCGACGGGCCGTTGATCTCGAATTGCGCGCGCACGGCCCCCGGGCTGACGGCGAAACGATACTGATCGGCCGTGCCGTCACCGACCACGTTCGTCGTGCAATACGGAATCCCGTTGGTCAACGTCACGATCGGCGGAAACGTGTTGGTCAACTCCGTCGCCTGGATCGTGTAATTCACGCTGTTGGTTTCCGCGTTGAACACGCCGAGATACCAGCGGCCGGGCGCGAGCGGCGCCGGCACCGAATTCGAGAACACCAGGATGGTTTCGTTGTTCGTGCCCGGGCTGGCGCTGGCGTAATCGAAACTCCCAGGCGTCGGCAGCGGCGGTCCCCTGCGCCCCACCAGGTTCACGTCGCCGCTCAAATCAAAAAGCTCGAATGACACCGCCGTGGCGTTGGAAGTCACGTCGTAAGAGAAATAGCGCGGCACGGACCCGCCTGCCAGCGTCCCCAGGAGCGGCACGCCGTTGGTCAGTGGCGTCACGTCGAACTCCACCAGCAACGTGTGCGTCACCGTCGCCGGGCCGTTGTTCCGCACGCCCAGATAATACCGCTGCCCGCGCAGCAACGGCGGCACGCTGTTGGTGTCCAACGTCACGCTCCCGCTGGTCACGTTCCCCAGCAGGACGATGTCCCCGATGTTCGTGCCGGTGGGGGGAATGTTTTGATTGAACAGCACGGTCACGGGCGCCGTGGCGGTGACCAGCGTGTTGGTTGCGAAGTTTGCCCACAACGGCACGTCCACCACGTAGTAAAGGATCTGGCCCGGCGGCACCGTGTGGGTTTCCGGCTGGCCATGGATGAGATTGATCGGCACCTGCGCGACCGTGTCGAACACGAACCTCAACTGCCAGCTCACCAGCGTGTGGTCCAGGTTTGTCGCGCCCGTCCGCGTGTCGAGCACTTCCAACTGCCAGTTGCCGAACGCCAGTTCGCCCGCCAGCGCTTCGAGTGATTCCTCGGGGAAGAACGTCAACCCGGACGGCTCCTCTATCAGTTGAATCGAGTCCAGCAACATGCCCGGCTGCAACCCGTCAATCTTCAGCGCCGTCCCGTTTTGCGTCGCGGTGAAGCCCAGGCCGTTGGTCCGCCAGTTGAAATTGTCGGCGAACACCACGTTGGTGTCGAGGTTGCCGATGGTCACCCGCATCCCGGCGAGCGATTGCGGTTTCGGCGGGACGGGATCGAATTTGCCGGCGGGGCCGTTGGTGTAAATCGCCTTCACTTCCGTGGGCGTCAAGGGCCGCGAGTAGAGGGAGATTTCGTCAATCAAGCCGAGGAACGGGAAGTTATGGAGCATGCCGCCGTGGTTGCCGATGCCGACGGCCGCGTCGAATGTCGGATCGAGATTCGGGAAAGGCCGAACGGTCGTGATCTTCTGCGCGAGCACCTTCCCGTCAACGTAAATGCGCATCAACCCGCTGACGCCATCCAGCGTAGCCGCCACGTGCTTCCACTCGTTGTAAGGGATGGGCGCGTAGAGGTTGTCGCCTGTCATGAGCGATTCAATATGGAACTGGAGCAGGCCCGGCGGACCCATCACCAGCGAATAGGGGTCGAGTCCCGGATGATTGTCGCCGCGGAAGAGAATGAAGCCGCCGTCGCCGCGCGCCTGAATCCAACCCTCGATGCTCAACGAGCGATCCAGCGCGAAACTGAAGTTGTCGGAGACGTTGACGCGCTGCGCGCTGCGCGGGTCAAAGTTGAACGCCTGCCCCACCAGTCCATTGGTGTAGCTGCCACTCAGATTCGGAAACCAATTGCCGTGATTCAGGCCGGCGCTGTCGAGGGAGTTGGTTTCACCGCGCCACCAGGCAACGATGCCCGGACCGCGATAGCCGTAGCGCACCGTGTATTTCCGTCCCGCGATCGTCGGCAGAACGCGCGACATGCTGCCAGCGCCCAGCGCCAGATAATTCGAGCCGGCCCCCGCGATCACGGGATCCCGCACGAGACTGACCTGGTTGCTCAGGATCGTCCACCCGTCCAGCGCGGACCCGGTGAGGTATTCGCCCGGCACATTCGTTTCGAAGCCGCTGGTGACGAAATTGGTCGGCACGTACACGGCGGTCAACGGCGGCTCGGCAAACTTGATCGGTGTGCTCGTGAGGTCGGTGTCCTCAGTGAGCAGGAGATAAGCATGACTTCCGGTCACCACGGTCGCAGTATAATCCCAAATCGTCATGGGATCCGGATTGCCACCTTCGTTCATGACGATGATCACGTCGGTGGAGATGCCGGGGCCAAACTTTATGTTGAATCTTGCGGGAATTGACGACGAAGGGGGACAACCGTTGTTGGTGTAGCCGGAATCGAAGATTCGCGCACCGTCGTAATAAATGGTCATCCGGTCGAGCGCGCAGTAGAAATTGTAGTCAATCGTGATTGTGCCCGAGCTCAGGCCAGCGTTGATGACGTTGGTGACCGCCTCCGGGCCGCCGGAATGACTCACCGGTACCGTGTTGGTGAAAAAAATGGAACTGCCGAAACCGGCGTCGGTCGTCCCCCCTCGGTTTTCCACCAAAAGGACGCGTGTGCCCCGCGGACTCACCAAAGTGAAGGCGAGGTCCGAGACGCGGGGATGATCCACGCGTAATCCCACCTCGACCGTCGAGATGCGCTCGCGGATCGGCACGAAGATGCTCGAATAACCCACCGCGTCGTCGAAGATCAGTTCGTTGCCAATGGACTCGAAGGTCGTCGGAATGACCGCTTGCAGATCGAATTCGAGCGCCGCCGTGATGCGGATGTTTTGGACGACCGCGCTGGGATTGAACACGCCGATGAACCACCGGCCCCGCGTCAGCGGCGGCAGGCTCAGGCGCGACACCGATAGGCAGTCGCCCGGCGAATTGACCACCAGAAAATGGTCGTAGGCGGATTGCGACGGGAATGAGCCTTTGCGGAGGTACAACTCCATCGGCGCGGTGTTGCCGGACACGCAGACGATCAGGTTCGTCGCGTCGGCCGGCACGTCAATGAAGTCGAAGGTCCAACTGTTCGGCGGCACGACGCGGTCGGTGCCGTTGCTGCTCACGTTCTGCAATTCCACCTGGAGGCCAACGTAGTTGACCAATCCCGTCTGAGTGAGCGAATCGTCGAGGAAGGTGAAAATCCATGGACCGACGCGCGGCTCGCCCACGAAATCGCGCAGATTGCCCGGACCGTCCGAGGTGCGGCGTTCGAAGCCGTTCGGCACCGCCACGAATTCCAGGTTGTCCTCGTACACAAAGCCATAAGGACCCGGCGACGCCGGCGTGACCGGCGCGGCGCGGTGGTTGTTCAGCACGGCAAACCGCTGGTCGTGGGCGACGTTGCCCACGAGGTCGCCCAGTTTTTCGTGCGTGAAAACGTTGGTGACGATGACGCGACGCGTCTGGCCTTCCAGAAAACAAGGGCAGACAACCCGGGCGACCGACGCCGCGGGTCCGACACTCGCAGGATCGTTGTCCGGGATCAGCGTCGGAAAACTGAAACACAACACCGAGCCGTCCTGGGAGCCGAACGGAAACAGGCTGAACACGCCAAAGAAGGTGTACTCGGCGGCCATCTGATCCTCCGCCTTGACGCCGATATAGTAGGTCTGGCCCGGCACGGCGTTGCTGAGGATCACCTGCTCGGTGCCGCTGCGCCCGACGGACCGGTCGGCCCCGGCCACCGCCGCCGAACTCAGCAGGAGCAGCCTCGGATCGGTGCTCACAAACAGATCAATGTCCGCCTGCACCCTCGTCGCGTTGTCGAGATCGCGTTCGCGCACACCGAGGCGCGGGATGGACAGCGTCGGCGGCAGGAAAGTGACGAAGGCCGCGTTGGTGAACGAGGTGGTGTTGGTGACGATGTAGAAATGCCACTGGTTCGTCATTCCGTTGGTCGTGCCCAGCAACGGCGTGTTCGCGCCGACGCGCTGGCCGTCCAACAGGAAGCCCGACGCCTCCGCCGTCTCGAACGTGTTCGTCACGATCGTGATGTCGCGCGCCAGCGACGGTGTGACGGCGGTGACCGTGGAAACGGTCAGCGCATCCACACGCTCGCCCGTGCCCGACGTGATCACCAGCGCGTAATCCTGGACCGTGTTGTTGGGATGGGCGGTGACTGCGTTGACGTTGACGCGCCTGGCGTGGACCGCGACCGAGTAGCTGGTGTCGAGCGGCAAATCCGCGGTCGCGTTGAGATAAACGTTCTCGACGTTGTTCACGGCGTCCGCGTTCGGCGGCGAATTGGTGTCCCAGGCCGAGGAAAACGGGACCGGCCCGGATGGGAAGTCGTTTCCGAAATAGACTTCGCCGGTGGTGAGGTTGGTCACGACGAGATCGAGGTCGTTGACGAGCTTGAGGCCCGCGGCGGGATTGCCGGGCGGATCGGTCCAGACCAGCGTGAAGCGCAACGGCACGCCGCGCGCCTGCTGGCTCACGGTGACCGTCCGGGTCTGGCTCTGGCCCGTCGCCATGGCGTTGGTCGGGTCCTGATCGAAAACCCAGATCGAGGACGCGCCCGGGACGTTGAGGTTCGTGACGGCGGGCGGCAGACAATTGCGGAGGTTGACCAGTCCCCAGCCCTGGAAGTTGATCGAGTTCTGGACCTGGAAATCGTAACTGGAACTGGCCGAGCGCGCGCCGTTGATGAGCAGCGCCTTCATCAGCGCCGGACTGTTGCGGCGCGCGAGCCGCCCTTCGAACATCTCCTGCATCAAGGCCAGCGCCCCCGAGGCGTCCGCCGCCGCCATGCTCGTGCCCGTCTCATACCGGTAATACGGCCCGAGCGTGCGGTTGAGGTTGCTCAACACCGTGAAGGTGTCGCCCAAGTCATTGGTCGTCACAAAGTCGGTCACGAGATCGTACGCGACCGGAATGCCGATGGTGTTGCTGATGGCGTAGGACCAGGAGGTGTCGCGCGGATTGAGCGGCGAGCCGCCGTCGGGCGGGCTGTCCACCCGGTTGTTGACCACGAAACTCGGCGGCATGGCGAACGGATCGGTCCCTTTCCAGACGGAGATCGGCATCGTCGGAAACGGCACGGGCGAATCCGCGTTGGGCAGCACGCGGACGTGGAACTCGACCGTGTTGGCGGGCAGGAACAGGCTGTAACGGTTCAACTCGTTGGTCGCCACGATCTGGTTGAGAAACACGTTGGGGTGGTGGTTCGAAGAGTTGTAGTACGCCTGCTGGTCCCAAGTGGTCGAGCGTGTGGAGACCACGAACGTGCCCGGCGCGACCACGTCAGGTTTGAACCGGCCAAAATCGCCCTCGACGCCGATGCCCACGTTGCCGCGGCTGGAAAAGGCCGCCACCTCGTTGTTGGCGCTGGTCATTCCCACCCACGGCTTGTTCGTCGCGCAGATCGTCACGTTCGTGCCATTCACGTTGGTCTCCATGCAAGTGCCGAAATCCAGCACCACGCCGTTGGTAATGTTGCGGGGTTGTTCAACGGCGCCGACGGTGATGACGTTTTTGCCCGTGCCGGGCGAAAGGATGGACCCGGCCCCGCCGCCCAGCCCGGAGTCGTTGCCCTCGCCCGCGTTGCCTGCGGCGAACACGAACAACACGGGCTGCGATCCCGGCCGTTGCGGCAGCGCGTCGCGCACCGCCGCGTCGTAACTGGCGGCGGCGATGTCATAGGAATTGTCCCCGGCGTAGTGCCAACTGTTGTTCGAGATCAGGATGTTCGTCGTGGCCGGGGCTTCCTGGAGGTAGGTGTCCGAGGCCGGCTGACCGATATCGTTGCCGGGCCTGCTTCCGATCCCGATCGGCAGCGCGAAGATTCTCGCGCCCGGCGCCTTGCCGCGGAATTGTCCGGCCACGGACGGCGCGACCGAGCCGCTCGCGTTCGTGACGGTGACGGATTGTCCGCCGCTGCTGGCGATGATGCCGGCGACGTGCGTGCCGTGGCCGTTGGCATCCGTCAGCGTGGCCGCCGCCGCCGCCTGCACGCGCCCGGCCAGGTCCGGATGCGCGGCATCCACGCCCGAGTCGTTCACGTTCACCGTCACGTTCGTCCCGGTGAGATTGAGCCAGTTGGTCGTCACCACGGTGTCGGTGGAGACGCGGATGCGGGCGCGGCTCAGGTCGTTGGCCGGCACGCGCGGATGGTACCACTCGATGAATTGCACGCCGGTCAGGTTCGCGAGCACTGCCAGTTGATCCACGGGTGGCCGGACGCGCAACACGGGGCCGAACGGCGAACGCTCTTGCGCGAACACCTCCGCGCCGAGGCGCTTGACCGCCTCGGTGGTTGCTGCGGCATCGTCGTCGAACAGGACCAGGTTCAGTCCCGACTCCTCCGGCAAGGGCAGTTGTTCGACGGCGTGCTTGAGCAACGAGGACTTGAGCTTGAAGTAAGGCTCGTAGGACAGGACAGCCCGGGTATCCGGGCTGGCGGCGAGTTGCGCGGCGGCGGCGGCGCTTGCCCGCACGAGATAGGCGTTGTTCGGAATGTAGGCCACGATGCGCGCGCCGGCATCGCGCAGACGCGCGCGAAACGCGTCGTCCAAAGGCCGGCGCGATTGCACGACGTAGCTCCGCGCGTCGGCCGGGGCGCGGAGGTGCGAAGGGATCGCGAGAGCCGCCGGCAACGCCGTGTCCACAAGGGCGTTCTCCAAAAGAATCGCGCCATCATCGCGCACCAACTGGCCAACCGGCCTGGGCGTGTTGGTCAGGCGATATTGCAGCCTGTTTTCGGAGGGCGCGGCCGCCTGTCGCATGACGGGTGACACGTGACTGGTGACAGTTGAGCTGACCGGCCGGGTCTTCTCCTTTTCCCCTCTGCCCCCCTGCTCCTCTGCTCGAAAAGGGGAAGAGGGGAACAGGGGACGGGAGGATTTTTGCGCTTCCCACTCGTTGCCGAGCCGCCAGAAATAGAACGCGCCCGCCAGGCAGAGCAGGCTGATGAGGAACCAGAACAGGGGTCGGCGACGCATAAACGATTCAATCAATCAAAACACGCCAAAGCAACGCGAGGTTGATGGTAGGGCGCGTCACTCCGTGCGCGCCGTGGGCCGAGTCCGCATCCCAAACGGCGCGCACGGAGTGACGCGCCCTACCAACGGTTGCTCTCATCAATCCGGCGGCAAAATGTTGTAGCTCTCGACCACGGTGCGCGGCTTGTCCGGCGCACCCTCGATGCGCACCACCGCCCGCAGCGCGGTCTCGGCGGTAACCTGATAATTCGTACACATGCCGTCAAACGGGCCGCCGACAACGATCGAAGCCCGCGCGGGCCGAAGTGTCTGGCCAAACGCGTAGATCACAAATCTCGTTTCGCCGAGGCGCAACAACGACAGCGCCTGCTGCGGCAGCCATTCATAAACCGCGTCTTTGATCCGGTGGTCGCCGTTGATGTCCTTCTTGGTCGGGTCCAGGAACGGGGATTTCTCGGTCAATTCGGGCACGGCGAGAATGTCACCGAGCCGCTCGAAGGACCCTTTGGGGAACAGCACCTTGTTCGTGGCGCGCACGTCGTTGATCGCGTTGACGATTCGCAGCAGCGGCGCGTTCGGGTCGCTGCCGGCGGGGTCAATCCCCAGGTCGGACGTGTTGATCCGGCTGGCGACGGGTTCGTAGCGGATCACGGGCGGGATGGCGGCCATGTCTTTCGCGCTGGAGGCATTGGTCAGCGCGATCATGCCGCCGAACACCGCGGACCAGGCGGCGAGGTTGGTCTGGTTGATGGGCAACTGGCCGCGCGCGGCGCTCCCGCTGAACGCCGTGGTGAAGGCATCGAAAATGGCGCGGTCGTTGACCGGGCGCGTGATCTGGGCGTCGTTCGGGTTCGGGTTGCCGGTCCAGTTCTGCCACACGCCCGCGGCCACGTCGCTGCTCTTGAGATAAATGGTCTGCCACGGCGTGCCGCGGTGGACGCGCCCGAGCCAGCCGAGGGTCGCGAACTTGTTGGTCGGGAAATCCCAATCGTCGGAGCGGCGGACGCCGGGATCCTTGACAGCCATGTTGTACGTGTTTTCGTCGGTGGACTCGTCCTGGAAACCCCAGGGCGCATAACGGTCGTTGATCACGCCGAGGTTCTTCAACGTGACGGTCGGCCGGTTGAGCGTCTCGGGAGTGATGCCGTTGGTGCGGACCAGATAAACCAGATCGCCGGTCGTGTAGTGGACGAGCGGATCGTTGGCCTGCCAGGTGAGGTATTGGGAAATCTTCCGCGTCGGCGTGAACGGCACCTGCACGGCGAGATTGGTGTTGACGGTGCCCGGGTAATAGATCGGCGATTCGTGCATGAAGACCCGGAAGCCGTCTATCTCCTTCTTCTTCGTGTCGCCGGTGGGCTGGTTGATGCCGTAGGTGTTCCAGTCCGTGCCGCCCGAGCCGGAGTTGCCCTTGGAGACTTCGATCTGGTTGATCACGCCCATCGGCGGATGGTTGACGGTGTTGCCGCCGATCCGGTTCGTGTTCCAGAGGCCATCAAACCCGGTGCCGCTGGTCCTCACGTCTTCGCTCAAATTGCGGTCGCCGTTCAACGCGTTCATGTGAACGTAATCAATCAGCCGCCCGCTCGCCTTGTCCACCATGATGAAACGCAGCTTGTTGGTAACGGTCAGTCCCCATTGCGGCGACGGAAAGCGGGGAGGCACATCCACAAATGGCTGGCTAAGATTGGTGCTGGGTTTAGGCGGGTTCCCCACAAAGATTGAATCGGGCAGGAACTGGACGTTGGTGCGCAGCGGAATCTGGAAGGAAAGCAGGTCGGAGACGGAATTGGCGCCGCTATGGCCGCGCCAGCCATTGGCCGGCACGTTTGTAAACCCGCCGTAGGTCCGCTGGAGCGTCATGCGGACGCCATAATCATTGGTCAACGTCATCCGCAGGTCGTTGGCCACGATGATGTCCACCGCGCGCGGGTAGTTGCCCTTGTAGGAATTCCAGGCCTCGACGCCGAAGACGTTCGAGAGACCGACGACGAACATCTGGTTGGTGGTGTATTGGGACACCGACGCGGCGAGCGAGGGCCGGGTGACCTGCAGCTTGCGCGTGATCTGCCACACCGATTGCATCGCGAACTCGTTGAAATTGGGCAGGCCCTTCTTGGCGCCGATGACGAGCGGCACGCCATAAACCAGATCGTCCGGTTGCAACGCCGCCACGTCCGCGGGGTCCGTCAGGTCGCGCGGAATCTTGAGATAGTTCGTGCCCGCGCCTTCCTCGACGAAGCCGGCGATGAACACGTCGTTCCCGTTCTTCTTGAACACCGGCCGGAAAACACTGGGCAGCAGCGGAAACGTGGTGGCATTGGCGAACAGGCGGTTGGTCGAGGCGTCGTAAAGGTTGGCGGCCAGTTGCAGGAGCCGGTGAACGCCCGCGTTATAGACGAAATTGTTGCTGACCAGCACCGGAATGTCGCCGGCGCCGAACTGGTAGGTGGACTTGAGCAGCCGCTCGGCCGCGTTCGTGAAAAAGGCCAGCGGCTGCCAGGTGTAAAAATTCGTCGAACTGGCGATCCCTTGCGAGTTGCGCTGAACGAGGTTGTCGTAGTTGAGATTCAATTTGCCCGGCGGTTCGGGCGCCGAGTCGGTGCCGAGCTGGGACAACAGACGATAAAACGTGTAGCGGTCGTAGGAGGATGGCGAGTTGGTCGTGGCTTTCCACAGGCGTTCGGTGAAGCCCCACACGCTGATGGGGATGCCGGGCGCCGTCTTGCTGCGATCGAACAATTCCTGCGTGGTGAAGAAGTGCCTCGGAAACTCCGAGCCGGGCCAGGGCGACGCCGTGCGCGAAGCATCGGCATCACCGACGATGTTCCAGCCGAGATAATTCGTGATCAACGGGCCGGCCGCGTAGCCGTCACGCCGGTCACTCCCAAAAGCGCTCACGCCGCCCGGTCCAAACATGCCGCTCACCGAAACGTCGGGCAGCAGTTGCAATGAGTTGCCGCCATAGCGATAGCGCAAGAGCGAGAAGGCGTCGTCAAACGCCACGCCCACGCTGGATCGGGCCGGCGCCGTGTCGTAGCGGTAGCTGTCCCAGGCGTTGGTGTTCAGGTCGCGAAGGAAGGAGGCCAGATTCAACTCCCAGGATCCCAGACCCTGGTTGCGATAAAACCCCTCGGCGGTGATTCGCAACCCATTGGGCAGCTTGGCCTGGTTGTGACTGTAGTTCAGATCAAGGGTCTTGCCCGCCGGGATGACGACGTAGGAAAAACGCGAATGGAAAAAGTTCGTGGACGAGTGGGGAAACCCGGGCCGTTCCAACATGCCGATCCACTCGGGATCGCCGACGAAGTAATTGCTGAGCGTCCTGCCCGGGACGATGGAGGGCATGACGTTGCCGTTCGTGTCGTAATACGGATTCGCGGGGTCGCCGCTGATGACGGGCCAGAGACCGTTGGTGTCGTAACGGCCATTGCGGTTCAGGTCGAGGTAGTAACGGAATTCGTAGCTGTTGGCATAAAGACGGTTGGTGACATACACCGGCGGACGCGGGTTCCAATACAAGTTGGCCAGGTTTTGTTCCACATCGTAGCCGGGTGGACCCGAAACCAGTGGAGTGCCGTCCGGGTATGTGTAATTGACATTCGTCGGCCAAACCACAATCCGCTGGTTCCCATCCAGCAGCGGCTGTCTGGCAACAAAACCCGACCGGTTGACATAAGTCGTCGAAACCAGCAACTCGAAATTGAAAGGATTGGTTGTGGCGAGGATCGGCGCGAGCAGTTCAGCCTTGGCGTGCTCGATGGCCGTTTCCGCCGCCGTCCGGGAACCGGTCTGGTCCGCCATGGTTTTGACGGCGTTTTGATCCCGCCGGCTGACCGCCAGGAACGTGACGGCCATGAAGGTGATGACCGAAAGCAGAATCAGCGTGATGACGAGGGCGACGCCCTGGTGACCGGAGCGCGACCGGTCCCCGGTCGCAGCGCCACCGAATGAGTGCGTGGCCGGAAGTTTCGGGCGAAGGTTGCCAGCAGGAGCCGCTGCGGACGGGGACCGTCCGTGCTCCGCCGGACCATAACGGCTTCGTGAAAGACGCTTCATTGGTAGGCCGTTGGATCAACGTTGCGGACGGGTACGCGCAGGCGGAAGACATGCACGCGCCCGGCCTGGCCCTCGCGCTGGAGGTAGTTGCGCCGCGCGACCGCTTCGGTGATGGAATTGGCCCGCTCCAGGGTGCGTTGCTCCAGAATGCCCAGCTCGAATTCGACGAAAGCCGGGACGGTATTACTGGGAAAGGAGTACAACCGGACTTCACCAGTCGTGACTGAACTGGGGGGGTACGGCACAACAATGCTATTGGTCGGGTTGCCGGGCAAGCCCGACACGATCAAGCGGCCCTCGGGGTTGTAAGCCCTGATCTTGAAATGAACGATGCCGTCGAGCACGCGGCTCGCGCCGTCCTCCCGAAAGCGGGCGGCCCGGAAGGCCTGAGAAAAGGCAAGCTGGTTCTTCCTGAAGTACTGGTCGGGATAGTTCGTGTGGAAACGATACAAGGTGCCCACCGGCGGATCTGGAATCCCAAGCGTGCGGGTAACAACATCATTCGTGCGCACGAAATAGCCGATGCCGTGCCACTCGAGGTTTTGCCGCGTCAGGAAGAACAGGTCCTGCGAGTAATTGACGCGTTGGGCAGTATTGACCCCCGGCAAAGGTTGGAGTAACGGCGACAGCGTTGTCGTCTCGGCGCGAAAGTTTTCAATGTTTCGGAGGTAAGCCGGCGTCATCTGCGACAATTCGCGCGCGATGATCTCGGTGGCAGCGCGCGCGCCCTGCAGCACGTCCACCTGGGTCATCCCGGTGCGGAACGCGCGCTGCGTCTGGTTGAACATCAACAGGAGCCCCAGGATGATCACGCTCAAGAGCGCGATCACGACGAGGATTTCAATGAGCGAGAATCCGCGGTGGCAGGGCTGCCGCGCGTGCAGAGCATTCTTACTTGGGTCGCGGCGGATCATGGCGCGTGAGCGTTGGTGAAGATGGCCGGTTCAAAGAAAAACAATGGGTGGCCCGCGTCGCTGGTTGGCCAAAGGCGTCCGCCCACCTGCGCGCGATAAACTTCGCGGCCATTTCCTGTCTTGCCACCGGGAAGGAGCGGCCAGCGGAAGAGCAGCCTCAGATCGTGGAGGTTGGTTTGAAGGTTGGCTCCGTAAGCCGTGTTGGTCAGCGGCGTGGCGACGGGCACGATTTCGGACGTGAACCGGTAGCTGAAGGCGAGGTCCTGCACCGCCGGGTCGCGCTGCGGGACCTTCTCCGACGCGGATCCGCTCAGGGCGCGGCAGTAGGCCACGACGTAGTTGCTCCTGAAGTCCCCGCTGACCGGTTCGTATTTCGGACGGCCCAGCAGTCCGATGATGCGGTAGCCGTTGGTGAGCGGGAGAAACGGCGGGGGCTGCACCGAGGTCACGCGGGAGTTGTTGTTCGTGTAGCCGTCGTAGTCGGGGCCGTCCACGACTTTCATGTCCACATCATAGACCGTCCAGTAGTTGGTGATGGCGAAGACATAGTTAGTCAGGTCATCCACGCCGCGGGCGCCGTTGCGAATCGCGTCGAGCATGTAATTCGCATCGTGGTCAATGATCGTCGCCTGGCGGTTTTCCTTCTGCACGTCCAGGCCGGTCGGCAGGACGCCGATGATCGCCACCAACGCGAAGCCGATGATCGCGAGGCTGATCGCGATCTCCACCATGGTGAAGGCAGCGCGCGAACGATCCGGAAGTTGGGAGAATGGCGGCCTCATTGGATTTGCTGTCGCTCCAGGCTGACCCGGCCCGTGAGCCAGTCAATGTGGACGAGGTTGAAGGCGTTTACGGCGTTGCCGGGCGGCGACTCCGAGACGGCGACGGATTTACTCGGATCACTTGGAATCATGGGGACTTTGTTGACGTCGCGCGCGTAGGCGATGCTGCCTTTTGCCAGCGGGATGTATTCGTCCACGCCCGAAGCAAGCTGGCCCAGATGATTGAAAGCGATGTAGGGAACGGTGACATAGATTCTTCCGGGCGCATAGGCGTCCTCCGAGGGAAACGGGATCGAGTTCGTGACGGCGAATCCTGCGACGCGGAACACGCGCCTCGCGGGCGTGACGGGCGGCGGCGGGTCGCTGATGTCCACGTACCGGTTTCGGGGCATGAATTTGAACAGCGGCAGCACCGCGCCTTCCGGGAGGGCACGCCAGGCAGAAAGATAGCGAGGCTCAATCTGTCCCGGCTGGCTGCCCACGCTGCGCATTGATACGAACGCGTAAGCGTTTACTTGTTTGTCGAGCAACCGGGTGGCTTTGTTCTGTTCAGTCTGCGGGAGGGAAGCATAGGCGATGTCGTTCCAGAAATTCGACGGGCAGAAGATCATGTAAACCGTCGTGCGCTGGCTGATGGCAAGCTGCCGGGCGCGGGTGACGTCGTCGAGCAACTGCCGCGTGCCGGCGAGCGTCGCGTCGCCCTTGCGAAAATTGGAGACCATCGGCATCGCAATGGCGGCCAGGATGCCGACGATGCTGAGGACCACCAGCATCTCAATCAGCGTGAACGCTCCCGGGCTGGATCGGCGTGTGGTCATTTACTCCTTCCAACTCGCGACGTTGTCCTGGTTGCTGCCTTTGTCCGCCTTGTCACCCGTCGAAGCCTTTCCATCCGGGCCGAGTGACCAGACCATGACATCGCCGTTGTACTCGAAGTCATTGGCGCTGCCGGATGTGGAACTGACCAGGCCGTTGATCCCGGTTGCCTGGTTCGGAATTCCCGATACAGCATTCAGACGGTAAAGGGTGTCCCGCGTTTTTTCGTCGTAGCTCAGATCAAGGCTGATGATGTAGGGATTGCCCCACGGATCCCGATACACGCCATCGGGTCCGACACCGGGCCGTGTGATGTCCTGGTCCTTGTTGGCGTTCAGGAAGATCCTCCGTTGCGGATTGCGAACGCCCCGCAGGTTCGCGGGTGAATTCGTGTTGTCCATGAGAATGGCAATGACAGGGGCATTGTTGGACACGGTTCCGTTCGGTCCGCCGAACGTGGCGTCGCCGCCGCCGGGCTGCAACCACGGTGGCAGGGGCAGGCGGTTGTAATCGGATTCGTATTGTTTGATGGCCATTACGATCCCGTTAATCTCAAGACGGGCCCGCTTGATCACCGCCTTCTTTCTGGCGCTGGCCACCGCCGGCAGCAACATCGCCGCGAGGATGCCGATGATGGCAATCACCACCAGAAGTTCAATGAGCGTAAACCCGCGCGACATCCGGCGGGAGTTTCTCCCCGGGTATTCCGTCGTGCCGAAACGGTTGATCCGAGTGCTACAACCCCGTCGCCGGGGTCCGCCAAACAGATTGAGGAACGGCAATGGCCGCGAACTCCCGCCATACTCACCGGCCCGGTGCCGGCTGTAGGACACTTCCGGGAACCACTGGCACTCATGCCAGACAACCGGCAGCAGTGCGGTGCGCGGGCGGTTAATGGGATCGAGACGCGTCTTCATGGGAGTGCTGGTGTTGGAGTTCAAGGCGAAGAAACGATTTGAGGTGTTTCGCTCCAGTTGCTGATGCGGTTGGTCTTGCCGCCAATCAAGACGTCAACCCAAAGATCGAAGCTGGCAGGGTTATTCGTGGGATTGGTGGAGACATAACGCCAGGGGTTCAATCCCGGACTTCCGGCAACCGGTGGCGTGCTGCCGGTCCACAGCGCGGAACAACTCAACAGCCGCACCGGCACCCCGCCGATGGTTGCCAATCCGTACTGGCCGGGTTTCAGGTTCTTCAGGAAGTTCACCGCGGGCGACCCTACGTCATCGCCTCCGCCCTTGCTGCAATTGACGAATCCGGCGACCCCGGCACCGAACGCCATGGGGACGGAGGCTGAAGGAATCCTGGTCACGCCATCGAGGCTCGCGTAATCCGTTCCCTGGCGGCTGGTCCCGACGAGTTCGAAGTAGAGTTGATTCACCGAGCGGCCACCCGCACTGTTCGGACTGTCCGGGGGATAGAAGTTGTATTTGGCCTTGTAAGACTCGATCGCCGTCACCATCTGCTGCAACTCGGTCTTGGCCTTGCGGACAATCGCCCCTTTCTTGATCGCGGCCCCGACCGGCAGGAGCATCGCCGCGAGGATGCCGATGATGGAGATGACGACGAGCAGTTCGATAAGGGTGAACGCCCGCAAATGCTGCCGTGATGCTCTTGGGTCCGGATTCATTGAACTATTCAATTGGGTCGAGTCATCGTTCCCGCAGTTCCTGCTCCATCCGCTCGCTGAGCCATTGTTTCATCATGCTCTGGTAATTCAGATACCGAGCGCGGGCGACCCGTTTGATGCGCGCGAGCATCCGCGGGTCAATGCGCAGCGTGATCGTCACCGACTCCGAGGCCTCGCTTGTCCCAGACACCGCGCCCTCCATCAATCGCAGATCCGGCCGATTCTCCGACCAGAAATCCGCCTCGGCGGATTCGCTGTCGAACAACGGCACGTCATCCCATGTGGCGATTGAGCGCATCATTTTTTCGGGCCTCAGACCGTTGAGGCGATTCTACGTGCTTCCAGCAATTCGTTACTGCGCCAGCGTTTGATCCATCTTTCGTTGATAGAAGAATCGCTCTTCCGGCTGAAACGACCGCGCGAAAATCACCCGGATCTGCTTGCCGTTCGTCCGATACACACTGAAGACCCCAACGCCAGTTGCGGACATCCCAAGGTTGAAAAACCTGGCTTGGGCCGAAAACCGCCGCGAGTCCGGCAAGAGCCGCACCGCGAACGGGTCCTCGAACGATTCTTCCACTTCTCGCTGGCTCAAAGAACTATCCAACTCGAAGGGCGGATTGTTCCAATCGAACTCCATGACGAGCTAGTTGTAAATAATACGCCCATGCAATGTCGTTACAATGTATTTACACATGAGCGCCAGGGTGTGTCAACAGGTTTTTTGGTTTTGGTCAAAAAACTGGCCGCCGATTAGAACCAGCGGCCAGACTGACCCAGGAAAGTGGACTTCACTCGTCTTTGCCACCCTTGCCGCTGGTATCGCCGACCCGGTTCATCAGTTCGATCAACGGAAGGAACATGGCGATGACGATACTGCCCACCACAACCGCCAGGAACACGATCATGATGGGTTCGAGCAGAGAGGTCATTGCGGCCACGGCGTTATCCACCTCTTCATCGTAGTTGTCGGCAATCTTGAGGAGCATTTCCGGGAGCGCGCCGGTCTGCTCACCGACATCCACCATGCTGATCACCATGGGCGGAAAAACTCCGGAGGCTTCGAGCGGGGCGGTGATGGTTTCGCCCTCCTTCACGCTTTCGTGAACGGAGCCAATCGCATTGCTCACAATGACGTTCCCTGAAGTCTCCTTCACGATAGTGAGCGCCTGAAGAATCGGGACACCGCTGCTAATGAGCGTGCCCAGTGTGCGCGTGAAACGCGCGATGGCGACTTTGCTCACGACCGGGCCAAGGACCGGCATCTTGAGCTTGAATTTGTCGAACACATGCCGGCCAAACCTGGTGCGGATGAAGAGCAGGAACAAAACCACGAAGGCCGCGACACATCCGCTCGTGATCACAATATGGTCCTTGATCGCCGTACTGATACCGAGGACCAAGCGCGTGAACGCCGGCAACTGCGCGCCTTCCAACATGCCCTCGAAGACTGTTTGGAACGAAGGAACGACTTTCACCATGAGGATGATGAGAATGGCGGTCGCGACCACGAGCACGGCGACGGGATAAAACATGGCCGCAATGACCTTGCCTTTGATTTTCTGGGCCTTCTCCATGAACTCAGCCAGCCGGGTGAGCACAACTTCGAGCACGCCGCCCAATTCGCCTGCTTTGACCATGTTGACGAACAGGCGGTTGAAGACCTTGGGATGCTGGGCGAGCGCCTCGGAGAAGGTGCTGCCGCCTTCGATGGCCAGCGCCAGTTCGCCGATGATGGACTTGAGGGTCGGATTTCGTTCCTGCTTCTCCAGCACGCGCAAACCCCGCAGCAACGGCAGGCCTGCATCAACCAGCGTGGCGAGTTGCCGCGTGAACGTCGTCAGGACCTTCGACTTGACCTTGCCGCTGAGGCCCGGGATTCTGATGTTAATGTTGACGCCGCCTCTTTTCCTGGCGGGTTTGCCGGTGACCTTCGCCTGCTTCTCGGGTTTCTCCTTGCCCTTGTCCATCTCCACGATCCGGGTGGGGTACAAGCCCATATCCCTGACGCGCCCGATGGCCTCGTTCTGGCTGGCCACCTCGATGGTGCCTTTCTGCTCCTTCCCCTTCTGATCCATGGCCACGTAGCTGAATTTCGGCATAACGTTCTTTCTGCTCGACCGCGAGGGCGCTCGGGTCAGGTGTATTTGACGACTTCTTCGATAGTGGTATCACCCTCAAAGATGCTGCGCAAGCCGTCTTCCCGCAGCGTGACCATTCCCAGCTCCACCGCCTTCTGGCGCAGCACCACCGTCGGCGCGCGTTCGTTGATGAGCGCGCGAACCGCGTCGTTGATGATCAGCAATTCAAAAATGCCTTTCCGTCCCTTGTATCCCGTGTCGTTGCAGGTCGAACAACCCCGGCCATAGTAAAACACCTTGTCGCCCAGGTCGTGCGGCGAAAGGTTGAGCAAGGCAAGCTGGTTCTCCGTCGGCTCGAACGGCGTCCGGCAATTCTTGCAAATCGTGCGCACCAGCCGTTGCCCGAGCACCGCCATCAAGGTGGAGGAGATCAAGAACGGCTCCGTCCCCATGTCCACGAGCCGCGTGATCGCGCCGGGGGCGTCATTGGTGTGGAGCGTACTCAACACCAGGTGGCCCGTCAGCGAGGCTTGAATCGCGATCTGCGCCGTTTCAAGGTCGCGCATCTCACCCACCATGATGATGTCCGGGTCCTGGCGCAGGAACGAACGGAGTGCCTTGCTGAACGTCAGCCCCACCGCCTCGTTGATGGCCACCTGCATGATGCCCTCGATGTCGTATTCAACGGGGTCTTCCGCCGTCAGCAGTTTGGAGTCGAGGGTGTTCACGCGCCGTAGCCCCGAGTACAGCGTCGTGGTCTTGCCGCAACCCGTCGGGCCGGTTACGACAAGAATGCCGTTGGGCCGCTGGATCGCTTCCGTGACGTAGTCATAGACGTACTTCGGGAATCCGAGCGACTCCAGTTCGAGATTCACCGCGGCCCGGTCCAGCACGCGCAACACGACCGATTCCCCGAATTGCGTCGGCAACGTCGAGACGCGCAGGTCAATCTGCCGGTTGCCGAGCGGGAAATTGATGCGGCCATCCTGCGGCAACCGGCGCTCCGAGATGTTCAGGTTGGCCATCACCTTGATGCGGGAGATCACCGGCAACGCCAGGTGCTTGGGCGGTGGGGCCATCTCATACAACGCCCCGTCCACGCGGTAACGGATGCGAAACTCCTCCTCGAACGGCTCGAAATGAATATCGCTCGCCCGATCCTGGACGGCCTGGAACAACACCAGGTTCACGAAGCGCACGATGGGCGCCCCGTTGGCGAGATTGGCCATGATAGTCTCGTCGTCCACATCGCCCAACGCCGTCACTTCCTTGGCGATGTCCTCGTCCGCCCCCAACTGCTTGAGAATCTCCGAAACACTGGCGCTCTCCTGACCGTAATTCTGCTCCATCGCCTTCTGAATCTCGACCGGATTGGCGATGACAACTTGAATCTCCTTCTTGACGACGAATCCGAGTTCGTCAATCCGCACGGGGTCCAACGGTTCGGCGAAGGCCACTTTCAAGACGCCATCCGACAATTCCACCGGCACGCACTGGTACATCCGCGCCGTGTTTGCGGGAATTGCGGCAAGCAGTTCGGGTGGATAATTCCGGCCTTTCAGTGACACCACCTCCGTGCCGAGGTGATTGGCCATCACCTGCAAAATGGCGTCCGCGTCCAGGATCCCGAAATCCTGGAGGATCTGGAACACGGACGTGCCGCTGCGTTTGACCTCGGCCGAGACCTCCTCGTATTGCAGGTCGTCAATCAGCCCTTGCGCTTTGACGAGCGCCAGAAGTGGATGTGTGATTTCTTCGGCCATGGGAATCCTGCCTACGACTTGCCTCCGCCCGCGTCGCCGATGTCGGCGCCGACTGCTTGCGCGAGTTCGAGCTCCTGCAGTTTCTGCTGAACGCTTACCGGGTCCTGCGATTTCGTGATGACCTCCTCGCGCGCAATCATGCCGGCCATGTATTTTTCGAGGAGAAAGCTGTCCAGCGTCACCATGCCGTATTTCGCGCCGGTCTGGATGTCCGACTGGATGCGGAACGTTTTATTGTCCCGGATGAGCGCCGCAATCGAGGGCGTGTTGACCATGATCTCGAAGATGGCCACGCGGCCGGGTTTGTCCACGCGGGGGAGCAGCAACTGGGAAATGACCGCCTGCAACACGGTGGAAAGCTGGATGCGGATCTGCTCCTGCTGGCTTGGTGGAAACGCGTTCACGATGCGGTCAATCGTTTTCGCCGCGCCCGTCGTATGCAACGTGCCGAACACCAAGTGGCCGGTTTCCGCCGCCGTGATGGCTGCGTCCATCGTTTCCAAGTCGCGCATTTCACCCACCAGAATCACGTCCGGATCCATCCGCAACACGCGCCGCAGGGCTTCGGCGAAATTCGGCACGTCCACCCCGATCTCCCGCTGCGTGACGAGCGCCTTCCGGTGCCGGTGGTAATACTCGATCGGGTCCTCGATCGTGATGATGTGCGCCTCGTCCCGTTCCTCGTTGATGATGTTGATCATCGAGGCCAGCGTGGTCGTCTTGCCGGAACCCGTCGGCCCGGTGACGAGCACGAGACCGCGTGGCTTGTACAAGAGTTCCTTCGACGACGGCGGCAGGCCGATCTGTTCCATCGTCAGCAGCTTGTTCGGAATCTGGCGCAGCACGACGCCGAAATTGCCCTTTTCCTTGAACACGCTGACGCGAAACCGCGCCATGTCCCCGAACGCAAATCCGAAATCCGCCCCGCCCCGCTCGCGCACATGCTGGATGTGGTCCTCGGACGTGATGCTTCGCATCAACCCCTCGCTGTCCTCGCTCGTCAGGGCTGGCCCCTCCACCCGGTGCAGAATGCCATGCACGCGGATCGTGGGCGGCGTGCCGACGCGGACGTGCAGGTCGGACGCGTTTTCAGACACGACCAGCTGCAACAAATCGGACATCGAGTAGGACATGATCTCGGTCTTTTAATTCCAGCTCACGACTTCCAATCCTCTGACAGGGCCAGCGCCTCCCCCTCACGCTTCATCGCCGACGGTCGCGCGGACGACCTCGTCGGGCGTGGTGATCCCGCCCAGCACCTTGCGCACGCCGTCTTCGCGCAACGTGCGCATCCCCATCTCGCGCGCCCGCGCCCGCAGCACCGACGACGGCACCTTGTCGTAGATCAGCTTCCGGGCGTCGTCATCAATCACGAAAACCTCGAAAATCCCCATGCGCCCGCGGTAGCCGGTGTTCGAGCAGTCGTTGCAACCCTTGCCGTGGAGGAAATTCGCGTTCTGCGCCGCGCCCGCCTCGATGTTCAACGCACGCAACTCGGCCTCGGTCGGCGAGTACGGCTGCGCGCAACGTTTGCAGACCTTCCGCACCAGCCGTTGCGCCATCAGCCCGCGCGTCGAGGACGCCACGAGAAACGGCTTCACGCCAATGTCAATCAGGCGCGTCACCGCGCTGGGCGCGTCGTTGGTGTGCAGCGTCGAGAACACCAGGTGGCCGGTCAGCGACGCGTTGATGGCGATGCTCGCGGTTTCGAGGTCGCGGATTTCACCGATCATGATCACGTTGGGCGCCTGGCGCAGGATCGAGCGCAGCGCCGAGGCGAACGTCAGCCCCACCAGTTCGCTGACCTGAACCTGGTTGATACCCGCCAGAATGTACTCAACCGGGTCCTCCACGGTGATGATTTTGCGGTCGGGCCGGTTGATGAAGTGCAGGCAGGAATACAGCGTGGTCGTCTTGCCCGAACCGGTCGGCCCCGTCACCAGCAGGATGCCATCCGGCAGGCCAATGAGTTTCTCGAACGTCTGCTGGTCGTCGGTGAAAAATCCCAGTTCGCCAAGGCCCAGACGCAAACCTTCCTTGTCCAGAATACGCATCACGATGCTCTCCCCGTGATTCGTCGGCAGGCACGACACGCGCAGATCAATCAGCTTGCCGCCGACGTTCGTCTGGATACGCCCGTCCTGCGGCACCCGATGCTCGGCGATGGACATGTTCGACTGGATTTTCAACCGCGCGATGATTGAGGCTTGCAGCCGCTTGGGCGGCGCCTTCATCTCATGCAACACGCCGTCAATGCGGTAACGCAACCGGAACCGTTTCGGCAAAGGCTCGAGGTGAATGTCCGAGGCGCGCATCTTGAACGCCTCGATGATGATCTGATTCACCAGCTTGATGAGCGGCGCATCCGCTGCCACCGTGGCGCCATCCTCCGCGCCCAGGGCTTTCGTGGCGGCGATCTCCACCTCGCCCTGCGTGATGTTTTGGATCATCTTCTCCACCACGCTGTCCCCGCGACCGCCGTAGTACTTCGACAACGCGGCCTCGATGTCCGGCTCGGACGCCACGCGCAAATCAATCTCCTTGTTCAGCAGGTGATGGAGCGAATCAATCGTGGCCAGATCGGAGGGATCAGCAATCGCCACCGTCAGCGAATCATCGTGCAGATAGACCGGGACCACCCGGTACTTGCGGGCGATGTGACGGGGAATGGCTGCAATGACGTCGTCCTCGATGCGGACCTCTCCGAGGTTGACGACCTCCGCCCCGAAGTGCGCCGCCTTGGCCTGGGTGACATCCGCGGGGCGGATCTGCTTGTTGGCGACCAGCAAGTCCACCACGCCGACGCCAGCGGACTGGGCCTCCTGTTTCGCGCTCGCAACCTGATCGGCCGACACGAAGCCGAGGTCCACGAGCAGATCAATCAGATAATCGTCTTTTTCAGCCACAACTCAGAGCATGGACTCCGCGATGCCTGCGGAGCGTCGCGCGAGAGTAACGGGCCACGGGTCAATGTCAACGCGGACCCGGAAAAAGCTTCGCATGGCAACCGCCGCGCGCACGCCTGCGACGCGCCGTGGCCGCCAGCGCGGACACGCCATCACCTTCACAAAAGCCATCCATCGAAACCCTTTCTTTTGAAGGACGCGCCTCGCAGAAAACCAGACTGGCGCACCCATCAGGAGTTGAACCTGAAACCTTCTGATCCGTAGTCAGATGCTCTATCCAATTGAGCTATGGGTGCGCCCAAGGCTCGAAAAAACTAGGAGGCGCGCTGCCGCCGCGCAAGTCATTTCCTCCCCAAACCCGACTCAGCAAGCTAATTCAGGACAATACTTATCGTCTCGCCTCATCACGCGAAACGCAGGGCGACTTCACTGCCCGTCCCATCCGACGGCGCAAATTTGATTCGCCGTCGTCCCTTCTGCGGCAATTTGCGAACCGTCCGGCGAAAAGCGCCGCCAGGTTCCCGGCCGAAAGGATTGCCACACGCAGCTTCATGCACAGCACGATGCCAAGAAAGTGCGTTCGAGTCAGGATCAATCACGGTTGATTCAACCTGGAAACGCTGGCCCCTGCGACGGCGGTTACGGCTCAAGGGCGTGTCGCCTTCAGCCGATAAAACTTTGTCGCGTCGATGCCGAACGAGTCCGTGTAGCTGCCGGAAATCGGCGTGGGCGGAGTGTTGGTGAGGATGTCGAGCCAAAGCTCGTTCGTGTCGCCCAAGGACCCGCTGCGCTGCAAAAACTGTGTGGCCATGACGCCGCCGAGCCAATCGAGCTTGATGCCTTCGGACAACAAACTGACTCCGCTGATCCGCAGATAGGAGGCGGCGTCCGTCGGATTCGTGTCGGCGATGAATTCCTGCCGATTCTTGAAACCGTCGCCGTCGGGATCGTCGTTTGGATTTGCGGCGGTGCTGCCGAAGTATTGGATTTCCCACCAATCCGGCAAGCCGTCGTTGTCGGCGTCCGGTGTGGTGGCGGTGTTGATTTGGAACGGCGTTCCCGCCGACCAATCGCCGATCAAACTGAAATCCTGGGCGCGAGCGCGAAGGAGAATGTTCGTGGAGACGTTCAGACCCAAATCGCCTTGGGCGTTCCAGACGACGGTGTGATTCGATCCGCCGGGCAATGCGGCCACGCGCGTCGCGGTGGAATACGGCGCGGCATCGAGCGTGGTGAGCGTGGCGGGCAGCCAGTTCGTCGTGCCGCTCCACTGATATTGGAGGAACGGCGTGGCCGCGTTGCCCTCGGCGTCCCACAATCGGATCGTGACCGCCGCCGGACTGCCCAGCGCGTTCGTCTGCGGCAACACGGCGGCGGCGGGTGCGGTCTGCGGGAGGCTCGGCAGTTGCGGCAACTGCGATTCTGGCGGCCACAGAATCACGTCGCAGACATTCTGATTCGTTGGATCAACTCGCAGACCGACCAAGGCCTCTCCCGGCTCCAACGTCCTCACGCCCGCCAGCGCGTGCCACGCCTTGCCCGCGTGATGCGCGCTGAACAACTGACGTTGCAACGAATTCGTTCCGCCCGTCGCCGTCCAGGCGAACACTTGCCCGTCCGGCTCGCCGGTGAAAAAGACTTCATTGCTGGCGTTGAGGACATTCACGGAAGCCAGACCGTAGCTCTGCGCCGGGGCCAACGCGGCGATGGGCTGACGGGAAAGCGTCAACAAGCTCGCGTTCGTGCCGCTCAACAAATACTCGGCGGTTACGAAATCGTCGCCGGAATCAATCAAGCCGTTGGCGTTCTTGTCGTCGGTGAAGGCATAGAGAATGGAACTGCCGTTCGTTCCGCGCAGAAAACCTGACGCGAGCGAACTGCCGCGCCAGTTTATTGGTTGATTGCCCAGAGGTTCAGTCAAAGTAAGAGCGGCGGTGGTGGCGAGAATTGCGATTTGCTCGCTCGCCAGCGCGCGATTGTAGAAACGGAGGTCGTCCACTTTCCCTTTGAAGTAAAATCCTGGCGTAAAATTGTGGCCGATTTGCAGCGGGCTGTGGTGGGAAATGTTCGCAGGGCCGGAAAGGGCATGTTCAACGATGTTTGTGCCATCAACCCACAATCGCGTCAGGCCAGTTTGAGCATCGGCCACCCCCGCGCAATGAAACCAACGGCCAACAGGAGCGAGACCCGGAGAGTCAACTGACGAGGCGGCGGCTTTGACAGAAAACCTCAAGTGCCCACTTGGCGTGATTTCGAGATCTACGTAGCCTCCCGCGTCGCCTTCAACGAAAACAACCGAACTTGAAACCAAGTCAGGAATAAACAGCCACGCCGCAAAAGAGAAACTGGCGGAGTCCGGAAACGGACTCGCTTCAATGAAGGCGTTCGTCCCGTTGAATTCAGCCGCGCCAGCGCGCACGCCGTTCACCCACGCAACTCCGTTGTTAGTTCCGTTGTTGCCATATCCGCTCGCATCGTTTGCGTTTCCATCAAACGGATAGTAAGCAGTTATCCCCGTTAAGACATTAGCCCCGACTTGAATTCCTCCTGTGTCCAGCAAGCGCAACGAAGTCCGGTTTGTCCCGTCAAGGCTGCCGACAATTCCCAAACTCCGGTGTGATGCGCTTGCGTCACTCAGCGCCACATTCCAGTTTGTCGTGAAGCTTGCGGTTGACAACGAGCCGTCCGGCAAATTCGTCGCGGCAAGACTCACCAAAATATCCAGTCCGCGCACGCCCAGCACGAAGGCCGCTTGATTCGTCGAGAGCACCACCACGTTCGGTTGCCAGGCCCCGCCGTTGCTCGTGAATTCCATCACGCGCCCGCTGCCGTTCGTCGCTCCGCGCAGGCCAACGTAGATTCCCGCGCCGGGCCGGTTCGTTACCTGCCCGACGGCAATGGACGTGATGCCGAACACGCCCACGTCCACGCGCTGCGTTGTCCAGCCGGTCGCGCCCTGGGTGAGCACGAGCAGGAAATTGACATTCGTTCCCGGATTCCCGTCCGCGCCGAGGACGATCTCTTCCGCGCCCGAACCGTCCAGTTGACCGACGCCGACGACAAAATTCGATGGAGTAAAGGGTAGTTGGAGTGATGCGACTTGAGACCCGGGATTGCCGAGCAGGTTGGGTGTGCTGGCCGCGTCGCGCGGGTTCGTGCCGGCTTTCCATTCCTGATAATCCGTCCAGCCGTCGCCGTCGGAATCGGCGTAGGGACTGGTGTTGTTCGTGAGGCCGTTGAGAAAACGCCAAAGAACGGGCAAGCCGTTGGTTTCGCTCGCGCGGGAAAGGGCGGCCTGCCGGACGAGATTGTCGTTGCCATCATAAACGTAAGCGAACGAGACGCCGCGCGAGCATTCCAGACCGAGCAACCGGTCGTTGCGGTCGTAGAAAAAGCGGTTGGTGATCTGCCCGCCGGTGAACGTGGCGTAATCGCTCACGCCGGGTTGGGAAAAAAGATTGTGCGGGTCAAGCTGGTTGGTGTGCGTGAGACCGTACTGATATTCCTGCAAATTGGAAACGCCGTCAAAATCCTTGTCCTCGTTCGCATCGTTCACGAGCGGATTCAAGCCATGATCCACTTCCCACTTGTCCGGCATCCCGTCGCCATCGGTGTCAGTCTTCAACGGGTCGGTGCCATAGACGAACAACTCGTCGTAGTCGCTAAGGCCATCGCCGTCGGAGTCCGCCATGAGGGGATTGGTGCCGAGGTAAATTTCAATTTCGTTCAGCAGCCCGTCGGAGTCGTTGTCTTGTCCTGGCGTCAGGACGGCAAGACTCGCTTCGACGCTTTCGGCTGAAACGCCGCTCTCGTTGCGCACGACCACGTGATAACTTCCTGCGTTGGTCGCTTGGGCATTGCTGATGGTCAATATCGTGTTCGTCGCTCCCGCGATGGGCGACGCGCCAAAGAACCACTGGTAGGAAAGCCGACCGACACCAGTTGCTGCCACACTGAATCCCGCGGAACCGCCTGCGAGACAGAAAGTGCTCCTGGGCTGATTGGTGATCACAGGAAAGACAAGCGCTCGGATTTCATTGGTGGCGAGCGCCCGGTTGTAAATTCGGACCTCGTCAATCACGCCCCGGAAGACAGCCGGAACGCCGCTGGAATTCTGATTGTCTCCAATCCGCAGCGGGGCAGGTCCCGTGTGGGGTGTGATGACGCCGATGCTGGTCGAGTTCTCCAACACGCCATTGACGTAGATGCGAAGATCGCTGCCATCATAGATTCCCGTGACGAAGTAGCCCTCGTTTGCGGAGTGTGCCGCCGACGGTATCCAGAAATCGTTGTCGTCCGACGCCCGCTCCGTCCGGATCTGGAAGCTTGATGGATTATCCAGGCTCCACGAGAGCCAGAAGTTTTCGTGCGTGCCCCCATTCGCGGCCACTTTGTAAACGATAATTCCCGGGTTGGCCGAGAACGGAAGCACCCACGAATGAACAGACCACGGGCCGGTGAGATTGAATGCCCCGTTGGTGTTGGGGACTTCGATGTAATCATTCGCGCCGTCGAAAAGGAAAGCCCGACCGCTGACCCCGTTGGTCGGAGTGGCTCCGTAAACGGCACCATCGCGCCCATTGCCGCTGTTGTCCGTTGCCGTGTCGTCGTTGAAACTCCAGTAGCCAATCAAGCCGTTGGTCAGCGTGGATTGGGCGAATGCCGAATAGCCCCCGCCAGCGAAAATGCACGTCAGTACGAGCGCCGAAATCATAGTGACGCGGCGCAGCCTCAAGGCGATAGGCGCGCGGGATTCAGCCCGCCTCAGCGGCACTGCAGCGGAAGACGCACGAGCAACGAGTAACGCCCTGAAAAATCGCGCGAGGAAGCGGCATAAATTCCGCGCTCCGGAGAAGTTGCCGGCGCTTGTCGTTTTCATGCGGCGCGGGTAAGGTTCATGGCATGAGCACGAAAGCACAGGCCATCTTGGAAAAGATCAAGGCATTGCCGCCCGCAGAACTGGAGCAGGTGCGCGATGGAATCCTGCAACTTCAGGAGCGCCAGCGTCAGTGGGAGGAACAGAAGGTGAAGCTCCGGGAAATGCAATCCCGGCACGCGGGGCGATGGCTGCTGAACCGGCTGCTGGAAGATCGCGCCAAGGAGCGGGCGCGTGGCTGAAACCTTTCTGCTCGACACGTCCGCGCTCATCCTGCTTGCCGCCGCGCCCGCATCGCCATAGAGTGTGCCCATGAGCACAGCCACCCTTTCTGAACCCATGAAAGAACGCTGGCGCACGGCGGGGCGGTTCGCCGACGTGCTGCAAGCCGAGGTGAAATCACGGCGGCATCCGTTCATCGCCCGCGTGGTTTCCTGGATGAACTTTTGCCGCGTGTGCCAGGACTTGGAGGAGCAGATGTTGCTCGCAACTTCCCCGTCTCCCGAAGAACAGCAACTCCATGCCGCGCTCCTGTCCTCCGCCATTGCCGGCGGCGAGGGGCTGTTGCTGGAATGTTCCGACGCCGAGTCGCTGCGTCCCCTGGGCATCACGCCCGACGCGCTCCGCGCCAAGATCGAATCGCTGCGCATCACGTTCGACCAATGGCACACGGAGTTGAATCCGCAACGGCAGGCCGAAGCGCTCCGGGAGGTTTTCGGTGGCGCGGTCTGAGCAACTGGAGGCCATTCTCCGGGCGCAATACGAATTGGAATACGCCGAGCCGGAAGATTGGCCGCAGGCTTTGGAGCGATTGAACACGCTGGCGGATGAAGCCATTGCCGGCACCAGCTTGACACGGCGCGAGTTGCTTTCCGTGTTGCGCGACCGTTACAAGGAATAGAAGCGAGCGCAATTGCTGGCGGAAGCGCGGCGGCGGACGGTGTGAACGGAAAAGAGCGGCAATGATCAAATCCACGCCGCAACTGCAACAGGCCATCGAGCAGATCGAGCCGCTCTATCAGGGGCTGGACAGCCTGCGCGCTGATATTCTTTCCATGAACCGTCCGAAACGCCGCAAGGTTTTGGAGTGCGGCAGCCCTCTGCCGCTTTTGGACCGCGTGACCGGTGCGAAAGCGGCAGAGGGCTGCCGCAGTCCAAGACGCTTCCGCGACCACCGACGCGCAAATCGGTTCATGGTCCCAATGCATGCGCGAAGCGAAAGGAAGCTCCCCAAGAATCCGCGCAACTTCGCCCTGTTCGCAGAAGGTCCGTTGGACGAAATCCGCAAGCCGCAGGCGGAGATTGACCGATACATCACCCGGCTGGAGCAGGTGGCGGCGGCTTGAAGGCGCGGTTAGCATCACGACGGCGGTCAATTCTGGCAACGGAATCGCGCCGGACTTCTGCGTGTGGGCTGGGCGGGGTGAGGTGACGCGAGCGCGAGCTTGGGAAGCCGGCAGGAGCGCCGGAATCAGGGTGCCGGTGCGTTTGGTTTGTTGGCTGGGTTTCATGGCCATCGTCCGGCAAGAAAATTCCACGCGGAACTTGCCCAACTGCTCACCGTCTGAACGGCGGTGGTAAGGGCTTGACCAACGGTGGTCGTGACGTTCCTGACTGCCGAGGAAACATTCTGATAAGTCTGCGATTGGGTAATTCTGCTGAAAGCGTTGTTGCCGCCGCCGCCGGAGGAACTGCCGCCGCTCGAATTGTTCTGCGTCGTCGTGCCGGTGCCGTTTGAGCCTGGGGCTACTTGGGTCTTCGTTTGATCAGTCACTTTTTGACCGTAAGAGCCAGCATTGACGGTCGCATTGATTTTGCCGTTGGAATTATTCCCGTAAACTGCCTCGAAATGATTCCATAGTTGGTTGACCGATTGATTGATGCCGTTTTGCGCAGATTGAAAATTGCCAACGAGTTGCTGTGCCTGTGGACTTTGCCGAAGATTTTGCTTGAAGGCTTGAGGCGACACCCCAGATGTAGCTTGGGAAATTCCATCTTTCGCAGATACTTTCGCACCCGAGCTTCCCTTACCACCGCTTGGGAGGTTTTGAGCAATATCATTGTAAGCAAGCGCCCCTCGAGTAATCAGTCTGCCTGCGAGAAAAGCCTTGGACCAAGGGTCGGGAGCGCCAAAAAAAACGGCAGCCTCTGTGTATGTACCCGTGAGGTATTCGGGGTCCGGAACATCCGGCTCGAGGAACTTCGGAATCGCCTCGCTTGCTACGCCAAGCACAAATGCTGCACCGATTGAAAGTGTGACTGGGTCAATCACCTCACCACTAGGATCTATGTAGTTTATGGGGTTTGCTCCGCCGTACCCAAACGCCACCGGCTTCCACCTCGGCCCGATTTTCTTCACCGAATCGGTGGACAGGAACACGCCCGCGTCGGCACTGTAATATCTTGCGCGCATGAAATAGAGATTCGGAATATCCGATTCCTCCATTACGCCTTGGCTTCCAACAAAACGATACGGATTGGAGATTTGAGATGGCAAATCCGTCGAGCCGAGGCTGCGGCCATACGGCGTGTATGCGTATTGCGCCACCGTCGTTCCGCCGGCATCGGTCAATGCGATGACGTTGGCCTGCGCGTCGGCGTGAAAGCAGACGATGCCGTTGGTCGCGTCCACCTTGTAGGCGAGGTCCGGGCCGTGGATGTACCAGGCGGTGATTTGTCCGGAGGAAGTCGTATCGCACAGGATGCGTTCCATGCCGCCCGTGAGGTCGAGCACGTAGCGAGTTTCCTCGCCATCCACTTTCTTCGCGATGCGCCGGCCCAGCGCGTCGTAACGGTTGGTGATGAACTTGTCGTTCAGCGCGCCGTTCGTCCAACCGATGCTCGTCACGCGATTATCCTCGTCGTAAGTCAGCGCCCAAATCTGGCCCGCGCCCTTGGTGTTGGTCATGTTCCCGCTCGCGTCGTAGGCGTAGTTGATGGTTGAAAGTTGATTGCTGGCGGTGTTCTGCACGTTGCGATCAATGAGTTTGCCGGCGGGAGTGAAGCGCGACGTTTCATCCGTGAGCGTGGGCAACGGCCACTGGAACGTGCCTTTCTCGCCGCCGCCGGTTTTGTTGCCGTTTCTGTCATACGCATACGCCAGTGCGATGGCGATGCTGTTCGATTGGGGATTGGAGATTTGATATTTCAGATCGGTGATGCGTCCGGCGGTGTCAAAGGCGTTGGTTTGAACGACGCCGTTCGGATACGTGCGGCGGATGAGGCGCCCGGCTTTGTCGTAGTCGTAATTCATCTGCCGGCCCGCCCAGTCCACCTGGTTGGTGAGCCGTCCGAGCGGATCAAATTTTTGCGCGAGCACTTTGTTGCCCGGATAAGTGAGCGTTGCGATGCGACCCAGCGAATCGTAGCCGTAACGGACGGTTTGCAGAAAAGCGTCCGTCTGTTCGACGACGCGGTCCAGCGCGTCGTAGGCAAGCTGCGTGGTGGTGTTTTGCAGGCCGACGCGACGGGTGAGAATCCGGACGTTGTTGTTGTCGTCGTAAACCATCGAGTTCTTGCGGCCTGTGCTGAACTGCACCGAGAGCACGCGCCCGCCGGGATCGTATTCGAGCGTGCGGGAGGTGCCGTTCGGGTCGGTCTGCTGCTTCAAGCGAGCGAGTTCGTCATAGGCGTAGGTCCATTGGTTGGAATCCTGATTCAATTCGGTCAGCCGCTCGTTGCGCGGGCCGTAGGTCATCACGTAGTGCCCGAGCAACGCGTCGGTGATGTTCGTGATGTTGGCGTTGCCGTCATAGTCGTAAAGCCACTCAAAGCCTTCGGCGTCCTTCCATTTCGTCAGGCGCCCGCGTCCGTCGTAGGTGTGCGTGCTCGGATAGCCGTTCGGCGTGGTCACAACGCTGATGCGGCCAACCTGGTCGTAAGCGGTTTGCCGGGTGTCGCCCTGCGGATTCGCCTCGGCGATGACACGATTGAGCCGGTCGTAGGTTTTCGTCCAGCGCTGGCCGAGTTTGTCAATCAGCACGGTTGAGTTGCCGTTGGCGTCGTAAACATTCGTGATCGAGCCGCCCAAGGGATCGGTGACGCTTACCAGACGGTTGGCGGCGTCGTAAGTTTGCGTAACCGTGTTGGTCTGCGGATCGGTGGTCGCCGCGAGTTTGCCGCGCGATGTGTAGGTGAACCGCCAGACGTTCGTGCCCGTGCGGTCCACCAGGTTGGTGCGCTGATTGGCGCCATCGTAGGCGTACGTCGTCAACTGGCTTTTGCCGTCGGATTCGGAGAGCACGTTGCCGTTGGCGTCGTGGGTTTTGGTGAAGTGGCGGAAAAGCGGGTCAATGGCGAGGACGACATTCCCGTTCAAGTCGTGGGAATACGTGGACACCTCGCCCAACGGATTCGCCTCACTCGTTTTCCAGCCGACCTCGTTGGGCGCGTATGTCCAGAGGTTTGTTCCAGGATCGAGACGCGAAGTGAGGAAGCCGTTGGTGTTGTAATCAAAGCGGGTGATGCCGCCGTTGGCGTCGGTGGACGTGTCCACCAAACCGTTCGTGCGGTAGGTGTACGCGACGAGCGTTCCGAGGTCGTCATAGTGCCGGAGCAGATTCCCGGTGGCGTTGTCGAGGACATACGAGTTCGTCCAGCCCGCGGCGTTGACTTCGTTCGTGGCCTTGTTGAAAAACGGATGGAATCCCCACCGGGTCGTTTCTCCCAGCGCGTTGGTGCGGGCGATGACGTTGGCGCGGCTGTCGTAGCCGAACGTGGTTTTCCAGCCGAGCGGCTCGGTGATGCTGATGCGATTGCCGTTGGTGTCGTACGCGTAACCGGTGATGTTCGTCAGTGGGTCTTGTTGCGCGGTGATGTGGCCCTTGCGGTCGTAAGTTTCGATCCACGAATTCGTGCCCGGATCAATGCGCGTGATCTGGCGTTTGCCCGACACACCGTAACGAGTCTGCGTGGCGCGATTCAGCGCGTCCACTTCGTTCGTCTTGCGCCCGTATTCATCGTATTGGATGAGAACGTTCGTATAGCCGCGCGGGTCGAGGATGCTTCCGAGCAGTCCGTTGGTGTTGTAGGAGAATTGCCAGACGGTGGAGTTGACGTTCGAGTAAACGCCCGACGTGTTGGTGATGGATTTGGAAACGAGACGATTCGTGGCGTCGTAATTGAACCGCACCAGCCACGCGCCAAAGGTGATGTTTGTCAGCAGACCGGCGCCGTAACTCAGGTTGTAGCGTCCGCTGGCGGAGTCCACGAGTTGCGTGATGATGCCACTGGTTTCGTTCCAGAGGACTTGCACGTTGTTGCCGTTGAAATCCCGAATGGCGGTGAGGCGCCCGCGCATGACGGCGCCGCCTGAGTCCGGGCGTTTGAACACGTAAAGCAATCGCTCCGGCGTGGTCCATTGGCAGTTGGTCGTGGTCAAGAGAAGTTCACCCTTGTATTCGTTGTCGCGCGGGCGGTATTGGCCACTTGAGTAGTCGAGATCCCACGTCTCGATTGCCCCGTTCCACATCATCAGGCCGAGGGTGTCAGTGTCGGCCAACGGCGAGAATGTCTGCGCGGGGATCGCCCGAGTCTCGAATGTGTGTCGCCAGCCCTTTCCGAGCGGCCCGGCGGCGTAGGGGTCGGTGCCGCCGAGTTTTGTCCCACCGGCGGCGTTGGCACTGCTGTAACCGAAACTGAGATCAAAGGCGACGCCTGGCGTAGGACAGGCCAGAGCGGTTTGCCCCCACGAGAAGCTCCCCGACAAAGGGGTGACGGCATCGCGCCCGCCGTTGCGCCGCGAGTCGAACGCCGATTGTTCTCCGGCTTGGTTGCTTTCCTCGAACGTGATAGTGCCAGCGCCTTGCGCGATGCCCGCTTCCGTGCCCGAAGGCACAGGGGTTGGCGCAAAGTTCTTCAGATTGTCCGCCGTGTTGGTGGAAAAGCCCAACTTGAAGTAGCCCTTCAGTTCGGGGATGGCTGGTTGGCTGGCGAACATGTTCTGGACGATGAAGTCCTGGCTCAGTGCCGTCTGGTAGATGGAGACTTCCTGCACCTCGCCGAAATGATATTTGCCACTCCCCCAACCGCCAATGGAAACGCCGTCTGTGCTGCGAGCGTCACCCACAGCGGCGCCGACGGGCACAGAAATGACTCGACCGTCCACGAAGGCATCAAACTGTTCGTTCTGTCGCACGACCGCCACGTGGTACCAACGGTCAAGAAACGGTCGTTCCACCAGCGAGAATCGCCGGAAGCCGGTTCCTTTCGTCGAGAACTCGACATTGCCGGAATAGATGTCGTATTCGATCAGGAACGCGTGGGCATCGTTCGTCGTGCCAGTGCGCCGATTGGCCAGGATCGTCATGTTCTCGGTCAGATTCGTGCCGGATGGAATCGAAATCTTGAACCAGCACTGAATGGTGAGTGCGCTGTTAGCCGTGTTCCAACTCAGCCCGCCGGAGGAATCTGTCACCTCGACACGGGCGATGCCTGGGAAGGTCGCGGCGTGCGCGGCGGAAATCAGAAGCCAGAAAACGGAGAGCAGCAGGCAGACGGCGCGAACAATGCCGGAGTGCGCTGGGAGTCTCGCCCCGACGGGCTTCAAGAATCTGTTTCCATCCGAGTTCATCTGCGGTCAAAGTTTGGCAGGCGCGAGTTGCTTCACATTATTGCAACGCACAACACGATAAGTTTCGCCTTCGCAAACCAGCACAACTTCAGCCCGGATGCTACCGCGTTCCATGCGGAAGGCGACACAATCTTCCGGTTTCACACCGGCTTGTTGCGCCCACGCCTTGGCTTCGTCAGGGAACAGGTTCGTCAGCGATCCGAATTGACCTTCGCGACGTAGCACCGCCAGCCCTTCCGCCGAAATCTCATCGCGCAGCGCCTTGGCCAGGAACTCAGTTTGCTCGGCGGGAGTGCGACCGCTCACAGAAGCGGGAAGCACGACAGATTGCAGCAGGGCGTCCGCGTTGCCTGAGATCAGCGCGGCGGCGAGGATTTGAAGGGTGTTGAAACAATTTCTGCGCGGCGCGTCGTGCTGCCACCGAAACCACATCAGCAGGGCGACCGCAATAGCGAGTGCGACTCCGAAACTGATAAACCGCGTTTTCAAAATGCTGCCTCCCGGCAGCAGGGTGTGCAGGAGCGTTGCAAGGAACGCGTGGGAAGGCAGGGACGGAATCTGCTATCTTGCGCCGTCGTGGTGCTGGATTTGGGCCGCGACGCGTTCAACTCGGCGCATCACCCGCAGCACATTCAGGCCGGCGATTTTCTTCACGTCCTCTTTGCTGTAACCGCGCCGCAACAACTCCGCCAGCAGAGCCGGATACTTGGACACGTCCTCCAAACCCTTGGTCGAACCGTGGAAGCCGTCGAAATCCGAGCCGATGCCCACGTGGTCAATGCCGGCGACCTTGCGGATGTGGTCCACGTGATCGGCAACATCGTTCAACGTGGCGCCCGGTCCGCGAGGCTGCGCGCGGCGCCAGGCCTTCAGCGCAGCTTCCAATTCGGCAGAATCATCTCCGTGGATTTTTTTCAGCCGCTCCCGCTCGGCCATCGCCGCCTCGAATTGCACGCGCTCGCCCTCAGTAACGTAGCCTGGCAGAAAGCAGACCATCACCACGCCCCCGTTCTTGGCCGTCAAACTCAGCACGTCGTCGGGCACGTTGCGCGGGTGGTTGCATAGCGCCCGCGCCGAGGAGTGCGAAAAAATCACCGGCGCCTTGGTCACGCGCAGCGCATGGCGCATCACCTCGTCGGTGACGTGCGAAAGGTCCACCAGCATCCCAAGCCGGTTCATCTCGCGCACGACTTCTTCGCCGAACGGCGTCAGGCCATGGTGCTGCGCCATGTCGCCGGCGGCGTCGGCCCAGTCGGTATTTTTCGTGTGCGTTAGGGTCATGTAACGAGCGCCGAGCCGGTAGGTCATCCGGAGCGCGGCAAGCGAGTTGCCGATGGAATGGCCGCCCTCCATGCCGATGAGCGACGCGATCCTGCCCTTACGGTGGATGCGCGCGACATCTGCGGCCGTGAGCGCGAGTTCGAATGTCTCCGGGTAACGCGCGCACATGCGGTGAACGACATCAATCTGCTCGACCACCGCCTGCACGGCGGCGCCGTTGGTAAGCGACGTGGGAACATAGACCGACCAAAACTGTCCGCCGACGCCGCCGGCGCGCAGGCGGGGAATGTCCGTGACCATGTCCGCCGGCGCCTTGCTGGTGTCGCGCGCCAGGTCAATCGCATCGAAATCCGCCTTGAGCCGGCGGTATTGCCACGGCACGTCGTTGTGCCCGTCAATCAGCGGCACCTTGTGTAAAAGCTGGCGGGCCTGGGCGAGTAATCCTGGATCGGTCCGTGGCGGGGAGTTTCTTTCGGCGGCAGTCAACACGCTGAGAGAAGTGGAAGCGAAAAGCACCAGCGCCGGCCAGAAGAAAATTCGCTGAGTCATGCGGTGGCGGAGATTTCAGCGGCATTGTAGGTGGCCGGTGATTTCCGTCAAGCGCTCCGGCGCTGAAGTCCAAGCCGCCGCTTGCCAGGCGCGAACCTTCTTGCGCGGGGCGGACAGAGTGGAGCGTGGATTTCGACACTAAGGCGAGAGAGGTTTCACCGCGCGCACACGGTAGAAGCGCATCGGCGCGTTCGTGTCGGCAAACATGCGCGTGGTGGACGCGCCATCGGGCGAAATCAGGCCCAAGCCGCTGTCGAACCACAACGGCGTGGTCAAATTCAGCGTCCGTTCAATGGAGTAGCAGCGCGTCAGCGTGCTGTTCCACGTCACCGTGGCCGAGGTTCCCCCCGGGGTGGTTGTGTAGCTGGTGATCTGCAGCTTGTCATCGGCGTCGTCCGGGTCGGTGTCCGCCAGATACTCTTGCAAGTTGGACATGCCATCGTTGTCGGCATCCCCGCCGGGCGTCACGCTCAGACCTTGGAAATGAATGATCTCCCAGGCGTCGGCCATCCCGTCGGTATCGGTGTCCGGCGCATTGGCGATGCTGTCGGTTTGCACGTGGGCGAAGGCGTTGCTCAGGGAAATCCAGCCGCAGTTGGCGCTGTAAATGTAGCCGCTGAGTTTGCCGGACTTGAGGTCCACTTTCGGCGCGCCGTTGGTCTCGAAGTTGATCCAACCGATGTTTGCGCCGTAGGCGTAGCCGCGCAGATTGCCGAGTCCATCGTGGTTCACGCCGTAATCGGTGGCGGAGTTGTTCTGGTATTGGATGCCATTTACGGGCGCGTTGCTGCCGAGATGAATCCAGCCGACGTTGGCGGCCCAGATGTAACCGGAGCAAACGTATTCGCCGATGACGGCGCCGCTGTTGGTGTCGCCGCGCCAATCCAGCCAGCCGAGGTTCGCGCCGTAGGCGTACTTGTTCGCGGGATTGATGGTGGTGGCGGCCTGAACAAAGGATGAAGGATGAAGGATGAAGGATGAAGCCAGGGCAACCATGGCGAGGAATCGGCGTTGAGTTTTCATATAATGGGTCTTTCAGAATGGCAGCGGTTCGATTTCATAGTAGCCGGAGGGCGGCGCAAAAAGTTTGGCGTCCGCGTCGGTGAGTTTTTCCGGCGTGACGGTTTTGACCTCGAAACGGAAGCCTTCCGCGCCTTCGTCGAAACGCAGGGTGGCGCGTAACGGAAACAATTTGCGGCTCGTGAGCAACCCCGGCCATTGCTCTTCGATCCCGCGCGGGCCGAAACGACGGTGCGGCTGGTTGCGGACATACGGCTGGTAGGGCAACAACTGGTCCGTGGCCCAGATTTCCAGCGTCTCGCCGCGCTGCTTGATTTCAAAGCGTTCGCACGCGAACCCGAGGAAGTTGGTTTTCTGTCCCGTGGCCTTGAGTTCAATTTTCTCCATCGGCATCGGCATCATCGGCATGGCGGGAACGCCGGCCACGGGCGCGCCAGGGCGGGATTGCGGGGCGATGCCCGGCGGAATTTGGTTTGGAGTCCCGCCTTCAGGCGGTCCGGACCGCGTAAACGCGGGACTCCGAACCTCCGGTTTCAACCGCACAAAGCTGCGATTGTGCGGGAAGAGCAAGGTGAGCGTACCGGAGTTGAGCTCCACAATGTCCACCGGATGCGGCCAGTTCGTCGCGGTGACCTCAATGCGCAGAAAGTTTGTTCCCACCGTGTAAAGCAACGGCGTGGTTTCCGTTCCCAGACTGACCACGGCCTTGATCCGGCCCTCGAACGCGACGGCGGTCGGCGCGACGGCAGCGACGCAACCGGTAATGGCGATGGCAAGTTTGAAGTTGTAAGCGCGGCGCATGGCGAACTCAAATTACGGCGGCATGTTGTAATGGTAGGTGTAGCTGACAGAACTGCCAGCGCAGGAATTGGCGATGTAAGCATACAATCCCGTGCCAGAAGCACTGGATCCATAACAGGTATTGGCGACATACGTGGCATACACACCGAAAGAACCGCCATTACAAAAACCATAGCATGACGTGGCCAGTTCAGCATAAAGGCCTCGATTACTGCCGCTAAAGCCATAACAATTGTTGGCAGTCGTGGCACGAACACCTTGGCTGCCGCTGCTATTGCCACGACAATTGTTGGCAGTGTCGGCAGCAAGACCGATGGAGCTGTCGCTCACGCCATAACAATTGTTGGCAGTGTTGGCAGAAAGACCTATGTAGCTGTCGCTCACGCCAAAACAATTGTCGGCAGTGTTGGCATAAAGACCGTAGAAGGTGCTGCTCTGGCCATAACAATCGGAAGCGGTGCGTACAAAAATCGCCGCGATTCCGCACTGGATCGCCGTGCAGCGCGTGACGCTGGTGGCATAGATGCCGATGCCTCCCACTACCCTCACCGCGCAGGATTCCGCCACGGTGGAATCGTCGGAACCAAGGTTAATGCCGTCATTCAAACACCCCGAGACCGAGACGCCGGCCACGCGGACGTTGCCAGGCAAAACCCCTGAATGTAAAATGCCATTGGCAAAGCCGCTGCCGCTATAAACTCCGCCGTTGTTCGTCACTCCGCCGGTGACGAAACCATTGAGGATGTGAACGCCGGAACGCCCGCTTGAAAGCAGGATGCCCGTGCCGGTGGGGCTGGGAGCGGTCGAGGCGATGGTGAACCCGTTGAGGTCGAGCGTGACGCCGTTGGCGGTGATGGTGATGGCATTGCCCGTCGCGACGGTGAGGTTGGTGGTCAGGTAAAACGACCTGCGGTTGGTGATGGTGAACGGTGCTGACGAAATCGGCGTGCGCGGCTCGATTTGCGCGAGCGTCTTGAACAACGGCGCGGGCGCGCCGGGCGGAGTGAGCGGGCCTTGGGCGAAGACGGTTGAGAGTTGCGGGTTGAGGGTTGAGAGCAACACCAGCGTCAGCCAGATTGTGCGAGCGGAGAGGGGTTTCTTCATAAGAGTTCCACGTTAAAGGTTCAGGTCACTATGGCGTTTGAGACGACGCCACCATAGCCGATTCAGGTGCTTATTCCAATTCAAACTCAGCGCCGCGCCAATCCAGCCAGCCGAGGTTCGCGCCGCAGGCGGAGCGGTTCGCGAGGTTGATGGTGGTGGCAGCCAGGACCCGGGGGCTGAACGTCACCAAGGCCAGTAGCGCGAGAAGAAATGGTTTCATCGGTCAATCAGAGTCGAAGGTTTAATAAGAAAAGTTCGCCCACGGACTGCTGTTGGTGAAGGTGGATCCGGGACTGCTGATGCGCGCGGCGTCGTGGTTGCCGGCGGCGATGTCGTAGGCCAGCACGGACGCACCTTGCGCGCTGTTGCGGATGACGAGGTTGTCCGTGCCCGTGACCTGAAAGCTGCGCTGGCCGCCGGTGCTGTGATTGCCGTCAATCCGGCCGCCCGAGCCGCTGACCAGGATGCCGCGGTTGATATTGTCGTCGGTTTGATTGTTGACCACACGGCAGCGGCTGGGGACCTGGATGCCGGTCCGGTTGGCGTTGACCGTGCAGTCGCGGACGGTGCAGCCGGCGGCCGTGAGGATGCCATTGGTGCCGTTGCCGTAGGCGGTGATGTTCGCCACCATCGAATCGGCGCCGGCGTTCACTCCGTTGGTGTTTGAGTACGCGGTCGAATCCAGCACCGTGCTGCCGGCCCCGACCTGAATGCCGTCGGACACGTTGTCGTACGCGGTGCAATGGCTGACCCTGGCACCAAACAGGGCATGGATGCCGTCGCCGAGGCTGCGGCTGGCGGTGCAGCTTTCGACCGTGCAGCCTTCCCCCGTCATGATGCCATCGCCAAGGTTCCCATCGGCCACGCAATTGCGAACGATGGCCCCGAGCCCGGAAACGGAGATGCCGCTGCCACCGCTATTGCTCCGGGCCGTGCAATCGCTGACCAGACTGGCCGGGCCGACTCTGATGCCGTCGCCCCCGGAATTGGCCTCGGCGATGCAAGCATGCACGAGGCTGTTGCTGCCGAGGCTGATGCCGCCGCCGATATTACTGAGCGCCTGAACGTGCTCGACTGCACAGGCCGGGCCAGTGGCCAGCCGGATGCCGCCGGCCTCCCAGGCACGCACGGTGCCGTTGAAGACGCGGATGTTGCGCCGGTCGCCGGAGACGAGAATCCCCGCGCCGGTGTCTATCCCGCCCACCAGTTCGAAGCCGCCGAGGTCAATCGTCACGCTGTCGGCTTGAATGGTAATCCCGTTCAGGAAGAGATTGTCGGCCCCGTCCAGGTTGGTGGTGACATAATACGAGCCGGAGTTGGTGATCGTGGTGGGCACACTGCGGATGGGCCGGCGCGGCTCAAGCTGGTCGAGCGTTTTCATCGTCGGTCCGGGCGCGCCGGGCGGTGTGAGGCTGCCTTGGGCGAGCAGGGAGCAGGGGGCAAGGAGCAGGGAGCCGAGGGCGAGGACGCGGAGGGGGAGTGAGGTGGTTTTCATGGTGTCATTGGGGTTGGCGACGGTTGCGCCGGCGCGGCGCGCGGGTCAGGGCACGGAGAAGTTGACGTGCGGATTGGTGTTGGTGGCGCTGTCCGTGCCGGACGCGACGGAGATGAGATTGCCGGTGGAGGTCACGTTGTAGCCGAGCAGGGCGTGACCGGTGGCGACGTTGCGCAGGAACACGTTGTTGGTGGGGAAGCAGACGATGGCGTAGTCGTTGGTGCCCTGGATGGAGTTGTCGAGAATCTGATTGCCGGAGCCGAGGATTTGCAGCGAGGGCTGCGTCGTGGTGACGGTGGCGTTGTCGGAAAACTGGTTCGCCGCCACGATGCAGTTGTTCGAGACGACGCCCCCGGAACTGCGGTTGCCCTGGATCAAGCTGCCGCGAATCACCCCTCCCACGGTGGCCACGAAGCCGGTCTGATTATTCAAGGCCGTGCAGCCCAGGAGGGTGCCCCTTTGCACCAAGTTGAATCCGGTGCCATTCTCGATGGCAACACAATCGCGAGCTTGACCGTTTTCAAGAGAAAAACCGGCGTTGGTGTTCGCCAAGGCGACGCACCGGTTCAGGCCGTGGGACGTCGTCAATCCGCCCGAAGCCACAAAACCAGTCCCGTTCTGCGTCGCCAGGCAGTCCTCAATCAGTGCGTGCTGGGCGATGATTCCCGTCACGCCATTGCCGATCGCCCGGCACCGCCTCAGGATCGAGCCGGGTATGGAATTATATTGGCCGACGAAACCATGGTTGGCGTTGGCGACCGCCAGACAATCCTCAATGCGCGCGCCTCCCGCGAAGCCCAGCCCGGTGTCATTTCCAATGAGTTGCATCCGGGTGATCACCGCCCCAGTCACGTAATTAACATTCACGCCATTTCCTTGGAAGCGGCGCACCGCGCCCCCAGTCACAGTGATGTTGGTCATACTCACCGCTTGGACTCCGACGATCGCCAGCCCCGCCCCGTCCAGCGTCCAGCCGCAGAAATCCAGCGTCACATCCGAGGTCTGAATGGAAATCGCGATGGAAACTGAGTTGATCACCGTCAGGTTAGTCGTGAGGTAATAACTGCCGGCATTGGTGATGACGTAGGGCACGCTCGAGATCGGGATGCGCGGCTCGATTTGATTGAGCGTCTTCATCGTCGGCGCGGGCACGCCCGGTGGGGCGAGCGGGCCCTGGGCGCAAACCGTTGAGGATTGAAAGTGGAGGGTTGCAAACAACGCCAGGGTCAGGAACGCGATGCGTTTGGATTTCATACTTCAATTGGCCGTGGGTTCATCGTTTCTGAACACCGGTGTCGCCAGGATTGGAGGTTCACGGCCAACGAACCTGAAATGGTGGAGACGCGTTGAGGCTAATCCACTATGGAACGACCCGCCACCAATAAACTCCAATAAACTTTATCCTCACGACCTGACCTGCCGCGACAGGCGCGAGCACGGCGGGTGCGCACACCGAGAATTCGCGCCATGCAGATCATCGCGAAACTCGAAGGCATCCCGCACAGCGGGACGCGGACCGTATGCCGGTTGCGTGGAGTCGGCGGATTCACGATCAGGCCGCCCGTGCTCGTGCGGCCGCCACACTGACGCGACGAATGTTCAGGGTGCGCGGAGACGATAGGACTTTTGCAAACCGCCGGCATTGTTGGTAACGAAGTTATTCGTGCCGCTGGCGGCGGGCACGTTCGTCACTACGGCCCAGAGATTAGTGTTCAGGTTCGTATTGGCTTCAAGGGTGTAGCCGGTGAAGTTCGTGGCCCAGGACAGCACGACGTTGGTCGTGGCACTGCTGCGAATGTTCAAGAGAGGATATTGCGTGGCGGTGAGTTGGGTGAGAACCACATCGTTGCCGCTGCCGCCGACGTAGCTGATGCGGAACGGCGTGCCGCTGACGTTCACCGTGGCGCCCTCCGCCAGACCGAAGAAGGTGTTCGTGACCGCTTCGCTGCCGTCATTGTCAATGATCGTGAAGACGTTGCTGATGGCGGAAGCGAAACCGAGCGAGGCATTGAGCGTGGCGCTGGCGAGGTTGTTCACCGTGCCATTCACTTTCAACTGGTCGTAGCCCGAGCCGGCGTTCGTGCCGTTGAGTTCCACCCGGTATTTGGAAGTGACAATGAACGTGAGGTTGCTGGTGGTGAGCCGTCCGGGACTCAAGCCGGGAGAAATCGTGCCGAGGCCGCTCATGGTCACGCGCCCGACCGTGCCGGTGCCGCCCAGCGTGCCCATGCCAGACACACCGATCGAACTGGCCGGCAACGTCCCGTTGACCAACAACGTGCCGGCCGACACGATCGCGCTCCCGGAATACGTGTTGGAGCCGTTCAAAGCCCACGCGCCGCCGCCGAGCTTGGTCAGCGAGGTCGTGCCGCTGATCGCCCCGTCAAACGCCGCGGTGTCCGAGGGGACGCTGACCGAGAAAGCGCTCGCGTCGAGTTGCAGATTGCCGGTGCCGGAGAGCGGGCCGACAATTTCCGGGAACCCATCGGCGTCGAGCAGCCCCGAACTGGTGATCTCCACCGGGGAGGAGTCGGAAATCTGCGAATTGGCCTGAAGGCGGACGACGTCGGCGTTGACACCACCCCCACCGTTGCCAACAACCAGCGGGCCAGAGACGGCAGTGATGCCCGCGGATTTGTTGAGCAACAGTGTGCCTTGAGTCACGGTGGTGGTGCCGGCGTAGGTGTTGTCATTCGCGCCGGAGAAGAGGAGCGTGCCGGTCCCGTTCTTGGTCAAGCCGCCCGGGCCGCTGATGGCGCCCGATAAATTGTTGGTGCCGGAGTTGACCTGAAGCACCAGAGTGGAATTGAGCACGACGTTTCCCGACCAGCCAGCCGCGACGGAGGTTTGGAGCGTCGTAGAACTCGAGTCGTTGGTCAGGGCTTCGCCCGCAACCGTGAGGCCCTGGATCAAAAGACTACCGGTGCCAGAGAGCACGGTTCCACTGGAGGTGCTCCCCAAGGCGAATGAGTTGGTAACGTCGAGGAGACCCGAGTTCACCGTCGTCACACCCGAATACGTATTCATGCCGCCAAGCTGAAGGGTTCCCGCGCCGGTTTTGGTGAGGCCGACACCGCCGCTAATGACGGCTGAAATCGTCAGGTCCGGGCTCTGCGTGCCGTTCCCAATGCTGAAGGTGCGTGTTGCGCTCCCGAGCGAGAGATTGCCGCTGATGGCCGCGATTATGTTCGTGGCGTTCGCAGTCACGTTGCCCCCGAGCGTCAAAGTCCCCGCCCCCGTCGTCGCGGCCCCGCCGGTCAGCGTCAGCGAGTTGAGCGTGTCCGAACTCCCGTTCAAGTCCAACAAACCCTCGCGTTCAATCGTCACCGGGGAAGCATCGCCGATCTGGTTCGCCGCCAGCAGACGGACGACAGCCGTAGGAATACCGCCAACTCCGTCACCAATGATCAGCGGGCCGGAGATGGCGTTGGTGCCGGCGGACTTGTTGAGCAATAGCGTGCCCTCGCTCACGGTGGTAGTGCCGGCGTAAGTGTTGTGATTCGTGCCGGAGAGGATGAGCGTACCGCCGTCGTTCATGATCAAGCCGCCCGCGCCGCTGATGGCGCCCGAGAGGTCTTTGGTGCCTGGGGAGCCTGGGAACTGCATCAGAAGGGTCGCGTCAAGCACGACGTTTCCCGACCAGCCGCCCGTGCCGGAGATTCGGAGCGCCGTATTCATCGAGGCGTTGGTCAGCGTTTCACCCGCGACCGTGACGCCGTTGAGCAAGAGTATAGCGCCGCCAGACAGCACGGTTCCACCGGAGGCGCTCCCCAGAGCCGATGGACTCACAACGTCGAGGAACCCCACATTTACCGTGGTTAAACCCGAATACGTGTTGGTGCCGCTTAAGCGAAGAACTCCCGCGCCGGTCTTGGTGAATCCGGCACCGGCACTGCCACTCATGACGGCGGAAATCGTCAGGTCCGGAGCGGCTGTGCCGGGAGCGACGCTGAAGATGCGCGTCGCGCTGCCCAGCGAGAGATTGCCGCTGATGGTCGCGGTGTTGGTCGAGGCGTTCGCCGTCACGTCGCCGCCGAGCGTCAATGTCCCGCCGCCCGCCGCCACGTCGCCGCCGGCCACGGTCAGCGAGCCGATCGCGTCCGAAAGCCCGTTCAAATCCAACAAGCCGTCGTCCTCGATGGTCACGGCGGAACTGTTGTTGATCTGATTTGCTGCCAACAGACGGACGATGGCCGAATCAATCGCGCCCGTGCCGTCGCCAATCGTCAGCGTGCCCGGAACGGCATCCACGCCCGCCGTCTTGTTCAACTCCAGCGGGCCGTCCTCCACCGTCATGCTGCCGGCATAATCGTTGGCCGCGCTTCCCGCCACGCGCAGCGTTCCCGCGCCTCGCTTGATGAGGTTTCCGCTGCCGCTGACGGGCCGGCTCAGGGTGATTAGGCCCGTGGCGATGTTCGTCAGATTTCGCCCGTTCAAGTCGAGGACATTGCCCAATAGGTTCAACGATCCAGCGGCGACCGTGTTCTCGAAGGTCTGATCGGCCCCGAGCAAGATTTGCAACCCCACCGTGTTGACTCCGCCGCTCTGGTGACTGATGCCGTTGGTGAGAATGATGGCGTTGCCGAGCAGCAAAAGGTTGTAATTCGTGCCGGTGAGGGTGATGGAACCGAAAGTGGTATTCGCCGGAAAGTTATTGGTGTTAAGCAGACTGTCGGCCGGCGCCGTGCCAGGGAAGACGAGGTTGTCGCCGGCGACGACGGCGGCGTCCCAATTCGCCGCCGTGGTCCAGAGATTGTCCGCCCCACCGCCGTCCCAGGTGCGGGTGGCGGCAGGAGCGGGGAACGTGGCGGCGAGGAGCAGGCCGAGAATCGTGGTGAAGACGGCGGGATGCTTCATAAAGTTGAGATGGGATATCATACACCCATTACACCGGATAAACACGGCGAAGGTTACAGGATTTCACCGCAAGTCAGGCGGCGAACCCCGAGGAAGCGACCGGCTTCCGCGAGATTGCCCACCCAACCGCTCCCAATCCCTCAAGGCGATTGCACGCGATAGAAGCGATACGGGAACAGGCCGAAATTCGGATCCACAAAGAAGTAAATGCCCGCGCCGTCCGTGTTGTTGGTCAGGATGGCGGCCCAGTTCACAAGGTTCGTGCTCGCTTCAAGCACGTAAGGCAGGCTCGCCACGCCCAGTCCGGTGAGGTGGAACGCGTTGGTCACGACGACAGCGTTGGTGATGAGTGACGGCGGCGCGTTGAGGGTGCGGGTGAGTGTGATGTCGTTGCCCGTGCCGCCGACGTAGCTGATCCGGAATATCGAGCCACCGTTAGTGAGGGTGGAATTTTGCGGCAGTCCCACAAACGTGCTGCTTACCGGATTCGCACCGAGGTTCTCGATGATGGTGATGACGGTGCCGACGGGAACTGGCGTGGCGTTGACGAGCAATTCGGTGTTCGGCCCCAGCACGACGTCTCCCGTGACGCGCAACAGGTCGTTCGTGGCGGACTGGACATCCACGATAAGTTGATTCGTCTGGGCGCCGACGTGACCGGTTAGGTAACTGCCGGTGACGGTGAGCGTGCCGGGTTGATTCGAGCCGCCGGGATACACGATGCCGCGATGGGCGTTGACGACGTTGGTGGCCACCGTGAGCGAACCGATGGTACCGAAACCCGCGAGCGCCGGACTGGAGGCGTGACCGACTTCCACGGGACTGCCGGGTTGCGAACCGTTGATGACCATCGTCCCAGCGCGATGCTGCGTCGGGCCGGTGTGGGTGTTGGTGCCATTCAGCACCAGCGTGCCAGGGTTCACGGTGACGAGGCCACCCGCGCCGGAAATGGAATTTTGAATCGTCAGTGTGCGGGTGGGAGCAACGCTCATCTGCACGATGCTGCCCGTCAAACCGACGGCTCCAGAAAGTGTCACATCGGTGTTGGCGAAAAGATTCCCCGCCAGTTGCAGCGGCTCAGCGACGTTTGACAGGCCGCTCAAGAGAGACAGCGCAGCGTTGGTGGCGATGGTCGTGTTGCCATTGGTCGTGCCCAGTCCGGAATCGTTCGACAGAAAAAGGAAGCCGCTCTCGACCACGGTTGCGCCCGCATAGGAATTGGAAACCGTGATGCTCAGATTATTTACGCCGGCCTTGACGATGCCGCCGGCCCCGGCGATCGCGCCGCCAAAACTCATCCCGCCATTCGCGCGCAGGGTCAACGTGTTCGCACCCAGGTTGAGCGACCCGTTAAAGAACAGGGTCGTCCCGGTGGTGTTGGTGAAGCTCTGGCTGGCGACCAGTTGCACCGGGAAACTCAAGTTCAGATTCCCGTTCGTCACGCGGATGCCCGAGTTCAACTGCGACAGGCTGCTGCCGGAGAGATTGTAGAAATCACCCGAGGTGATGGAATCAATCAGGGTGATGGCGGGCAGATTGTTGACGGAAGCGAGCTGGGCTGCGCCCGCCGGGAACACCAGCGCGTCGCCCTGGGTCGGGGCCACATCGTCGAGCCAGTTCGTCGCCGTCGTCCAGTTGTTGCCGATCCCGCCGCCGTCCCAGACGCGCGTCACGCCACTGGGCACGAAGATTCTCGTCACGGTGACGTCGTTGCCCGTGCCGCCCACATAGCTGATGGTGAAATAGCCGCCGGCGGTGGGGAAAGACGCGCCTTCGGGCAAAGTGTCAAACGTGCCGGTGACGGGATTCGTGCCGAGGTTCTCGATGATCGTGAACGTGCTGCCGTTGGTGAGCGGGCCAGGGTTCAACATCAGACCGGTGGATGGGCCAAGGTTCACGTTGCCGTGGACGCGGAGGAGGTCGTTGGTGGTCTGCTCCAGATCCATGTGGAGTTGGTTGCCAAATCCCAACGGATGCCCCGTGAGGTAGCTGCCAAAGACGGTGAGGGTGCCCGGCGTGCCGGTCCCGCCGGGGCGGACGCTGCCGGTGTCAGAAGCGTTCGTCCCGACCGACAACGTCCCGATGCTGCCAACTCCAGCGAGGATTGATGCCGTCGGGAGAGCGACGTCCACTGCGCTGGAAGGCTGCGATCCATTGATCGTCAGGGTGCCGGCGCGCACTTGGGTCGGACCGGTGTAGGTGTTGTTGGCGTTGAGGCGCAGTGTGCCGATATTGTTCTTGAGCAGGCCGCCCGCGCCGCTGATGACGCCGTTGATTTCCGCCGTAAAGCCGTCCGCCACGTTTACCGTTGCGATGGCGCTGGGGAGTTGGATGGTTCCGGCGAGCGTCGAGTTGCCGCCGAAAATGGCAGCGGTGCCGGCCAGTTCCAACGGTTCAGAGATATTGAGCGAACCAATGAAATTGACCTGGCCATTCGAGGTCACCAAGGTGTTTCCCGCCGTCGAACCGAGCGCGAAGTTGTTCTGAATCCTGAGCACACCATTGGACACGAGGGTCTGCCCGGCGTAGCTGTTCGCGGCGTTCAGGGTCAGTTGGTCCGGGCCGGTCTTGATCAAGCCGCCCGCGCCAGTGATCGCGCCAAGGATGGAGCAGGAGCCGTTGGCGTGGACGGTCAAGTTATTGCCCACGAGGTCCACCGATTGCAGGGTAAGGATTCCGCCGGT